>Ga0082335_1000027_pt1 | contig 383799 bp, 356 predicted proteins | sample Subgrocontami58m_FD_72375 | JGI IMG/M metagenome (GOLD analysis project Ga0082335, IMG submission 72375) | Subsurface groundwater microbial communities from S. Glens Falls, New York, USA - GMW37 contaminated, 5.8 m (SPADES assembly) (version 2) ... | reverse complement strand
TCTTCTAATTTTATCTTTACGGTGTTGTTGGCCTTTATGGTGCTATTGATAGACCAGTTGAATGAGGTGGAATTGGCGGCGTCGAGGTTATTGGTGATGTTAAGCCAGGTGGCGTTATTTATAGAGTACTTGATGTCTATAAGGGATATGCCGTAGGTGGTGGACCATGTGATGAAGTTCGAGGTGGAGTTTATCTTCCAGTTCTCGCCTGATACGGGGGAGGTGACGCTAAGATATCCAACAATATTGAAAGTGCCGGATGTCCCGAGGGTCGCGGAATTATTGACATCCCACACCCTTACAAGGGCGGCATCATCGCTTTTATTGTCCGGAACTCGCGGCGATTGCCATGTATAGTTAGCTCCATAGGTAACGGGGACTATGGATATGTTTGACCAGTTCCCGCCGCTATTGACCGAATATTGGACGCTGACATTGCCGATCTTGCTTCCGTTATATGACCATCTGATCGGGGTATTGTTAGAATGCGCCACCACATTCTGTCCAGCTACAGGCTGGGAAACAGAAATATTACCTCTTATAGACATAACACCGGATGTCGAATTTACATCGGTGTAGAGTTCGCTCTGGACCCGGATCCTGGTAAGGTTCGCGTTCATATCATCCGGGACGGTCCAGCCGTTATAATATGATGTGCTGATATTTGCCGCGCCGGACACATTTTCCCACGCGCTTGAAGTGGAATTATAATACGAGATATTGACACTCCCGACACTGCCGTGCGTAGCCCACGTGATATTTATCGGGGCGCCTACAACCAGGGTCTCATTGCCGGTAGGATATGTTAAAGATATATTGGATTTGATCGTAAAGTTTATGGATTGCGCCGAAGCCTCGACAGGAGAGCCTGTGACATTACTCGCCACTTTTATACGGTTAGTGCTTCCCAATCGGTTCCAGACAGGATTCCACGGATATGCGGCGTTAGTACCATTCGCGTCGACATTGTTAGGCACATACGTAGCGATCGTCTCATTGTAATTGGCTCCGCTATTATTAGAGAACCAGATATCGACATAGTCGAGAGTACCGTTGCAGTTCCACATAATAGTTTGATTATCGTTCACCCGGAAGGTATTGTTAATACCGCCCGGCCTCGTTACTGTGATATTGGGAACTATGGTGAACGGGTTATCCGATGTGTCATTGGTCTGGCCTGTCGCGTCATTAAGCGCCGATATCTTTATCTTCATCAGGTTATGCAATATGGAGCCATTGCCTACGAGGATATCCGGGACGAGCCACGAATATGGGCTGACCGAGGTCGTGCTTGAATTGATGACCGTCCAACCACCGGTCCCGTTATTCTTGTTGTAAGATATATTGATATTACCCATGTTGGAACCGTTACGGACCCAGATAATAGGGTATGAGCCGTTAACGGTCCAATTCTCATTACCTACAGGGGATGTGAGGTTCAGGATACCTCTTATCGTTATACTGCCGCTTGAGTTTGAATAAGTGGTAGCGTCGTTTGTCGCGTAAACCCTTACCTTGATACTGTCATTTATCTGGGCGTTATCTGGGATTATCCAGTAGGCGGTCCCGTTCAGGGGCTGGGAAGTATTTATTACGTAAGTATAATTATCCCCCCCGCCATTGCCGGTATAATTGATAGCGACTGAAGGGATACTGCCTTTCGAGGTCCAGGAAATCGTGACATTGTCGCCGATCCTGTAAGAGCCGGAATTAGGGACGGTGAGCGAAATGTTGCCTCTAATATAGAAATGGCCGGTTGAATCGCCGTATAGGGTATTATTTGTCTTCCACTCCACACGCACCCTGCCGTTCGTCGTGATATTATCAGGAACATTCCAGGTGGTAGTGTTGTTTGTGGCGGTCTCATTTAAAGATACGGCGGTCTTATTCACGGCAAAATCGTCATTTGACCAGTACACATTCACCTGGTCCGTCACGGTAAACCCGTTGGCGGTCCAGTTGACGTTCCTTGTATCGCCGATCCTGAAGACATCGAGATCGGCGGGATACGTAGTTGTGATCTTTCCCCTGATACGGAAAGTAGAAGCCGTATCGCCGTATGGAATATCAGGAGCGGTTGGGCTGGCCGTATGAGACGCGACTCTTATCGTTATCGCCTCGCCTGTCCTGTTGTTTTCGATCGGCCCCCATGTCCAGCTATAATTTCCCGGGGCGGCGGTAACAAGGGTGTCTTTTATTTTCTGCCACCTCGACGCATTACTCGAGTCATTCGTAAACCATATATCTACAGACCCTGCACTAAGATTGCCATAGAGCGTAAAATTGATAGGCCTATTCTCGGTGACACTCCAAACCACATCGGTCGCCGGATCGGTAACCTGTATATAAGGATTTACGGTAAAATAAGGCGACAGATTGTAGACGCTCGTGGAATCTGCCGCGCTCCTTATAATGATACGCGTATTGTTCACGCTTATGGCGCTTGTATTTACGCTCGTCCAATTATAGGTAAGGTTATCTCCGCTGATATTGGACGCGCCGGGAACGAGGGTCTCCGCGCCGCCGCCTATCTGGTAATAAAGGTTTACGAGGTTTCCCGACCAGTTGCCCGTTTTTGTCCAGTTTATAATGCCGGGCGACATCGAAAACCATACGGTGCTCGCTGTCGGCTCGGTTATGTTTATTTTGGCGCGGGTAGTGAAATTGGCGGATGTAGAGGTGACATTGCCGGAATCACCGTTCCAATAGACCCTTATCCTTGTTGAATTACTCGTGCCGGAACCATTAAACGTCCAGTTATAAGTGCAGTAGCTCATATTGGCCGAACTATTGGAAACGCTTGACTGGTTTACGGTATTTGAGATATTTGACCAGTTCCCGCCGCCGTCATATGAAATCTGTATGGTATAATTATCGGCGCCCATATCGCCGTATCTTGTCCAGTTCAACGTGACATTATTGCCGGCATACCAGGTGGCATTAGCATCGGGATAAGTCAGGCTGACATCGCCCTTAATTTCGAATGTCCTATTAGAATAATCGTAATTTCTCGTGGAGAGGATCGTGTCTTTAACGGCTATCCTTAGATTGCTGCCGATGAGATTTGTGCCGCTTATCATCCCGGGCACCGACCAGAGATATGTGCCGTTGGTGTTATTGACTAAGATCGCGGAAGTATTTACGGGCAGGGTATAATTGGCGATATTGGTATCGTTATTCGTGTTGACGAGGATGCTCATGTTATCGCCCGCGACATCATCGGAATAAGACCAGTTGATAGTCTGGTTCTGGCCGACGCGCCATGTAAGGTTGGTATTGGGCGCTACTAAGGTCAAAGGACAAAATTGTATCACATACCAAGCCTGCTCCATACTTATAGCGATTGAGGCGGCTGAATGCACTGATACGAAGGTAGTGGTATTTAGTAGATAATCTTCGCAGATGATATCGTCCATATAGGTTCTGGTACCGATAGTGCCGCTCGTAGCGCGGTGCGTAGATGTTGTCATCGACCTATTTGAGCTTTCTAATGTGGTCCCTAATGTAGTGTAATTTCCCTTCAGCGTGAATCCGGTGTTGGTGCCGTCGCCGGCGCCTGTAAGGGTAGAGCCGTTTCCTGTAAATACGGTATTGCTCACGTTTGTGATAAACCAGGCGCCGTTGGCTCCCGTATTAGTACTATGTCTTGCCACATCGATGATATCGCCCGTACTATAACCGTGGGTCGCGGCGGTTGTGATATTGACTGGTGAGGTATCCGTAGAGCATTGGATATTCTGCCTGTTGCCAGGCGTGGTGTTCCAGGTTGAGTTGCCCGCCTGAACAAAGCTTGCCGGATCTTTAAGGTCCACCACATAGTAGCGCAGATATAAGTCGTGGTTCGCGGTAGTTGGCGCGTAATATCTCGTGAATGTCAGAGTGCTTGTATTGCCGGATGTAGTGATGTTAGTCGTGGGGAAGTACTCAAGGTCGTAACCGGCCATCGAAGTATTCCCAGAAAAATACGTAAAGAGTATGGGATTGGTAACCGCGTTTATGGCCGCGGTTTGCGTTTGATTATATGTGGCGACGCCCGGCGTAGGCATGGTCGTGGTGCCTGTCTGCACAGTCGCGTCTGTCAAAAATTCGACGACCTGCCAGTCCAGCTGTATAGACTTGGTGCCAAGGACCTGTTTTCTTTCCAGATACAGCGTGCTCGTATTATTAAATTTGGGTAAAAGAGTGATCACATGGGTCTGGGTCGTTGTGGTAAAGGCGCCTTTTGAGTAAATGATAGGGACGGCCAGTGAGGTAGTATTGTTCTGAAGGTCCTGCGGAAGGTTGATGACCTTCGTTAGGGTCTGGGCATCCATGCTCGATATACCGCGCTGGACATAGACGCCATCGGCGAACTCAACGACCTGCCACGCGACGCTGGCCGGGGAATTACCGCCGGAACGCTGAATGGCTATTGAATCGGGCGCTTCGAATGTCGGAGTGAAAAACCAGTTCTGGTCATTGGCGCTCGTTGTGTCTCCAAGCGGATTGACTATAATGAACGACCTTGAGGTATTTACCTCCGTGATAGTAACGGAAACAGCGACGTCGCCCGTATCGAAGTTGGCAAAGCCCCTCTGGACCTTCTTTACCTGCGCTGCCTGGACATCGCTAATAAAAAGCGATGTAGATGCCCCCATCAAGGATAACAAAAGGAGCATCCCTATCGCTAAGAATATCTTTTTTTTATCAGGCATAAAGTGTCTTTACCCGTCCGGTCCCGCTAATCATCAACTGATTTAAACCTTTATATTCCGGCCCATTCAGCGCTAGTGTCGGCGTCTGTCTCACCAGAAGTATCTACCGATTCCTCCGGGGCGCCCGTACCGAGAACCGAACTTTGCGGAGCTATCTGCGCGGCCCTGACGAACCTTATCACCCTGGCCACACGTTTCGTCGTTGTCCCCGCCACTGCCTTTTCGCTCAATTCTTCATACTGGACCTCGACTATATCCCCTGCCTGGATATCATCCAGGCTGTTCTTATTCTGGATATTGACATCTTTGGGTATCGTGAGCCCTATTTCTTCTTCCGAGTGTCTTTCCCTGTCTTTCCTATAGACTACAGCGATAAAATTTTTGTTGATCGCGCTGACCTCGCCCGATACACCCCATATCCGGGACTTTGCCTTTTCCGCACTTGCCTCGCTCCCCGCGCCCGCAGATTTTTGAGAGTAACTTGCGCCTGAAGCGCAAAGGCTGAAAAGTAAACACATGATCAATGTAACCGATCGCTTTCCCATAAGAGCCTTCCTTAATAAATATGTTATTTCTTCGTTACCTTCCTGGTCGTACTTGTAGTCGTTGTGGCTACTGATGCCTGCGCGGAAGCCGCCGGTGAGGCCGCTATAGCCTGAGTAAGCTGTTCCTTTATATTACTGAAGGCATAAACGATCATCTCTCCCTCGGGAGGCTTAATACTTATAGCGCCCTTCATGACAGTACCAACGACATCCGCTCTTAAGAACGCCACATCACCGTCCTTTGTCTTCTTCATCGTCTCCCATGTGGCCGTGCCGTCATCCTGTATGGTAAGACCAAAATTCGACTCGCCATAACCTAATGACAGCATGTTCTTTGTGCTCACTGTACCGTCGCCGAATGTCAGCACATCGGTCTCCATAATCCTCGGGCCGGGCGCGTCCTTTACTACAAATACGGTCCATTCCTGGCTTTTCAATTTCGCGCGGGCTTCAGAGGCAAGGAGCGCTTTCTTTGCGGCTAGATCAGCCGCGTAGGCGGCCCCCTGACCCATCAATCCCGCCACTATCATGATCGCTATCAACCTCTTCATCTTGAACCCTCCTTTTTCATTTCCGTTTCATTCACAACGTTCTCTTTATCCTCCATGGGATAAACCTTTATCTTCGCCATCTCTTTTAATTTTTTAAACCACTCTGCCTGGGCTTCATACTTCTTGCCCAATTTTACCTTTTCGAAATACTTGTCCTTCACTTCCTTATATTTAGCCTCATCCGCGGGCCCTGTCTCGAGGATCTTGAATACTCCCCATCCTTTATATATCGGTTCCGGATTATAGATATCACCTTTCTTCATCTTCACCATCTTATGCATGGCCTCATCCGGTATCTTCCAGAAATCGATCAGGAACTGCAGGGACACGGTTCCGGGGCGCTTGAAATCTTTCGGACGCTTCTTATCCTCCTTATCCCAGAAGGAAGGATCTTTTTTCGCATTATCGTAAAATACTAGAGCATCTTCTTTTTTATCGAACTGAATTAACTCAAGGCCAAGCGAGCTATTCTCATTGAGGAATGCCCGATGAGTCTCATCGTCGGAAACGAAAGGATCTGCCTCCTCCCTTACCTTATCATAAAGCTTCTGCACCTGGATAAGGTGCTTGATCTGGTTCTCAAAGAGCTGTGAATTTTCGTTTACCCGGTCCTTAAGCCACTTCTCGTACGCGTCTTTATCTTTTAACCAGTCGAACGTCACCTTCTCGGACTCGATTATCTTCGTCACTTCCTTCTCAAGCTCTTCTCTGGTGACCTCTATACCCCTGCGAAACGCTTCAAAAGATAACAAGAGATTATCCCATGCGGCGTCCTCGAATTCCTGAGCCGTTTTAGGATGAGCTCCGAACTTATTTCCGAATACGTAGATAACGCTCTTCACAAAATAATAATTATCCGCCGGGACCGGCATGCCAAAGAACTCGCCGGCCGTTTTAGGAGCGGCTTCCTCCACGGCCTGAACAGGCCCTGCATTCCTTGCCGGAACTTCCTGGCAAAAAACACTTAACGTTAAGTGTACACTAAAAGTCAGAAAAAGCAAAATAATAATAATATTTTTTTTCATTGCATCGGCTGTTTACCTTCGAAGGACTGCCATGTGAGGATATACTTTCTCACCCAATCCGTATCCTTATCGTCTTTTTTCGCCAGGCTCAGGTATTTCCTAAAACTATCGATGGCCTTGGGCCTGTTAACAAGATATTCGGCGTATATATATCCGAGATTGAAATGCGAATAGGCGTCGCCCGGGCTTATCTCCACCGCCTTTTCGAACTCGGTCACGGCCCTGTCGTATTCCTTATTCTTTGTATAGAAGACGCCGAGATTGTAGTGCATCTGCGAAGTCTCGCGCGTCAACGCCTTATTCTGGCGCGCCATCTCGGAGAACTTCTGCGGCATGTCCTTTATATCTTCCTCGAAAACTTTATTCTGCCGGGATGCCTCAGCGTATTGCGCGGTGACCTTCTTCAATTCCTCTGAAAGCGTGGTGTTCTCCACTTCAAGCTTGGCATTCTTCGACCTCAACTGGGAGGCTATCTTTTCCGCCCTCTTCGCTATGCCCAGGCTTTCGCCATGCTCTTCCTTCATCGTCTTATTCTCTTCCTTAAACCTCGCATTCTCGCTTTCAAGCTTGTTGATCAGCTCTTCCTTACCGGACTTTTCCAGCGCGGCCTTAAGGCCCTGGTTCTCCTTGACCAGCTTCTCCTGTGAAGCCTTTAACTGCTTTATCTCACCCTGGAGCTGTTCGCCATTCTTCATGATATTTTCGCGCTCAAGCTCGAGTTCCTGCTTACGGGGCTCAACGGTCTGGAGCTTATCCTGCAGTTCGCGGACACGCACATTCTCCATCATCAACTCCTTAGCCCTGATAATGATATTCGCCCTGTCTTCCTGTAGGGCCTGCATATCTTTTACAAGCTGATCGTACCTGGCTTGCAATCCCGGCTCTTCGGGGGGAGAGGCCATTTCGGTTCTTATTCTTTCCATTTCCTCCTTTAGGCCCTGGTTGTCTTTCGCGAGCCTGTCGTTCTCGGCCGTCACCTGCTGTAATTTCTGTTCGAGCTCTTTCGCCTTATTGTCGAAGAGCGCCTGAGAGTCGCTCGCGCAAAGGATCGACAATGCCGTTATGACAGCCGCTATACTATATCTTCTCATCTTTTACTCCCTTTAATTCGGGTTCGTATTCCGCCTTCTTTTTAATATCCGAATATTCTTTGTACGGTTTGATAAGGTCTTCCGGTTTCCCCGGGGGCTCTTTGTAATCCGTTTCGACCGTATAGGGAGCGTACTCCTTATACTCCTTGCCGGGCTTATACTTAAATTCGGACTCATCGCCCGTAGTGATCATGTCACCGGTTATAATATGAGGGGTCATCAGTATCAAGAGCTCCGTCCTCTCTACACTCTTTGACCCTGACTTAAACATGTTTCCAAGAAAAGGGATCTTTGAAAGATACGGCACACCTTCGGAATTATTCACCTTGTCTTCGCGCCTTAATCCTCCTATCACAACGGTGGTATCGTTCTTGACCATAACGGTCGTCTCCGCCATCGAAGTGTCTATAATGGGTATCCTGTTATTGGTCGGGGTTATCAGAGTGGCGACAACGCTCGAGACTTCGGGTTTTACCTTCATGGTAATATAACCATCGTCATTAATAGTCGGTGTTATGGATAGCTGGATACCGACATCGACAAAAGTTACTTCCTCCGATACCGTCGTTGTCGTCTGGCCCGTAGTGGTAGTGGTAGTGACATATGCCTGGCGTTCGCCTACGTGGATGCGCGCTTCATGATTGTTAATAACGGCAAGCTTTGGATTTGAAAGTATCTGTGTATTGCCGATCGTCTGCAGGTATTTAATCATGACATCTATGTCTCTCTTCTTGTCTATAACGCCAATATGGAGCTTCTCTCCGGGAGCTACCTTAGTACTGGAATTGACCACCGCGGTATTTCCGCTGAAAGGGTAAGCGCCTACCCCTTGAGTGCCGGCGATAGCTTCTTTGAAGAGCTGCCTTGACTGCCATGCGGCGGTCGATGCCTGGAGGACGCTAAATGGCGTCGATCCTACATACATCATACCTAACTGTTTGCCCATGGATGCCAGGCCTTCCCAGTCTATACCCTGGTCATTCTGGTCTTTCAATTTCACCTTAACGATCGATGTGTCGATAAGGACCTCTTTGGTCTTCTTATCAAGCGCGGCGATTATCTTCTCAACCCCTATCATCCTCTCCGGCAGGGCCTGCACGATGATTTGGTTCGATCTCTCATCCGCCTTGACATTGCCGACCTTCTTCGCGTCTATCTGGGCCTTAAGCTGGTCCTCCACCTCTTTGGCCTTCGCGTATTTTAGCGTGAAGACCTGAACTACATTCTTTTCCTCCAACTTAACCAAAGCCCCTTCTATCTGTCTTATCTTCTCCGGAGTATCCATAATGAGCGTAGTGCCTGAATCGGGCTCTACCAGCACCCTTCCTATCTCACTCTTCAGCGCGTCAAGCATGCTGAATGCCTGGTCTGGGATGGCGTACTTAAGCTTAAATATCTTCACTTCGCGGATATCGGAGAATTTCTTTCCGAAAAGCGATTTATATTCATCTTCGGTCATGACGTTGTAGATATCTCCCTGCTTGGCATACGCAAGGCCGTTCGAGCGAAGCATGATATCGAAGATGTCCCTGACAAGCACATTATCGACCATGAGCGTTATCCTCCCCGATACATTCTTCGTCGTTATGATATTGGCCCCCGCCTTCATGGCAAGGAACTTTAACGCGTCAACGACATCTATGTTGCGCAGGTCCAGGGAAACCCTGCCTTCCATTCCGCCTGTAATTAAAGGGGTGGACTGGCTCATGATATTATCTGCCGATAGCTGGCCTGTCGCGTCTTCCGCCTGGGTAATATGCAGGAGGAACATGACCAGCGTTAGCGCCAGACCGATACCGTTCAAGAACAGCCTTCTAAAATGCCTCATCTCAACTCAGCCTCTTCTCCTTCATAACTTAAGATAATCTTATCCCTGAAGATCGCTTGCACTTTAACATTCCCTACCATGCCTCCCCGCTTTACAAAGAAAGTCCTCATGGCCTGCGTATCTTCTATCATGGCGTCCGGATCGTTCGAGAACGATATCCCTACAAGCTTCAGATGAGAAACCACCTCGGTTATCTTCGATGTTGGAGGCTTATATAATGGTTCCGCGCTCTCCTGGGTCTTTTTTCCCCTCATCTTGAATATATCCCTGTTCTCCATTACCCCCAGGTAATAAGACGCGGACTGCTTCAACAGGCTGATACCCCGTATGTCAGGAAGCTGTTTTGCCCCTTCTTGGGCCGATATCTCCATCCTGGGTATCTTTCTAAATCCCGCCACGGAAGAATAAACATTAAAGGCAAGGTAAAACCCAAGAGCGATGACTGAAATAAGCAACAGATTGTTAACAGTCTTGATATCTAGATAGTGCGTTACGCCACCGGAAGCTACCTGTTTTCTAACGCTATCTCTTATAAAAGACAGCCTTCCGCGCCAGGCGCCTGGAGAAACCATGCTCATGCTCTTATGTTTGGCCGCCTGTACCTTAAGGTCGGGGTTATCGGACTTCTTCGACTCTATAAGGTTCAGTAACTGGTTTTCTGGAGTAGGTTGTCTTTCCTGTGCCATCCGGTCCTTATCTCTTCGTCTAACATCTCACGTATCAACGCGGCGTCGACAACATACTTGTTCTTCAATACAAGGCCCTTAAGCGCCCTGTGGCATATCATCGTTATCCGCCTCGGGTACCCTTTCGAATAATGATAGATCTCCTTTATCGCTTCATCGAGAAAAAGATTCATCGGGGCCTTGTAGCCCGCCTGCTTTATCCTGAATTCGATCATCTCTTTGGTCTCGCTCAGGCCCAGCGGGTTCAATGTGTATTTGAAGCTTATCCTGTCGAAGAAGTTCGCTATATTCAGGATCTTTGAATGGAGCTCCACCTGGCCTAATAGCACTAGCTGCAGGAGCTTATATTCATTCGTCTCGTAATTCAGGAGCACCCTCAATACCTCGAGGGAGCTGTCGTTCAATTTTTGCGATTCGTCGATAATAAGGGTGATGATCTTGTTCTCGGTAACGCCTTTCTGGAACAGAAACCTCTCGATGGATTCACGCAGGTCCAGTATGGACGGTATTGTTCCCTGCGAATGACCCGTATTCTCTATCTCGAAGTTACGGGCAAGCGACATCAGGAACAAGTGTTCGCTCTCGAATGAGGGGTCGAGTATGATCTGAAATACAAAATCGTCGCGATCGTTAAGCTCCTGGACGAGCTTTCTGGATAATGTGGTCTTTCCCGTGCCGACATCGCCAAGGATAACGGATAGGCCCCTTTTAAGGCGCAATTCTATCAGGATATTTGTGAGCGCGGTTTCGTGTTCTTTGGAAAGGTAGAAAAAATTGGGGTCAGGGCTCGTGGAAAAAGGCTCTTTATCGAATCCCAGGACTTTAAAGTAACTCACTCTTTTATCCTTATGAAAATAATGTAATAAAATCGTATAAGTTACTGCCTTTTATATAAAAGGCCGGACTTCATAATATTATATTATATAATATTATATGTGTATACTATACCACATAGTTGAAAATTGTCAATAGTTAGTGGGCCCGACATAAAACAGGCGCGGAATGTAAACGGAATGTTTACTGGCGGCGGGGGCCCTGGAGCTTGAGAAGGGCGGCGCGGACGAACTTATCGAAGAAGATCGGCACTTCTTTGAGCGACCAGTTACCGCTCCTGAGGTAGCAGTAACTCCTGAGGAGCGAGCCTTTGAAATATAGGTCCCTCGCCTCTTTGATGGTGACTCCCGGCACCTTCATGATGAACATCTCCTCGGTCAGCCACTTGCTCCAGTCATCGGTAAGCTCTTTATCTATCAGGCCATGCTTCGACGCTATACGGAAGAGCTCGCTCCCCGGATACGGCGTGGTGATCGAACTCGATACATAATCTAAGAGCTTCTCGTCGATCATCCTCCTGGCAAACTCGAGGGTCTTCATGGTCTCCTTCACACCCTCATAGGCCAGCTTCCCGTCCTCTTCCCATACGTTCAGGAGCATTAACAGTCCCATCACTTTGATATTATATTTTTTCAGTATCTTGCATGCATTCTTGACCTGCTCGAGGGTTATCATCTTCCTTACGCCCTTAAGGGTCCTCTCGTTGCCTGATTCGATCCCGATATGGACATACCAGCAGCCCGCATCCGCCATCGCCCTTGCGAGGTCATCAGAGAATGGCGAGGCCCTCACCTGGGCCTTCCACGGCATATCGATCTTTCTCTTGATCATCTCCTGGCATACCGCCATTGCATGGCGCGGATCGCAGTTAAATTCATCCGAATTATCGAAGACCTCCCTTATGCCGATGCCTTTTAATTGTTCCATCTCGTCCACTATCTTCTCGGGAGACCTGAGCCTTAGCCATGGCCTGGCGCTCTTCCATACCGCATTCGTGCAGAATGTGCAATCGAACGGGCAACCGCGGGAAAAGAGAATGGTTGTTTCGGGGGTTTTTTTGTGCACGACCCACCCCTTATACTCTTTTATATCCAATAGATCCCTTGCGGGGAAAGGTATCCGGTCGATATCCCTGATAAACTGTCTTGGCCTGTTAATAACGACCTTGCCTTCCTTCATCCAGTAAAGCCCGTCGATATCGCCGAATTCTTTCTTACCGGACGCTAATGCCCTTACAAGTTCGAGCGACGTCTCTTCCCCCTCCCCCACCGCTACAAAGTCGGCCCGGGATCTTGCGAACGGTTCCGCCGGCAGAGCGGTCGCGTGCGGACCTCCGAATACTACGACGGTCCCCGGGCAGATATCCTTGATCCGCTCTCCGAGAGCATAGGCCCCGGTGGCGCATGGCGTTATATACGAGATAAATACGACGTCCGGAGAATATGCCGATATCTCCGAGACGGTCGTATCCCAGCCCACTAAAATACCGTCGGTGGCTCTTATCTCGAGTTCGGGCATATGTTTTCTGAGGTAGCCGGCTATATAAAGAATACCGAGAGGAGGATAGACCCTCTCGACCAGGTCCGACAGTTTCGACCTTTCTTTGGAAGGGGCAAATACTAATTGGACTTTCATCTTTTCTCGGCCTTTTCTCCCGAAAAGGATTTAAAATATTTCACTACTATAGCCAGGATCAGCCGCCTGTACTTGAATAGAGCGGATAGAAAAGCCGCTATCTTAAAATTCCTTACGTAAAATTTGAGATAGCCCAAGAGCTGCAGCCTTGTAAGCTCCGCGCGGGAAACCGACTCAAGCTCAAGCGCGTTTCCGAGCTGTTTATTATAATCGGACCAGTCAACGGACAGTTTCTTATATCCGCCCTGCCCGTTCATGGCAAGCCTTGAAACCTCGGTCCCCGGATACGGTATCATTATCCCGATCGATATATGGTCGGTATTGAGTTTCGCGGCGAAATTGATCGTATTGGCCGCCGTCTCTTTCGTTTCATTCGGATGGCCCAATATGAAATAGCCGTGAGACTCTATCCCGGCATTCTTGATCAGCCTGGAGGCGCGAACAAAGTCTTCAAGCCTTTCGCCTTTTCTTATTACCTTCAATATGCGCTCGTCGCCCGACTCTACCCCAAAATCTATCTTCGTGCAGCCGGCCTCCTTGAACGATCGAAGGATCTTCTCCTCTATCAGGTGCGCGCGGGTCGTGATACCCCACTTAAGCCTCCGGTTAAGCCCGCTTGATACCATAAGGGCCAGGAATTTTTCCAGCCAATCACGGTAGAAACCGAATGTCTCATCGTAAAAATATATGTTCCTCGCGCCGAACCGTTCATCGATCATCTTCAATTCGGCTATGACGTTCTCAGCCGACCTTACCCTGACCTGCTCACCGAGCATCCTGGCGCAGAATATACACTGGTAGGGGCATCCGCGGGAACTGATCACAGGGAATATCCCTAATGGCGGAAAGAGATCCCACGCGGGGAATGTGATCTTATCCAGTTCTTTTGTCCATCCGAGCGGAGGCGTCATCTCGGCATGTCCGTCCTTAAGATATCCGACACCCGGTATCGAGGATACCTCGTTTCCCCTGCCGCTAAGTATCGCCTCCGCCAGTCTGACAAAAGAAAATTCGCCCTCCCCTTTTACAAGGTAGTCGAAAGACCCGAAGGACTCAAGCGTATCCTTGGGCAGACTGGAGGCATGGATGCCTCCGATCACAGTTTTTATGCTGGGGGCTCTTTTCTTTATATAGGCGGCGATATCGGAGGCCGTTTTTATCTCATGGGTATGGGAACTTATGCCTACTACGCGCGCCTTCGACCCAAGGACGGCCTTCAATACATCATCGTAACCCATCCTGGCAAGCTTGGCGTCAAGTATCGCGGAGGCTATCCCCGCCTGCCTCAATGCCGAGGCCAGGTACGCAAGGCCAAGATGGCCGTACCTGGGCGCGTCATACTCTTCTATGACATTCGCCGCCGGAGGGTTTATCAGAATGATAGGATCGTCTATTGAACGCATAATGATATTAGCCAAGATTATTTTTCACTACAAATTTTTTATATGGGATCTCATCGTGGTGGCAACCTTATCCGAACGCGCCAGTACGCTTTATTTTGACTCAAGAATTTCTTAGCTGAAAACGGCAAGATATCACTGTTAAAACCGAGAGCGAATCCCAACAGCCTCGCGACTTCATAAAGTGGGAAAAGCGGAAAATAGGCGAAGCTTTTATTTCCCGCGAGAAATCTAAAACCGCCTTTTAAATAATCCAGCTCATAACGCGCGCTTCTTGACAAAGACGCGTTTACCATTCCTTTCAGGGACATGCCGCTGTCAAAATTTCTGCCTATTATAGTAAAAAAATTATATCTGTGGCTATGGACGACCACGGCCTCCGGTTCATAGACTATCCTTTTACCTTTCACCAGCATGCGCTTCGACCATTCCTGATCCTCGCTCATAATGATTTCCTCATTGAACCTTGTCTTTTCCCATTCGGATCTTCTAATGGCGGAATTGACATTTGAGAAGAATATATCAGATAAGAGACAATCCGTGGGATCTATAGAGTTCTTTACTATTCTGGAATCCGGGTAGAGGTAGTGCAGGAAATATTTTTCAATAGGCGACGCTCCTTCCGGCGGTATTTGCCTGCCGTACACTCCCGCCACCGCTTTATCATTGAAATTTTCTATCAGGCAAGATAGCCATGATCGATTACGGGGGGTGGCGTCCTGTGTCAAAAATACCAGAAATTCTCCTGCGGCATTTTCAGCGCCGAGATTTCTCGCGCCGCCGTGGCTAAACGATTGCGGCGGTATCTCTACCAGTTTCACGGGGTATTTCGCTATTACATCTTTTGTGCAATCCGACGACCCCGAATCGACAGCGATAACCTCAAAACCAAACGTTACGCTGTTTTCAAATATCGCTTTTAATACGCCCTTAAGCATGTCGCCGCCATTTTTTGTCGGTATTATAATCGATACGATCGGCAGTTTTTCGGTCATGGCTTATATCTCGCGATCCCTTCCTCCAACCCCTCGATATAAGAAGAGACTATATTGGAATACCAGAATAACTCCCTGCTGAAATATTTCAGGACCGGCCCGAGCGACCGCAGGCTGAAAAAAACTATCTTGGCCGGGACGAGCCCTATCGGCATGACTATCTTTTTCGCCTCTGGATGCTTCTTCAGGAATAACGCCCCGGATATCCCGCTCGTCCTCATCCTATTTTTGAAAGAATCGAATGTGACCGGATGATAATGATAGCCTATCGCCTTCTCATCGAATACTATTCTTAGCCCCTTCTTCTCCAGGCGATAGGCGAGCTCGGTGTCCTCGAATGCGGCAAAAGGAAAATCTTCATCGAAAGGATCGGCCGTGAGCCAGTCTTTTCCTATCGATATATTGGCCGTATAAAAATGGCGGAAGCCGCAATCTCCGGCATCCTTTATATTGGAATAACGAAATTGCGGGCCATCGGGAGAGATGTAGCGCATAAAATCGGTGATCTCGGCGTCCTTTGACCACTCTACGAATCCCAATATCGCGGCGCCCGGATGCCTTTTGTGGGCATCAAGATGTCTCTGCACCAGATCCTCTTTCGGCATAATATCGTCGCCTATGAACAGGACCAACCCTGCCCTCGCCAGCCTTACCCCTTTATTCCTTGCCGACGCGGGGCCCGCGTTAACCTGCCTGATGAATGTAAGAGGATAGCCAAATGAGTCCCGCCGCCTCTTTATCATCCCTTCGATATCGTCCCGGCTGCCATCGTCGACTACGATGACCTCGAAGGAGCCGCTCGCGCATGTCTGGCCGGATAATAGATCGAGCGCCTTCTCGAGGGAACCGACTCTATTATATGTAGGTATGACTACGCTGATCTCAGTATTTGTCATGTCCGGTCAGATATCTCATATAATAATAAAATAGATATGCGACGCTCCTTAGATACGCGGAGCCCGACATCTTAATAAAGCATACGTGCGTACAATCGCATCGTTCCTTCAACAAGCCGCTGCGCAAGGCGCGGGCCTCCGCGGAATTCCATACCGCGGAAAAGTCGTAGCCCTTTTGCCGGAGGTTACCCACCGGCGGTAAGAGCTCGCACAACCTTACCCCTCCATCGGCGTCTATGACTCCCACGTTCCTACCGGCGGTGCATTTGAAAAACCATCCATTCTTAAGGATAGCTCGCTCCTTCATGGCTTGCACAAAAGATACGAGCCCTATGACGGCCAGTTTTTCGGCCCATGCAGCCTTCCTCCTGGCAAGGTATCTGGCGTGATTACGCGCGATTAAGCGGTGCGCCTTTTCTATTTCGCCGATCGAAGGCAGCTCCAGGCGCTTATCGTTTGGATCCCCTCTCATCAACTCAAAGTCATGGGAATCGACTCCCGGCGTACGAAAAACCATATCCATGAGGCTCTCCAGCTCTCCGATATTCCTGTTATTTATCACCGTGTTGACTATTACCTCCAGACCGTCATACTTCTTCTTGAGTCCCGACAATAGATCGATCGACTTCATCACATTATCGAATACCCCCTCGACGCATCTCGACCTGTCGTGCGTCTCTTTTAATCCGTCGAGGGAGGGGTTGACCGACAACCTGAGGCGCGGATATTTCCCAAGGATCTCTTCGGTAAATTTCACTATCCTTTCCGGGAGGGTGCAGTTCGTAGGTATAGACAGGATTGATATCTTGTTATTCCGTATGAATTCGCCGCATACGTCCGGCAGGTCATCCCTGAGAAAAGGTTCTCCTCCGGATAGAAGCAGGGTATGGAACTCTCCTATGGTCGGCGATATCTTTCTGATCTCATCGATGGTAAGGTCGTCCGGTCTGTTAAGGTTCTGCCAGTTAAAACACGGCCCGCAACGAAGATTACACCTTGAGGTTACGAAGAATATGAGGAAGCGCAGCCTGCCCCGGGATGCCACGTTCTTGAGATACTGTGATGCGTACTTCCGGAAATAATCGCCTTTCCTCACTTTGCCTGGCTCGCTTTCGGTTCCTGGGACGATGGACGGATCACGTAGAAGAATACGTAGTTACCGGATATCCTGTAGATGGTCTTGACCCTGGCCTGGCCGGAAAGCGATTCAAGGAAAACTTTCGGGTCGGAGGCTTCGCCTTTTTCCAGGATCAGGTAATATACATTATGCGGCTCCTGGGTCATGCCAACCTCTTTAACGGTGTAATTCCTGCTTATATAATCATACATCGCGGGGTCTTTGGACTGCATCATCCTGATAAAATCCGCGGGGTAGACGCACAGATACCTTATGCTGAATTTAGTTTCTTTACCTTTAAGGTCGTTTAGATTGGACGCCCACCCTACATATCTATGGGCGTATCTGGCTATCCCGTATCCCTGGGCATGGGTAAGCAGGAATACCCTCTCTTCCTGTCTTGTCAGCTCCCTTAAGGTTTCTCCGGCGGCATCAACTCCTATAAAAGCGGTATTGTTCATCCTGCCCATGGCATTGTACACAAAATATACCGAATCCCCGATCAGGAAGAATATGAGAAGAAGGGCTATGTCTTTTTTGACGGCCCTCTTTATTATCCCGGAAACCCAGTAAATGGCATATGCCGACGATATCGAAACGAAAGCGACAAATGGCATTTGGAAATAATTTATCTGCGCTATTTCATCGGGATACAGTACGGCGTAACATATTGCCGCGAAGATCCATCCTATCAAATAACGGTTTAGGACGCCTCTTACCCTGACGAGCGCTATGGCGCCGCCTACCGCCGCCATAAGTGAAAAGGCGAGCGTAAAATTCTCGCCGTACGCAAACCACCATAAAGTCCTGCCGTTCTTCGCCCAGTATGATAGGTTAAATACCTCCAACAACCTTTTCGGGTCTATCCTGGCGAGCTCCCAAAAACCGCTATTTTGCATCCAGACGGCCAAGGATACGGCCGCCGCATAAGGCCCAAGAGCAAGCGCCGCCGGGAGAAGGGCCTTCCTTCCCCCTTTCAATATCTCCCTGTACGGGATCAGGAATAAAAAAGGAACGGCGCCTATGAGGAAACTGGGCTTATAGAACAGGGCCAGGGAAAGCACGCTCGACCCGATGAACAGGTCGTAATTTTTCCGCCGGAGGGCGTACCTGACATAGAACATGCTCCCAAGCAGCATGAAGAATAACGCAGGACTGTCCGGCATTATATAACGCGAGAAGAATAAAGAGATCGGCAGTATCGCCGCTATGAAGGTTGACGTCAACGCGAAACGGACATCGCTAAAAAGCAGGATCGAGATGCCATAGAGGGCGGCCAGGGCAAGCACCCCGAAGACCACATTTACCATCCGCGGCCCCCACAGGTTCTCTCCCAAGAGGCTCCACGTAGCCATGATTTGATAAGGCATTATAGACGATTGCGTATGCCCCTTGTCGCCAGACGGCGCCTCGAAGGCATCATAATAATATATCTTGGCGTGGAAAAGGTCGCCTGTCCTCATCATCTCCTGCGCGATTGAAAGATATTCGTTCTCTTTCATGTTATGATAACCGATCGAAGGAAATGTGAGATTATAACATCTGAGCGCGAAACCGATCATGAGGATTGCAAAAAGCGCGGCCGGTTTTCTTAGCGTATTAAGCATCTTATTTCTTTTCCAGGACCAGAAGGCTGAGGAAGAACGAAGAGAAGATGGTCTGCAGGCCTATCACAAGGAGCGTCGTGCCCAAGATCGCTTCTCTTATCCTATATAAGGCCCCAAAGTAATTAAAAAACCATTCGATGAATATAAAGAGCATCATAATAAAACCCGCCAGGAAGAGCCCCCCTCCCAGGGCAAGACCCTTTTCAAGGTTAAAACTCTTCCCGAAGAAGAGTGTGAACTTGTCGTATTTCAGGAATCCTTCCCTTATAGCGAAGGTATGGGCGTAAACGCCGAGCGTCAATATCTGATAGGAGAGGATAGTCATCATGCTGGCCAGGATCATCAGGTGCAGGTCCCAGTAATGCCCCAGGAACAGGAAGGGGCCTTTCAACTCGAGCAGGAGGAGCGACATCCCCGCGATAAATCCTGCCGCGCCGGGGATAAAATAAAGCCATACCGGACAGTACAAAAGCATAAAACGCATGTGGCGCCAGGCGTCATGGACCGGTCTTAACTTCGACTCTCCTTCCCTGGGATAGTATTCGATCGGTATTTCGGATACTTTTAATCTGTTCTGAAGCGCCGATACCACCATCTCGGTGGCGAATTCCATGCCAAGGGTCCTTAATTTCATCTTGTGGTAAGCCGAAAGAGTGAATGCGCGGATGCCGCAGTGGATATCGGAAAGGTTCGTGCGAAAGAATAGGCGCGTTATCGAAGAGAGTATGGGGTTACCTATATACCGGTGGGACCAACTCATGGCTCCCTCCCTGATCATGCCCTTGAACCTGGAACCCATGACAAAATCATAGCCCTCCTTAAGCTTATCGACAAACTTCGGTATATCGTTAAAATCATAGGTATTGTCGCTATCGCCCATCACTATATATTTACCTTTGGCTTCCCTCAATCCGCGAAGATACGCCGAGCCGTAACCCTTATGGCTCTCTTCGACCACGATAGCGCCCTCCCTCCTGGCGACTTCCGCCGAATGGTCTGTTGAACCGTTGTCCGCGACTATTATCTCGCCCGCGATCCCTTCTTTCTGGAACGCCTTCTTTATCTTCCTGATGCAATGCGGCAGGGCTTCTTCCTCGTTAAGGCACGGCATCACGACGGATACTTCTATCTCTTTAGTCATATCTCCTCACCATGATATTGTAAAATAACGTATGTAGTTGTTGCCGTCTTCGGCCTCTATGAACGGCAGAAAATGCCGCAGGCCGGCGCCCCTGAAATAATAAAGCCTTACGAACATGCTCTTCACCAGGTCACGGTCGCAGAGTATGGACTTATACCCCTTATCGGTCTTAAAGATGAAGACCGAATATCCGGCCGCGGGATTACCAAACCTCTTCTCCATAAGCTGGTCGCCTTCGAGGACGAAGAAGCCAAGCGGCACAGGAGCGGAACTCGAGCGCAGCATCTGCTCTTTCTGGTCATAAATATACCCATTATTAAAATAGATCATCCCGTCTTTTTCCTGGCCGTCCGCAAGGTCGCTGTAGAAGAGTAGCCTGCGCGAAAGCCAGTCATCGAGTCTCTTGGTGGATATGAGGAATACTTCCTGGTAGAACCTCTCCATATCTTTATCGTTACGCCCCAGGTTCCTCAGGTACTGGATGATATGCTCCTTCTCCTTTTTGTCGAAGTTCTGGGCTATGTAGACCTTGGAAAAATCCCAATTGCCCAGAAACGATATCGCGGCCATCTTATACGGCATGGAATTGTCGACCACGAAGCCTGCCGGGGGCGGCTTATAGTAAAGTATCTTCATAACATCCTGCGCCGGAAGTTCCGGCATGAATTTGCGCAAGAGCTCCTTCGCTTTATCCGGATCCGCTCCCAGGATGCTCTCCAAAATAAGAACGGCCTGAAGGGGATCCTTGACATGCTCATTTATTATTTCGAAGGCCTTGTTCCCGCCGTTATTCAGCATCCGCAGGATAGATATGGAAAGGTTCTCATCGTCGGTCAACATCGCCTTCGCCATCCAATAAGCCTGGGGATTACCCTGGCTCTGGCCGTCGAATATAACGCGGCGTCTTGCAACGACCTTAAACCAGTCCCCGTAATCCCACCAGGAATTTATTATCGTATCTTCCGGAGTTTTTTCCTTCATCAGGTTCAGGATCCTGTACCAGGTCGCATCCATAAGCGGCACGCAGTTTGCCGCCGCCCTGGCGCCGTTATTTATGAACATATAGCTTAGAAACAGACAGACAAGCCCGATAGCCAGGGTTACGACGATATTCTTTTTACGCCAGAAATAATGCAGGAGATCGCCGACTACCCATCCCATGGATATGCCGAGAGGGAACGGCAGGAACATTATGAACCTTATCCCTCTGGTAGTGGCAAAGAGCATTATTAAAAACCAGACCGTCAGTATCATTATAGAGTCGCGTTTATAAGCTTCAAATCTTTTGTCTACGATAGACTTGATCAATAAAGCGGCCATACAGGATACCGCAAATACAAAAAGCAATATGCCTCCCGTGCCTCCCGCTGTCCTCATGACCTCTACGAGGCCGGGTTTCTTCATCTCCCCTACGGTAGAAAATACGTTCGGCCATATCGTCGGCATAAGCGGTTTATTGAATACCACGGCCAGTTTTATCTGGCTATAAAGATCCTTAATTGGCTCCGCGCCGGCAAGCACAACCACCCAGAAAAGGCTCATCAGCACGACCGCCCCGAGCGCGATGGCATGCTCCTTGATCTCATCTGTAAATCGCTTCTTTGAATACAGGCCGTAAAGCGACAGATAGGCCAATCGCGCGATCTCATACGCGACTATTATTGCAAGTATGAACCACCAGAATGTCCATGTGAAAGCAAAGAGCCCTACCAGGAACGATGTCACGACAACCCCGATCATCCTGTGCTTGAATGTTCGCGCCTTCAACGAAGATATATGCGCGAAGAATATGGCTATGGGGAACGTCATGCTCAAGGTGTCTTTATCGAACCATCCCGCGCAGCTTCGCGGGATGAATATCCCGGTGAGGCCTACGAAGAGGCAGCTTATCACGGCGCCCGCGTATTTGCCGTATCTGAAAGCTACGGCAAATAATACCATTGTGAATACGGCCGAGTAAAATAGCGGGAGGTAGAAAAGGAACTTCAACAGTGGCGCCGGATAAAATATCGTAAAGACCCTGTAAATAAAAGCGGAGAGGTAATATAAAAAATCGTCCCAGAGGATCTCCCACCCGAGGGGCGCGAGCATCATCATATCCCACTGCTTGCCGTTTATCACTTTGTCGCCCGGGTGGCCGGTCTTCAGTATGTTCTCGACATATCTCGTCCAGTGCCAGCAGTCGAGCTCCATTATAAAGGTCTGCCCGGAAGGGTCCTGGTATCTTTCCTTCAGCTTCTTATACAGGTCTTCGACCTGTTTTTTTATGGCGGCCTTGTTCTCTTTCTTGTATTCCGCCATCCTTGATTTCAGTATCTCGTCTTTGGCGAGAGGGTAGAACTGCGGGAATTTATTCTGGACATCCTGGCCGGCGGCCTGCCTTATATTCTGGTCCACCACCTTCCGGGCCTGCGCCTTTATCTGCGGAAACGCGATCGGATAAGAACGAAGATATATGTTGGCCCCAAGGGCGACACTTATGGATACGGCAAGAAGCACGCTCTTCATCACCCTGCTTGTCGTCATCTATTTTTTCAGCCTTTTATGCGTCCTCAAGGTCGACTCCAAAAGCGACAGTCCCTTCTCGAAGTCCTCTCCCTTATAAAAAACACCGGAGACATTATATGGTTTTACCTCGGTTAACCGCAGACGGTCAAGATAAGCGCTTATGATTATGACGGGGATATCCTTATTGAATTCCCTTATCCTCTTCAGGGTCTCTACCCCATCCATGACCGGCATGTTCAGATCAAGAAAGACGATGTCCGGAGGGTCTTCCTTGACGGCCTTCACGGCGCTTTTCCCGTCTGAAACGGCGGTCACTCTGTACCCCTTCGACTCAAGCCATACCACCATCAACTGCCTGAAATCATATTCGTCGTCCGTAACAAGTATCCTTGTTTTACTGTTATCCATGCCGTTCCTCCATTCTTTATTTTAAAGGAAATGTGAAGCTGAATTTCGTCCCTTTGTCCTTTTCGCTATCAGCCCAGATCTTTCCCCCATGCTGTTCGACTATCTCCCGGGCTATCGATAACCCTATACCGGTACCGCTGATATCGGAGGCCGTGCGCTCTCCGGTCTGGTAAAACTTGTCAAAGACCTTCGGCAGCGCCTCCTTTGGTATGCCTATACCGTTGTCTTCAACGCTGACTATAAGAGTATTCTCCTTGCTGCGTGAAACGGCCTTTACGATTATCGTGCCGTCCTTCGGAGTGAATTTTATGGAATTTCCTATCAGATTATTGAGCACCTGGATCACCCTGTTGGGGTCGATCTCGATCTCCGGAAGGCCGGACTCTATCTCCCTGTGTATCGAAATGGATTTTGTGTCGGCCCAGGTACGGAGGCTGTCGACGGCCTCATTTATGACGATTTCGATCGATGCCGGCTGTCGTCTGAACTCCATCTTGCCCGCCTCCAGCTTGGAGAGGTCCAGGAGGTCGTTTATGAGGAGGGAAAGCCGCTTGATATTCCGATGGGCGATAGTCAGAAGCTGAGATTGCTGGGGCGGCACATCTCCTACCGTATTGGTCAATATAAGGTCGATGGATTTATCTATAGCGACAAGCGGCGTACGCAGCTCATGCGAAATGCTCGCTATAAAATTTGCCTTCAGGCTATCGAGCTCCTTCTGCTTGGTTATGTCGCTCAGCACGGAGACCATACCCACCGTCTGGCCATTCTCGTTCTCTATTATAGCGCTTGAGGCCCTGAGTATCTTCTTGGTTTCATCCTGCTGGCTAATAAGCTCTATCTCTTTATCTTCGCGGTCTGGGGAATTTTTGGCCATAGACACCATCTGCTCTTCCTTCATCCCGTCCAGTACGGACTTGCCGAGCTTTTCCTTCTTCGATGTCCCGAGGAGCTTCTCCGCCGCCGGGTTTATCATCACTACATTGCCTTTGGAATCCACCACCACCAGGCCCTCGGCTATGCTTCTTATTACGGCCTCGGTCTGTTTCTTCTCCCTAAGCTCTTTATCGTACTTATTCCAGGCGACCGCTTCATTTTTTGTCTTCTCATTTATGATGGCTTCATACTTCTTACCGATATCGTGAGCGGCCATGCTCATCCGGCTTTCGACTTCCTCATTTAAAACGCTCGAAACCGCTCTGGCTATCTCCACTACGCGCTTCTTTGAATCCAGCACATCGCCAAGTTCATCGGCGATCACGATTGCTATTCTTTCTTCCAATTCGGGATCCGGTTTTGTATGATCTATGGGAGCTTCCTTCTTGTCAGCCACCTTGGCGTGTCCCGTCATGCCCGCAAGATAAGCCAGCACGAGCGCCGCGATCACGCTTATAGCCGCGGTAAGGATATACAAAGAAAGCGTAGACATAGATATCGTTCCTTTACTATATTACGTGAATATTACCATATAACTATAATGTCGGCAATAAATTTTGCATATAAAGCCGTCGCGTAGACATAAAAGGACGGCGCCTCATGCGCGAGGATCGACCGGCGCCCGGGCATCTTCGTCCTGTTTCGGCCCATCCTCTTTCAAGACCGGCTGGCATTTCAGGAAGACGATACCAAGCGGAGGCAGGGTAAGCTCCAGCGAATACGGCCTGTCGTGCAATGGCACGGCAACAGCTTCGATCGGCGCGATATTCGCCTGGCCGCTCCCCCCGTAATTGTGCCAATCGCTGTTCAATACCTCTTTCCACATCCCATCATGCGGAACGCCCAGACGATAATTCTGTTTAGGGACAGGGGTGAAATTACAGGCTATAAGGATCACGTCGCGGGGCTTTTTGCCCTTCCTGATAAAACTGATGATCGAATTTTCCCAATCATGGAAATCGATCCATTCAAAAGCCGTTCCTTCAAAATCGGTCTTATACAGGATCCCTTCATCCTTATAGAAATGGGTCAGGTCCCTCATCCAGGCATGGACGCCATTATTTAAAGGTCTTGCCAGGAGATGCCAGTCGATCGAACTGTCGTGCCCCCACTCCCTGGATTGGGCGAATTCCGCTCCCATAAAAAAGAGCTTCTTGCCCGGATAACCGTACATATAACCCAGGAGCAATCTAAGGTTAGCGAACTTCTGCCATTCGTCTCCCGGCATCTTTCCTAAGAGCGAGCCTTTGCCGTGGACCACCTCGTCATGGGAAAGCGACAGTATGAAATTCTCATGGAACGCGTAGATCATGCTGAAGGTAAGCTCATTATGGTGGAATTTTCTGTATAGCGGATCATGACACATATACTGAAGCGTGTCATGCATCCAACCCATATTCCATTTCATACCGAAACCCAACCCGCCGGAATCCGTAGGTTTGGATACCATGGGCCATGCGGTAGACTCTTCGGCGATCGTCTGTGTATCGGGAAATTCTTTGTACACGGCCTGGTTAAATCTCCTGATGAATTCAAGCGCCTCCAGGTTCTCCTTGCCGCCGTATTTATTGGGGATCCATTGCCCGTCCTTACGCGAATAATCCAGGTATAGCAAAGACGCGACGGCATCGACCCTAAGGGCGTCTATATGATATTTATCCAGCCAGAAGAGCGCGGTGGAGATGAGGAACTCTTTTACCTCATTACGGCCGTAATTGAATATATAACTCTGCCAGTCGGGGTGGAAACCTTTGCGCGGATCATCGTGTTCATAAAGATGCGTGCCGTCGAAATAGACGAGCCCGTGTTCATCTTTGGAAAAATGCGACGGCGTCCAGTCGAGGATCACCCCTATGCCATGCTGGTGCAGGTAATCGACGAAGTACATAAAATCCTGAGGTGTTCCGTATCTGGCTGTAGGTGCGAAATATCCCGTCGTCTGGTAACCCCATGATGCGTAGAAGGGATGTTCCATTATCGGCAGGAGTTCTATGTGAGTGAATCCCATCTCCATCGCGTAGTCGGCGAGGTCATGGGCCAGTTCCCTGTAAGTGAGATACCTGTTATTCTCCTCCGGCACACGCCTCCAGGAACCAAGATGCACTTCATAGATAGAATAAGGGGCGGTGAGCGAGTTATATTTATGCCTGCGCTTCATCCACTTCGAGTCGTGCCATTCATACTCGAGGTCCCACACTATCGAAGCGGTCTTGGGTGGGCATTCGCAGTAGTAGGCATAGGGATCGGTCTTATTGACCCTGTAATTATTATAGTTGGATTCTATATTATATTTGTATGTATCCCACTTTTTCACTCCGGGGATGAACTTCTCCCATATCCCGGAGCCGTCCTGCCTCATATGCATCGGATGGCTGGAGCCTTTCCATTCGTTAAATTCTCCCACCACAGAGACGCTTCTGGCGTTGGGCGCCCATACGGCGAACTGGGTACCCTCACCGCCATCCGAGACGAACGGATGCGCGCCTAGTTTTTCGTACAGCTTGAAGTGACTGCCCTCTTTAAAAAGATATATATCGTGGTCTGTGATGGCCGGGTTAGTTTTGGGCATATTATCCAGGACTCACCAGTACATACGGCGGAAACGGTCCGAATACCGTTTGATCCATTCCCGGGAGGCGTCTTCTAAAGAGACTTCCTTGCCCAGTTGGACGCTCCTAAGGTCGCGGTATTCGCTGATGAGATAAAGCTGTTCGATGAGCTTTACTTTGAAGGCGGCGTTCAACCTGCAGAACCTGACGCCGATATTGTATAGTTTTGTTTCCGGATTTTTATTACAATGGACCGCCTTTGCCTGGACATTGAATATCTTATCCTGGAAGGGGATCTCTATGGATATGACCCTGCCCGACCGGACAGGCTTCAGGGCGGCAAATAGCAAGCCGCCGGCGCTTACGTTCACGGTCTGGGAAATGCTCTCCTTGCCGTTCTTTAAAGACGCCCCAATGACCTTGTAGGTAAGAGGGAGGCATAGCGAATGGCGTATGAAACGACGCTTCTCGTCCAATGACAGCGACACCAAGCTCTTCTTCTCAGGTTTTGGCATGCGCTCCAGATACGCCTTTCGTCACCTATTCTACAGGTATGAATATAACCTTGCCCGCCCTCAGCTTGTTCGGGTTTTTGATCCTGTCTTTGTTCAGTTCGTAAATATATTTCCACCTGCTGCCACTACCCAGCTGGCTCTTGGCTATCCCCGAGAGAGTATCTCCGGGCTGTATGACATATTCTCTGGTGGAGACCCTGACCTTCCCCTCTACGGTCTGGCTCTCTTCAACGACATACTTGCCTTCTTCTATCTGCTGGGCCTTCGCTATCATATCATCGCCCGGATATTTGACCATAATCTCATCGACCTCGGCCACCATGAACTGCGCGTTCCTGTCTTTGGCCATGCCTTCGAGGTCCGAAACAGGCGCGATCGCGTCCAGCTTTCCGCGGCTTACAATGCGTATCCTGTCCTCCGTGATCCCGTGATCGAGCATGTACTGCTGCACGGACTCGCCCCTGCGTTTCCCAAGTTTTTCGTTATAATTCTCCGAGCCGCGGATATCGCAATTGCCTGTGATAAGAATGCTGGCGTCCTTGTTCTTCTTCAGGATCGCGACGGCGCTTTTCAGTATCTTGACCGTATCGTCGCGCAGGTCCGTTTTGTCGAAGTCAAAATAGACCTTAACGTTCTTTATTATCTTCCTGATAAGAAGCGACGGCCTCATCTCGTCTTTCATGGGAGGCGGAAGCTCTTCCTCCTTATAATCGAATATCACTTTATATACATAGATGTAGCCGCGATTACCCCATGGCCTGGTCGCGCCGGGCGATTTCGGCATCCACCAGTATCCGCCGCGCGCGGTATCCTTTACCGGGGCCGGCTGGGCGTCCGTAGGCCACCAGTCGAAACGCTTCTGGAGCCTTTCCATCTCTTCTTTTCGCTGCTGATCCCTGTCCACCAACTGCGCCCAGGACAGAGCGCAGGATAATATCGATAAGGAAATAATTACCGCAAATACGGCTATGGACCTTCTCATCTTAACCTCCTGTTATTGTTGAGTATTATTATATCTCAATATACATTTTTTACTACTCTTTTTTATGCGCTAAGGCTTCGGCCTATTAAGCGGCATCGTCACCTTCACGAGCGTCCAACTTCCTTTTTCGCTCTCGATATCTATATGGCCGCCATGGAGGCGCACTATCTGATTAGAGACGTTAAGCCCAAGTCCGGTACCATGGACCTTCGTCGTGAAGAAGAGGTCGAATACCGTCTTCAGGTCCTCCTTGTCTATCCCTACGCCATTGTCCCGGACATATATCTTGACCAGCTCCTCCTTGTCCGATTCCGCGTATATTTCGATAGACCCGTTCTGGCGGTCATAAACCGCGTCGTATGAATTCGATATCAGATTACAAAAAAGCTCTCTCATCTGGAACGGGTCCGCGTCTATTAAAATAACGGGTTTCGATCTGTACTTTCTGTCCACGGGAATCTTCTGGGATTCATACTTCTTCTCCATCATACTAACGCATTCATCCAGCATATCCGAAAGATTTACAATCTCATATTCCGGGACCTTGACCCCTCCGGCATAATAAAGAAGGCTGGTGATGAGCTTATCGCTCTCTTCCAGTTTCTTTTCAATATTGGAGAAATGGCGCTCCATCTGAGGGTCCTTAGTCTTTCTCCTCATGTTGAAAGTAGCGAGATGGATAGCCGCCAGAGGGGTCCTCAGGCGGTGAGCGACCACGGCCGCAAGCGAGCCTATCTCGGAAAGGCGCTTGGCCTGCTCGAGCTCTTCCTGAGTCCTCATAAGGTTCTCCATGGTATCCTGGCGCTCTACGGCATAACGGATGGCGCGGGCAAGAGACCTGCTGTCAAACTGCCCTTTTATAAGATAGTCCTGCGCTCCGCTCTTCACCGATTCTAGAGCCACCTTCTGGTCATCGATGCCGGTAAGCACCACTACCGGAGCGCCCTTGGCCTGTATCTGTACCCAGTTCAGCGTATGCAGTTCCTGGCTGTCGGGAAGCGTCAGGTCGAGGAGGACTATATCTATTCCCCCCTCGAACAGCCTCTTTAAGCCCGACGATAACCTATCGGCCCGGAAAAGTTCGAAATCTTCACCGAACGCTTCTTTAAGCATCTCTTCGACAAGCCTGGCGTCTCCCGGATTATCTTCGATGAGCAATATGCTGATCCTGCCCTTGGCCATACTACACCCTCCTATTATCCGGAAATGTCGGGAGCTTGACTATGTTCAGCCAAAACTCTTCTATCTCTTTCACCACTCTCATGAATTGGTCCAGATCGAGCGGCTTGGTTACATAACAGTTCCCGCAGAGCTCGTAAGCCCTTACAATGTCCTCCTCGGCCTTGGAACTGGTAAGGATCACTACCGGTATCTTCTTGAACCTGGCGTCATTCTTGATCTCGGCAAGGACATCGCGGCCGTTCTTTCTGGGAAGGTTGAGATCGAGAAGTATAAGATCCGGGTTCGGACGGACGGTATGTTTTCCTTCCTTGCTAAGATAGGAGATCGCCTCCACCCCGTCAGCTACCACATTAATATTATTCAAGACCCTGCCGTCCTTAAAAACCTCTTTAATGAGACGGACATCGCCGGGATTGTCCTCTACGAGCAGGATCTCGATCGGCCTGCAGTTCGTTCTATCTTCCATGATATAGTCCTCCTAAAATATTTGCCGGAGCCGCGATCAAATACTATCTGGACGGGATGGTAAAGTAGAATGTCGCCCCTTCTCCTGCCTTAGATTCTATCCAGATACGCCCGCCATGACGCTCGACGACCTTTCTGCATACCGCAAGGCCTATTCCAGTCCCGGAATATTCTCCCCTGCCGTGCAATCGTTTAAAGATCAAAAATACGCTTTCGTGATCTTTCGGATCTATGCCTATGCCGTTATCGCGTACTGAAAAAACCCATTCCTTCTTCTCCGATATGCAGGATATGCGCACTTTGCCGGGGCGGTTGCCGTGGAATTTTATGCCATTACTTATCAGGTTTTGAAAAAGCTGCAGCAGCTGAGTCTTGTCTCCTGTGATCACGGGAAGAGGATCGCTCGTCACGGAGGCCTGATCCTTTTCTATCATGACCTTCAGGTTCATCATCGCCTCTTTTACCACTTCATTACAATTCACAAGATTAAATTCTACGGGCCTGGATCCCACGCGGGAATATGTCAAAAGATCGTCTATCAGCTCCTGCATCCTCTTTGCGCCGTCGACCGCGAAGTTTATAAATTCATCGGCGTCGCTGTCGAGCCTGTCCTTGTAGCGCTTCTCTATAAGCTGCATGTAGCTTACCACCATGCGAAGCGGTTCCTGTAGATCGTGTGAAGCTATATAAGCAAAATGCTCCAGCTCCCTGTTAGAGCGCTCAAGCTCTTTCATGGCACTCACTAACTTCTCTTCCGATCTTCTGTAGTCGGTGATATCGCGAGCGACGCCCAGCACTCCCATAATATCCCCTTGAGAACTCCGCAGCGGGAGTTTTATAGTATCGAATATCAGGATCTCTTTCCCGACATTCGCAGGGTCGTTCGGATTATGAACTGTTTTTCCGCTGAGCGCTTCTCTATCGTCTTGTTCAAATCCCCTGATACCTTTTTCCGGATTTCCCTTAACGAGTTCCGGGAACCATCCATTCTCTATGTCGTTCTTTCCATACAGATCCGAAGGATGTTTCCCGACAGCGCGAGCAAACGCCTCGTTACACAATATAGTGCGAAGTTTCCGGTCCTTGACAAATATCATATCGGGGACCGAATTGATTATTTTATCAAGATAGGTATTCGACCGCTCAAGTTCCAGCTCTGCGTTCATGCGGTCGGCGACCTCCACCTGGAGCGCGGTATTTGCCGTAACCAGTTCTGCGGTCCTTTTCTTTATCTGCGCCTCTATCGTTCTGCTGTACTTTAATAAGCCGGTCATATACGCTATTAAAAGCGACGTCAAAATAAAGCCTACGGCCAACACTCCAAACGAGGCCCAATAATTCGGTAAATAATAGCCGGAGGCGGGCATACACTTGATGGCCCATTTTCTATCCACGAACCAGAACTCATAGGAAAAAACGGGGCTTTCGGCAGAAAAGATGTCGGCCTTAAATAAGGGAGGGGGTTCTTTTTTATATGAATATGAGGGGTGAAAGTAAATAACGTCTTCTTGCGCTCCGGGAGTCATATCGTATAAATATATATCGATGCCTGTGTGTTTCAGCTTCCCCAGCGAGGCTTCCGCAATGGAGCTGACCAGGCTTATCATATGTAAATATCCCAGGATATTCTTCCGCCGGTCTTCCAGGGCTGCGCGCGGAGCGTCGTTACGATATATGGGCAGTAATATGAAAAAAGCGTCCTTATCTTCAAGGAGCCGGAAAGGCTTCCATGTGGAGCCGGCTTTTGGCAATCCGTCATCCCTTGCCGACTGCAATATTTTTTTGCGCTCGAGATCGGTGCCTACATCGAACCCTATTATCTGCGCGTTACTAACGGACGGTTCCGAATAACAGATGGGATAATATTCTTCTCGCGAAGGAGCCTTTATGAATTTACCGCGGGCAACCGCTTCTTTTATTTCGAACTCCGGGATGCCGCCTTGCTTGACGGCATCCTCATAACTCTGGCGTTCGGCATCCTTCACAACGGCTATCCAGTCTAGCGCCAGTATCTCCGGATGGCGTTTTAGAATAGGTTCTGTGAACGCCCTGAACTCATCCCTCTCGACCGATTTACTTCCCGCATAAAAATTACTTAATGAAAGAATGATGTCATATTGGTCTTCGATCTTTTGTGAGATGAGAACGGCTTGATCGTATGCGTGGCGCTCGAAAACGGATTCAAGGCGTATCTTTTCTAAATCGAGCATCGTGCGGAACGCGGCGACAGAAAGTATCGCACCCGTTAATCCTACAAGGGCGACAAATACATACCTCTTGACCGTTCCATATATGCCCATAACCTAAGAGCGCCCCATTTGGCTGATATAATTACTATGTTAATTTTACTAGGGAATGTGTTATAAGTAAACATAATAGTTGATAGCGGATGGGGATATGAGATTTTAGACGTGAGATGCGGGATGTGAGAGTGGGTTGGGGATTATTATAATCGTTATTGCGAGCGCAGCGAAGCAATGACGCAAGTTAGCTATGGATGGCGGACTTATCCCGAGCTTTCTGGTAATTCGAGCGATCTCACGGCCGGCAATGACGGCCCTGCCAGGCCTTCGAGGTCTCCATGCATACCGGCAATGTTCAAAATAACCTGTTGTATCTGCTTTTCGCGCTTAGACCAGACCCTCTCCATCGAGCGCCTCTCCGTGTCCAGATCTTCCTTCATCAGCTTGAATGCCTCGACTATCCCTTCGATCCTATTCTTGAATTCAGTGCCCGTCAGATAATCATAGATCATCTCCGCCTTCTCTTTCTTACCGCACTGCAGGGCGCGTTCCCTTGCAACCTGGTTCAGGACGACGCGAAGGGCCAGCGACAGGCTCAATGCCGACGATATGTCCGTGACCCAAACACCGCTTATCTCCCTGAACTGCCTTAAGCCCTCAGGAAGGGCCTCCGAGACCAGGACCGCCATGTCCGCCTTGACGTCGCGCTGGTCGTTCTTCAGTTTCTGTATCCACGAGTCGCTCCAGTTCTTCGTCCGCTTCGTCTCCCATAATATCTTTCCGCAATCGCGGCCCGACTGCGTCTTTACCGTCTGCAGGATGTCCCCTCCCTTTGTGCCGGGAGCTATCGGATCTATCGCATCGAACGGAAATTCTTTCCTGAGGGCCTCCTCCAGCTCCAGCTCCAGGATCTCCCCCTGCATCTTCTGAGACCCCTGTTCCGATCTTCTTTTCAGGTCCTCTATCTGCCTTCTCATATCCGCCAACTGCTTCTCTTTTTGGGCGTCCTTCAACCTGTGAGACTCTTCAAGATCCACCGATACCTTCTCGGCGATCTTACGTCTCTCGGAGTCAAGGACACGCTCCATCTCAAGGCGCATCGACCTCTCCCGCTCTTCGAGTTCACGCTGGCGTTTCCGCAGATCCAGCTCCTGGCGGCCGGCCTCGTCAAGGAGCTTTGCCTTTTCCTCTATCTGGGATCTCAGATCCTTGATCTCCGACATCATCCCGTCTCTCATCTCTCTCTTTAATTTTTCGCGCAGTTCTTTCTCTCTCCCTATTGCCATCTCCTCATATCTCTTGCTGATCTCTCTCTCAATGTCGCCGGAAATCGCCTGTGACAGCTTTATCGTTTCGCCGCATTTCGGGCATTTAATAGAATCCTGTACCATAAAAACCTCCGTTCGTATAACCGATCAGGCCACGGCGCCCGCGACTTCAGCCTTGTCATCCGGGCTTACTATCCTGCCGGGCCTTAAAGCCTTATAAAATTCGTCCAGCGCCTCTTTCAGATGACCGTCCCCTGAGCGCGGATCTTCTATCGTCATATCTTTCTTTTTACAATACTCTTTGAGCCTGTCCGAAAGAAATTCCCGTCCTACCCCGTCGATCACCACGGCCCCGGCGGAGGCTTCGACCTTCTTCGCCATCTCGGGGAGCGTCCCATCATCGCGGGCCAGCATCAATATTTTATTTTTCATCCTGTTTATCTCGAAAATATCTATCGAGCGTTTTCCGTATTCATATACGAGAGGGGCATATCCACCCTCGACAAGGCGCTCCTTCTGTCCGGGGAGGAACCTTATGCGCACGTCCGTCCTGTCGTATTGAGGCAGACGGTCGGAGAACTTCCTGAGCATACCAAGGACAAAGGCCGCATAAAGGTCGATTATGAATACAGAGCCGGTCCTGTGGCATGCGTTATATGCCGCGCACATCGCTTCTACGTCGTACAACATGGAAAGAAAGAACGTTACGGCCTTGCCGGCATTGATCATGCCGGATATTCTGGCCGCTGCCGGCGTTCGATCCAGCCCGTCCCCGGGCACGAAATGCCCGGACCCTCCCGCCAATAACACGCCTATGTTATCCGGCGGATCTTTCTTAACGAGCTCGAATAACGCCTTCTTACGGCCTATCCCCCGCATGTCGCCCAGGTAAAACAACCTCTTTCCGCGGGATTCGAACAGAAAGGCAAGGCCATCCGGCGCCAAGGGATCCACCGGATACGGCATGCAATAAAAATCCCCCGTCTTTATGATCTTGCGGTTCTTTATAACCTCCGGCTTGGATCCACATCTCTTATTACCTGAAAAAATATTACTTACCCCCAGCAATGCATTCGCTGGCGCGCTCAAATAAACGGGGATTTCCGGGTGCAGAAGATTGAGCGCGGAAGAATGGTCCGGGTCCATCCTTGACATGAATACCGCGTCTACTCCTCTTGGTCCATCCTTATATAACCCTTTAACGCCCTGAATCACCCCGCAGGGATCGAGAAACACCCTGGAATCGCCGGACGCTAATTCTACGGACGCTCCGCATATGCCGTGCTCCGACCTGTGAATAGTGTAATTCATTTGCAATAACAATCCTTCATCAGGGCGTAAAGGATGCCTATCATCCCCTTTGTGTCGAGGTCGCAATATTTCTCCAGAGCCAAGCGTACTCTTCGGCGCTCATCCTCATCTACGGAATCGCCGAATGTTACGCGGTAATACTCATAGCTCGCTATACCGCCTTCGGCGATCTCCATGCCTTCATAGCCGCTCCCGGTCATGGCCGGAAGCACATCCTTTATCGAGCCGCTCCCCTTCTGGCGCGGATGGTAATAGGAGAATTGCCTGAAGGGTTCGTGCAGGTCGACGAACCGCTCCTTTATCTTACGGAACCATCCGCCATATTGAGAATTGGCGATAATAGCCGCGTGCAGCGTCTGGATCTCAAAGCTGGCATTGTAAGCCAATATCGAACCCGAATCCCCGAGGAATCTTTCAAGCTGTTTTAATATCTCCGGTCTTGGGTCGTTTCGTTCAGGAGCCAGATACGAATGATGACGGGGCCGCGCCCCGTCCTTTTCTACGATATATAGCGAATACTGGAACGGGACATTCTCAAACGGCCTGGTGAGATCGTATACCGGAACGGCCGGGGCTATGGTCTCAAAATCCAGGAAATGGAGCGGGTATTTCAACTTATCGATAAATTTCCTCACGCCCGCCTTATCGACATGGGGCTCTTGGTTCTTGTGGCTTTTCACCTGTATATCCTGTATACCGGTCAATTTACAACCCTCGGGTATATCTTCCATCTTCAATATACCCTGCTCCATCAGGTCAAAGGCTATCTTTTTCCTGCCATGCAAAAGGAAGACATGGTCCTTTTCGGGAAGAAAATCCCAGCAGATGCCTTCAAGAACGCATGGATAGGGGGTCCTGCAATACTGCCCGATCTTCACATCCGGCATATTATTACTATCCACTATCCTCACCATACCCGAGATCTTCTTGACCACGTCCGGGATGAGCTCGTCCACTTCTTCGGTAACTTCTTTTTTTGAAAAGAGATCCCGGGGAACTATATCGCCGTTTTTGACATACCTGTTATTGATATGCATGATATAGCACTTCCGGATATTGAGCCCGGCGCCTTCATAGGTATATTTCTGAAATGCAAGGTCCCATTTATGATATTCCTTGACCCCGGTAGAGCTTTTGACCTCCACAAGGTCCCATTCATCCGCGCCGGCCGGAACAAGGATATCCGCAAGAGCGTAAACACGTTTATATATGAAGCCCGCTTCAAACAGGGGCTTTCTTAAGGAAAGGGCTTCCCTGCTCTGCGCGGCATGGTCTGCGGGAACTCTCATCCTTTCGAGCTTGACGCCGTCCGGAAAAAGTGTACGCGCCAGCTCCCCTACTTTCGTACCCATATCCATGACGGATCGTCTCAGTATGTCGAATTTGGGAATTTCGTCTTTACGGTGGTATTCATACCATAGGAGCTTAAGGCACTTCATGCCCTCTATGAACTTGCTCTTGGAAAGATACGGCAGGTACTTCGGTCTCATCGTTACCATAGTATTATTCGTAAGGGGAATATGGCCAGCGGCTTATTGCTTATCTTCTCCCAGCATAGGCTCATAGTTCTCCGGGACCGGGATTATAAAGGTAGCCGTTTCATATAAACCCCATAGCAATTTGACGCCGGCATTCGCGGCGCCCTTCCCCGCCCCCAACCCTATGCCCTCTATGAGACCCAACTCTTTACATTCTTTAATTATGCCCTTTGGCACCTCAAGCGGAAAGGTAAGAGAATTCTTAATGCCTCTTGCGAGTTTCTCCATAGGGCCGCAGTATGCGGTAAAGGCGGGATAGATCATAAAAAACAGGACTATGCCGATAAAAGCCAGTCTTTTCATTTAGCGCCTCCGTAAGAAACGGTATATATTTTCATGAATTCATCCAGCTCCAGACATTGCTCTCTTCTTTTTCGAACCAGTCTCCCGTTCTCGTCAGGTAGTAATAGACGTTTTCAAGAGCGGCATAATGCTCCTTCTCCTGCCTCACCAGTTCGCCATAGAAACTCTTCTCAGCGCCATCGGACGCCTTCTTTTGAAGGTCCGTATATAACTCAAAAGACTGCCTTTCGAGTTCCATGGCTTTTTTTATGACATCGGCGTTATCCCTGCCCTCTCCGATAATTTCTTTGCCGGTATTTTCAAAAAAAGACCTTATCAGCGCCTCGATATCGGACTCCGTACCATCCGCGCCGTGATCGGGCCATCTTCCGTTGCCTTCGATGGCAAGCGAAATATCGTCTATCTTCATCATGTGCTTTATCTCTTCCTGCGCGAGAGAAAAAAGAGTTCTTCTGGCAAGCGCATTGTTGCAATTAGCGGCCGACTCTATGTAAAATTCAAGCCCTTTTCTTTCGAGATCATAAGATTTTTTCAACGCGGCGTTCATGGGTCCTCCTATCATATCTATGTTTTTGCTGATGCTGTCTACGGCCTTCTTCGTTCACGGCCTTGACGCGCCGAATGCATTATTTATGAATATCTTCGACACCTTATCGAAGACTAGAGACATGCTCTCCATGGGCCCCATCTTCTTCTTGACTATCGCGGGGATGGTCCCTTTCCACAGCACGTTATTTGCTCTGGAACTGGTCACGATAAATTCAACCTCGATATCGGAATAATTCTCGCTGCCTGCCGAGTCAAGCGAGCCCTCCCCCCGCATGGCCGTCGTTAACGGGTCCTCTACCAGGTACCTGTACTTATTGATAGAACCGGAGACTATGACATCGCTGGAATCGTAATCATTGACAACCTTAAACTCGATCAGCTTCCAGGCGGAAAGCATGTTCCGGAGCCTTTCCATGAACCCTTCCGGATATATATGGCTATCGCCGGTGTTATTTACAAACTTCACCACGTAAACCTTGATCGGCTCCTTCAGGTAAGTTATCCTGCCGTCGGGCTCTTTACTCGATAAAGGCTCCGGCGCCAGACATGTCAACACCGCCAGCATAACGGATATACTTAGGATGGTTCTCATTCTTTGTAATATCTTATAGCGTCATCGGGCTCGAAATCGAAAAAATCATTCAAGGGCCCAGGCTTATCTGTCTCTTTATCCAATACTATTTTTCTGGCTATATTCTTCCCGCGGTGCACGGCATAACTTACGGAGAGAAGGCTTCCTTTCTTTATATCCTCAGGGGAGACGCCATCCCGGAACTCCGTAATAGAAGTTAAGAACACCTCGATCGCCTTGCCCTTGTTGCTGAACGCATCGAAGTAGTATATCTCGAGCGTATATCTATCCAGATCGATATTATTTACTTTACCATACACCATATATTCATTATCTCCTCCGGGTATAATTTGCTCGACCGCGGTAAAGGCACCTTCGATGACCCGCGAAATGACCGGCTTCCGCTCATCGGCTAAAGCAGGCAGCGCGATCAGACTCATCGACGCAAGCACAGAAAAAAACCATTTATTCATACAGCGGTCCCTTTTCATCAGGCATCTTTGCATTTCCGGTGTCTGAGCATCTCGATCGCTATAGGCAATATCGAAAGGGCGATAATGACAAAGACGGCGATGGAAAAGTTATTCTTTATGGCGGGTATGTTCCCGAAATAGTACCCGCATAATAGAAATAGCGATACCCACAGAACGCCGCCGGTAATATTGTATACGATAAAATACCTGTAATCCATATTGCCTACTCCGGCTACAAACGGCGCAAAAGTCCTTATGATAGGGATGAACCTGGCCAGGATTATGGTCTTTCCTCCGTGTTTCTGGTAGAACCTGTGAGTGCGCTCCAGGTATTTTTTCTTGAAAAACCTGGAGTTCTCTTTTTTAAAGGCTTTTTCGCCAAAATATTTTCCCATAGCGTAATTTACGCTGTCGCCGATTATCGCCGCGCCTATAAGGATGGCGAAGAGCCATGCAAGGTCGAACGATCCTATCGCCGCGAACGCCCCCACAGCGAATAGGAGGGAATCTCCCGGAAGGAACGGTGTGACGACGAATCCTGTTTCGGCAAAGACGATAAGGAAGAGCAATAGGTAAGACCAGTTGCCGAAATCCTGGATCACGACGCTTAAGTACTTATCGATATGGAGAACTATATCTATGATGCCCTTAACCGGTTCCATGCAACTTTTTCTTCCGGCGCGTAACGGCCTTCTTCTTTTCCGCAGCCTTCGGTTTTACGTCGATGTGCTCTTTATGCTCGACACGATGGTGGACAAATCCCTGCCCTTGCGGCGGCGTGTCGGTCCTTACCTTCGGCGCAAGTCCGGTCTTGCGTTTTGAAAAACACTCTTTGCAATATACCGGACGATCGCCGCTGGGCTTAAAAGGCACTTCGCATCCCTTATTGCAATCCGCGCAGATGACCTTGAAAAACGTCCTTTCCCTGAAAATATTATTCTGCCTTCTTTCGTTCTGATTATTCGTGCGGTCGTAATTCTGGAACGGCCTTGAAATATTTTTTTCCTCAGAGGGCCGTTTTGGGGATTGGCTTATCAGCGCATCTAATTTAGCGCTCATCGCGGCTATTTGTTGTTCCATCTTGCTCAAGATCTCGGCGAGATCCGGGCCGGCCTTTTGCGGGGTCGACGACTTCCTGGTCTTTGGACTCTTCTTCATTTATCTCCTTATCATTTTCCAATATTATACTATTACCGGGAGAAATTATCCATTGATAATAATTTTTTCCATAATCAATTTAAGAGACTTTCACCCTCAAGTAAACGCGCCCTGCCGGGCGCACGATAAAAATAGCCATAGTCAACTGCTTAACTATGGCTATTTACTGGAAAGCGCGATATTCTCGCGCTTTATATATGGTGAGCCGCGCAGGACTCGGCCATCCGGCCGCCGGAGGCGTCCTTCTGGCCAGCCAAATTTCTGTCGGCCAGAGGCCTTTTCTTCCTATTCGTCAGCGAAATTTGGCTTCGAGTCCCAATAGCTCACCCAAAGGGAAAGCCCATCCGCAGTTTAATTACAGATGGGCTTTACGATTGGTGAGCCGCGCAGGACTCGAACCTGCCGCAACCACATTAAAAGTGTGGTGCTCTGCCTGATGAGCTAGCGGCCCTGCTATCCCTGAATCTCCTTCTCCTTAGCCGCGAGAAGGGTGTCTATCTCTTTGATATACTTATCGGTAAGCTTCTGGATATCTTCCTGGGCCTTGAACCTCTCGTCCTCGGTAATGGCCTTATCCTTCTCCATCTTCCTTATATGCTCGATAGCGCTGTGGCGGCCGGTCCTTATCGAAACTCTTCCGTCTTCAGCGATCTTCTTCAGTATCTTGTCAAGCTCGACTTTTCGTTCCTGAGTAAGCGGGGGCATCGAAAGCCTTATTACCTTACCATCGTTGGTAGGAGTGATCCCTATATCGGACTTCAATATGGCCTTCTCGATTTCAGAAAGGGCATTCTTATCCCACGGCTGCAGCACTATAAGCCTGGCGTCCGGAGTTGAAACGGCCGCAACCTGCCTGAGAGGAGTGGGGGTACCATAATATTCGACCCTTATGCCTTCTACCAGAGCAGCCGAAGCCCTGCCTGTGCGAATTACGGAAAATTCCCTGTTGGTGGCCTCAACCGTCTTTTTCATCTTCTGTTCCGTATCGTGGACTATCTCTTTAGCGTTCATAGAGCTGCTCCCTTACCCTTTAACTATGGTACCTATCTTTTCTCCGGTGATCACCCTTCTTATGTTGCCGTCCTTCAACAGATTAAACACTATTATAGGAAGCTTGTTATCCATGCACAGGCTCGTCGCGGTCGCATCCATGACTTTAAGCCCCTTCTTGAGGACGTCGATATATCGTAAGGAATCGTATTTGCGGGCTCTCTTATTCTTCATAGGATCCGACGAATATACGCCGTCCACCTTCGTGGCCTTCAATATCACTTCAGCGCCTATCTCGATAGCTCTTAAGGCCGCTGTAGTGTCCGTGGTGAAATACGGGTTGCCCGTCCCGGCCACGAATATTACGGTGCGCCCTTTTTCAAGATGCCTTATGGCCCTGCGCCTTATGTACGGCTCGGCAAGCTGCTGCATCGCTATGGCGGTCTGCACTCTGGTGAAGACCCCCTCTTTTTCAAGCGCGGCCTGAAGGGCCAGCCCATTAATGATAGTGGCGAGCATACCCATATAGTCGGCGCTCGCCCTGTCTATCCCTTTGACGCTTCCCGATATACCTCTAAATATATTCCCGCCGCCGATAACAATCGCGACCTCGACCCCAAGACCCTTTATCTCTTTTATCTGCCTTGAGATAGAAGCCGTCACATCATAATCTATGCCGTAGCCGAGGCGCCCTTGCAGGGCCTCACCGCTTAGCTTGAGAACGACTCGTTTGAATATGGGCTTCGTCACTGGCTTATTCTACCTTGGCTAATAGCTTATAGCTAATGGCTTATGGTCTTACTTCAACTCTTCCCCAACCTGATATCTCATGAACCGGCGTACAATGATATTCTCGCCTATCTTGGCTATCATGGAAGTAAGAATGTCTTTGACCTTTATCGTGGAGTCCTTTATAAAAGGCTGTTCCAGCAGACAGACCTCTTCAAAATATTTTGTTAATTTACCCTCAACGATCTTATCAATCGCCGTCGTCGGTTTCCCTGCAAGCTGGGCCTTTATGATCTCGGTCTCTTTCTTTATAGAATCTTCCGGAATATCTTCTTTCTTAACATATGTCGGGTTGTAGGCTGCGACCTGCATCGTAAGGTCCTTTACGAACTGCTTGAAGTCGTCGTTTCGAGCGACGAAGTCGGATTCGCAATTCACTTCTACAAGTACGCCTATCTTACCGCCGAGATGAATATAACTCTCGATCCTGCCCTCTTTGGCTTGCCTGCCGATCTTCTTTGTGGCAAGGGCCGCGCCCTGTTTCCTCAACACTTCGATAGCCTTATCTATGTCTCCGCCGGCCTCTTTCAGGGCCCTCTGACAAGCGCCTACGCCGGCATTGGTCTTTTCTCTCAACCTCTTGATCGCGTCTAACATTTCTGCCGCTCTCCTATTTCATCTTCTTTCGTTTCTTTATCGGAACATCCTTTGGCAGCGCCTCATCCTCTTTAAGTTTGATGTCTCCCTCTACCAGCTCTTCCACCTTCTCGTCAATGACCTTGATAACCTCGGTCTCGGACTCTTCGGCTTCAGCATCTTCCTTGGCCTTGAGCTCACCGGCCGCGAATGCCTTCTTCCCGTCCATTACGCTCTCGGCGACAAGATTCGTCACAAGCTTGATGGAACGGATGGCGTCATCATTACCGGGGATCACATAGGTGATCAGGTCGGGATCGGAATTGGTATCGACCAATCCGACAACGGGGATACCTAAAACCCTCGCTTCTTTGACCGCGATATCTTCTTTTTTGGAATCGATCACAAAGACGGCCTTTGGAAGCTTGTCCATCTTCCTTATCCCCTCAAGGTTCTTATTGAGCTTGAAGGCCTCTTTATTGAGTTGAGAAGCCTCCTTCTTGGACAGCTTTGCCATCCTGCCGTCCTCCTTTATCTTCCCAAGTTCATCCAGGCGTTTGATGCTCTTCTTGATCGTCTGATAATTGGTAAGCATTCCGCCCAGCCACCTCTGGTTGACATAGAACATGCCGCACCTGGAGGCCTCTTCCTTGACTATTTCCTGTGCCTGCTTTTTTGTGCCTACAAATAGGATGTAACCGCCGCTCGAAGCAACGCTCCTTAAGAATCCAATAGCTTTCATGAGCGCATCCTGGGTCTTCTCAAGGTCTATAATGTAGATACCGTTCTTCTCTCCGAAAATAAACTTCCTCATCTTGGGGTTCCAACGCTTCGTCTCATGTCCGAAATGGACCCCCGCTTCCAACAGACTCTTTAACAATGCAGATTCTACCATAGTGATATTATTTAACCTCCCTTTCTGAAGTCTTAATATTATAGATGCTAAGCCACGCTATTTCAACTATTATTATTAAATAATCGAGACATGGGAAAAATGGGCTTACCTTACAAAATTGTCCCTGAACTGCATATCGTATAGACGTTTATACAGTCCGTTCTTCTGTACCAGGACGTCATGCGCCCCGGTTTCCACTATATGGCCGCCATCGAGCACATATATCGTGTTGGCGTGCTTTATGGTGCTTAGACGGTGGGCTATGACAAACACCGTGCGGCCCCTCATCATCCTGTCTATCGCTTCCTGGACAAGAAGTTCCGATTCCGTGTCAAGCTGAGACGTGGCTTCGTCCAATATCAGTATCGGAGGATCTTTATATACGGCGCGCGCGATGGCAAGCCGCTGTTTTTCGCCTCCGGAAAGCCTGAAACCGCGTTCTCCTATCATAGTCTCATAACCATCAGGCATCCCCATTATGAAGTCGTGGGCATTGGCTATCTTTGCGGCCTTGATCACATCATCCACATTGCGGGCTTTGGAGCCATAGGCTATATTTGCGGCTACCGTATCGTTAAAAAGGATCGTCTCCTGAGTAACTATTCCGATCTGTTCCATGAGCGACATTATCTTGCAATCCTTTATATCAATACCGTCTATCGTTATCCTGCCTGAGGTCACATCGTAAAAACGCGGGATCAGATTCACGAGAGTAGTCTTACCTGTCCCGCTGGGGCCCACAAAGGCCGCTATGTTGCCAACCTTGACCTCCAGCGATATATCCTTCAGGATCTCTTTATTGTCATAGCCGAACCTGACATACTCGAACCGCACCCTGTCCCTGATCCTCGGCAGGATGACAGCCCCTTCCTTTTCGTGCACGGAAGGCTTCATATCGAGGACCTCGAATATCCTCTTGGCCGCGGCAAGGGACTGTTGGTTGATGCTGTAAATATTGCTAAGGCGCTTGATCGGCCTCATGATAGAAAGAAGGCTGGCCAGGAAAGTAATGAATGCGCCGGCGGACATCGCGCCCGAAACTATCTCTTTGCCGGCCACCCAGAGTATTATCGCTACACATGAGATCCCCACAAATTCGGTGATCGGGCTTACAACCGTCATCCTCTTTACCGATTTCATCGCTAATTTATAGAAGAATTGGTTCTGGCCGGCGAACTTATTCGCCTCGTAATCTTCCATCGAGAAGGCCTTAACCACCCTTACCCCGGAGATCGTCTCGTGCAAAGTGGTGGTGAGCTCGGCCATCTTCTCCTGCGACTGCCTGGATATGCTCTTTAGGCGCTTGCCTATCCTCACCACCGGATATATGACCAATAGGAAAAGAAGGGCGCTGATCAGGATGAGGACCCATGAAATGGAAAAAACGGCCTTGATCGTCAGGACTATCCCTACATAAATGAGGATCTGGACCGGCTGGTAAATGAGATCGGTCAGGCCGGTGGATATGGAATCTCTTATTATGGCGGAATCATAGGTTATGCGGGACATCAATTTTCCGGTAGGGTTCCTGGAGTAGAAATCCAGGGAAAGCGTCAGGAGTTTCTTATATATGATATTCTTGACATCCCTTATTACGCGCTGGGAGACATCATTCATCAGATAGGTCTGACAGTACTCGAAGAAGTTCTTTAAAAGCCACAATACGATCACAATCAGGGTCATGCGGTTCAAGAGCTCTATAGGGCTCATGGCGTTTACATCCCTTATGAGGGCTTCTACAAAAACCGGCACATGAACGCCTTGCGGGATAACAATCTGTTTTCCGGCGATTATATTGTCGACAAGCGGGAGTATCATGCCCATGGAAACGCCGCTGAAAGCGGATGAGCATATCATGCACACACTGGCTAGAATCAGCACCCAGATATGAGGTATAACGAATTTTATGAGTCTCTTAAAATCGTCCATATATCCTGATTATTTTATATTGTTTTTCATAGTATCACAGCCGAAAATCTTTGTCGAGGGAAATCCCGGTTTGGGAGGGATGTTATTCGGAATCGCCGCAGATTATCTTTCCAAGGTCTACCTTTCTGACCTCTTCGATCGACTTTCTTGACATATCTTTCTTCATCGTCTCTATGTTGACCCTTACGTTATCGGCCCAGTCGTTGAGCTCCTTAAGCACGCTCGTATAATGCTTTTGCCACTCTCCGAACTCTCTGCCGATCAGATCGACCTTGCCGACAACCTCTTTCCTCTGAACATCCATCGAGTCTATCTTCTCTTTCACGGACAGGAACGCCTTATCATAATTAGCGAGCCTTGAATTGAGCCCCTCTATCGCGATAGTCAGGTTTTTCAAACTCTCTTCTGTCGTCGCTATCCTGGACAGCGCCTGCTTGTTCTGCTGGTTGAAATACAGGACATTTTCGTTATATTTAGCATAGAAGAAACGGCCCACCTTCGCGGTCACTATACCGAATACGAGGACCGTTATCGCCAGTCCTATGATGGCCAGGTTCTGTATCTTCATCTATCCGCTCCTTTATCTCTATATATATTCTATCGTCGTCTGAAAATTCTCTTCCTCAGACCCCTTCAACGCGTCCGGGAACGGCGGGAACGGAGAGGCATTTTTTACCACCTCTATAGCCGCCTTTTCCAGTTTATCGTTGGTGGAGCTGACGATCTTCGGTTCGCCCTTAAGCTGGCCGTCGGATGACAATGTAAAAAATACGGTCACCTGTCCCGCGGCTCCCGGCGTCTGATAGCCTGGCGCAAGGTCAACAATATTACCTTTTATCGTCTTATAGTATTTCGCTATCTGGGCCTGCCTTTCCTTTTCCGCGCCCTCCGCGGCGTTCTCGGCGTTCTCGGCGGCAGTGACGATCTCTTCGGTTATAATGTTGCCCTTCGACATCCTCGCGATAGCGCCGGCTTTCGGCTTGATATTATTGGCGTCGGTTATCGGAGACGCCCCGGTGACAATATGCGGGGTCAGCAGTATGACGATCTCCGTCTTCTTCACCTCATCCGATGTATTCCTGAACAGGAGCCCCAGTATCGGGATATCCCCGATAAAAGGGATCCTCTTCTCCGATAAACTCTTTTCGTCCTTCTTCAATCCGGCTATAATAATGGTGACGCCGTCCTTTACCAGGACCGTCGTCTCGGTCTCCGACGTGGACACTATCGGTATCTGCGTGATCTGTCCGGCCGAAGTGATATTGGTCCTCGTGGCGGAGCTGATCTCCGGCCTGATCTTCATCGTCACAAAACCGTCGCGGTTTATGGTGGGAGTGACATACAGTTTTATGCCCACATCCACGAAATTTACCGATTGCGAGGTAACGGCCGTTCCGCTCCCTGCCTGCGAGGTGGTGGAGGTAATGTACGCGTCTTTTGTGCCTACGAGTATCTTCGCTTCCTGGTTATTCAATACCATTATGCGCGGGCTCGAAAGTATCTTCGCGTCTCCTATGGTTCGCAAGATATCGATGATCGCCTTATACTGGCCTATTTTTTCCGGTTTTTTCGTAAGCGTTTCCGCGGCCACCCCGATCGCGAGTGTAGATACCGCTCCTGCGGTAGGGAGGAGGGCGGCAAGATGGTAATTTTTCCTCAACCAGTAATCCCAGTCGACGCCCATCTCAAATTTATCCGAGGGCCTGACCTCGATTATCTGGGCGTCCACGAGCACCTGAAGAGGCTTTTCGTCGAAGGCCTCGATTATATTCGTCATTTCGTTTATTTTTTTTGGATAATCGGTTATGGCTATCTTGTTCGTCCTCTCATCCACCTTCATCGAGCCGATGCCCTTCGTCATAGAGTCCTGCAGTTTAGTGCCCAGTTTTTCCGCCTGGGCGTAATTAAGGTCGAAGACCTTGGTCTGGACCGGCATATCGGCGCTCTTTATATACTCATTCATATTCGCCATGCTCTCCGGAGTATCTATCAATACCACCGTATTTGAATTATCATCTACGAGGATCTTTCCTATATTCGTCTTCATCTGGGTCAGCACCTTGGAGATATCCTGCGGCTTGGCGTATTTTAATTTCACTATCTTGACCCTCTTCTTCGTCTGGAACCGTTCGCCATATAACACTTCATAATCCCTCTGAGTCGTGATATTTATTATATCGTCCTTCTTTTCATAAGCGAGATCATTTGCCAGTATCAGTATCTCGAAGGCGTCCCATACATCGACGTCCTTCAGGAACAAGGTAACCTTGCCGCTTACATTCTTACCGACGATGATATTCATATTATAACGGGAAGAAAGCATCTTGAAGACCTCGACTATATCCATCCCTTTGATATCGAGCGATATCTTTCCGGTCCTGGAAACGTCCTTTGCCGGTTCCTGGCTCACTACCTGGGCAAAAGGCCTCTCCTCCTGGGCCAGCCCGTTACACGGGGCATAAAGCAAAAGAATTGTCAGGATAATAGCGAAGGTCTTTTTCATAATCTCCTCGATTCGGTTTTTATCATAGATACAGCTCAAACCTCTGTCCCTTGCTGTTCAGGATGATCTTCCCTTCCTGGACATCCTCTATAAGAAAATCGCCTACATATTGGCCCTTGCTCACATAATACGTCTTTTGCGTCTTCTTGTCCTCAATAGCGGCCTGGGGACTCTCTCCCTTGATGATCGCGACAAGGCTTATATCTTTTACGAGATCGCCTCCGGCTACAGCCGGTCGTTCCTGCGACTGGGCGCCTGCCTGGGAACTGCCGAATATCTGACGGTTACCGGCGGCCTGTAAATATGACTCATACGGCTTTTGGCTGGATACGCTCTCAGCTTGTGGAGAGGATAGGCCGGATGCATTATCTATCATCACCTCGGGCAGTTTTACGGTCTTCAGGCCCATCCAGGAATAAAGATAGGACGCTATAAGGTATATCCAGGATATAACGAATAAGATAAGAAGGATATTACGAAGGCTTACGCTTTTTATAGATGAAATGATCGGCCCTAAAACATCCTTATGGCCGGACTGTTGAACGCCCTGGCCGGCCGCTTGGTCTGATTTTTTACCTCTTATCAGCCTGAGCAGTTTTTCTTCCGGTGAAACGTTCCCGCTCATGCCGCCACCTCGGACATCGTAAGCTCCTTTATTATATCGGGTTCCACCATTTTACGTTCTTTCATTACCAGCGCCTCTATGGCGTCATGGCAGAGCATCGCGACCCTGCGCGGGTACCCCTGGGTATGCTGGTGAATAAGCCTTACGGCATCGTCGCTGAAGAGGTTTTTGCCGCTCCGGTAGCCGGCCTGTTTCAACCTGAACTCTATAAGCCTTTTAGTCTCGGATTCGTCCAGAGGATTGATCGTATATTTCAACACTACCCTGTCCATGAAATTATGTATCCTGCTTATCCGCGGCAAGAGTTCGCTCTGGGCCATTATCACAAGCTGAAGGAGCTTATACTCATTCGTCTCATAATTTAACAGCATCCTGAGCACCTCCAGGTTCTCAAGGGTTATCTTCTGCGCTTCATCTATCAAAAGTATTATGGTCTTGCCCTCCACCACGCCCTTCTGGAACAGGTACTTTTCAAGGCTCTCCTTGAAATCGATAGTGGACCTTGATTCGGGTATTATATCGAACATCTTGACCAGAGTGAAGAGGAATTGGTATTCCGATTTATAGCTGGGATCGAGTATCATATGAAAGATATAATCGTGCTCGTCTTTAAAGGCGGTGAGCAAGGTCCTTAGGAGGGTGGTCTTACCGGTTCCCACATCCCCGAGTATGAGGCTCAATCCTCTCCTGAGGCGTATAGCTATCTCGAGCCTTTTCAACGCGGACTCATGGCTGGAGGAATGGTAAAAAAATTCCGGGTCCGGGCTCGATGAGAACGGTTCTTTGTTCAGGCCGAATACTTTATAATAGCTCATGCTTAATCTCTTTGATCGATCTGCCCTCTCTTCTGTACTGCCTTATCTTCTTAAGCTTATCTATAGTAGAGTCGTCAAAATACCTGAAACGCGTCTCCGGACTGCGGCTTACCTCGCGGATCAACCCTTCCTTAAGATAGTATTTAACCGTATGGATGGAGTAACCGGTCAATCGCGCTAAGTCTTTTACCAGGTATATGTTAGACATATTGTCTACAAGCACTCCCTAGGTAGGGAGTATATCATATACTTATCGATTTGGCAAGTCTGTTATTGCGTAAAATATTTTGTGTACGCTATTTTTAGATAGTTATTGGCAGGCAGATCCTTCTGTAGATAGCTATAGTTGTGGGTCCTGTCGCTTCCTCGACTTTTCTTTTAAGGGCTCACGGGAGACAGTGTCCATCCGGGGGTAAGCTTGGTAGCGGATTAAACCATGGGTGATAGAACAGCAGTCTATAGATGCCTGTACCCCGTTCGCCCGTTACGAGAAAAGTCTCGGTCGCGCCACCCACAACCTGATATTCACGGCCATATCTGCCATAGCTGCCGGTAGCTACCCGACATACACAAAATATTTTACTTCCTGTGGGCTGGAGGCGGAACTTTTGGGTGTTTGCTGGAGCGAATGTCGTAAAATCTTGATACCTTATGGCGATATAGAACGGACAAGGAAACCGCTCCATAGATATACTGGCAGGCGGGTTCATTGGCCATCAAGATTTTACCACAGTGAGCGAGGATGCCTAATCCGAGCGAACGACGAGCGGAAGCAACACCCAAAAGTAAACGCCTTCAGTAGGCTTGCATAGGCGGGATGGCCATATGGAGTGCGTGTTAGAAGATGCGCCCCTTTATGATCCAACGCAATAGCCCGAAGGGCCACTGCCAGAATATGAATGTAAAAATGCGGCATAATGTATCCCACGGGGTATTATTCGATGACTTTTCGGCGCTATTATCCTCTTTTATTATCCGGACAAGCTCTCTCAAGTAAAGCTCAAATACCCTCTCCTTCACTCTTTCAATCTTTGGTTCCTGACTTATCGAGCTGCCGGCCTTTGTTACCTGACTGGTAATTTCCACCGGCCCAAGACTTAGGGCCCTGAATAAGTTAAGCCTTCCATAGCCCAAAACATCGCCTTTCTTCCTTATATTATCCGAACCGGTGACGAGCGCCTTCTTAACCTGCTCCGGGCAATACTCCTTAAATTGAGATAACACGAGAGCCGCCGCTCCCGCCACATACGGGCAGGCAAGGCTTGTGCCGTTGGAGCGGTAGTACCCTTCCCCTACGATGCGCGAACCATCCATCATCAACCAATTATACGCCCGTGAAATCGACGATATAATATCCACTCCCGGCGCCGCTATATCTATCTTTTTTCCCCAATTCGAGAAGGCGGGCTTTTCATCGTTATGATCGGTGGCCGCTACAGCGATCACCGTATCTATATTCGCCGGCGATACGGCGCTCACGTCTTCGTCTCCATTGCCCGCGGCGGCTACGCATACACGCCCTTTCGAATCGGCGTAATGAAAAGCGTCTATAAGAGCCATGCTATGAGCCTTGACGCCCCATGAACAGCTTAACACCTGCGCCCGGTTATCGACTGCGTAGATTATGCCTTTTACTATAGTATCGATATAGCCCGCGCCATCGTCATCAAGCACTTTCACCGCCATTATCTTCGCCATTGGAGCCACTCCGGACAGGCCGATCCTGTTATTCCCTGCGGCGGCAATGGCGCCGGCGCATAATGTCCCGTGACCATACCTATCCCCCGGTTCAAAGGCCCTGCTATTGCCGCGTTCGGGCACAAAACTCCAGCCGTTCATATCATCGATATATCCGTTCCCATCATCGTCTTTCAGGTTATAATCACTGTCATCGACCCTTTCGTCGCGTTCAATATCTTCTCCGCGATTTATCCACATATTCGGGCTTAGGTCCATATGTTCGAAATCGACACCTGTGTCGATGACGGCGACAATGACGCCTTCGCCCTTTGTGATGTTCCAGGCCATCCCGGCCTCTATCTTCCGGAGCCCCCAGACAAGGTCATTTGTGCCGATCGGAGCGTTCATAATGGCCGCTCCGGTGAAATCCTGCAGATCCACCTTATAGTTAGGTTCGGCATACTCAACGTTCGCGCTATCATGTAGCTTATCTGTAGCATCCGTGACCACGATCCCTTCGGCAAGCGTAACCTTATATGTCCTGTAAATTGATTTTTCCGAATCGGTCATCTCTTCACGCGCAAGTTCAAAGATATCTTCATCGGATGGTGCGGATATCTCCGGATGGTCACTGCGGTATTTCACGACTATCGGTGTGATCGGGTATATCCTCTCTATGGCCTTTACGCCTATACCGGTCTCTTTCAACACGGCAGCCGGGTCGGCGCCATCCTTGAATTTCACGATGATCTCGCCGGGGATATATTCGGTCTTATCTATAAAGGCAAATACGGCGCCGGCCGATACGAATATCGCCGCCGCGATTATCGCCGCTGCCATCATGATCCTTTTTATCGTATTGTATGTTTTCATCTTTTCACCATTCAGCATATGACCTTGTTCTCTTGCTTACCCGCCTTACCTATCTTCTCTTCGATCGCCTTCAATATCTGGCCCGTCAATTCCTCTTTGGAATGGATATCTTTACCGTTTATGGCCAGAGCCGCAACGGCATCCAGTATGGCCTCGATGACATCAGTCCTCGTAAGCTTATGTCCGGTCGAAAAAAGGGCATCCTTGCTTATACCATCTATGAAATCCATCTCTTCGCGAGATATCATCGCTATCAGCCTTGCCCTTATGTCGTTCTCCTGGAGTTTCATTGTTCTCACCACCTTTCGTAGATCCCTCGCTCCGCTCAATAAAAAAACCCTATTTTCCTTTCGAAAAATAGGGCACAATAGAACATGGTCCCAAATAGACCATTATCTTATTCGGCAACCCAGCTGCCTTTCCGACTCATGCCGGTGAAGGCCTGTGGCTTTGCGCCCCACTCTTTCGAATGGTTAGCTATTATCGTAAGATCTTCAAACTATTACCTGTTAAAGAGCTATCTTACCTCTATTATAAGTATGGCTTACAAAATGATATTTGTCAATATGTCACTACTTACCTTTTGTTCTCTTAACTTACTTTTTAAGTCAAGAAAAGGGGTCAGAGTGATTTTCTATGAGAGGGAGCGGAGAGAAAATCACTCTGACCCCTTTTCTTCCTTTTCTTGATCGGACTGGTTCAAATTAATTTCTTTTATGACATAATCACCGCCGCCGGTATCTACATCCATCCAATATACTATAATCCTGCCAGGCTCGGTAAGCATATCAATGTTCGATCGCAAGCCATCAAATCGCATCATAAAATTATCAAGGATCATATTGTTCAATATTTGCTCGCCATCAATATCATATAATGACAGTATAAGAGCTCCATTCTCGGGGATCTCATCGGGACTGGCAGTCTCGGTCCTCAGTACCGCGATATCTCCTTCAGGTATAAGCTCTAAGCCCTCTATCCTCGCCAGACCGGGCCTTCCGGCACCCAGGATATCGCTTTCACCCCCCAGAAGCTGGCCTTTCATATCAAAGACCTGCATAGAGACCGACTCCGACCTTACGCCATCGGTCTTGGGCTCTGAGACCGCCATAAAAACGGTATATTTGTCACCCGAAAGCATTACCTTGTAACTTTCTATGGATCTTTCCCCGCCTGCCTGTATCTTGTTCAAATAATCTGTAATTGCGACAGGCAACTTGGAGGATCTTTCTTCGGCATCGGCATAGGTCGGCGACCTTTTCTTTTCTGCCACCACCGAAGAGCGCGCTCTATAATCGGAGATCTCCCCGGTAATATCCTCCCTGGGACTTTTCTTCGTAGCGGGGGGATTTAACTTTGAAATGTCGTTGAGGAACTTTACGCGGTTACCCATGCCGTAATCGGCCTTGGCGTTATATGCCGATTGCCTTACATACCCCGGGCCGAATGTGCGCACTTGTTTTTCGTGAAACTCATCAAGTGTATTCTGGTCATCATCATAATCCTCCGCGAAAAGGGAAGCGGAAAAGACGGACCAAACGAAAGCCAGCGCCATCCATAGTCTTGCGGGTTTTGCCATAGCCTTTAATATTTTCATGCCTAATCCAGAAATAGCTTCGATATGGAAAAGTCTCCCTCAAGACCCTGAGACCCCTGTTTCACGTTCAGCTTATATCTTTTTATCTTGAAGAGCGAAAGCGAGCTTTCGAGGTCATACATGAATTTCAAATAACCGTTTATCGAGCCCTCCACCCTTAGATCTATTATAACCTCCCTGTATGCCCCCTGTCCCGGGGTCGTATCCGGCCTTATATCCGTTATCTTTACATCGGCACCCCTGGCTATCGTCTCAAGATCGGAAAGCACGCCCACAAGGGCGTCTTTATCACCACCGGAGATCTTATATGAGGCCGAATATTTATCATACTTCGACATTATGGCGCCTTTTTGTCCGAGGAGCGACATATATTTTTTAAGTTTTATCTTCGTTATCTCTATATCCTTATTCATGCGGTCATTCTTAGCCATAATAGGCGATATAATAAAATTAAAGCCTATAGCAAATAGGAAGAGGCCTACGGTAATATATAATATCAGCCTCTCCCGCCTATTTAGAACGCTCAATGGTTTCATCATCTTCTCGCGCAGGCTATTTCAAAATCTATCGTCTCGCCCGCTTGGGTAGTCATCTTGGTCGCGTACCTTACCTTCACGGTAAAGTCTTTGAACACATGCGATCTTTCGAGCTGGTCCGCGGTAGAGAAGACCGAGTTCAGGTCCTGGGCCTGCCCATGCAGGACCACTTCACCGTCTTCTTCGTATATGACGCTTGTAAGAAGTATATTCTGCGGGAGTATCTGATATAGCTCGGAAAGGACATCGAGGCTTGAGGGCGCCTTCTTCTGCCTTTCGCTTAATAGCTGAAACCGTTTTTCTACCTCCTCAAGCGGTCTCGCCTCAGCCGAGATCTTGGCAAGTTCTTCTTTAAGACGATTCAGATACTCCGATTTCACGTTCAGGTTCTTGTTCAGGCCAAGCGCCCAGAGGATTATTATGGCTCCCAGGAGCAGGAAGGCCTGTATCTTCTCATCTCTTCTACCGGCCTTCTTGACCTCCTCCTTCATATCTTGAGGTATGAGATTGAGCCCCTCCTCGGCGTCCACAAGCCCGAGGCCTATCACAGAGTTAAAAGAAGTCTCCGATTCCAGTATCATATTCTGCGCCTCTCCGGATAGCTCTATCTTTTTGGCATAGTCAAAATATTCTACCGGAAGCCCGGTCCTCTTCGTGATCGCCTCCTGAAAATCGCCGGATATCTTTGAGGTGCCGGATATCACGATCCTTACTATCTTCTCGCTTGAGACCTCTCTTAAATACGCGTTCTGCGTCTTTAACATCTCTTCGATGATAAGGCCTTCCCGGCCGCCGGCGGCCGGCCCCATCTTAAAATAACGGCTGAAGAGAAGTTTATCCGAAGATGTTATCGCTATCTCCGCGTGGTCGGCATCGATATCGATAAGCATGGCCGGTTCCGCGGTGGAAGCGGAGGCGTAATGATACAGGTTGCACAGGCCATATGAGCTTAGCACGATCGATAGCGCGGAAGGCTTTAACTCTCTAAAAACATTCATGTACCGGCTTACTATATCTTTATGGACGATGACCATATTAATATCCGATGTCCCGTCCTTATTGGTACGTATGACCTGATGGCCGCTTATAAGCTCTTCGGCGGGGTATGGCAGATAGCGCGGCGCCTGCAGTGCGACTATCCTTTCTATCTCTTCCGTAGTCTGCGACGGTATCTTCATGAACCTGGCGGTAGCGCTCGTCTGAGGCAGGGCCACTACTATCGGGTCGCCTTTATAACCCTGCTTTTTTAAGGCCTGGGCAAGACGCTGGGAGAGGTTTTTATCATCGATGCCGGCCGGGATCGCTTCCACGGATAGGCCTACCACTTTCCTCTTCGCGGAATGGTCCCGGGAACATTTTACGATCTTTAGGGTGTTCTTCGCTATATCGCATACGAAGAGCGCTTTTCTGACCTTAGGGACCTTTACCTTCTTTGGGTTATCTTTCATGCCAGAATACCGTTTTATGTGAATCAGGGTTATATATAATCGTTAGGGTCTTCGCAACGCCACCTGCAATTCCAGTAGCCTCTATCCTGAAATTCGACGAGACTGCGGAGAATACTTGTGAGGTGACAAGCGCATCGAGTATCTTTGTCCTATTATCCGAAAGCGTATCTTCCAACCCGAGACTTACGCGGATAGCACCCGTGTTTAGGTTACCTGGCTCGAAATACTTGCCCGTTATCCTGAAATCCCTGAACGCAACAACGAGCGCTGCTGCATCATCGTCATTAACGTCTGTGCTTCCTACAAGTGTGACCCCGTACATTGCGAGGGCCTTCAGCACATCTTCACTGGCTGTATTTATATTTACCTTGACGGTATTACCAGTCCCATAAATCGTGGCCATGCTCTTAAGCTTCTCGAACTTTTCCTGTGTAAGCTCGCGCATCCCCTTAACAAGAATGAGCTCTTCGGTCGAAGAAAATGACGAACCTTTACATGAATATCCCATGGAATACAGATATTCTTTCTCTAACAAAGGATCAACTGGGGATTTTTTCCATTGAATAATATTCTCGGCAAGATCCCCGGCTTTCATGATATCTACTCCGGAGACCTTCAGTGCCTGCAGTATCACAGGTTTATCGGCCTTATTAATATCTATCCTGCCCTCTTCATCCGATGCACCATACGCAATCACATCTTCGCTGCCGGGGACCGCTTCTTTAGGCCGCGTCACCATGCCGTATTCGCCCTCGCTCTCCTCCAGAGAATACTTCTTGAAAATAGACGAATTATCGGCCCAGCTTTCCGTATAGGCGTCGAATGAGTTAATATCCTTTTCCAGTTCGGTGATCATTTTATCTGATACCGCCTTAGCCGCATATACCGCCCTCACCGCATCCCTCTGATACTTACTCATCCTTAACCCCATCGATACTCGATGGCCGACGCTTACGGCAAGCATCGCGAGCATAATAAGGATCCACAGACTTATGGCAAGGACCGAGGCCCTCTTGTCACCCATCATCATGGAGCCCGCCCGGGCTAAAGCCCGGGGATCCTTTCTGTTGTTGCGACATCCCGCCCCGTCTATCCCCGCCCTGAAGGGTGGGGTGTTTGGTGGCGGGATAAAACCTTGCGGACTTTTCATACTAACCTTGAGTTTTTATTTAAGCCGCCGGAAGAAATACCATCCGGGCGAAATCCTTCTTTAACTTGCCGTCCTTATCGCCTATCTTCAAGGCGATGTTCACGAATTTTGGAAGCGACTTCTCGGCTTTTGGGTCCCAAGCATTCTTAAACACTATCTTCTTCGTGGTGTCGTCGAGGTAGCCATACCGGAAGCTAAGTTGATATGTATTTGTATCTCCTCCCATTTCATCGGGTTTTACGGTTGACTTGGCATTCAGGCTCTCGGCGCTGGACCTGCAAAGGCGCTGGACACGGCCATTAGCGGCCCCGTAAGAAACAAAAGCTAGGTTACGTACCATCTTATCGCCCGCATACTGATCCAGGAGCGTGACAAAGCTAAGGCTCGCTGAAGAGCCTTCGAATTTCAGGTCGGAGTCTGAATATTTTATAGAGTTCCTTATATCCATGTCCATCCGTCCGAGTATTTGGGCGGCGGCAAGCGATACCTTTATATTCCGGTCTATATCCCTGTAGCCGAACAATCCCGTATGAAAAGCCGAGAAGCTTGTTACGGCGACGATAACGAATATCGACGTCGTTATGAGAAGCTCCAGGAGTGTAAATGATCTTTCGTTATTTATCTTCATCTGTTAAAATACGTGCTTATCACCTTAAAGCCTTCATTACGGCCTGCTCTTGTCCATGTTATATCGACACTTACTTTATAAAGGCTCATTGACCCGACGCTTGTGCCGGCGTCTTTGTGGGTACTTAATCCAAACTTGCCCGAGTGCTCCTCCGCGCCATCCTGTATTTCTGTTCTCACCAGGCCCTGGCTCTCTTTGTATTCGAAATCCTGCATCTTATCATTGACTAAGAGCCCCGCGTCTACAATATCGGATACGAGCCCGGTGACGCGCACCGAGAAGGCGAGGGCCTGCATAGCCGTTATCACTCCTATCGAAAGGACCGCCATGGCTATTACAAGCTCGGGAAGAGAAAACGCCCTGTCCCGGCTATTTGACCTTGACCTCACCGAAGACACCTTCTGTAGTTAACGTAACGGACTCCTTGTCGCGGTTCGTTATTTTTATAGTGATCTTATCTATCGTCCCGTCAGGATAGAAAAGGGTATCGACCTTATCCGCCTCTACGATTATCTCGTCCGGGATACCGACGGTCTTTATCTTGACCTTATCATCTTTGGCCTTCGCCCAGTATTCTTTCTTAGAGACCTTCGTATCCAGCTCAATATGGAACAACAGAACCTTGCCTTCGACCACCGAACGGTCGCGCAGATAGTTCAAAAAAGATTGGAGACGCCCGGAAAAAACATTCAACTGCATAGTATTAAAGCTCCTGCTTATCCGCGGTATCGCCACCCCTATCAGCACCCCGATGATGATGGCCACTATCAGAAGCTCCACCATCGTAAAGGCCGAACGCTCTTTTACAGCCAATATCCTTTTACCAATTCCCGACATCATCCTCATTGCCAGTCTGGCCGTCGGGTCCGGCCGAATATAGATCGTAATCCTTGTTCTTGGTCCCGGGCGACTTGTAATGGTACATATTTCCCCATGGGTCCTTGGGCTCTTTCTTCAGGTACGGCCCTTTCCATTTCGATTGGCCTCCGGAACCTGAGCCGGGGTCTGTTCTCAGGGCGTCGAGGCTCGGAGGGAACTTCCCGTTATCCACCTCATAAAGATCGATAGCGAGCGGGATGGTAGCCTTGACATCACCCTCGGCCGCGGAGACACGCGCCTGCTCGGTCCTGCCGACGAGCCTCGGCATGACCATCGCCGCCAGAATACCGATTATTATGACAACGAGCATGAGTTCGATGAGCGTGAATCCTCTTGTGTATTGTGTATTGTGTATTGTGTATTGTGTCGTTTTCATCATCAGCTCCTTTGTTATCGCACTATAAGGTTTATTTGGAAGATCGGCAATAGCATCGCCAATACTATGAAACCGACTATTAGACCCATCACCAATATTATCACCGGCTCTATTAAAGCCGTCATAGTCTTCAAGGCCGCGTCGACCTCTCTGCCGTAATCATTCGCTATACGCATCAGCGATTTATCGAGGGAACCGGTCTCTTCGCCTATAGAGACGAGGTTCGTCACAAATTCGGGAAAGACGCCGGAGCCCCTGAAGCATACCGAAAGGCTTGAGCCCTTCCCGATCTGCTCTTTTATCTTTTCAAGCTCCAGGCGCAGGACTTCATTGGCTATGATCGATTTTGAAATATCCAGCGACGTCATTATAGGCACGCCGCTGGACAGAAGCAGTGACAGCATCCTCATGAGATGGCTCATCTCCGTCTTTATCGTGATCGGCCCGATAACGGCAAGATTCAGCTTGAGTCGGTCCCAGGAAAGCCGCCCTTTAGGATTGGATATAATGCGGTTAAACATGAATACAGCCGCCAGAATAACCGCGAGAAGAAACCACCAGTAATTGCGCATAAATGATGAGATGTCTATCAACAGCCTTGTAGGGAGCGGCAGCATCTGCCCCATATCTTCAAACATCGTGACGAGCCTTGGTATGACGAAGACCAAAAGGGTTACTACGGTAAGCGCGCTTACAGAAAAGACGAACGCGGGATAGACCAGGCTGGAACGCACGGAATTCCTGAAATTCTCCTCCTTCTCAAGAAAATCCACAAGGCTCTTCAACGCAAAGACCAGATTACCGCTCGACTCACCTGTGCGTATCATGGCGGAATAAAGATTGGAGAATACGTTCGGGTAGGCCTCCATGCTCTTCGACAATGAATCACCGTCTTTGACCCTATTGGCTACATCCCGCAAGACGGCTTTCAGGTATTTATGTTCGGTCTGGTTCTGTACAATATCGAGCGCGCTTATCACCGTTATACCGGCTTCAATAAGGCTTGAGAGCTGGTGGGAGAAGAGCACTATGTCTTTACTGGTGACTTTACGAAGACTTAGAAGACCCCTGTCGAGCGAACCGATCTCTTCAAGGGTAACGGATACGGGAAAGTGGCCCATCCTGGTCAGCTGATTTACGGCATCCTCTCGGGATTCCGCATCTAGCGCGCCATGTACGGTCTTATTGGGTTCGGTCTTTGCTATGTACGCGAATCTCGGCATCAGCGGTTAGGATATCTCTTCGTGCTGCGTCACCCGCAGCACTTCGGTAAATGTCGTTAGGCCCTGGGCGACCTTCCTAAGGCCGTCCTGGCGCAGAGTGCGCATTCCCCCGGATATCGCCTGCCGTTTTATCTGCTGGCTGGATGCGCGCTTTAAGATCAATTCCCTTATAGGCTCGGTCATCATGATGATCTCATATATGCCGGTCCTGCCCTTGTATCCGGTGAAACGGCAACGCTCGCACCCCTTCCCTTCCACCAGGTCAATGTTTTTGGTATCGAACCCGCAAGCCTTTATCTGGTCCAGTGTCTCCTTCTTCGCCTTAGCCGAAAGAGGGATCTTGCAGTCCGGACATATGAGCCTTACTAATCTCTGGGCGATCAGACATTCCACCGAGGAGGCGACGAGGAAAGGTTCCATACCCATATCCAGGAGCCTGGTGACGGCTCCGGCGGCGTCATTTGTATGGAGCGTCGAGAAGACGAGATGTCCGGTCAACGCGCTTCGTATCGCTATCTCGCCGGTCTCTACATCGCGCACCTCTCCCACCATTATTACATCCGGGTCGTGTCTTAAAATGTGGCGCAGGACCTTAGCAAAATCGAGCCCAATATGGGGGCTCACCTGTATCTGGCTGACCCCTCTTAGCTGATGCTCAACCGGGTCTTCTATCGTGATTATCTTGATATCGGTGGAATTTATACGGCTCAAGCTGGCATATAAAGTAGTGGATTTACCGGAACCGGTTGGACCGGTAACAAATATTATGCCGTGCGGCCTGGTGATGACGCTCTTTAATAAATTCAGATCTTCCGGTAATAGCCCCAACTTTTCCAGCTCCAGGAAATACTGCGTGCTCAATATCCTTATCTGGACCGATTCGCCGAAGATCGTTGGTACGATCGATACTCGCAGGTCCAACTCCTGGTCGCTCACTTTTATCTTTATCCTGCCGTCATGAGGGAGCCTGCGTTCGGCTATATCGAGGCGCGCCATGATCTTTATGCGCGATACTATAGCGGCATGGAAAAATTTTATGGATTCAGGGATCTTCATATCGTACAAAAGCCCGTCGATCCTCGCCCGGACGCGGAGCTCGTTCTGAAAAGGCTCGAGATGAAGGTCCGTCGCTTCCTCCTTGACCGCTTCGGCAAGTATCTGGTTGACGAACTTGATGATCGAGGCGTCTTCCGCCAGCACCTCGAGGTCCTCTATGCCCTCCTCAGCCATCTTTAGCGTCTCGGGAGACGCCCTCTGGGAGATTATCTTCTCCAGTGTCTCCGCGCCGACGCCGTAATATTTACGGATGGCGTCCAGTATCTCCACATCGCTGGAAAGCACCCCTTTTACCTCAAGTCCCAATAACAGCCTGACATCATCCAGCGTTCTAAGATCGAGCGGATCGGCCATGGCTATGGTAAGGGTGTGGTCCTTCAGTTCGATCGGTATTATCCTGTAGTGGCTTGCGAATTTCGCGGGGACCTTCTTGATTACGGAACTTTCTATCTTCAGGTCTTTCAGCTTTACGTATGGTATATTGAGCTGTCTTGAAAGAACCAGAAATATCTTCTCTTCGGTGGCAATACCCATCTTGGCCAGGGCAGTGCAGATGAAATCGCCGGTCTTTTTCTGCTCCCTCAAACCCTGTTCTAACTGTTCGGGAGTGATGACCCCTTCATCGATAAGCATCTCGCCTATCAATAGGTTCGTCCTAAATGTCATAATATCACCATTTGTATCATATTATACGTTATTAAGTGAAAAAGTAAAGTCCGAAATGATCCTGCCGCGAGAACCTTCGCCTCATATGGCTATGAGACCAGGGGGCTTCGCCTAATTTTGATTGTGCGTATCTCCGTTAGGTAATTATAATATAGTTCTAACATTCTTGCCGTAATATGCCGCTCTAATGTGTAGGTACTATCGTGACCTAATCAAAATTTATACGGCTCAACCCCCATGGTCTCATAGCCTACGACGCTATAGCTATGGCAGGATTCTACACGTCATTGCGGGGCACAAAGTGCCCGAAGCAATGCCCCTCTTAGATTGCTTCGCTTCGCTCGCAATGACACAGGATATCCTCAGTAAGGCGTTTACTTTTGGGGGTTGCCTGGTATAGGGGCCCCGAGGGGTGGGTGTTGGATTGGGGTCATAGGGGATATGAGATTTGAGACGTGAGATTGGATATTTGGGATGTGGGTGGGTTGTGTGTTGTGGGGCGGGTTGTGAGTAGTGGGTTGTGGGTGGCGCGATTTAGTAATGAGCTTAGTATGGCCATATTGCCATGGTAAGTAGTGGAAGGCGGAACTTTTGGGATTCGCCCGAAGCGAACGTTGTAAAATCTTGATTCCTTATGGCGATATAGAACGGGCAATGAAACTGCTCCATAGTATTCTATGGGCAGGTTCATTGGCCATCAAGATTTTACCGCAGCAAATTTGGATGCCTAATCCAAATTTGCGACGAGCGAAGGGCGATCCCAAAAGTAAACGCCTTCTGTAGGTATTGGCCATGGCCGAGATGGCCATATAAGGCGATACGCTTTACGGATGAGCGAATGGTGCTTGTCATCCTGGGCCTGTAGTGATATAATTTTAGGCTGAAGCTTACTGAACGGAAAACGATATGGATAAAGTCAGGGTAGGGGTAGTCGGTGTCGGGCATCTCGGTTCCATACATGCCAAAGACTACGCCAGGCTGGACAATGTGAAGCTGGTCGGCGTATGTGACTGCAACCTGGAGAGGGCCCTCGAGATAGGCAAGAGGTTCCGCACGGCAAGCTATGCCGATTATGAAGAGCTTTTTGAGAAAATAGACGCCGTAAGCATTGTTGTGCCCACCAGCCTTCACTATAACATCGCCAAGGATTTCCTTAAGCATAATATACATGTTCTGATCGAAAAACCCGTTACAAAGACCCTCTCTGAAGCCGACGAGCTCATCGAGATAGCGGAGGAAAGGAAACTGATCCTCCAGGTAGGGCACATCGAGAGGTTCAATTCCGCGGTCCTTGCCATAGAGCCGTTCCTTAAGAAACCGAAATTCATAGAATGCCAGAGGCTGGGGCCTTTTCATAAAAGGGTCAAGGACGTAGGAGTGGTGCTGGACCTGATGATACATGATATAGACATCGTCCTTGGGTTGATGGAACAGGATGTTGTAAATATCGAGGCGGTCGGATTGAGCACCATATCGGATTACGAGGATGTTGCCAATGTGCGCCTTACATTCCAGGACGGCACGGTCGCGGATATAACGGCAAGCCGCGTCACAAAGGACGTTGTGAGAAAGATGCGGATATTCCAGGAAGACTCATACGTCTCGCTGGACTACGTTACACAAGAAGCGGCCATATACAGAAAGACCGAGGACAGGATACTTAAAGAGAAGATCGTCATAAAGAAGAAGGAGCCTCTCAAGAAAGAGCTTAAGTCTTTCATCGAATGCGTCAGGACCGGCAAGAGGCCCATAGTGGCCGGCATCGAAGGAAGACGCGCATTGCAGGTCGCGCTCGAGATCATAGAGAAGCTGAAGCCATCCAAACATTGATGAACCGCAGGAAGATCCTAATAGTCGCCGGGGAGCCCTCGGGAGACATACACGCCTCCAACCTGATAAATGACCTGAAGTCACTTAAGCCGGATCTTGCCTTTTTCGGAATAGGCGGTGATCTCATGAAAAAGTCCGGTTCCGATATTATCTTCGATATATCGGAACTTGCCCTTGTGGGCCTTACCGAGGTACTTAAGAATATATTCACGGTCAGGCGGGCCTTCAACGCCGTCCTTTCCAAAGTCGATTCCGATAGGCCCGACATAGCCATTTTAGTGGATTATCCGGGTTTTAATCTCAGGCTCGCCAAAGAACTCGAAAATAGATCCATCCCTGTCATATACTACATAAGCCCGCAGGTTTGGGCCTGGGGCGGCCGCAGGGTAAAATTAATAAAAAAATACGTAAAGAAGATGGTCGTCTTCTTTAAATTCGAGGAAGAGCTTTATAAGGATCGCGGCATAGACGCGGAATTCGTCGGGAATCCCCTCCTGGATACGGTCAGGGTCACCTCAGGAAGAGACGCTACCCTTAAAAGATACGGTCTGCCGGCCGGCAGGCTAACGATATCGCTCCTGCCCGGATCGAGGGCAAATGAAATAAGATTGATCCTGCCCGTGATGGCACAGGCCGCGAAGATCATCCAGGACAGGCTGAAAGACGTCCAATTTATTGCCGCTAAACATCCCGGGATGCCGGCCGATCCTTTCAGAGAAGAGGCAAGGTCGGCGGGGATCGATCTTAAGCTTGTGGAAGGCGACACATATAATATGCTTGCCGCATCGGATTTCGCTATAGTGAAATCCGGAACATCCACGCTTGAAACGGCAATAGTCGGAACTCCGCTCATGCTGGTCTACAGGGCAAGCTTCGTCACATATCTTGCCTACAACATGGTATCTAAGACGCCTTTCGTCGGACTGCCGAATGTTGTAGCGGGAAGAAAGATCATTCCGGAACTTCTGCAATATGAGGCGAATCCAAAAAATATCGCGGAGACCGCCATATCCATTCTGCAGGATAAGAACGCGCTTCTACGCATGCGCGAAGATCTAAAAGCTGTAAAGGCCTCGCTCGGCTCCCCAGGCGCATCCATGCGCGCCGCAAAGTCCATCCTGCCGTTCCTGAAGTAACTGCTCACTTTGCCTGAAAATTCGGCGCTCGTTGCGCATGTCGGCCTTTTGTGATACAATACAGTCTCGAAAAATGACACATAATTCCGGAGGAGACGCATGCTAAAGACATTCAGGAACAAGAACGTTACAAAAATAGTCCTATGGGGCATATTGATACTGATATTGCCGGCATTTGTAATGTGGGGCTCGGGAAGCATCGGCTCAAAAGAGAAACGCCCGGAGTCGGTAGGATTGATATTCGGCAAAAAAGTGACCTTTGATGAATTTTCCAGCGCGATAAGGGCCATGAGGTGCCAGATCATAATGAATTACTTCAACCAGGAAAAGCTGGTGGACACCCTGTTCAAGGATAATGCCCTGATGGCCAAGATGGCCTGGGACAGGGTAATCATGCTCCGGGAGGCGAGGATGCGCAAGGTGAAGGTTTCCGACCGCGATGTCGTACAGTTCATCAAGACCCATCCCCTCTTTGTGCGCAACGGGAAGTTCGACGACAGGATATACGGATACGTCCTGAAAAACAATTTCGGTATGGACCCCAGGACCTTCGAGGAGATCACCAGGGAAAATCTCGAGATCAGGAAATCGAACGACGAGATAACCAAAGACGTCAAGATCACGGACGAAGAATTACTGCAGAATTATAAATTCGATAATGAAAAATACAAAATATCCTACGTCCTGATCCCTGCCTCCGACTTCACCGCGAGCGTTAATGTTGACGACGCTGAGGCTGCGGATTATTACGAGAAGCATAAGGTCGAATTCCTGCTTCCTTCAAAGGAAGGGGCGTCGAAAGAGGATATGCGCCTTGCAAGCCTGGAGGATGTAAAGTCGATCATCGTCAATCTCCTTTCCGAAGCGAAGGCAAGGCCGCTTTCCATAAAAGATGCCGAAGGGAAACTGGCCTCGTTAAAGGCGCTCATCGACGCCGAAAAGATGACATTTGAGGCCGCCTGCGAAAAACTTGGTCTTAAGACCGCCGAGACTTCAATGTTCTCAAAATCGGATTATATAGACGGGGTGGGAGAATCCATGCCGCTTGTAAATGCCTGCGTCAAGCTGAACAAAGACGACCTTTCGGGTGTGATCGAAACAAGGAAGGGGGCCATGATATTCAAGTTGGTCGACGCGGAAAAGTTTGACGATGAAAAGTTCAAGAAAGATAAAGACGAATACTCGAAAACGCTATTGGATAAGAAAAAGAACAGCGTCCTGGAAGACTGGCTGAGAAGGGCGGAGCTCGCCACTACGTTAAATATCAATTTCGAGGATTATGAGAAATACTATAAGTAAGATGTGAGATTCGAGACGTGGTATGCAAGTTAAACGTTCCCCAGGTAAACGTACCGCAGTTTCTTCTTAGCTATTCTCTCGGCCATTTTAAGCGTCTCTACGGGCGTCGGCTGAATATCCATATTGCAGCACGGAAAATATCTCGAAAAATGAAGCGGCACCTTATCCCCGAGATTATCGTATATCCAGCCGACAAGCTTCTCCATCTCTTCCGGCGAATCGTTAAGGGTTGGGATGATCAGCGTCGTCAGCTCGACATGGCACGACCTGGCCGATCTCTTCACGACATCAAGCACAGGCTTTAACCTGCCCCTGCATACCTTAAGATAGAAGTCCTCATCGAATGATTTCAGGTCTATGTTCATCGCGCCTATCAACGGAAGCATATTTTCAAGAGGCTCGATGTTAACATAACCGTTAGTGACCAGGACATTCTCAAGACCGCTCTTTCTCGCAAGCCTGGCGGTATCAAGGACAAATTCGTACCATATGAAAGGCTCATTATAAGTGTACGCTATGCCGAAGGAACCGCACGCCTTGGCCTTCTCTACGATCTCTTCCGGGGTGACCGGTTCGGTAGGAGCGTCGATCTCCTGGGATATGTGCCAGTTCTGGCAGAACTTACAGTGGAGGTTGCATCCCTTGGTGCCTATTGAAAGTATCATCTGGCCGGGGTGGTAATGGTATAGAGGTTTTTTTTCTATCGGATCGAGGGCTATCCCTGTGGTCTTGCCGTATACCTCCGTATAAAGGATGCCCCCTTTATTTATCCGGACCCCGCATGCGCCCTTCTTTGAGCCGGGTATGACGCAATCGTTGGGGCACAACCGGCAATGGACCTTCTTAGAATCCAGCTTATCATAGTAGAGAGCTTCGCGCATAATGGCCTGTGACCCTGAAAAATTGCTTACCTCAGGAAGGTTTTCAGCTCTTTCATGAATTGTCCGACATCCCTGAACTGCCTATAGACGGAAGCGAACCTTACATAGGCTATCTCATCGAGTTCATGCAGCCCTTTCATTACCAGTTCGCCTATCTCCTGCGACGCCACTTCCCTGTCATGGTTCTTCTCGAGCTTTCTCTCTATCTCCTCTACAAGCCTTTCTATCCGCTTCATCCCCACCGGCCTCTTCTCGCAGGCAACGACGATACCGTTCATCAGCTTTTCCCGGTCAAATCCTTCCCGCCGGCCGTCTTTCTTTATTACCATAAGAAGTATGCGTTCCACATATTCGTATGTGGTAAAACGCCTCCTGCATTTGAGGCACTGCCTCCTGCGCCTCACGCTTGAGCCGTTCTTTGCCGCCCTCGAATCTATCACACCGTCTTTCTTATTGCCGCAATACGGGCATCTCATGATAAGTCCTGTCTTTTTTCGGGGATTACCTGCTAGCCCTCACTTTTACTCCCGCCTCTTTAAGCAATTCTTTGGACATCCTATCGGGATAATCGCCTCTTATTATTATCTCTTTAATGCCCGCGTTTATTATCATCTTGGCGCATATGACGCAAGGCTGAGTAGTGGAATAAAGACTGGAATCCTTTACGCTGGTGCCATGGAGGGCCGCCTGCAGGAAAGCATTCTGTTCGGCGTGCAATCCTCTGCACAGCTCATGCCTTTCCCCTGAAGGGACCTTCAACTTTTCCCGTAAACAGCCGGTCTGGCTGCAATGTTTTATCTTGCTCGGCGCTCCGTTATAACCCGTAGAAAGGATCCTCTTGTCCTTCACAAGAACCGCCCCCACCCTGCGCCTGAGGCAGGTCGACCGTTTAGATACAAGGTCGGCGATCCCGAGGAAATACTCATCCCAGCTCGGCCTCTTATCCATCGCTACTCTTTCTCCAGCTTCCTGGCCAAACCCTTATATAACGGGAACTTCTTCACGAGCAGCTTCACCTCGCTCTTCACATCCTGTATCGCCTTCTCATTATCCGGGTCGCTTATGATCTTGTCCGCGAGGCGGGCTATCAACCTCATCTCGCGCTCTTTCATCCCGCGCGTCGTCACAGCAGGGGTCCCGATACGTATGCCGCTTGTTATAAACGGCGGCTTTTTATCGTAGGGTATCAGGTTCTTATTTACCGTTATCCCGGACCTGTCGAGTGAGCTTGCGGCATCCCTGCCCGTGATGCCTTTGGCCGTCAGATCCACGAGGAAGAGGTGCGTATCGGTCCCTCCGGCCACTATCCTGTACCCAAGCTTCGCCATCTCATCGGAAAATGCCCTGGCATTCTTAACGATCTGCTTCTGGTACGCCTTGAATTCCGGAGCCATCGCTTCTTTGAAGCAAACGGCTTTTGCGGCTATGACGTGCATCAGCGGCCCGCCCTGCAGTCCGGGGAAGATCCCCATATCGATCTTTTTGGCAAACTCCCTTTTGCACAGGATAAAACCGCCCCTTGGTCCTCTCATCGTCTTATGCGTCGTTGAACCCACGAACTCAGCGTAGCCTACCGGAGACTGATGGCATCCGGCGGCTACAAGGCCGGCTATATGAGCGATATCCACAAAAAGATACGCCCCTATGGAATCGGCGATCTCTCTAAATATCTTGAAATCTATGGATCGCGGATAGGCGGACGCCCCGGCCAATATCATCTTTGGACGATGCTTCCTGGCAAGGCCGGCTATTTCATCGTAATCGAGCCTTTCGGTCTTCCGGTTGACTCCGTAGGACACTATCTTGTAGAGCCTTCCGGAGAAATTATGCGGATTGCCGTGAGACAGGTGCCCGCCGCATGTCAGGTCCATGGCCATCACCGTATCGCCGAAATCGATGGCCGCAAAATATATAGCCATATTCGCCTGAGTGCCGGAATGCGGCTGGACGTTCGCGTGCTCGGCCCCGAAAAGTTCCTTGGCTCTTTCGATCGCTATGGATTCTACTATATCAACATTATGACAGCCGTTATACCACCTGGCCTTTGGATATCCTTCGGCGTATTTGTTCGTCAGCACCGACCCCTGAGCTTCCAGCACCTCTTCGCTGACAAAGTTTTCACTGGCGATAAGCTCCAGGTTATCATTCTCCCGCCTGGTTTCGTCCAGTATCGTCTTGAATATCTCGGGATCCTTTTTACGCAGGTTGCCCATGGTCATTTTCCCTTAAGTTTCGATTCGAACTCTTTTATCTGTTTCACGCGCCTTGCATGCCGGTCTCCGGCATGCTCGGTGGTAAGCCATACCTTGAGTATCTCTTTGGACTTCCTGATATCCGTGTAGCTTGCCGCAAGCACTATTACGTTGCAATCGTTGTGCTCTCTCGAAGACTTCGCTATTTCGACATCGTAACATGCCGCGCCCCTTACCCCATGCACCTTATTCGCTATTATAGCCATGCCTACGCCGGTCTTGCATATCAGTATGCCTCTCTTCGCCTTGCCGTCCCCTACGGCCTTAGCGACGTCAAACCCTATAAGAGGGTAATCGCACGACTCTTTGGAATGTGTACCGCGATCATCTACATCATAACCGTCTTCCCGCAAAAATTCTATTATCTTATTTTTAAGCTCAAAACCCCCGTGGTCGCTGCCTATTGCTATCTTCATCTTCATACGGCTAAACGTTCCTTTCAAATTATTTAAGGCTTATTCCGTTAAAAACGTTCCTTACAGCAGCCTGGCTATCCGCTCTATCTCTTTCTTTATCGTCTTGACAGTGTTCACGTAATCCTCCAGCGGCCTGCCAATAGGGTCCGGTATCCCGAGAGCAAAGATCGACACGCCTCTTTCGATACCGTATTCCCTCAAAAGAAAGGTCTTGGTTGAGGCCTGCGGCGCCCTGTTCAACACCTCGTTCTTATGGACCAGCTCCATCACAAGTATAAGGTCCGCATTGTTTATCATGTCGGGCGTAATGAGCTTCGCTCTTGAGGCGGTTACATCGACCCCCTCATCCCGCATCGTCCGTACCGTTTCGGCCGTAGGAGGCATGCCGGGAGCCGGCATGACGCCGGCGGAAAATACCTTTACATGGTCCTTCCCCAGCTTCTTTAGCTCCTGCCTTAATAAGCCTTCGGCCATTACAGACCTGCAGCTATTCCCGGTGCAAACGAACATCACTGATTTTATATTATCCATTCGATCTGGCGGCTTTCATTATCAAGCTTCCTCTTATCGCTCCTTCGCGCAATATCTTCGGCCTGCCGCGCGTCAAGTCTACCACCGTAGACTCGATACCAACCGATGCGGGACCGGCGTCTATCAGAAGGTCCAATTTACCGTCCATGGATCTCAGGACGCTCCCGGCGGTCCTCGGCGGTTCTTCACCGCTTAAATTCGCGCTGGGCGCCACTACCGGAACACCCGCCTTCCTTAACAACTCAAGGGCCACGCAGTTGTCCGGCATCCTGAACCCTATCTTCCTGCCCGTTCTTGTCTTTAGTATGATGGTCAGCGGCCCCGGCCAGAATTTGCCGATCAGGGCCCATGCTTCTTTGGTAATAGCGCATCCCATCTTTTCTATGGCGGCCAGGTCCGATATATGCACCGTGAAAGGCTTGCCCCTCGGCCTTTTTTTAACCGCATAAAGCCTTGCCATAGCCCTTCCGTTCAAAGGATTGGCGGCTATGCCATAGACCGTCTCCGTAGGGAACCCAACCAGCCCGCCCGACCTTATAATAGCGGCGGCCCTGGTGATGGCCCTGCCATCGGGCCTATCGGCACTGACTTTGACTACGCGGGTCTTTTCAGAAGAACGCATTTAAGATTCAGATTCTTTTCCCGTACGGCTTTCAGGAGGTCCTTCTTATGCCCATTCAATCTCTTCTCCAGCCTGGCGTCTCCCAGGCTCAGGATCTGCAAGGCAAGTATGGCCGCATTCTTAGCGCCGGTATGACCGATAGTGACGGTCGCCACCGGAATGCCCGACGGCATCTGCACAATAGAAAAGAGGGAATCGACCCCTTTAAGCTCTTTGGTCTCCATGGGCACCCCTATCACAGGGAGAGTCGTATGGCTCGCTATGACCCCCGCCAGATGGGCGGCCCCTCCAGCTCCGGCGATTATCACCTTTATGCCCTTCTTCCTTGCGAATCTCGAGAACCTCACTACATCATCAGGGGACCTGTGCGCCGACATTATCTTAAGGTCATACTTCACGCCGTTTTCATCGAATACCCTACACGCCTCGCTCATCACCGGCAGGTCCGAATCGCTACCCATCAATACAGCCACTTTCGCTTTGCTGGACATATATCCTCACCTCGAATTATTTTGCTAACCCGTTAAATCGGCTCGCACCCCTTGAGGGCCCTCGCGCCTACATCCCTTCGATAGTGCATCTTCTCAAAATGTATCTTTCGGACCGCGGCATAACAATTGTCTATCGCGTCCTTCATATCGCTGCCAAGCGCGGTCACATTGAGCACCCTGCCGCCGGAAGTGACATACAGGCTATCGCCATCCGTCGCGCGGCGCCCCGTCTTTGTGCCGGCATGAAAAACAACCGTATCTTTAAGGGCCTTTATCTCGTCGAAACCTGTTATCTCCATACCTTTTTCATAGTCGCCGGGGTAGCCGCCGGAAGCCATAACTACGGAAACGCACGGCCTTTCGTCCCACACCAGCGAATACCCGGAAAGCTTACCGTCTATCGACCTCTCCAGCAGCTCGACAAGGTCGCTCTTGAGCCTCGGCAGTATGGCCTGCGTCTCCGGGTCCCCGAACCTGGCGTTAAATTCCAGGACGAACGGACCCTTATCCGTGACCATGATGCCGGCGTAAAGAGCCCCTTTATAGGGCTTACCGTCTCTTGCCAGCCCGCTTACGACCGGATATATCACCCTGTCCATTATTCCCTTGAACAGCCCTTCCGTGATCACGGGGGCGGGAGAATACGCTCCCATCCCGCCGGTATTCGGCCCTCTGTCGGAATCGTAGATCCTTTTGTGGTCCTGGCTCGACGCAAGCGGGACGACCGTGACGCCGTCCGACACGACTATGATAGAAGCTTCTTCACCGGCAAGGCATTCCTCTATGATGACCTTTTTGCCGGCATTGCCGAATATCCTGTCCGTCATTATACTCTTTACGGCCTCTTTCCCTTCATCGGCGGTCTTGCATACAACGACCCCCTTGCCCGCGCAAAGACCGTCCGCCTTTACAACGAACGCCCCCGCCAAAGAATCGATGTGCTTTTCGGCCTCATCGCGCTTCTCGAATACCTTATAATCCGCCGTTGGGACGGCGAACTTCTTCATTATCTCTTTCGAGAATACTTTACTGCCTTCAATTTCGGCAAGTTCCTTGCGCGGCCCGAATATCCTCAAACCTTCTTTTTCAAACCTGTCCACGATGCCGGCTACAAGCGGCGCTTCTGGGCCGACTACGGTAAGGTCTATGGCGCGGATCTCCGCGAATTTAAGAAGAGAATCGATATCGCCGGCCTTTATGTCCACTATCTTTGCGACCTCCGATATCCCGCCGTTTCCCGACGCGCAAAATAACTCCGTGCACCTGGGGCTCTGGGCAAGCTTCCAGCACAATGCGTGTTCCCTGCCGCCTGACCCCACAACAAGTATCTTCATAGGTCGACCATCATCCCCGGATCGTCACTTCCCTGTTGCCGGACATGACTTTGCCGATAACATGGGCCTTCATGCCGTTCGATAATAGTATCCCTTTTGCCTTTTCGGCGTCGCGCTTGTCCAGTACCGCTACCATACCTATGCCCATATTCAACGTCCGGTACATCTCGCGGTAATCCACATTCCCCTTCTCTCTGATGACGGAAAATATATGCGGCACCCTCCAGGCATTCCTGTCTATGACTATCGACATCTTTTTCGGGATTATCCTGGGGATCTTGTCGTAGAAGGCCCCTCCGGTAATATTGGCCAGCCCTTTTATCTCTACCTTCTTCTTGAGGGCAAGGACGCTCTTTGCGTAAAGCCTCGTCGGCTTAAGCAGTTCACCTGACAACTTCTTAAGCTCTTTATCGGTGAACACTTTTCTGACGAGAGAATAACCGTTGGAATGCAGCCCGCTCGATTCAAGGCCGAGCACGACGTCCCCTATCCTGATCGTTCTGCCGTCGATCACCCGAGCCCTATCCACTATACCTACCCCGAAACCGGCGAGATCGTATTCCCCCGCCCCATACATTCCCGGCATTTCGGCCGTCTCGCCTCCCACAAGCGCATAACCCGCCTCGCGGCACGCCATTGCTATCCCTTTTACTATATCCCGGAGCGCTTGCGGCTTTATGCGGCCGGTCGATATGTAGTCCAGGAAGAATAACCCTTCCGCGCCGGAGCACAATATATCGTTCGCGCTCATCGCGACGAGGTCTATTCCTACGGTGTCGTGCTTATCGGCAAGAAAAGCGATCTTCAGCTTCGTCCCGACTCCGTCGGTGGATGATACCAATATCGGGTCTTTGAACTTTTTGAGATCAGGCCTGTAAAGCGCGCCGAAGGAGCCGACATCGCTTATCACGCCCCTGGTCCTTGTAAGCGCGGCAAAGCGCCTATAATCGGCGACGAGCGCGTTGGCCTTATCTATATCCACCCCGGAACTCTTATAAGTGACCTTTTTCAATCCATCACCCTTCTTAATACTTCCTGGTACGCTTCTTCGACATTGCCAAGGTCCCTTCTGAACCGGTCCTTATCAAGCTTCTCCTTTGTCTTCTTATCCCACAACCTGCATGTGTCGGGAGATATCTCGTCGGCCAGGATTATCCTGCCGTTATATCTGCCGAACTCGATCTTGAAATCGACCAGTATGAGCCCTTTCGTATCGAAGAATTTTTTCAAGAGCCCGTTTATCCTGAAGGTGTACTTCTTTATCACATCGAGCTCTTTTAACGTCGCCGCCTTGAGAGCCAGTATGTGATATTCGTTCACGAGCGGATCGTGCAGCTTATCCTCTTTATAATGATATTCAAAGACCGGCTCTTTGAGGACTATCCCTTCGTCGAGCCCCAGCAGCTTTGACATGCCTCCGGCGACGATATTTCTCATCGTCACCTCCACAGGCACTATATGCACCCTCTTTATAAGCATATCCCTGTCGCTGAGCCGTTTTACAAAATGGGTCGGTATCCTGCTCCTCGACAACATCTTGAATATCTTTTCCGAAAGCTTGTTATTGATAATGCCCTTATTGAGGATCGTCCCACGCTTCGTAGCGTCAAATGCCGTCGCGTCATCCTTAAATTCCTGTATCAGCAGGTCCTTATCCCTGGTCTCGTATAGCTTTTTAGCTTTACCTTCGTAGATCTGTTTAAGCTTTTGCATATTACCAGCTCCGTTTAGTAACTCATCCTGACTTGCCCCGCAAGTAGCTCCGAGTTCTGCCGCTCTCTACAGAAGGCGTTTACTTTTGGGGGTTTGCTTCCGCTCGTCGTTCGCTCGGATTAGGCATCCTCGCTCACTGTGGTAAAATTTTGATGCAGCCTGATAAAGCGGCAGTGGTAACTATATCGCCAATAGGAATCAAAATTTTACAACATTCGCTCCAGCAAACCCCCAAAAGTTCCGCCTTCAAGCTATTGTTCACACTACCCACAACCCACCCTCACCCTTACCCAACAACTATACCAACATCCTAACCCTGCCCCCTAACCCAATCCTATCTATATCCCAACCTGTCTATATATCCTGTCGATATTCTTCAGATGATACTTGAGGTCGAAGATATCCTCTATCTCCTTATCGCTCAGGATAGACCTCATCTCTTCGTCCGCAAGGAGGGCGTTCTTGAACGCCAGGTCATTCCTCTTGGCGTCGAACGCCACCTTCTGCACCTTGTCATATGCCTCATTCCTGGTGAGCCCTTTATTCACCAATTCAAGGAGGAGCCTGCCGGAAAATACGACACCTCCGGACTTATGAAGGTTGGCCAACATCCTGTCTTCATGCACAACGAGGTGGCTTATTATATCGGCGAATTTATTCATCATGTAATCGAGCAGGATGGTAGAATCGGGGAGTATCACCCTTTCCACGGAAGAATGCGAGATATCGCGCTCATGCCATAAGACCATATCCTCCATAGAGGCCAGCGCATTGCCCCTCAGGATCCTTGCAAGACCCGATATCCTTTCGCACAGTATCGGGTTCTTCTTATGAGGCATGGCGCTCGAGCCCTTCTGAGTGGAAGAAAAATATTCCTCCACCTCCCCTATCTCCGTATGCTGAAGATTCCTGAATTCCGTGGTGAACTTTTCAAGGGAGGTGCCCGTAATCGCTATAGCCGTCAGAAATTCCGCGTGCCTGTCGCGCTGCAGTATTTGCGTCGATATCCTCGCCGGCTTTAATCCCAGCTTGCCGCATGTATACGATTCTACGAAGGGGTCTATATTGGCGTACGTGCCGACCGCGCCGGATATTTTTCCTACACTGATCGTCTGCCTGGCGCGCCTCAGCCTTTCAAGGTTACGGTTCATCTCATCGTAATAAAGGGCTAGCTTCAACCCGAACGTCATGGGCTCGGCATGCACGGAATGGGTCCTGCCTATCATCACGGATTTCTTGTAGCGCTTAGCCTTGCTCCTAATTATCCTGGTGAGCTTCTTTACGTCGTCTATCAGTATGTCACAGGCCTCCCGCATCTGTATCGACAGTGCTGTGTCGAGGACATCGCTCGACGTAAGCCCCATATGGACGTATTTTGCGTCCTCACCTATGTTCTCGCTTAAGTTCTTGATAAAGGCTATAACATCATGGTTGGTCTGGCTCTCGATCTCTCTTATCCTCTCGACGTCGAACCTTGCCCTTTTCTGGATCTGCAACAGGGCGTTCTTCGGTATCTTTCCGAGCCTGGCCAGCGCCTCGCAGGCGCGAAGCTCCACGTCCAGCATCTTCCTGAATTTGTTCTCTTCGGTCCATATCGCGGTCATCCGCGGAAGCGAATACCTGGGTATCATGTGTGTGTCCTTCCTTCGTCAATAGAGCAGTATTTTATCATTATCCAGCCCACCCCGTCAACCTAAAGAAAGAGTGGTTTCATAATATATTTTGTGTACTTACGCTTTAGGCAGCTGTACCGGCAGGCGCTCTTTCGGCGGATTTTGCCTTTAAGGATTATTAGGTAGTAGTAATTATAACGGTTTATCTTCTTGCCATGATATTTAAGCTCTAACGTGCTTACAGGTAGCGCGATCTTGGCAAAATCTATCGCCTCAAGGGCATCCTGCCGGTAGCTACCCAACATACACAAAATATATTACTCATGGGACTAGATATATCAATGAGCGAAGTATGGCCATATAGGCTATAGTTAGCACTGGAAGGCTTAAACTTTAAGGGGGATGCCCGGAGCGAATGTCGTGAAATTTTGATCCATTATGGCGATACAGAACGGCCAATGAAACTGCTCCATCGCTACTCTTATAGGCAGGTTCATTGGCCATCAAAATTTCCCCACAGCAAATTTGGATGCCTAATCCAAATTTGCGACGAGCGAAGGGCGCCCCCAAAGTTTAAACCTTCCCTTAGGTAACGGCGTGGCCTATATGGCTATATGGAGCGAATGCAGGACCCAAAGCATGCTTGAGGCGGACTTTACAAGGCGGGCTTGACATAGAAATAATATCAATGTAAAATGTACAACATGTTGTTAGTGAGGAAATATTAATATAATTGTTAGTGGAGGTAAATGAATGCTTGATTTTAACAGGAAGGTCCTCATCATTGGCTATGGTTCCGTCTCGAGCTGCACAATCCCCATACTTTTAAAACATATCAGGATCCCGACGAATAATATCACGGTCATCGACTTTTCCGATAAGCGTAAGGCTTTGAAAAGATGGACGGATAAAGGTATAAAGTTCTTCCAGGAAAAGATCACTCCGGTCAATATGGCCGGCGTCCTTTCAAGGCACGTCTCACCGGGAGGGCTCATCATCGATCTCGCCTGGAACATCGGATGTATAGATATTATAAGCTGGTGCCATGACAATGAAGTTCTTTATGTAAATACTTCGGTTGAAGAGTGGGACCCTTATGCCGGTATTCATAATAAAACGCCTCTGCAAAAATCCCTTTATTACAGACAGATGGCTATCCGCGATATTATAAAAAAATGGGGGCCCAACCACCCGACCACCGCCGTTCTTGACCACGGGGCTAATCCCGGCCTTATCTCGCACTTTACCAAACAGGGCATCGTTGATATAGCTGGGAAATATATTAAGGATAGATCGACAAAGAGGTCCCGGGCGAAAGCGATCGAAAAGCATCTGTGTGATAAAGATTTTCCCAACCTGGCGATGGAGCTTGGGATAAAAACCATACATTGCTCGGAACGCGATACTCAGATAACGAACAGGCCAAAAGAGGTGGATGAATTCGTCGGCACATGGAGCGTGGAAGGCTTGCGCGAAGAAGGCATCTCCCCGGCCGAGATGGGTTGGGGTACCCACGAGACCGGGCTTCCCCGGCTGGCAAACGTCCCCCATTACGGACCGGGCAACCAGATATTCCTTTCGCAGATGGGCATGAACACATGGGTGAGGTCATGGATACCTTACCAGGAGATAGTGGGCATGGTGATACGCCATGGGGAGGCCTTCGGTATTTCGGATAGGCTCACCGTCTGGAAGGGCAAGAAGGCCGTCTACAGGCCTACGGTACATTACGCCTATATGCCATGCCATGAAACGATATCGTCTCTGCACGAGCTGCGCGCGAGGAACTACGAGCTCCAGCCGAAATGGCGCATCATGTCGGACGAGATAACCAGCGGCGACGATATACTGGGCGCCCTGCTTATGGGGCATAAGTATAACTCGTGGTGGACCGGCAGCGTGCTTTCTATCGAGGAATCGAGAAGACTCATACCTCATCAGAATGCAACTACCATGCAGGTCGCGATAGGCGTGGTCTCTTCGGTCATGTGGATGATAGAGAACCCGAAAAAAGGCATTTGTCTTCCCGATGATCTTCCCTATGATTATGTGCTGAAAATCGCTAAACCTTACCTTGGAAATTTTGTATCGGAGGAATCCGACTGGACCCCGCTATCGAATTACCAGGTGTTTTTCAATGAGAATAAATCCGCTCAGCTGGACAAGAAGAACCTGTGGCGTTTCCAGAATTTTCTTTTCCAGCCTTAAAACATATCTTACAAAGAAAGAGACTGCAGAAGATGGATAAATTGATAAAGATAGCCGAAAAACACGGGACTCCAGTGCTGGTGATCGACCATGATAAGATAAGGCAGAACTACAAGGAGTTCAAGGAGAGTCTTCCAAGGGTGCAGGCCTATTATGCCGTAAAGGCCAATTCAAACCCGGAAATAGTAAAAACGCTTTATAAGCTGGGCGCAAGTTTCGACGTAGCCTCCTTCCCGGAATTTATGATTGTCTACGATAATATAAAACGGCTTCCCAAGAAAAAACGGCAGGACTTCATCTGGGACAAGATAATCTACGCTAACACCATCAAACAATCTCAAACCCTCATGGAGTTGGACCAATACAAGCCGCTGGTTACGTACGATAACATCGAAGAACTCAAGAAGATAAAGAAATATTGCCCGCATGCGGGCCTGGTGCTGAGGATCCGCGTCCCGAATACCGGATCGATGGTGGAATTATCCTCAAAATTCGGGGCGCATCCGGGAGAGGCTGTAGACCTTATCCTGGAGGCGTTGAAGGTGGGCCTGATAGTCGAGGGTCTCAGCTTTCACGTAGGGAGCCAGTGCAATAATTTCGATAACTATATCCAGGCCCTGCAGCTGTCGGCGTCGATATTCAAGGAATCGGAATTGCGCGGCCACAGGATAAAGATACTGGATATAGGAGGCGGCTTCCCGGTAAAATACCATAATAAAGTGAGATCGTTCAAAACGCTGGCTAAAAAGCTGAATACGGAATTCGACCGTCTCTTCCCCGGCGACATAGAGCTTCTCGCCGAACCAGGGCGCTTCATGGTAGCCACCGCCGGTACGCTTGTCACGAAGATCATCGGCAAAGCGGTGAGGGACGGCAAGACGTGCTATTACGTGGATGACGGCGTTTATCACACATTCTCCGGACAGATATTCGACCATTGTCAATACCCTTTAAAGGCTTTCAAAGACGGCGAAAAAAAGGTCTGCGCGGTCTTTGGCCCTACCTGCGACGCATTCGACACCATATCCGTATCCGAACAGTTGCCCGAATTGGAGATAGATGACCTTCTGTATGCGGAAAATATCGGGGCCTACAGCATAGCGTCCTCTACCTATTTTAACGGCTTCCCGCCTACGCAGGTAGTCCATATAAACAGGTAATATATTCTCTCAGATCCTGCTATAGCTATCGCCTCATATGGCCATCTCGGCCATGGCCTTCACCTAATTTTGCTCTCAAGGATTATCCGTATCTACGTAACTATAACGTTTGGTCATATACTATCCTTAATAGAAACAATTAATAGTATCTTCTTAGTGCAACCTTAGCAAAATCTTAACGGCTCAGGCCATTTGGCCTCGTGGCCATACAATACATAGCTATAGGCAGGATCCTTCGCTCACCCACTGGCAAAGATAGCCAGGAAGGCGGAACTTTTGGGGGTGCCTGTATAATTATCAACCCCATCCGAGCACCGAAAGGCGACCGAGGAGGAGGACCCTAAAATATTTGTTCCGCCGAAAGGGCGAGTGCGTCGGTACAGCTGCAATAATTATAGTACACAAAATATTTTACGCCAGATTATCCTTGCAATGCACCCGGCATATGGTATATAATTACCTCCACGTTGCGGGGTGGAGCAGCCTGGTAGCTCGTTGGGCTCATAACCCAAAGGTCGTCCGTTCGAATCGGACCCCCGCTACCAAATTTCGCAATTGTTTTAGTGAGGCGAAATTTGATCCTGAGGAGCTATTGAATAACTGTGAGCTCCGAAGGACCTAAATCTAATCCAATAGGAGGCGTTATGAAAAAGGTTATATTCCCCCTCATCGGTATCATATTATTCTCCATTTCAGGCTGCGGGCTCAAGACGGTTGAGGACGGACAGACAGGCGTAAAGGCCGATTTTGGAAAGATCTCGGACCAGCCGCTGGAAACAGGATGGCATTTCTATATACCCGCCGTCTCCTGGATTGAGGTATGGAACATAAAGACAAGGGAGATGAAAGAAACGGCCAATGTCCCTTCTTCGGAAGGCCTCATATCTACGCTGGAAGTATCCTTACTTTATAATGTCCCTAAAGACAAAGCGGTGACTTTAAGAAAGACTATCGGAAGGAATTTCGAGCAGACCGTTGTCGAACCTTATTTCAGGGAGGCGATCCGCAATGTGGCGAGCGGCTATAAAGTGAGCGCCCTTTACAGCGATGAAGGCCGCAATAAGATAGGGAGACAGATCCTGGAATTCCTTCGCGAAAAGCTCGAACACCGCGGAGTGATAGTCCAGGACGTGCTTTTAAGGGACGTCAGGCTCCCTGCCGTCTTCTCTGACAGCATACAGCAGAAGCTGAAGACCGAGCAGGAGTCCCTGCAAAAACAGTTCGAATTGAGCAAGGCAGAAAAGGACGCCGAGATAGCGATAGCGAAAGCCAAAGGCATAGCCGAGAGTAACAAGATAATTGCCGGAAGCATATCGGAGAACTACTTAAGATACCTGTGGATAGATGGATTGAAGACGAGCGAAAAACAGATCGTATATGTGGCTACTGAAGCAAATCTGCCGATAATGGAAGCCGGCAGATTAAAAGAAGCGGGCAGGTAAACTTCCTCACTTTCTCTTCTTTTGCACTTCGACTTCTTTTAATATTATTTCTCCCTTACGGACGACGCCTATTTTCTCCCGCGCCTTCTTTTCGACATAAGTGATGTCGGTTTCGAGCCTTCTCTTGGTCTCCTCGAGCCTCCTGCTCTCTTCTTTCAGGGCCGCTATCTTTTCTTCCAGCTTTCCGTTCTTGTACCTCAGCTCCTGGTACTTAGCGAACGGGGGGACAAATGCGGCTACCAGCAACCCTATTATAATGTAAAATTTAAGCGACCCTATCTTCGCCATATAGACTTGCCATAGGCGCACCTTTTGCCAAGGCACTCTTCGATACGAAGCAGCTCATTATATTTACATATACGGTCCGTCCTGCAGATCGAACCGGTCTTTATCTGTCCCGTATTCATCCCTACCACCAGATGCGCTATGGTCGTATCTTCTGTCTCGCCGGAACGATGCGACACGACCGCGGTATAACCGTGTTTTTTGGCCAGGTCGATAGAATCAAGGGTCTCTGTAAGGGTGCCTATCTGATTGACCTTTATCAGGATAGAATTGGCTACTTTCCTGTCTATGCCCATCTTGAGGCGCTTTACGTTAGTCACAAAAAGGTCATCTCCGACGAGCTGGACCTTCTTGCCTATTTTGTCCGTCAGGGCCTTCCAGCCGTCCCAGTCGTCTTCGGCAAGGCCGTCCTCTATGGATACAACCGGATATTTTTCCACCCAACGGTTATAAAATTCTATCATATCGCGGCTCGTATTCTCCTTTTTCGGTTCGGCCTCAAGGATATATTTTCCGTTCTCGAAAAAAGAACTTGCTGCCGGATCGAGCGCAATGGCTATATCTTTACCGGCCTTATATCCGGCTTTATCTATCGCATCCAGAATAACTTCGATGGCCTCTTCGTTGGACTTCAAGTTCGGCGCAAAACCTCCTTCATCCCCCACTGCGGTCGATAGTTTCTTATCATGCAGTATCTTCTTCAGGTTATGGAATACTTCCGCCCCCCACCTCAATGCCTCCTTGAAAGAATCCGCTCCTACCGGCATAACCATGAACTCCTGGAGATCTACGTTGTTATCCGCGTGCGAACCGCCGTTCAATATATTCATCATCGGTATGGGAAGCATATTCGCTTTATCCCCGCCAATGTACCTGAATAACGGCATCTTCTTCGAAACAGCGGCGGCCTTCGCTGTCGCAAGAGATACGCCCAGGATGGCATTGGCCCCAAGCCGCCCTTTGTTGGGCGTCCCGTCAAGGTCTATCATCTCCTGGTCCAGTTCGCCCTGCTTCAGGGCGTCCTTGCCCTTCATGGCCTTCCTGATCTCACCGTTCACGTTGGCTACCGCTTTGGTCACGCCCTTTCCAAGATACCGGGATTTATCGCCATCCCTGAGTTCCACGGCCTCGTGCTCTCCGGTAGACGCCCCGCTTGGGACAGACGCCCTTCCGAACGACCCGTCCTGCAGCAGGACATCCACTTCGACCGTAGGATTACCCCTGGAATCCAGTATTTCGCGCCCATTCACATCTTTTATCTTTGTATCCATTTTGACTTACTGCTCCTTCCGTTTTGGATATTGGATTTTAGTTTTCAGGCTATCCTGACCCTTCGGCCGTCTATCTTCAGTCTGCCCTCTACAAATAATTTTATGGCCTCGGGATACAGCTTATGCTCCATCCTGTGCACACGTTCCAACAAAGTCTCTTCCGTATCATCATCCTTGATCTCCACCGCCTTCTGGAGTATTATCGGGCCGTTATCGAGCTTCTCGTCCACAAAATGGACCGTAGGGCCCGTAACCTTGGCCCCGTATGCCAGGGCGTCTTTAATACCATGCGAACCTTTGAACGCCGGTAATAATGCCGGGTGTATATTCATTATCCTGTCCCTGTATTCTCTTATGAAATACGGGCTCAATAGCCTCATGAACCCCGCCAGGACGACCAGATCAATCTTCATCTCCCTAAGGTTCCGGACGATCTCCTTATCGAAATCTTCACGGCTTGTGAATTTCTTCCGGTCGAGCACAAGGGTATGTATGCCGGCCCTCTTCGCCCTTTCCAGGGCGTATGCGCCGGGATTATCGCTTACTACAAGCGCTATTCCGGAACGGATATAGCCGGTTCCCATGCTATCTATTATTGCCTGCAGATTTGTCCCGTTGCCGGAACACAGTACCGCGATATTCATATCTTATCTTCCATTCTTAAAATAAAGTGTAGATAAATGGCGCGACAGCGCTGCCTTCCGTAAAGACTATCAATAGGCCCAAAAGAAAAAGCGTTATCACAATGGGAAAAAGCCACCATTTCTTGCGCGTCATTAGAAATCCCCAGAACTCCTTCAATATGCCGAAAAATCCCATAGCCTCTCCTTATTTTAATACTGGTTCTCGTAAGATTCTTTTGGTTTTATGCCGGCTTCCATTTTCTTCCAATAAGTCGGCGCGTCCTTTTCGATAGTCCGGTCGAGCAGGTCCCTGCCGGCCATCCTGAGCATTAAGGATATGGGCGTCATCACTGCGAAGAAAATAACGAACAGGACGACCCTTGCCATAACAAATCCCAGCACTACCGCAAACGCCATCCATATCTTCTGCGGCGGCTTTAAAAGAGCCGGCAAAAAGATCCCGAGCCCCGCCAACAAAGCGCCGGAAGCGATATAATATATGTAGTGCGCCTTACCCCGCCATATCGCCGCTACCCCTATGATAACAAGAATGGCGCCTATCGTCAAACCAAACTCGCGTAAGTTTCTCGGAGAGCTATTTATTTTTCTTATCTCGTCCAGCATATATGTCCTGTAAATTTAATCGAGTTCATATTGTTTCAGCCAATCGGCGTCTTTATCGAGAGGGGCTTGAGTCTTCTTTTCCAGCAGAAAATTCTCCATAATGAGATAATCCATGTTCGTCCTCATAAAGCACAGATAAGCGTCTTCGGGTGAGGCTACTATCGGCTCTCCCCTGACGTTGAACGACGTATTTATTACGACGGGGCACCCGTATTTTTCATGGAACTTTTTTATCGTGTCATAAAATATCCCGTTGGTCCGGCGGCATATCGTCTGGACCCTGGCGGAATAATCCACATGGGTGACAGCGGGGATACGGCTGCGAAGGACGTTAAGCCTGTCCATCCCGAAGAACTTCTCCTCTTCAACTCCGGAGGCAACCCTCACCGCCTTCTTGACCGGCGCCACCAAAAGCATGTAGGGGCTCTCTTTATCCAGATCAAAATAGTCGGAGACGTTCTCCTCCAGAACGGACGGCGCGAACGGACGGAAACTCTCTCTGAACTTTATCTTAAGGTTCATCAATTCCTGCATCCTGGGCGACCTGGCGTCGCCTATTATGCTCCTTGCGCCAAGGGCCCTGGGCCCGAACTCCATTCGCCCCTGGAACCATCCTATCACCTTTTCACCGGCTATTAGATCGGCTATCTTTTCCGGGACCTCCGAGGACTTAAGTTCGGCATAAGGCACCCCCTTGCCATCCAAGAACTCCTTTATCCCTGCACTCGAATAATGCGGCCCCAGAAACGACCCTTTCTGGCTGTCGGTCTTATCATCGGCCCTGCGTTCTTTCCCCAGATACTGGAACCAGACGAATAACGCGGCTCCTAAAGCGCCTCCGGCATCTCCTGCCGCCGGCTGGATCCATATGTTCTTGAATGGCCCTTCGCGCAGTATCCTGCCGTTACCCACGCAATTCAACGCAACCCCTCCGGCCAGCACAAGATAGTCTTTCCCGGTCGCTTTATGTACATGCCGGGCCATCCTGAGCATCGTCTCCTCGGTCACATCCTGTATGGAACACGCCAGATCCATATCTCTCTGCGTCAGGCGCGATTCGGGCTTACGCGGAGGGCCGCCAAAAAGCTTATGGAATCTTTCGTTGGTCATCGTAAGGCCGGCGCAGTAATTGAAATATCGCATATTGAGCTTGAAGGATCCGTCCTCTTTAAGGTCGATCAGTTCCGAGAGGATCGCGTCGGAGAATACGGGGCGCCCATAAGGGGCCAGGCCCATGACCTTATATTCTCCGGAATTTACCTTGAAACCCGTATAATATGTAAAGGCGGAATAGAGTAACCCCAATGAGTGAGGGAACTTTATCTCCGCGTCGATCGAAATATTATTATTAACGCCCGTTCCGAAACTTGTTGTGGTCCATTCCCCTACCCCATCCATCGTAAGTATCGCGGCTTCGTTGTAAGGCGAGGGGAAGAACGCGCTCGCGGCATGGGACTGGTGATGCTCGGGGAATATCATCTTCCCGGTAAACCCAAGCTCCCGCCTGATGACCTCTTTCATCCATAATTTCCGCTTTACCCACAAAGGGACCGCCTTGATGAAAGACCTTATCCCCGCGGGGGCATAAGCCAGGTAGGTCTCGAGGATCCTTTCGAATTTTATGAACGGTTTGTCGTAGAAGGCCACGTACGAAATATCCTCTATGGATATCCGGGCTTCTTCCAGACAATAGGTTACGGCATTTTTTGGGAATGAGAAATCGTGTTTCTTCCTGGTAAAGCGCTCTTCCTGAGCGGCGGCGAATATCTCTCCATCTTTGATAAGGGCTGCTGCGGAATCATGGTAAAACGCGGAGATGCCAAGGATATACATAGTATACGGAGTCCTTCTTTAGCCCAGGCATTCCTTTATCTTCGACTCTATGGCCTCCTTGGAATTGACGCCTATTATCCTGGCGACTTCTTTTCCTTCCTTGAATAGCAGAAGGGTCGGTATATTCATTATCGAGAGCTGTGTCGCTATCTCGGTATTCTCATCTACATTCGATTTAAAGACCCTTACCTTCCCCTTCAATTCCTGCGCGAGCTCTTCAATGGCAGGCGCTATGATCTTGCACGGCATGCACCACGGAGCCCAAAAATCGACAAGCACCGGCTCTTTTGAATTCAGCACGTCCTTTTCAAAATTCTCCTGGGTTATCTCCAGCATCTTTCCCTATCCTCCTTTATAATATAAGATCAACTTCAGGATTGTTATTATAACCTCAAACCCAACCTAATTCAAGTATGTTGTATCAAATAACTATTGACATTTTTCGGCGCATAATGTATTTTAACATGTGAGGGGAAATATATGATAAAAGATAAGATCAATTGCTGCGAGACATGTCACGTTTACTGGACATGCGAGACGAAGTGGTACAGAGGCGAAAAAGGCGAGGAGAACATCTGCTGCCCCGTATGCAATTACTTCAAGGTCTGCCTGGACAAGCTGAAGAACCAGAAGAACTGCAAAGCCAAGTAGAGATCTTCTAAGCCCGCTTCGCCCTCCGTAAGATATCCGATATCAATCCGGCTAATCCGCATACAGCAAATACCGATCCCACAGCGACCAATATCCACATATTATCTATATATCTCGCCGCATACGCGGCAATGAACATGAAGAGCATAAAGGCCAGATGTATCACAAGCTCGAGAGAGCTGAAGACGCGCCCTCTTATGTCTTTCTGGATGGTCTCATGCGTCAGCGTGTTTACCGAGGCCATTATCGGGCTTACGGCGGCGCCTAATATGGCCGATAATGTCCCGGCTATGACAAGATTGGGATACCTGTCCACAAACACGGAAAATAGCGTCACGGATATGCCGCTGGCTATGAAACTTAAATGCACGACCGTCCTCTTCCGGTAACGCTGGCCTATCTTACCAAAGATCAATGTCCCCAGGAACAGGCCCGCAATGAGGAACATCCCTATAAAACCAAGGTCCCGCGTCGAGGACCCGAAAGAATGCTGTACGAACACTATGATAACGCAGGATATCGTGCCTATACCGGCCATGAGAAGGAAGAATGTGTAAACTACAAATCTCATATCGCTATACTTGACCAGATAGCTCACGCCATCCTTGATCTCGGACAATAACGATCTCCTTATGGATCTCGTTAACGCCTCCCCAGACTTAATAAGGTCCTCTTTTACGCCGGAAGGAAGGTTCTTTTTGATTATCATCGCAATAAGCGCCGCGGATACAAAAAAAGTGGCGCTGTCTATATAAAACCCGCCTATCGCTCCCACATACGGGATGTTCACTATGACTCCGGCAACGACGAGCCCGACGACATTGCCTATCATCTGGGTGGTATTCTGCAGCGTATTAGCGATCAGCAACTTCTCCTCCGGCACTATATCGGGTATGAACGCCATCTTGCTTGGAATAAAGAAACGGGAGATGGAGAACGTCAGGAATATGATAAAGTATACAAGCGGCATCTGTCTTAAGCCTATGAAGAACGGGATTGCCAGAACGAGCAGGCCTCTGGTTATGTCGGATATCACCATGACGTTCTTGCGGTTAAGCCTGTCCACCCAGACGCCGGCGATCGGCCCTATAATAAATACCGGTATTATGGTGAATGCGATCAATTTGGCAAGGGCCATCTCCGAGCCCGGAGAGCGCTGATATACGAGAGCGATGAGCGCCATCTGATTCAGCCTGTCGCCGAAATTCGATATGACCTGGCCGAGCCACAGGAACAGGAAATTCCTGTCTTTGAGGACGTCTCTGAAACGCGCCATAGGCCTCACCATTATTTAACGGCGGTCTAATATCCATGCGTCGTGAATGGAGGTCTTGCCTAAGACATCCGTACGGATCGTCTTGAATTCGGCCCTCCAATTCCCGGATACGAAACCCCTGAACACATTAACGCTCAGGAAGCTTGAAAAACTATCATACCCTTCCCAGTGGTCCGCGTCATAGCCGGCCCCGTAGAAATATACCGTGTAAAAAGGCTCTCTGCCGTTATTTCCCATGCTCATCCACTTCTGCCAGCCGCTTGCCGCACTTCTCGATCCTTCTCCTGAATTGCCCTGGACGACATAATTCAGGTTGTCCTTCGATCCCCATGTCAGGGGATCGGCCATACCCTTGGGGTACTGCTTATGGTAACCATCGGGACCCGTAACCGAGCGTTCCACCATGTGATCATGCGATGTCAATACGGCGTCAACCCCATATTTGCGAAATACCCCATCCAGCGCGCGAAGACGGTATCCGCTTACCTCGTCGTCCGGACTGCCGTGAATGCCGCGGCAATACGGCGCTGGATGAAAAATGACAAATGTGAAAGGAAATATTTTCTGCGCGTATTCCAGCCTGGAAATCATCCATCTGAACTGTTCGCTTCCAGGATGCCAGTCCGGAGTCGCCCCATCGGGGAGCAGGAGGTTATTGTCATAAACCGGGTCCGAAGTGTTGTTGGCGTCGAGCACTATAAAATAACACGGACCGCGTGAAAACGCGTAATAACGCCCCTCCCACTCGGGCTTCGAACTGCCGTTTTCCGGATTATCGCAGATGGCGCCAAAACGTTTCATCGAAGTATCTGGATTTCCGCTGCCTAGGCCGCCGGCATCCTCTATCTCATGGTTACCCACCGCCATATATACCGGGACGGTATGTCCGGCGCGTGTGCCGGGGGAATCCTTATTATTTGAACATAAGACTTGCGTCATGAACCGTTTCCAATGTTCCTGACTGCCATTCAATACCATATCTCCGCCGTATATAATAAGTTCCGGCCCCTCATCCAGCGCTTGTTTGAACACGGCCCTATGCCGCGCCAAAATGGCGTCGTTATCCGTACGCCCATCGCCTAAAAACGCAAAGCGGATCCCTGATAAATCATCTGGAGCGGTCCGGAAAGTCCATTCGGAGCTTAAAAACGCGGATCTGCCGCTATTGCCGCGTACCCGGTAACGGTAAGCCTTTGCCTTTTCAAGACCCGATAGCCTTGCTTTTTGCCTGAAATACCCCTTAAAACCTGTTTCCGCCGGCCCGGCCTCTACGGCTTGTGCGGATAATTTCTCGGAACGGCCCGACTCACGGGTGTATTCTACGGTATCGGGGCTCGGCCCCGCCGGCAGGTTCGTGAACCATATTATGGAGGCTTCTGTCTTGGTGACATTCTGGATATAAGGGCCCATCACGATCTCGCGGGCGGTCTCTTCGCAATAGACGTGGGACGCCGAGATCAACATGAGGAAAAAAATGACGGTCTTTTTCATATCAGGTCTTTATCTTTTTCACGCACCGAAGCGCCGCCATTATGGCCCCGGGGACGCCGCCGAACTGCGAAGACCATGCCGAACCCAGATAGAGATTATTTACGGGCGTCCTCACTTCGCAGCCCATAGCGGACTTATAAAATTTCTTGGTCGGGTCCCAACTCCAGGAAGAGGTCGCCCCGCAGGAATTATGGGTGTAGCGTTCGTACGTAATTGGTGAAGCGGAGTCCTCCAGCTCTATCATGCCCCGCAGGCCCGGTATAACCTTAAGCGCCTTTTCTATCAATGAGTCCTTAACCCAGGACTTTAATTCTTTATACCTCCCGGCGTCGCCGCCGCCCCAATCGCCCATCCATTTCCCTGGAGCCATCGCCTGGATCATAAGAGAGGATTTGCCTTCGGGCGATAGAGCGGGATCGACGAGCGAAGGCGAATATAGGGTGATCGCGACCTTTTCGAAATAGGATACGTCGGCGGCGGCGTTAATATCCATTCCCGGCCTTATGTCGAAATAGGCTACATGCGGCACCTTCACGAATTGGCCAAGTTCGCTGTTCGGGATGTTGAGACCAAGATATACCGTAAATACCCCTTCGCTTACCGCGGCGATCTTTATGTTCTCTGCGGACAGGCCCCGGATCGCAGGCTCCCCGTCGAGCAATTTAAGATACAGCTTTTTATAATCGCAGTCGGCGATTACATAGTCCGCGTTATAGGATGTGCCTTTGCTCGTTACGCCTGTTGCCGTTCCGTCACGGACGATGATGCGGTCTACATAGTAATTCAGCATTACCTTCCCGCCTGATTTCTTAAAATTTCCTACAAGAGCGTCGGCCCATGCCTGCATCCCGCCTTTCACAGTCCAATAGTCGTGAAGGATCGACGCTATTGCCCCTCCCGACATCCAGGCGGCCATATCCGGATACCACAAGCTTTTCAAGACGCCGGATAATTTGGAACCTTTCTCAAAGTATCTGTCTACTATCCTGCCTAGCGGTACATCCTTATATTTTTTAAATACGATCAAACCATGCAATGCCGCCTTGAGCTTGGCGAAGAGCCCGGCTTCGGTCATAAAAGGAGCGGCCGCCATATACATGGGGTCTACTTCGGCAAAGTATCGGCCAAGCCTCTCCGATTCCGGAGGATAGGCCGAGTAATACATATCCTTTAATTCGGAATAAGTTTCGGGGACCAGGTCGAAGTCTTCGGATAGAAATCTCGTCTTCTGTCTTACAAATTGCACGCTGCCGGATAACCCCAGATCCTTCATGATACGGAAGACCAGTGAAGACATTTCAAACGACAGCGTCCCGCTCTCGAAATAGAACCCTTTCCTTCGGAAGCCGGATGTATATCCTCCAGGAACGCCGTTTGACTCAAAGATGATTACATCGTGCCCTTTTTTGGCAAGATAGTTCCCTGCGACCAGACCGCCTATCCCGGAACCGATTATGATTATTTTGCTCATAGACCAGCCCTCTTGAATACGCTCAACAGCACCGCCCCGAACATCAGCGGAACGCTCCGCTCTTCCTTAAAGCCGCTCCTCTCAAGTAAACCAACAAGCTCGTTCTTTCCATAAAACTTTACCATAGATCTTCCCAAATATGAATACGGCTCTTTTTGGCGGGCAAATAAGATCCCGGCCAATGGGACTATCCTCAGCGCGTAAAAATGGAATAACCCTCTGAAGAATACAAATGCGGGCTGGCTCGTCTCAATAATAATAAAACGGCCTTCATCTTTCAATGCTCTATGTATCTCTTTAAGCACCCCAAGCAGTATATCCAAAGAGTACGAAAGGTTCCTGAACCCGAAAGATACCGTAACGTAATCGAACGAACCGCTTTCGAACGGCAGCCTGGCCGAATCCCCTTCGGCAAATACCAGGTTCCCTAATTTCATCGACCCGGCCCTTTCCCGCGCGATATTGAGCATCTCCGGGGAATAATCCAGACCGTAAACCGACCCTTTAGGAAACCGCCTTGCCGCCATAAGGGCAAGGTCGCCCGTCCCGGTGCAGATATCGAGGATCTTCATGCCATCCTTCGGAACTACCGCATCAACGGCCCTTCTCCTCCAGGCCCCGTCCCTTCCGAAGGTCATCAATGTATTTATGATGATATATTTCTTGGACGCGGAATCGAACATCCTGCGCATCCATAAGCTATCCGCGGTCGTCATCATACGGCCTTATATCTTCCGGAAAATTCCGATAACGTTACTCCTTCGCACCCATCCTGGGACATATGCACGAACAATCTCCTCAATCCGTCATAAAGGCGCTCTATGGAATCGACGGATGGCCAAAAAGGAGAACCCCCTGGCATCAATTCACTGGAATGTGTCGTTAATTGAACATAATCCAGTTTTTGCCTGCGCGCTATTTCGTACACCTTTGTCAAATAATCGCCGATATCGATATTCCCGGAAGCTACTGTCATAGGATTAAACCATAGAGGCGCGAGCTGCAGCCTGGCAAGCGCCGATCTTATTATTCGCGAACCTGTTGAATTAAATATCCCCGCGGCCAACCTATTTTTGCAGACAACCGTGGATGGTATCTCCAACAGGCCGGATCTTCCGGCTTTTGTGATATCTTTTGAGGATAAATAATATGGAACATTCGGAGCGCGCCTGTAATCTGGGCCTCCGGATCCTGAAGGATCGCCCAGATATACGCTCCAACTCATACAGGGAGTAACAGAGCAATCGACCTTATACCCCAGGTCCAATAGTACCGGTATATGATCCGCGCAAAAACCCCATCTGCCGGCCCTGTAGGAGATTGGCCTTGCCCCAAAAGAGTCCGTTATCGCTCCTGTAAGAGCCTGCATCTTTTCAGAGAATGTTTCTACGGTCAGTTCGTGCGGATACATATGATGGATACTCGCATTGTATGCTAAAGGCTTGAAAGGTGGACAGCTCCAGGGATGAAGATGAGCGCCGATCTCCGTACCCCTCTTATCGATGTAGGGCTCGACCAGGTCCCTGAATCTCTTTGAAACGGCGATCTCGTAAGAGATAAGGCAGTCGGCCTTAAATCCGAACTCATCGCACAACTCCAGCATGCGGGGCAGATGTTCGATATTTTCGACCGTTTTCGGAGACGGCGCTAACCACTGATTGTCCGCTTCAACGTCGATGGTAAATATAAATTTCATATATTTGGCGGAACTTCATTCCTTTCTACCGAGATAAGACCTTATTTTTTTTATACTGGTAAGATCGACGGCGTCTATAGGGGAAATACTGATCCCGAACTCTCTCTCCAGCGCCAGTATCAAAGCGACATGTCCCATCGAATCCCAGTCATCGACATTATCTACAGACGTTGTATCGTCGACACGATCCACTCCGAATGCCTCTTTAAAAAGATATTGTAAACGTTCGTCGAAATTCTGTGTATTACCCATGATATCCTACTCCTCAACAATCCGCAGATAAGGAAACGCCCTGAATTTAACGGACACTGTATCGACCTGCCATTTTAACATATCTCCGTCCCGGCCGGCGGATCGAAAACCGTTCGATTCCCAGAATCTTTCCGCCAGTGCGTTCTTCTTCGTTTTAATGTATCCGGCATCCACCCTGTCGATGCCATTTTTTTCGGCATCTTTTAAAATACGGTCCACCAATACATATTCTATCTGCCGCCCTATTACGCGGCAACTCATAAGAAATGAGTCTATTTTCCACGCCTCTTCGGAGACTTCAACAATGGATACCCCCACCATTCCACTATCTCCGTATTTATCTTTTACCTGCAATGTATAAATACGCCGTTTTTCGGATTCTATCATATCCTTTATCTCGCTTTCGGTGTAGCGCCGTGTCGTGAGATTGAACTGATTGGTGCGTTGGAAAAGCTGGGCAATACGATGGACATCTTTAAGCTGGGCGCTTCTGACGGTCACGGTCATATCCAATCCGCGAAGAAAGTCCTCCATACTTATCGAGCTCTTCCGCAGTTCTGTGCGTTGACGCTGAGAGGCGTAATCCTGACTCCGCTTTCGATCCTCATCCAGAAGAAAAAATTTCCCAAAATGACCGCTCTCGCGCAATGTCCGGGTAAAATAGTCCGGGTTTGAAGGGAGTTCCATGGTAATGACTTCAGGCAATGCGCGCCTCATCAGGTCGCGCTCGGTGGGGCTGTCGTCGAGAAATACCATGCTGTCGAGCCCGATATTTATCTCTTCGGCAATCTTGATCATATTGGACGGCTTGTCGTTCCAGTTTATCTGGATGCTCGCAAAATGCTTCTCTTTAAGGAGCATATGAGGATGGTCTCTGAACACTTTTAGTGTGTCTTCGAAATTGTTTCTGCTGTTTACGGCAAGGATAACGCCCTGGTCAAAGAGCTCCAGCAGGGCTTTTTGAAGATCGATATATTCACGGCCCGGAAAATCCGGCCCTAATTTGATCTCGTCGATCCCGTCCTCCCCGACAACCCCTCCCCATAATGTGTTATCGCAGTCCAAAACAAGGCATTTCCGAGTCATGCCCTTATAAGCCTTTAAATGGGATGTATAGGCCCTTGCCAAAAGCGCGAGAAAACCTTCGCTGAAGGGCATCCTCGCCATGTGCATCATCTGCGGGCTGAGCGCGTTACGATACCCAAAATAAGCCGCCAACCTGTCCAAATCGAATATTCTCACATTGGTATCTTTAGAAAAAATATCCCTTACCCTGATATTGACGTCCTTGACCATGATCTCCCGCTCCCCATCGATAGGATGCAGCGGCCAGGACGGATCTGCCGGAAACGTGCTAAGAAATATCGTTCCTTTGGAATTCTTCTTGAAGAAATCGACCAGCCGAATAATCCGTCCCGAGGCCTCTTCCACAGCCATCGGACCCGGCGCGGTTTTATTATCGGTAAATATGGATTCGGGTTCGACCATCAATAAGGTGATTTCCGGAGAAAACCGGTAAAGGCCGCTCTCGGGGTTCAATATCTCCTGGTTATACTGATCATACCCCCCCAGATAAGCATCGATATATACATTTTCCGACGCGCCTTCTACGACTATATAATCTATCAGGGGTTCGATCGTAAACGAACCGAGGAACGCGGCGCGGACTACATTACCAAATTTGATCTTCTCTTCATTGTATCCATCCCTTATCTTCCTGGCCGCTTGCTTGTAAGCGATCCATGACCCGGAACTTTGCGCCTCTCTTACGGTACCGCATATATCAAGCACGATTCCCTCCTAATAAAGTCTACCTCTTTGACTTTTCAATGAACTCTACCAGATCCTTGTCCCTCGTGGCGACAAATGCTACGCGCCTGCCTCCAAAGGCCGGCGCAGCAGCGGGCTTTTTCACTACCCTGGCTTCTTTATTGCGCTCCAGACGATCCAACAACCCGTCGAGATCTTCCACCTCGAAACAAAGGTGATATATCCCCCCTCCCTTACTCAAGAACCCGCTAACAGGGCTCTCCGATCCTATAGGTTCGAGCAATTCCAATTGCACGCCGTCACCCATCTCAAGCAAGGCTATGTTGACATCCTGGTTCTTGTCCATCACATTATCTTCGTTCCGTTTGAATCCGAAAATGGAACAAAATATATCTGCTTTCTTCTTTATGTCTTTCGTCACATACGCAATATGATGTAGGCGCATCGCATCTCCTTTTATTCGATACTATATGGCGTAATCTCCCTGGGCACCCGTAAGATACGAGTTTTCGTCCGTAATCATATCAAGGATATCGGACGCCCCGGCCAGATATTCAGCCCTTTTATCCGACAGGCTCCTTAACATTCCGGATTTCTCAAGCATGCGGGACATTTTACCGTTAAATAAGGAAAAACGTACCAGATCAAGCGAATGGCTGAACGCGTATTTTCTCAAATAGTTTATAAGCGATAATAAGACAGCCTGCCCTTTATAAGCGGGATCTATCCATATATCAAGGCATTCGATCGCCCGTAGGCCGCTTAGATCATACTTACGACAAATAAAATATCCGGCAAGACGGCCCTTTTCATAATAGCCGAACAGATCCTTTTTGAAATACTTGTTTCCAAAGCAGTACCAATTTATCGTCATGGCGTTGCGCATATTAGTGTTCCGGTAAATATCTCTTGTACGCCGCCATAGGTCATCGAAATGATCGTCGGCAATAGCAACTTCTTTAACACAGGATACGCGCGCCGACCTTATACGAAATATGCGTATAAACTGTAATATTCTCAGGATAACGGACGAGATTCGGGCGATCGTGTTTCCAAACAATACGCGCCCATACTTCAACATCATAAACTTCCTGAAATTTACAACTATATAGAATGTCCTGGTATATTTCCGATCCCTTGCGAATAATTTAAATTTCAGCATATTAAGTATTTTTTCGACTACGGCTGAAGGAGTCGTATTGAAAAGCAGCGTTTTGGCGGATGCGGCAAGCACCCTGCCGTATAATGCCATGCTGTAACTTCTGTATTCCGGCAGGACCATCCAAGTAGTCGAGTTAAATACCGTCGCTTCTTTCCCGGATAACATGAATATCATAGGCACTACCCCAACGAACCCTGCTATCCTGCTGCCGTCACGGATAATCCAACCCTTATCAAGGTTCTGCGAGTAAGCCGGATTGTCGTCCCACCAGAACCTGAACCTGGTTATCCAATATTCTCTATCGGCAGGAAGGTTCGGAAAATTACTTAAAAAAGCGGCCACTCCTTCATAATCATAAACGGAAACGGCCGATATTTCGGGCATACTCAAACTCTCATATTTATTAATTCACGGAGCCGAAACTGCATACTCGCTTGCGTAGGTCGTTAAATGGGTATCCTCATTATCTTATTGCTTAAAATTATAGCATATATAATAATCACTTGGAAACATTCCATTACTTTTTACCTAACAACTAATTAGGATATATCCCGTGTCGATATTAAATTCACATCGAGCCCGAGGAACCCCCGGACTATCACATCGCCCATCCGAACGGGGCGATTTATTCTTATCCTCTTGACCAGGCCCATGGCTTCCCGCATCTTATCCTTGGGGATCGGTTTATCGGTCCTCACTGGGCACATCTTTATTGCGAGGCCTTCTGTCAACACCGCGGAGGTAAGTATCCTTACGGGATTTTCTACTTCCGAGGCCGCAAATGTTTTTCCTTTCGGGCATTCGTTGCCTGCGACCTCGACGATACGGCAGTTTTCGATATCAACGGATAAGGCGCACCCTTTCGGACATTCTACGCATATCATCTTCTTTTTTATCACGACCGCTCTCTCAGGTATTTTGCCGCCATACGGCCCGCGTTTTCGCTGTCCTTAGTTACGGAATCGACCACATCATATATCTTAAATGAGTTTCCGCAGGTGAATATCCCGGGTATCGATGTCATATTCGTCTCGGTAGCGACCGGAGTATTGGTCTTTCTGTCAAGCTCCACGCCGGCCATCTCGATAAGCTCATTCTCCGGTATGAGGCCTACGGATATAAGCACCGTATTGCAGTCAAGGCGGAATCCGGAGCCCTGCGCTTCCGAAAGATCGTCGTTGACCTTTACGACACTCACCCCTTCCACTCTATTCTTACCGAATATCTCCGATACCTTATGGCTGCGGTACAATGGGATATCATTATCTTCCACGCACTGCACGACATTGCGCACGAGCCCTCTGGGCTCTTTCTCTATCTCGATGACGGCCTTCACCTTCGCCCCTTCCAGGACGAACCGGCGCGCCATTATGAGCCCTATATCCCCGGAGCCGATTATCACAACCTCGTCACCCGGCAAAAGGCCCTCGATGTTTATCAGCTTCTGCGCAAGGCCCGCGGAGAATATGCCGGAAGGCCTCGTACCCGGGATATGTATCATCTCGCGCGTCCTCTCCCTGGCGCCGGTGGCCATGATGATCGACCTTGCCTTTATCCTGGCCAGGACTCCTGGCTTCAAGAATACTATCTCTTTTGTGCCCGTCATTTGGACAACGAACGACCTGAGGCTCACTTCTATCTGAGGGAAACTGTTAAGTTTCCTGATGAACCTTCCGGCATATTCCGGACCCGTCAATATCTCCTTAAAATAGACCAGCCCAAAACCGGTATGCACGCACTGGTTCAGTATGCCTCCGAGGAACTGGTCCCTTTCAAGGAGCAATACGTCCTTAACGCCCGATTCGCATGCGGATATAGCCGCCGCCATTCCGGCCGGACCCCCTCCTACTATTACCAGCTCTCTTTCAACCATCACGCCTGTCCCCTTTGACGATCTCGGACCCGCGTCCCCTCTTTGTAACGTCCTTTACCCTTAGGCCATTTTCGGTGGCCAATATTTTCATGAGCCTGGTGGTACAGAAACTCCCGTGGCACCTCCCCGCCTGCGCGCGGGTCCTGAATTTTATGCCGTCGAGCGTTTTTGCGCCGTGGGTCACGGCGTCCTTGACCTCTTTATAGGATACCATTTCGCACCTGCATACTATATCGCCGTAATCCTTGTCCTTTTTTATCAGTTTTTCCGTTTCCGATAAAGGTACCGAAAAGAGATGCACCGTCTTCTTCCGCCTCTTCACGAAGAAGAGTTTCTTTCTCATGGCCAGGCCGCGATCCTTCAGTATGCCGCATACCATAACAGCTATCGCCGGCGCGGCCGTCAGGCCGGGCGACTGTATTCCGGCAACATTTACGAACCCCCGGACGCTATCTTCATGGCGTATTATAAAATCGTCTCCCACGACAGGTCTCAACCCGGCAAAATAGGCTATGATATCGTCTTCGCTAAGCGACGGTACGAGCTTTCGCGCCGAATCGAATACCTTCTTCAGCCCTTCGGTGGTAGTAGAGAGGTCTTCTTTGTCGTTCATATCCTGCGCTGTGGGCCCTATCATGGGATTGCCATCGGCCGTCTTTATGACAAGTACCCCTTTGGATGTCTTGGAAGGAAGGGGGAACAAAAGATGCCTGGTCATATTGGCCTTTTTCTTATCGAGGATAAACTCCTCTCCCTTGCGCGAGGCTATCTTAAAATTGCGTATCCCGGCCATTGCGGATATCTCATCCGCATACAGGCCGGCCGCGTTCACAAGGAAACGGGACCTGAACGCCCCTTCGGGTGTAATCGTTTCAAAATAGTTTTCCGCCCTGGAAATGGCGGTAACTTTTGTTCCTGTAAATATCCGGACGCCGTTACGTACCGCATTCTCGCACAGATCGTAGGCCAGCCTGTAAGGGCTTATTATCCCGGCCGTCGGCGCATAGAGCGCCGAAATGGCGTCCCGGCTTAAGTTCGGCTCATTTTCCCTGAGCCACCTGCTGTCTACGATCCTTAAGTCCGGCACGCCGAGCGCGGAACCTTCATTCATTATCTGCCGAAGGCGTCCGGTGTCATCTTCGGAAAATGCGACGACGAGCTGGCCGGTCTCTTTAAAATCTACTCCAAGCTCCATCGATATGGCGCGGATAAGCGCATTCCCCTGGACGCAAAGTCTGGCCTTCAAAAGCCCGGGGGGATTTTGCGTGCCGGGATGTATGATACCGCTATTCGATTTCGACACGCCGAAGGAGAGCTCCTCCTCCTTCTCGAGAACGGCTATCTTGAGCCTGTACCGGGAAAGTTCGCGAGCTATGGAGGAACCTACGACTCCCGAGCCGATCACAATAACATCGTATATCATGGAGCCCGCCCGGGCTAAAGCCCGGGGTTCCTTTCTGTTGTCGCGACATCCCGCCCCGTCTATCCCCGCCCTGAAGGGCGGGGTGTTTGGCGGCGGGATAATTATCCGATCGTCTTCCTGACGGCCTCTATCCAGCCTTCATAAAGACGGGAGGCCCGGCCCCTCTTCATCCTGGGCCTGAATATCCTGTCCACTCTCCAATTATCTTCGATATCGTTCTTATCCTTCCAGTAACCGGACGCGAATCCCGCAAGATATGCCGCGCCTAGAGATGTGATCTCTATCGCCTTCGGCCTGATAACATCCATCCCCAGGATATCCGCCTGGAATTGGCATATAAAATCGTTGGCCGACGCGCCACCATCTACCTTCAGCCCCCGGATCTTCAGTCCTGTATCTTTTTCCATGGCTTCGATAACATCCCTCGTCTGGTAGCATATCGCCTCAAGCGCGGCCCTCACTATGTGGTTCCTGTTCGTACCCCTGGTGAGGTTATAGATACTGCCCCGCGCGTCCTGGGCCCAATACGGGGCGCCGAGGCCGACGAGGGCCGGGACAAAATATACCCCGGCATTATCCTTCACCGACCGCGCCATGGCTTCCGATTCGGAGGCCTTCTCAAGCAGTTTCAAACCGTCGCGCAGCCATTGGACCGCCGACCCCGCGACGAAGATCGCGCCTTCGAGGGCGTATACGGGCTCGCCCTTACCACCGCAGGCGAGGGTTGTGATAAGCCCGTGTTTGGAGAATGGGCGCTTCTTGCCGGAATTGAGCAGGATAAAACATCCCGTGCCGTACGTATTCTTGATGGTGCCGGGGGTAAAACAGGCCTGACCGAAAAGTGCCGCCTGCTGGTCCCCCGCCATCCCGGCTACCGGGATGCCGCTTACGGGCTTTACAAGACGCGAGGCATTCCCGAAAAACCCGGAAGAGTTTCTCACTTCCGGAAGCATCGCCTTAGGGATATCGAATCTCTTGAGGATAAGGTCATCCCATTCCATCTTCTCTATGTTGAACAACATCGTCCTCGACGCATTCGTATGGTCGGTAGCGTGGACCGCCCCTCCGGTAAGGTTCCACAGGACCCACGAGTCGGTCGTCCCGAAGAGCAATCTGCCGCTCCTCGCCTTAGACATCGCGCCAGGCACATTCTTCAGTATCCATTCTATCTTCGTCGCCGAAAAATAGGCGTCTATCGGCAATCCTGTCCTTTTCAGGAAAAATTCTTTCTCGCCCCTCTTCCTTTTCAGCGAATCGCACCGTCCGGAAGTCCTGCGGCACTGCCAGCAGATGGCCCTGTGGATGGGCCTTCCGGTCTCCCTGTCCCAGATAACGGTCGTCTCGCGCTGGTTCGTTATGCCGATGGCCTCTATAGAGCCCTTCGGCAGCCTTCGCGCCGCGTTATTTATCGTGCTCCTGACGCTATCCCATATCTCGGCAGGGTCATGCTCCACCCATCCCGGCCTGGGAAAATACTGCGTAAATTCCCGATAGGCGCTGCCTATCTGCCTGGCGAGCTTATCATAGACGACGGCCCTCGTCCCGGTCGTCCCCTGGTCTATCGATAGGATATATTTCACTATAGCCCTCCGGTATTATTTAAACCCTTTTCAATACCCATTCGGCGATATCGCTGAATACCTTCTCTTTTCCGAGCTCGATCGAAAGCGCATGGTACATCCCGGGATATTCCATGATCTTTTTATCCGGCATATTCATGGCCTTGAAGATATCGCGCGACGCATTCGGGTCGACAAGCTTATCGTCTCCGGCCAGGAGAAAAAGCGCCGGCACCTTGAGCCTATTAGCCGATAATGCGGCGTCAAGCTGAGCCACGGCGATATTGAAGAGGAGCTTCGGTGTTGCGGTCCTGTGCTCCGATTCGTTTGCATCCATCACCTTCTGATAATCTTCATCGCGTGTTACCGATTTGGAGTCGAACGGCAAAGGGAGGCGCTTTTTCGGGTTTACGAAAAGAAGGACGGCGATCCTCAGGTAATCCAATACCGAGAATTCGAGCCGGCTGCGGAAAGCAGGTGATATCGAGATAAGGCCCTGGAACAAGCCGGGCTTTCTGACCGACAGCAGAAACGCCAGAAGACCGCCGAAACTTTCGCCCAGGATGAATATCTTCCTGTCCGGATGTTCCCTGCAGGCGATCTGATATAGGCTAACGATATCGCTTAAATATATCGCCAAAGAATCGGCATGCCCTTTAAGCTCTTTCGTCTGGCCGAAACCTTTGAGCTCAAGGGCATATGAAGAAACGCCGCTTGCGGACAGGAAATCCGCCAGAAACTGCCATCTGCCGCTGTGGGCACCAAGGCCGTGGACGAGTAATATTACCGCTTTAGGTGAAGAGGATGTCCATTGTCGATATATTATGCCTGTCTTTTCATCTTCCTTTAATGATATCATCCTCGAGCCATTCATAGTCGCCGTTCAGGAGCTTTTTGCTGACAGAATATGACGCCTTGTCGTCGTTCGACGCGATCTCTTTAAAACGCCCGACGATACGCCTCCTGGATTGCCGGCAAAAGAGGTCCGCGAGTTTTACCGCGTCTTCGCCTCCTTTTTTCTTCCGGAGGCTTTCCGCGTAGGAACATGCGCAGGAAATGGCAAAAAGTTCCGTGCCTATATCGACGAACCTGTTCAGGGTGTTCTGTTTTTGGACAAGCTTCTGCTGATATATGGCCATCTTGTGGAAGAGCTTCCTTGCCATGCGCTTTGACGTGGAGCGGACGAAACACATGTGCTTTTCGAGCTGGGGAGATATCCCGAAACTCCCGAAAGACGGAATGAGAAGTTTAAAGTACCATATTTTGTAAGCAACCGCTACGGAGAAGGCCGCCATAACTTTTTTTATCACAGAGACCTTCGGGTCCATGAACACGGCCATCTTACTGAGATGGAAATCGAGAGCCTCCCTTGCTATGAATAGGTGCATGATCTCGCTCGACCCTTCAAGGATCGTATTCACCCTGGCGTCCCTCATCGCCCTCTCGACCGGATGGCCGGGATCGCCCCTGCCTTTCAGGGAAGGCCCGTACTCATAGCCCCTGCCTCCCCTTATCTGGACCGTAGCGTCGACATTCTTCCAGCTCTCATCCGTGCAGAATAGTTTCGCCATCGCGGCCTCAAGACGGATATCGAACCGCTTGTCGTCCGCCATCTGGGATACGAGCCAGGTCATGGCGTCCATAGCGAAGACCGAGCTCGCCAGCGACGATATCTTGGATGAAACGGCCTCATGCTCGCCGATCGGAGCCCCCCACTGCCTTCTCTCCTTGCCCCATGTCCTGGCGACCCAGAGGCACCACTTGCTCATGCCCGTAACGGCCGCCGGCAGGCTGAGGCGTCCCGCGTTCAACGTCAGGAACGCGAGCTTAAGCCCCTGACCTTCCCCAAGGATGATATTCTCTTTCGGCACCTTAACGTTCTTGAACTTTAATATGCCGTTCTGTATGGCGTTCAAACCCATGAACTTGCACCGGTACGCTACCTCAAAACCGGGCGTGTTGGTCTCTACGATAAAGGCGGATATCTGCTTCTTCTCTTTGCCACGGACGATCTTAGGCGGCGTTACTGCCATGACGACCAGGAGCCCCGCTATATTGCCGTTCGTGCACCAGAGCTTTTCGCCGTTCAGTATATAATAATTGCCGTCTTCGGTGGGGGTGGCGGTCGTCTTGATGTTACGCGGGTCAGATCCCGCCTCCGATTCCGTGAGGGCAAAACCGGATACCACTCCCTGCCTGAATCTCGGAAGGTACTTCTTCTTCTGCTCTTCGGTACCGCAAAGGATGAGCGGCTGCGGCACTCCTATGGACTGGTGCGCCGATATCAGGGCCGCCGTAGAACCGCAATAACTCCCCAGAAGATGAATAAAGCGGCTGTAGTTCATCTGGCCGAATCCAAGACCCCCGTACTCTTTCGGGACCTTTACGGCAAATGCCCCCATTTCGGCCAGCCCTTTCATAACATGCGCCGGTATCTCTCTTGTCACGTCAACATCGTCGGGGTTCAGGTTCGCCTTCAGGTACTCCTCGGCCTTCTTTAGGAATTCCCTCCCGGCGTCTTCGTCCTCTTTGGACTGTTCCGGGAACGGATATACGAGATCCCATGAGACCCTGCCCTCGAAGAGGCCTGCTACAAAACTGGGGCATTTCCATTCCTTCTGACGGGACGCCTCGGCAAGCTCCAAAGACTCTATTTTTTCCTTGCCCATCCGTTTATCGAACATTTCCATAAAAGCCTCCATTTCTATTGCCTATATCCGTGAGGAGACCGCAGGGTTTGAACCGCGGCGCGGAGAGCCCTTTTTCAAGCTCCTCGAGGTCATTGACAACATTCCTTATTCCAACCGTGTCGGCGTACCGCAGTAACCCGGCGCGGAAAGGCGGAAAACCTGCCCCCATTATCATGCCTATATCCACCGTCTCGGGCCTGTCGGCCACCTTTTCCTCAAGGCATCTGGCGGCCTCGTTCACCATTATGTAGATCATCCTCTTAAGGGCCGTCTCGTCGGATATCCTGCCCGGCCAGCGCGCCCTCGCCAACGCCGTTACCGCGGGATTCGGAAGCCTCTCTTTTCCTTTATGGAGATAAAAACCGGCTTTAGCCTTTTTGCCCAAAAGGCCCTCATGCTTTACCTTTTCCAGGATCGTCGCCACCTTCATCCTCGTCCCGTATGAATTCTCGAGTATCTTCGCCACCTTATAACCGACGTCTATGCCGACCTCATCTATCAGCTCCACCGGCCCCATCGGCATCCCGAAGTCCCTGGCTATTTTGTCTATCTTGGTCATCTCCATGCCCTCATCGAAAAGAAATCCGGCTTCATTCATATACGAAAGGAGTATCCTGTTGATAAGGAACCCCGGGACATCTTTTACAACTATAACCACCTTGCCGATCTTTCTGGCGAAGGCTATCGTCGTGGCGATGGCACGTTCGCTCGACTTCCCGGAGCGTATCACCTCCACGAGCGGCATCCTGTGGACCGGGTTGAAGAAGTGAAGCCCTACGGCCCTTTCAGGATGGTCCGTGTCGCGGGATATGTCGATTATCGGTAAGGACGACGTGTTCGACGCAAGCACCGTTCCGGCAGGAACGACCTTGCCAAGCTCTTTAAAGACTTTCTGCTTGATATTAATATCTTCCACTACCGCTTCGATGACCAGGTCGGTATTCTCGAAGCCTTTATACGAAGTCGTGGGAGAGATGAGCCCCATCTTAAATTCGGCGTCGGCCTCTTTCATCTTCCGCTTCTTCACCGCATAATCGAATAGCCCCTTCGCGGTCTTCATCGCCGATTTGAGCGCCTCGTAATTTATATCCTTCAACCTGGACGGTATATTATTGAAGCTCACCAGCTGCGCTATCCCTCCGCCCATGACCCCGGCTCCGAGTATCCCGCATTTATTCACCGCGTCGGGCTTGATACCCGGCGAGACCCACGGCAATTTCTTATATTCTTCGCTAAGGTAGAATACCTTGATAAGGTTCTTTGATATTTCCGTGACCGCCAGCTCCCCAAAGGCCTCCGACTCTATCCTCGAGCCGGACTTCATATCCCTGCCATAGGTGCGGCTTATCACATCGATGGCCTTTAATGGGGACGGATAAAATCCTTTCGTTTTACCTAGGACGTTCTTTCTGGCCTGGCTGAATACCATGTTCCTGCCCGGAGGCGTGTCCTCCAGAAATGCCAGGGAAAGCTTCTTCTTCTCTTTCCTCTTCACCCGCGTGGTCTTCTGCAGGATACCGCGCGTAAATATCATGGCGTCTTCCAAGAGCCTGATATCCGGGAATAGCCTGTCTACGAGGCCGTATCTCATGGCGTCCTTACCGAATACCATATCGCCTGAAAGTATCATGCCGAGGCTCCGGGTGAGCCCGACTAGCCTCGGAAGACGCTGTGTGCCGCCGAAACCCGGTATTATGCCGAGTTTCACCTCCGGAAGGCCGAGCCTGACCTTCGTCCCCAGACCGGCCACCCTGTATTTACAGGCAAGCGCGAGTTCCAGGCCGCCGCCGAGACATACGCCGTTTATCACGGCCACCGTGACAAGGCCCGATCTTTCTATCTTATTCAATACCTCTTTGCCCTTCTCGGCCTTATCGACGGCCTCCTCCGCCGTCTTTATATTTTCTATCTCCTTTATATCGGCGCCGGCTATGAAGACGCCATCCTTTTTGCTGACAAATAGGAGGGCCTTTACCTCGGACTTCGCCGACAGCTGGTCTATCATGGCGTCCAGCCCCCTCATCGTCTCGGTATTAAGGACGTTGACTTTTGAATCCGGCTGGTCGAATTCGATGATAGCGATGTCTTTTTCGATCCTCAGGTTCAATGGGTCCATAAGGTCACCTCTCCAATACCACGGCGCCGCCCTGACCGCCGCCGACGCATAATGACGCGAGCGAGAATTTCGCGTTCCTTCTCTTCATCTCTTTCAAGAGCGTCAGGACCAGCCGAGAACCGGATACGCCTACCGGATGGCCGAGCGCTATGGCGCCGCCGCTCACATTAAGTTTATCCATATCCATCTGGCCAAGGTCGTCATGGGAATAAGAATTCTCATCCGCGAATTTCTTCGACGCGAGCGCCTTTACGCAGGCGAGGACCTGAGTGGCAAAGGCCTCGTTTATCTCGATAAGATCCATATCTTTGAGCTTCAGCCCCGCCTTCTTCAACGCCGCAGGGATCGAGTACGCGGGCCCGAGGCCCATCCTCTCGGGGTCGAGCCCGATATAATTGTATGCGCGAATGTACCCTAGGGGCTCGTACCCCATCGCCCTGGCTTTATCCTCATCCATCACCAAGAGCGCGCAGGCGCCGTCCGTTACCTGGCAGGAGTTGCCTACGGTGACGGTGCCCGCATGCCTGTCGAAATAAGGCTTCAGCTTACACAGGGCTTCCATCGTCTGATTGTCCCTGGGACCATTATCGTCTTCGACGACCGTTTTATAATCCGCTCCGGCGAAGACCGGCACTATCTCTTCTTTGAATTTCGCGCGGGCGGCGCAGGCCTTCTTGTGGCTGGCCAGCGCGAACATGTCCTGCTCATCTCTGGTTATCCCGAATTCTTTTGCCAATATCTCTGCCGTCTGTCCCATATTAAGCCCGCAGACCGGATCGCTAAGGCCGAGCGCAAGGGCCGGCACAGGGGTGAAATGGCGCGGCCTTATCTGGGCGATCAGCTTTATCTTCTCCACTATATTCTTCGCCTTATTAAGGCGCATGAGTAACTTCGTTATCTCTTTCCCGAAAACGAGCGGTATATTGCTCATCGATTCCGCCCCGCCCGCGATCACTATCTCGTCCACCCCGCACCTTATCTTCTCCAGCGCGCTCGTGATCGACTCTAGGCCCGACGCGCAGTTCCTGCTCACCGTATACGCCCTCTTCTCTTTCGGCACGCCGGCGTAAAGGCTGATCACTCTGGCTACGTTCGAGGCCTCTACCGGCTGGGCGACGGCGCCGATTATCACTTCATCCACCTGGTCCGGCTTTAGGCGGGTGATCTCGATAAGCTCGCGGACACATATAGCGCCCAGCTTCTGTGCCGGGATATCCTCAAAAAGGGTCCACGCCTTTATAAACGGGGTCCTGATACCTTCCACTATGGCTATTCTTCCCATATCACCCTCATCCTCTTCTCGTTACTTAAACGTTGGGCCTTCTGTCCACTATCTTCTTCGCCTTTACCGAAGCCTCTATCTCTATCCTATGATGGATCTCTTCGGCTGAAACAAAGTGTATCTTGTTAAAAGTGACATCCGTAACGGTAAGCACCTCTTCATTGATATGACGCGCCAGCTCAGCCTTATCGACATCCCCGAACGGACAGACGTAAAGTATCAACTCATCGACCTCATAGGGATCGCCGTCTTTCTTGGTGATCTCGATCTGCCAGTCGTTTATCTCTTTCTTCGAATCCAGGAAATACTCCAGGTCGTTCACATTTATAAGAGAGCCCTTTATCTTTGAAAGCTGGAGGTTCTTTACATTCGATGTCCGGACGATATCGCTCGAGATCCTGGGCACCGTCCTGCCACAATGAGGGCACGGGGCGTATGTTATGCCGCCCTTTACATAATCTCCGGTCCTATATCGTATCACGGCGCTCCCGCGGCCGTCTATGCAGGTATACACAAGCTCGCCGTCCTCGCCCTCCCCCTTCACTTCTCCGGTCTCGGGGTCTATCACCTCGAATATCTCTTTGTCGGGATACGTATGATAACCGCTCGATACGTCTATAGGCGTAGAGCATTCGGCCCAGGCGGAACGCGCCTCCGTAAAGCCGTACGTCCCCATAACCTGCACGTTGGAAGAACCCATATCGTCAAGGATGCCGCATAGCTTTAGCTTGAATCCCGTAGAGACCCTTCCGGCCCCCAATACGATCCTCTTCAGAAAACTCATATTGTGTTTTTCGGCGCGTGCCGTCTTCAGGAGATGATAGACGTAATTCGGCACGCCTATCAGGAACTCCGGCCTGACCTTAAGTATCGAGCGGATATTGCCTTCCGTCCCAAGCGTCTTGCCCCCTCCGGTGCTCAGAATAAAGACGTCGGCTGATATGCCGCCGAAGACCGTCTGCCAGAACGCAAGATGAGGCGCATACGGGAATACGTTCACCGCGGCCTTCTCTTTTTTAATATCTATTATGCTGAGGAGCCTTTTACCGTACAGATAAAGATTATCTATATCATAACTGGTGTAAAGGAAGGAAATCGGATTATTGGTGGTGCCTGCGGTAGCGGTGAGGAATATGGGCTTGTATTCTTTCTCGAGCCTATTCTTTACATAATCCTCCCCCCTTAACGTCTTCATCAAGAAGATATTCAGAAGTTCTCCCTTCGGAAGATACTTTTTTATCGTCTCCTCGTTTGGCTGAAGACAAAAGGCAAGGGTCCCGACCGCGGGGTCTTCTTCCACTACCTCAAGGAAGCTCTTCTTGGAAGTGAAAGGCAGCGCCTTAAGGTCTTCGGCCCTTCTTATGCTGTCCGGCCTTATATTATTTTTATCGAATAATTTCCGGTAATGGGGACTGAAGGGGTAGAGGCGTGTTGTGATGAAATGGTGAAGAGTCCTGTCCTGCAGGCTTTTTAGCTCCTTCCATGGACGGAACAGAATATCGTCGGCTCTCTTCACGGTTTTTTTAGGCTTATATTGATAATCTTTGCCTTCTTCTGGCAAGGGCCCGGGTGCTCCTCGACTTCTCCTCGGCTGTCTTAAACAGTATCTTGGGGACCCCGGAGGGCTTGCCGCGGTCATCGAGCGCCACCATCGTAAGATAGGCCGACCCGATCTTGAGGGACCTGCCCTCTTTGATCTTTTCGGCCTCGACCTCGACCTCGATATCCATGGAACTGCGCCCTACATAACACAGGCGCGCCCGGATATTGAGCACATCCCCTATCTTGACGGGATGCTTGAAAACCATGTGGTCCATCGAAGCCATTACGACATTCTTCCTGGCATGCTTGGTCGCGGCCACGAAGGCGGCCTCATCGACCAGCTTTATGATCATGCCCCCATGGACGCTGCCGTAATGATTGGCATGCACGGGCATCATCACTTCGGATAATGTAGTCTCGGATTCCGATATGTATCTTGCTTTTCGCATCGTACCAAGTATACCACAAAGAGACCGCAATACAAGAATGCGAAGCAGTATGAAGGTCCTTCACTTCGTATGAAATCCTCCTATTCGTCGGATTTCATATCTCGCTCAGGATCAACTTTGCTTCGTAAAGTTGGAGCCCACGAGTGGATTCTCCCGCCAAACAGCTATATCTTAAGAAACTCCATTTAAAAAGGTGTTTGGCGGGATCCCGCCGACACATCTTAAAATAGAGTCTATCAAGATACACTCGGCGGGAGAACCTTCCGCCGCGTTCAAATCTGGAGCTGGCGGGGGGATTTGAACCACTGACCTGCGGTTTACGAAACCGCTGCTCTACCAACTGAGCTACGCCAGCATCTGTCTATTGACTTCTGAAACCTCAAGACGTATCGAGGTTGCTACGAAGCCCTACCGGCTATCTCTAATCGAAGGGCAAAGTAGAACCAACTGCGACGATATCTATAACGTGTTTTCGGAGTCCCGCCGCCATGCCTATATCATGTCTCAGGCGGGAAGCTACGCCAGCATTATTTTTTAATCAAACCTTCAGCCTTATGCAAGAACTCTTCTGCAAGTTTCAATAGCTTCTCGCACCCTGTCTGCGACCATCGGTTGTAGTAGTCGGCTTCTTCTCTCAAGTTCTTTGCCTCTTGAAGACCCTCAATGAAAGATACGGGAATATGCTTTGTCTCAACATATAACGCCTTGATGGCAGCGATAAGGCAATAATGGCTATGCTCACGCAGGTTCTTCGCATAAAGCAATGCCCTTGCACTATGAAACATCGAGTAATAAATCTGTATGGTAGCCCATTTGAAGTCATCTTCCTTATAGGTCTTTTTGGCTGTTTCTAAATCTGCTTTCGCTGTTTCGAGTTCTTTTGGAGCAAGCGTAATGCCTCTTGAGAATGGTTTTATCTTGCCCTTCTTTATGCATTCGTCGTGTTCACGGGTCATTCTTTTTTCTCCCAAAGAGTGATACCTCTATCAACTTCGACATAGTAGGTCTTTTCTTTCCCTTTGAAGTCAGCGAGTTCTGATGGTGTCTTAATGACGGATTGAATCTTCTGCCTTGTCTTTATAGAGGCGACTGCTTTCTTTGCTTCTTCTGGCTCTTGGGAAAGGATAAATAGGTCTATATCGCTTGTCGGGTCGTTCTCGCCACGGCTCGTGCTTCCGTAAAGGATTATTTTCTTGGATAAGAGTTTAAGTTTTGCCACAAGAGGTCGCAGAGCCAGGACATTCTTTAACACCTTAAACTGCTTTATGGCAGAGTCGTCATAAATGATAGAGTAGAAAAGGAGCTTGCCCTTCTTTGCCTTTGAGACGAGATTCTGTCGTGTAAGTTCTCCAAGAGCGATATATACGCCTGCCCTGCTTATAGAGATGGCTTTCTGGATTTCACTCGACAAAAACTCCTTCCCAGGATGTTCCGCAAGATAGGAGAGGACTTTAAGCGAGTTTGTCGCACCAAATATGTCTATGGTTTTTAACTTTTTCATCGTATCCTTTCGTCTAATATATTAGACACTTGTCTATTATATTAGACTCATAAAATTAGTCAAGGATATTTTTGTTTCTTACGGACTAACGGCACTACATTTCCAACACGTTGTGGTTAGGCGTTGTGCGAGAATTGTGTTGAAAAGACGGCTAAATTGCCCTGGTAGTCAGATAGATAGGCGTAGAATGAAATTCTGATTCACCTACGGAAAAATGGAGCCCACGAGTGGACTCGAACCACCGACCTGCGGTTTACGAAACCGCTGCTCTACCAGCTGAGCTACATGGGCGCGCGTTGTTTACGCTTGTTTATTTTACCCGATTAGGTGGGGGTTAGCAACTTAAAAAGAGGCGAAATTGTTGGGGTCGCGCCATTGGATGCTGGGTGGGATCTAGTCAAGAGAAAAGGATTTGCGGGCATTCAGTGACGGTCCCTACAAACCCGATCATTTCACCTATTTAACGAGCAGTTCGTATTTTCTTAATTTATTGTACAGCGTTGTCCTGTTAACCCCTAATTTTCTGGCTGCCTTCATTTTATTCCACCGCATCTCTTCCATAACCCGCAGTATATATACTTTTTCGGGTTCTTTCAGGGCAGCTTTCAAGGATACGACCGCATTTGCATCATTACCGATCTTCATATCAAAAAACCCTAAGCCATTTCCTGTCAGTAATTCAGGCAGATCGTCGTTTTCTATTACGCCATCCGTATCCAGTATAACGGCGCGCTCTATGATATTTTCCAGCTCTCTTACGTTCCCGGGCCAATCGTAGCTCATTAATGTCTTAATGGTATTATCCGAGACATTCTTTATGTTTTTGTGGTTCTCTTTGGAATATAGGCTTATGAAATGATCCACCAGTAAAGGCAGGTCGTTTTTCCGGTTTCTTAAGGGGGGCAGATCGATCGATATTACATTGAGGCGGTAATACAAGTCCTCCCTGAACGTTTTATCCGCTATAGCCTTTTCGAGATCCTGATTCGTGGAAACGATAAAACGAACGTCGACTTTTATGGTCTTATTATCTCCAACCCTTTCGAACTCTTTATGCTGAAGGACCCTTAATAGCTTTGCCTGCAGATCGAGTGAAAAGGAATCTATATCGTCCAGAAGAACGGTGCCGCCATTGCCCAATTCGAAACGGCCCTTACGTTCATTTACAGCCCCGGTAAAAGATCCTTTTGCGTGGCCAAATAGTTCACTTTCGATGATCTCGCGCGGAAGGGCGCCGCATGATATTTCGATAAACGGCTTATCCTTTCTATTGGGATCGGCTTCATGTATCGCGCTGGCTATTGCCCGCTTGCCGGTGCCGCTCTCTCCGCGGATAAGGATCGTCGCCCTAGAATTGGCTATGCGTTCGATGAGACGGTATAGTTCGATCATCGAGGGGTTGGTACCCACCACACCATAATATGAATTCATGTTGAACTCTCCTTTTTATGATTATGGCCTTAAGTATAGGCCTAATCAAAAAAAGAAGCAATTGTACCTGGGTATAACCCTGGGATTCAGCGGTTTCGTGCGGAATAGCTTATCTTTGAAGTAAAAAGAAGGGGTGCATCAAGAGACACTCCCGGCTCGCATAATGTGAGCCGGGAGCCTGCATATTAAATTATGCTTTTTGTCTTCTTCTAATGAATGCTGTGGCTACGCCACCGAGTCCGAAAAGAAGCATTGTGGCTGGTTCCGGGACTGCCGAAGGACCGCCTTGCGAGGGTCCAATTGGCTGGATAGCGCCAAGGCTGTCATAGTAAAGGCCGCCGCTGTAACCGGGGCCGCCGTTACCGGGGCCGCCGATGGGGCAGATATTACTGATGGTGTTCGTATCCATTGTTACTGTGCCGGTTTGCGCCAGGGCTCTGCCGTTCAGAATTGTCGCGCCGGTACCCAGGGTAATGCTTGTGGACGCGAGGATATTCCCCTCGAACGAAGTGCTGCCGAAGATAGCCGCGGAAGAGCCGATCGTCCAGAACAAGCCATCGTCATTACCGCCATTTGACCCGAAATTAATCACGTTAACAGCCGAACCAACGCTGGTCGTGAGCGCATTCGGTATCTGGAAAACCCAGTACGCATTGTTGTTGCCCTGGGCGTCGAGAGTGAGCGCTCCGGCTCCGGCCGTCAACAGAACCGCCGCATAGCTGGTGTCAAAGTTATAAACGCCTGAAGTGAGCGTGAGCCCGCCAAGTTCGGCACTCGTCAAGATTTGAGTAGCCGGCATGAGATTCAAGGCGGTGTACGCATTAGTAAGATCGGTCTTAGCCGTAGTCGCTACAGCATCGGCTAAGTGGTACGCTCCGGTGAGCGCGATGCTCCCTGCGCCGGTGACCGAAGCAGCCGGGGCGATGCCCACATCTCCGGTAATAGTGGTTGAGCCTGTATTGGTTACGTCCGGCGTGCCAGCCAGGACCGCGAAATCTTCCGCAGAATTCAGTATCGAAGCGTGCCCTGCGGTTGGGCTACAAAGAACCGCGGCGAATACCGCGACTGATAAAACAATTAAATACTTGTTTCTCATCTGAACCTCCCATGGTAATATTCAACAACTATTTTTCATAAACAGTTTTCGATCCTCCGCTCCCTATTCTCCTTTCAGTCTTCGTTAGTTCAATTTTATTCGTCATCTACTTTATAAGCATTAATCGTGCCAATTCTTGCTTCTATATCCGCAAGCCTTAGTTCTATGACAGACCATGACAGTCCCATACCAGCGAGTGTTAAATTTTAGACATTATGGAAGTCGGATGTTTAATAAGATGTACAGGTCAGGGGTATTTATTGTTTCGCTTTGAGCTTTATAACCTCTTCCCTTATGCTTAACGCTACTGCCCCATAATCATCTTTGGCCCCCAATCCCAGCCCTTTTTTCTTAAGCTCTTCAAATTCAAACGGCCTTCCAAAAGTTATTGTGATCAGATGCGGCCTCGGAAACGTCTTTGTCCTCGGCCATGCTTCGTATGAACCCGTTATGAGTACAGGAACCAGCGGAACATTAAGCTCTTTTGCCAATATCCCGATCCCTTTTTTGAATTCCTTGACCTCTCCATCGATAGTCCTTTCTCCTTCCGGAAAGATACAGACTATCTTATCTTTCTTCAGGACATAAGAGCATGCCTGCATGGTTTCCATAAGTTGCGTACCCGGATCGATAGGAATAACCTTGATCAATTTTATAATATTTTTGATCAAGGGGCGTTCGAAATAGGCCCTAAAACCGATGAGGAAAAGGTTCTTTTGCAAACCGGCCGGAACAGAAGCCGCAACGACAAAACCATCCAGATAACTGCCGTGGTTAACGCACAGGATGAGCTTTCCCCTTCGCGGAATATTCTCTGTTCCGAAAACCTTTAGCCGCCATATCGCCTTGAATACAAGGCGTAAAATTCCGGTGAGTGTCAGCATCCCTAAAATTGCCATCCGATTAGGCGCCATATTTAACTTTTTGATCATATCTTCGGCGGGTTTTTCATTTAAGATCTCATTCCATAAAGTTTGGCGGTTGACCTGCAAAATGGGCCCTCCCTGAAGATCTTCGTTTAGATCCGTCTTCTCTATCTCGGCAATAAGTTCTTTTACTGTATAGACCCTTGTCATTAATTCATTCGGTATGCGCTTGTTAAGCGCCTGCTCTAACGCCGTCGTCAGTTCCACGCGCCCTAATGAATCGATACCGAGATCTAATTCGAGATGGTCGGTCAGGCAAACCCCCTTTTCTGATCTCAAATGTTTATTCAGGGACTCGATTATCTTCCTACCAATACCAGAGGAGAGGATCTTAATGTCCTCATCTGTAGCGGGAACTTCCTCCTTCCCGCCTTTTAATTTTATACCTTGAAGTTCATTTAGATATTTATTCTTAACTTCATACCTTTTTATCTTGCCCAATCGCGTGCGCGGTATCCCTTCCTTCGCAATAATAAAACCCTTGATGCGTTTGTAGGCGGCAAGGCCGTCGGATAAATTTTCCAACTCCCACCTGATCTTGCTGTTAAAATTGACCTCCCCTTTCTTGCGGCAATAGTCGGCGTCGGGTACTACCACGGCGGTCAGCCTCTCCTCCTCCGTTTCGCCGATGCCGATAACGCATATTTCTTTGATGTAGGGGCTCCTGGCATAATGGGATTCGATCTCTTCGGGATAGATGTTCTTGCCTGAACTTAATACAATCACCTCTTTCTTCCTTCCTGTAATGTAAAGATACCCGTCCTTATCTATGTGACCCAGGTCGCCGGAGTAAAACCAGCCGTCCTTTAGAACGTTCAGGGTCTCTTCCGCTCGTTTATAGAAACCCTTCATAACGTTGGGACCCTTGATCACGACCTCACCCATACCCGTACGGTCGGGATCGTCGATCTTCAATTCTACGTCCGGGATCGCTGTGCCTACGGAACCGATCTTCTGCCTCTTTAACGGGTTAAAGGTTACCACGGGCGATGTTTCGGTAAGTCCGTATCCTTCGAGTATCGTGAAACCGACCTTCACGAGAAATCTCGCCGCTTCTTCATTCAGCTTAGCGCCGCCGCAAGCAAAAAATCTTAAGGCTTTTCCGAATGGCCCGTGTATCTTCGTCAGGGCCAGCTTGCTCACGTTTATTCCGCTCAACCTTCTTATCAGCCATAATATCTCTATTATCCCAAAAACGGGTATCCTGGCCAGATATGTCATCTTCTTCATCTCCGCCGAGATATGCGTATAAAACATATAAATAAGCTGCGGCACCCCCGCCAATACCGTTACCCCTGTTTCTCTCATCCGGTCCAGTAATTCATCGCTCCTGAGGCTCGAAGTATACGTGATCCGCGCGCGACAAAAAAGAGGCGTGATAAGCGTGATCATAAAAGGGAAGGAATGATGCAGTGGTAATATAGATATAAAAACATCCTTATCCGAGAAGAGCTTCAGCTTGTCGATACTTTGAAAATTGGAGCAGATATTTTTATGGGTGAGCATTACCCCTTTTGGCGAGCCTGTGGTACCTGATGTATAGATAAGCGAAGCGATGTCTTCGGAAGATACTTCGGGCCATGCGACGCCTTCGGATAAGGCAGGCTGGATCTCAGCCAGGCCTATGAGCTTCCCCTCTTTAATATCAAGATCCAGTATAACGATCTTGTTAAGATCGTCTGTTAGCTTATAAATATTTTTTGATTGAAAGACAGCGTTGGAAACAAATATGATCTTTGCGGCGCAGTCTTTGATGAGATTTTCTATTTCCTGGCCGGTCAACTGCGGGTCTAACGGAACACAGGCGAGGCCCGCGGCCATTATGCCTAAATAGGCCGCCCCCCATTCCGGCCGGTTCTCCGCGCATATAGCCGCGAAGTCGCCCTTCTTAAAACCCTCTCCTACGAGGAAAGCGCCTATCTTCAGAGAGGCGTCTTTTAATTCCCCGTAAGTCCACCTCTCCCAGGTAGAGCCATTTTTTATCTGAAGGCATACCCTGTCTGGAGACCGGGAAGATATTTGGGAAAATATCTTATGTATGACCGGATATTCCCGATCATCCTTTGCGTTCAGAGCCATTTTCCAGTTACCCCGATCCCTTTATTATTTATTATCATGGGTAGCTTTGGCTGGAATTCATTGAGCCGCTTTTCTGGCCAACCTTTCCCTGCTGACTGGCCCGATCCTTGAGTTCTATATACTCAGCCTTGGTTATTTTCATGTCCCTGTAGTCTTTTTCTATTATGTCCATTTTGTCTTCATACTCGGTCCGTGTGCCGGAAGATCCGGTAACAATACAGCCGCTCATAAATATTACCAGGAGAAATGCGCCTGCTATATATTTCATCATGGTATGCTCCTTTCTTTGATATATGTGCCATGGGGAACGCTGCATACAATAGTAAGCCCAAGCAGTTTCTCCACCATCGATATAAGTAAAGTCGATTGCTTAGAAACGGCATCGATCGCTTTTCTCTGCTCCTCATTAAGAGGACCGTGCGCTCCATCCCGAAGCAATGAAATATTACCGCTGATCACTCCAAGCGGTATGCTCAGTTGATGCGAAATAAGAGCCAGGGAGTCCTGCCTCAGGATCTCCTCCCTGCGCGCCATGGTAACATCGCGCAAAATAAAAACAACGCTCAATAGCTCACCGGCTGTATTTTTTATCACATCCATATTTATCTCTAAATATAGCGCTTCCGCCGTTTCTGTTTTGTCGCGTACAATATTGAATGTTTTATGCGCGACCGTTGGGTCCATAAGAGTTTCTTTACTTATAGAAACAGAATAATCCTTGAATAGCGTTTCGACCAAACTGATATTCGCCGTATCGGCAATATTTAAGTACTTCGAGATCGCGGGGTTGCTGTCTTTAATTGAATAATCCGGGTTGCATATAGCAATGCCGTCGCTTATCTTATCAACCACTGCCTTGAATTTATCCTTTTCCTCTAACTGCCGGAAATAACGGCTTATCTTGAGTATGGACTTGACTCTTGCCAATAGTTCAACCTTATCAACGGGCTTCGAGATAAAATCATCGCATCCCGCCTCAAGGGCTTTTATCTTGTCTTCGGTCTCCTTAAGCGCGGTTACCATCACCACCGGGATCGTCCTGGTCTTTTCATCGGAACGCACTTTCTCCAGCACTTCCAGGCCTGACATCCTGGGCATGATTATGTCCAGCAGGACCAGATCGATCTGATAACCGGAAAGTTTTTCCAACGCTTCTTCGCCGCTTGCCGCTTTGATTATTTCATAACCCTGCGGAGCAAGATATGCTTCGAGAAGTTCGATGTTTTGGAGCTGGTCATCAACGACTAAGATCACCGGTTTGTTTTTCAGCATTTAAGGAACCTCGGTTAATATACTGCCCGATCTCTTTGGCGAAGGTGCGCGTATTTATCGGCTTGCCAATAAATCCGCTGTTAGTTATATTTTTTATCTCTTCTTTGCCTTCCGCCATTACAGAGGCAGTCACAAAAACTATGGGAATATCGCGCGTCTCTTTGTCTTGGCGCAATATCATGGCGGCTTCGCTGCCGCGCATATCCGGAAGCCGCACATCCATAATTATGATATCCGGCTTTTCTTTCCTTGCAATGGCGATCCCGTCGGCAGCGCTTATAGCTTCAAATACTTCAAAACCGGCAACCTCCAGGATGTCTTTTTCCAGCATCAGATTGTTCCCATTGTCATCGACAATTAAAGCTCTCATCTTCATCTCACACCGCCTTTCCTGATATGATCGGCAAAGTAAACCTGACTTGGGTACCCTTATTTAACCCCTCCGATACTACGAAAAACTTCCCGCCATGCAATTCAACCAGTTTTTTAGATAGCGGCAAACCCAGCCCCGTCCCCTCAGTTACCCGGGAATATGGCGTGTCGACACGGAAAAATCCCTCAAATATTTTCCCCATGTTTTCAAGCGCTATGCCGATCCCCGTATCCCAAACCACCACTTCTATCCCGGAATCAGCCTTTCTTGCGCGCATGCCGATCTTACCGCCCTCGGGGGTAAATTTGGCCGCGTTTGAAAGCAGGTTGTAAAGTATCTCTTTTACCCTTAGCTCATCCCCCTCAATATTCGGAAGATCTTCGGCTATTTCAAGCAACATGTTAAGCTTTTTTTTACTGACCATATCCGCTACCAGCAGCGAGATCTCATTTAACAGGCCTTTCATCGGTAATCTGGATAATGCCAGCTTCATCTTTCCGGCTTCAACTTTTGACATGTCGAGTATCTGATTTATCAGCAAGAGAAGATGTTTCCCGCTGGTTAAAACATACTCAACGTATTTTTTCTGCTTCTCATTAAGCGGCCCGAAAGTCCCGTCGTATAATATCTCGGAGAAACCGTTAATGGAGTTGAGCGGTGTCCTGAGCTCATGCGACATGTTGGCGAGAAATTCGGATTTTGCCCGTGTAGTGCGTTTTAACTCTGCGGCCAACTCCTGTAACTCTTCATGGGCTTTTTCCAGGCCGGCTTCTATCTCCTTACGCTCGGTAATATCCTCAATGGCCAGGAGGATGATACGTTCCTTGCCCATCCCTCGTTCAATCTGCCGGGCATTCAGAAGCATTGTGCGCCTGCCGATGGTAGTAAAATCGTGTTCCACCTCATAGTTATCAAAGGTTGTCTTTTGGGGAAGGATGGTTTCCAGCAGTTCCCGCAGTTTGGGGATATTCCACTGTTTATTGCCAAGGTCATAAATAAGCTGTCCTACGGTCTCTTCAGGCTTTACCTTAAATACATCATAGAAGGAACGACTGACGGAGACGACCCTGAGGTCTTTATCCAAAGATATTAATGGTTCACGCACGGTATTGATGATGCTTTCGGAGTATTCGCGGGCGGCATCTTCGGATATTTTAGTTGTTTCCAGCTCTTTTCGAGTCTTTTCCAGGCCGGCTTCTATCTCCTTACGCTCGGTAATATCCTCGATGGCCAGGAGGATGATACGTTCCTTGCCCATCCCTCGTTCAATCTGCCGGGCATTCAAAAGCATTATACGCCTGCCGATGACAGCAAAATCGTGTTCAACCTCATAGTTATCAAAGGTTGCTTTTTGGGGAAGGATGGTTTCCAGCAGTTCTCGCAGTTTGGGGATATTCCACTGTTTATTACCCAAGTCATAAATAAGCTGCCCTACGGTCTCTTCAGGCTTTACCTTAAAGAATTCATAGAAAGAACGGCTGACGGAGACCACCCTTAAGTCTTGATCCAGAGAAATCAAAGGTTCACGCACAGTGTTGATGACGCTCTCGGCGAATTCGAGGGCACCCTGAACTACTCGCTCTGTTTTTTTACTTCCTTTAATTTCTTGGTGAAGCTGCTTAATAGTCTTTCTTTCCGGCACGGCGCGGCTTTCTACCTTATTCTTAAGTAATTCTTTTATTTTCTTTTTATCTTTCATGGCTTCGCTCCTTTCAAGGTATCTCTAAATCTATCTAAGCATATTTTCATAAATTGATCGGGGAAAGCATCGAATATCCTTTCCGCATGGCCGCCGTCTTTAATGATCGTCAAGGCCTTGGGATCCTTTGCTCTGTCGAATAAACGTCGACTATGGGTTGGCTTGACCAGCCAGTCTTTTTCGCCATGAAGGAAAAGGACCGGCGCGGGCGATATCATATCGACAATATCGATGGGCCGGATCTTTTGTAAAGACGGACTGCCCGGCCTAATACCCTTTCCCCGCCCCTTTGCCCCAAAATTGAGTTTAAGATCTTCCCACATATCTTTTTCCCAAAAATGGTAATTGATACTCCCCAGGTCCGCAGGAGTGCTGACAGCTATTACGCTATCGATGTTCCGGTGATAACCCGCTTCGATCAATGCGATCGCGGCACCGAGGGAAAAACCGATCACACCGATATTCGCATAGTGGTTGGCTTTGGCGTAGGCGATAATCGCCTGCAGGTCTTTTTGTTCGAGCGCTGTCCATGTAAAGACGTCGCTCGACTTGCCATGCCCTCGAAAATCGAATACGATAACATCGTACTCTTTACTGAATGCGTCGGTCATCTTTCTAAACAGAACCGTGTCCTTATTAGTATAAAAGCCGTGCGCGATAATAACGACCTTGGAAAATCCTCCTTTAATGTGAGATAAGGCGATGCGCTTCCTATCCTCGGTCATCACGTAAAGATCGGGAGCGCCCTCTCCCGCAGGACGCGGAACCTCTTCCTTGGGCAGCTCTACGGCTGTGTCGTTTATCTGCGCCGGTTCTGTTTTACTGAAATTTCCCTTGAATACCGATGTGAGTGCGGATTTAATATAATTACCGTATATATCCCACTCCGCCCTGATGCCCCACAGGAAGAGATACTGCGAGCTATTCCTCTTTCCCACGGAAATGGATTTTTTCGATCTGACGTTATCATAAACTTCTAACATGCGTTTAGCGGAAGTACTGATCGGGTATTTCTGAACCGTCATTCTTATGACCTGTTTCATGGCTTTCAACTCTTCGGGAGTCCGACATAAAGCCCAGGAAAGCGCGTCAACAAAACTTTGCTGGTCCATCTCACCAAGCAACCGGCCGTTGTGATAATCTTCTACGACATCCCGCGCTCCCGGCGCATCCAACGCTACTACCGGAAGGCCTGCCGCCATGGCTTCAACAAGAACGATCCCTTGAGTTTCGCTTAATGAGGCAAACGCGAAAACATCCATGGCAAAGTAAGCGTCAACCAGCTCCTGATAATGCAAGACACCGGTCAGGTGCGCTCTTTTTTCAAGTCCGGCTTGCTCAAAGGTGTCCTTGATAATTTTTTCCGAAGGGCCAAGACCGACGATCAGAACATGGACCCTTGGATCCTTTTTTAGTAATTCGACCATGCAATTTGTCAGAAATCCCAGATTCTTTTCCGGAGACAGCCGCCCGGCATGGCCGACCACTAAGGCGTCGGAAGGGATCTGATTGCGCTCCCTGAAAGCTTTTCCATTGCCTTTTGAAAAACGTTCCGCGTCCACCCCTGTCGGAATAACCTCCATGGGGGTCTTGACGCCTCTTTTGAACAGGATCTCCTGCACGCTTTCGCTGGGTACGATCACCTGATCCACCAGATTGGAATATCCGGCGGCAAGCTTAACCATAAATCGCTTCACTCCCTCATTGTGAATCGGCCAATCATGCACGTACTGCTCAAACATGGTATGATAAGTAAACACCAGCGGTATGGCGTGTTGCCGGCTAAGGCGTAACGCAAAATCTCCCATGAAAAACGGACAATGGCTGTGCACCATATCCGGCACGAATTCTTTCATTAATCGCGTTAAGAGTCCGGAGACCGGATAATTAATGGAAAAAATAGTCCCTTTAAATTTTTGGATGGCGTCTATGCGGATGACGCCCGGTTCCTCTTTTGGCGCGCCGTCAAATGCCGGAGTAACGATCAGGACCTCATGCCCCAATTTTATGAATTCTTCGCTAAAGGAATGGACCGATTGCTCCAACCCTCCTACCATCGGAAAATAGGTATTTGTCATCATGAGGATTCTCATTGTTTATCCTTCAGCTCCATGAGCGCTTTTCTGGCCGCCACGCATATGGCGTCGTAGGGATCTTTAGAGCCCATGGCCAACCCTTCTTTTTCCATATCTTCGGTGAGAAGCGGCTTGCCGAACTTGACCCTGATCCGGTGGCGCTTGGGGTAGCCTGCGGTGCTGGGCCATGCCTCATAAGCTCCTTCTATAGCCACGGGAACAAGCTTTGCCCCAGTCTCCTTAGCCAGGACACCGAACCCTTTTTTAAATTTTCCGATCTTGCCAGTGCTGCTGCGTAGCCCTTCCGGAAAAAAACACAGGCCTTTGCCGCGTTTTAATACCAGATAAGCGCTGCGCAGCGCCTCCAGAAAATGCGTTGAATAATCAAAGGGAATAAATCTTATCATTTTTACGAGATTCCTCAACAAAGAAGATTTTACAAACGGCCTGAAATAATACGGTATAAATATAAAGTAAAAAAGCTGGAATACCGGCCGGCGCTGCAGACTTGCGGTGATCGCCGGCCCATCAAGGTCGCTCGTGTGGTTTGGAAACAGGATATAAGCTCCGTCTTTCGGAACGTTCCCCGCTCCTTCCACCTTAATATTGAAGAATAATTTAAAGATAAAACAATCTACGGCTGTTATGCTAAATCGAAGCAGCCAGGCGAAAAAACCGGTGCTGAATTCAAGCGCTCCAAGATGTTCTTCTTTCGGCAGGATCTGTAAATGTTTTTTCCAGTAGTCCGTTCTTGAGGGCACCGCTTGATCCTTCGAAACGATCGCTTCGGCTCCTTCCAACGCATCCGTTACTTCCAGAATAAGCTCCTTTACAATAAAGGCCCGCGAGATAGCTTCATCTTTTATATCGACGTTAAATGCCAGCTCAAGGTACGAAGCCAGCTCTATCCTGCCCAATGAATCTATGCCAAGGTCCAGCTCCAGAGAATCCTCAAGAATTATAGGCCTATTAATACCGCTCTGCTCCTTCAGGCATTCCAGTATTTTTTTGCCGGTCTCGGATCCTATCAACAGCTCGTCCGCGGCCGAAAGCTTTCCCGACACCGGAAGAGCGCCTTCTATCCCTGCCCTTACCCTGTGTTCATATATTTCCCTGACCGCGTCTCTTTCTAGCTTACCGGACAGCTTATGCGGCAGGGCGTCGAGCGTAATAGTAAAACCTTTGAGCCTTTTATGAGCGGGGAGCGATGGTGAGGCGTTATCAAATCTCTCCTTAATGGCTAAATGCAGATTTACCGAAGCGAATTTCCTGAAATTGTCAAGGTCCGGCTGGATGATAGCCCAAAGAACTTTCGATTGCGTTTCTCCGTACATCCCGGAGACTGTAAAGACGCACATATCTTTAACCGGAGCAACCTTTGTATAAAATTCCTCGATCTCTCCCGGGTAAATCCTTTCTCCCGAATCCAGTATGATATAGTGTTTAAATCTGGCTCTTAGGGCTTCTAACATTTATTCGCCTCATATTTCAATTCAAGAGAATTTGTTGCAGGCAGGATCATTACGCTCTTAAAACCGGGTAATCGTATTTCAATCGGCGGTTCTTTCGTAAGCCAAAGTCCGTGCCATTCGATAAGGATACTTTGCTTTTGGGGTTTTATGGAAATATGCATATCCCCAAAACTTGTCGGCGCAGGCCCAAACATAATCGTTTGATCTTTATCAAGCCAGGCCCGCGGGATCCCCGAACATAAGATCAATCGGTCGCCTTCTTCACGCACAAAACAATTTCTGATCATCAATACCCATTCCGCCGCGGCCCATACATGCTGCCCGTCCCCCATACATCCACCGCCTGTACGCGGATGTACCGATTCGGGCCATTGCCCTGTAGGCGAAGCCAGTTTAGCCACCGCCGTCATTAAACCAAAATATCCGGGATCACCGGCGCGCAAAAGCACTTGGGATAAATGCAGCGTAAGGTAAGGGTTGATCCCCGAATGGGTCATGTCATGGAAGAACCCGCCATGCACCAGGCAATTTTTTATCAAGTAATCGACGGTGTCTAATATCCTTGGGTCGTGTCCGTCAAAAACCCGGAGCGGGTAGCTTGCTACCAGAGAGCCGATCGCTCCCGAATCCAGGCGGCGATATGGAGAGGCGGGGATAGCAAGTCTTTTTAAGCGCTCGTCAACTTTCTTTAAACTTTGATCAATACTCTTCAGTAATGCGTTCGACTCCGTTTCATAATAAACAGCCCCAACAGTGTTGCTGTAAGCGGCGCATAAATATGACGCTGCTTTTAATCCCGCAACGGCCCAGAAATCATCCCAATAATAGAAATCATTCGGCCCTAAATGTTCGGCGCTGAACCCCGATGGCAACAAACCCGCGTGACCGGATCCCTGATCGCCGGGTACACGCTTTTTACATATCCACCTGCCCCCTTTATTGACTGATTCTTTCCATTCATCCGGAGGCGCCTTTCCCGCCATTTCACAATACTGGCGCATGATCCACAGGGCCTCGCCGTTAGAATCCCATTCCCCTTCCTGGGAGAGAAAATAACCCCCGGCTGTTTGGCGGAAGCGGAAACAGTCCAGGGCCCGCCGAACGCGTTCCTTCAGTCCGGCGCATAACATGGCATACAATATGAATGCGGCGTCGCGAAACCAGAACCTCCGGTAAACATAAGGACCCGGATAAACTTCTTTTGGAGAATGCAAAACCATGGTGTGCATGGCGGCTTCGTAAAGATACTGAAAATGCCTATCGGGTATCTGCAGTGAACACGCTCCTTGAAGACTTTCCTTCCATGCCAGCCTGGCGGTTTCCTGATAATTCCCATACGATCCTTTATCGATCTTGTTTTTCGTTAAAGGCACCGAAATGGTTATCTCCTCCGAGCGATCCGCTTCCAATATATATATCGCTGCGGCGCTCGCCATGCCGACCTTGCATTTAATCTCTTTTTCATCATCCTCCGATGACAATCGGCTATAAACATCGCCTCGTTTATAATCCGAGAGGATATACCGGCCAGGGGCCTTATCAAGATAGACAGGATTCTCCAGGTTCACCTTCCAACCCGGCGCATCTTCAAGAAGAGTGATGTTATTTATAAAGCTCACGCCTTCGGGGTTATACGGCCTGAGAGAAACGGCTAACCGCGCTTTTTCGGACGCGGAGCCCGTGACCTTAACCTGGCAGATAAGCGCTTCAACTGAACCGATAACACGAGCTTCCAATTGAAGCTTAAAGCGCTCATCGCTTGATCCCGTGATAACAGAAATATTATCATTTATGATCATCTTTTGCGATACGCGCTCGGCCCGCGAAGGGATCAACGGCTCCCCCTCTTCCGGAATGATCCACGCATCGATGGACCAGCTATCGTAAAAAGGAGTAACCAAACCCCGAGGATCCACAAGGGGAAATTCGGTGCCATCGGGAACACCAAAGGCCGTCCAATTTCTGTGGGTGAGATTGATCTGGGTTAACGAAAAAGACCGCGGGATAAACGCCTCGTTATGGGGATCGTATTGACATTCAACCCAATATGGCCAGACCCAGTCGAGGTTGTGCTGAATGGCTAAACTATTCATCAGGCCTCGAGCGTGCATGACAACGCCTGAACGCAATAGTTCCTTAGGAGCCGCCACTTCCGATGGTTGCGCAAAATTCTGGATCTGAGAGAGAACTTTAATAGGATCCGGAAAACCCTGCCTGCGCGCGACATTTCTTACTAAATATCTCCATGGGAACCACTTCCACCAGATCAAAATTACCCCCTATTTCAACAACGTTCTAAAAACCCACCATTTAAAGCAAACAAAGGTAAATATACCCGTTGATACTGTGGCAATGACTAATGCCAGGCCAACAGCACCGGGCCGTACGTTGAGGATGCCTTGGTTTGTTAAAACATTGATCGCTAAAGCTAATATATTGATCAATATATACCTGCCAACTTCGGCATACGACGGCTGGTTGTGCTTAAATGTCCAATATTTATTAAGCAAATATCCGACCATGCTGGCGCAGGTGAAGGAAATTCCTTTGGATATGCCGAAAGAAATAAAATGAAATAGCATATAATAAACACTAAAGTCCACCGCGTTGATGATAAGCCCCGCAAACAGAAATTTGACGATCTCTTTGTTGATCTTCATACCGGCCCTTAAAAGCTCAGTTTCCCAGACCTGACGATCTCTTTGTATTTTTTTGCCGACTCACGGATCTTCCTGCCCTGCGTCATATAGTCCACCTCTATAAGCCCGAATCGCGGGGCAAAACCCTCTGCCCACTCGTAATTATCCATGAGAGACCAATAGAGATAACCGATCACCGGAGAGCCCTCATCCATCGCCTGGGCTACGGCCTTAAGATGGTCTATAATAAATTCTGAACGCTCCGTATCGTCATTTGTGCAAATACCGTTCTCTGTAATTAAGATCGGCAGCTTGTACCTTGAAAATGCTTTGATAAGCGTATACAATCCCCGTGAGTAAACTTCCCATCCGAGTGAATTCCGCCTGGCGCCGGGGTCTTCTAACAAGCGTTCCTCGCCTAACATATCCGCCAATAGAAAACCGCGATTATGAACATATTCCCGGGTATAATAATTTATACCGATAAAATCCAGAGTTTTGGCTTTAGGAAGCCTTATACTGAAAATACCCGCGATCTTTGCCTTTCCCCGTATCAGGGCCTGAATAAATAAATGATTGATCACCTGATCTCTTAATTTCGCGGAGAGCCGGTCCCATAAAGAGAACTCTGAGCTGGGCGCAAATATGAACACCTGCTGGGCTATCCCGACCACAGGCTCCTTCCACCCTTTTTGAATATAAGCCTCTTTTGATCTTACCGTAAGCCAGGACATGGGCTTTGCCAAGATTTTGTATAACCTTAAACGCGTCTTCCGTTGACTTTTTTCCCGGCGGCCACTGCCCGACCATATAGCTCCTATATGTATAAGCCGCCGGCTCATTTATCGTGATCCAATAATGAACATCGCCGCCTAAAGCTTCTGTCGCCTTCTGGACGTATTGGGCGAAAAGTTCCGGACTATTATCCGACAGCCATCCACCCTGGCTCACCAGCCATAAAGGAATAGTAAAATGATTTAATGTTACAATAGGCTCAATCCCCTTGGATCTCAGCGAAAGGATCATCTCTCGATAGCGATCCAGGGCTAAAGCGTCAAATTTGCCCGGGGATGGCTCTATACGGCTCCATTCAAGGGAAAAGCGATGAGCTGTGAGCCCTAAGGTTTGGGCTAGTTTAAAATCTTCTTCAAAACGGTTCCATTCATCACAGGCCTGACCGGAACGCATTTCCATGGGGAGGCGCTCTTCCCACTGCCACCAATCATTATTGGTATTGTTTCCTTCGACCTGATGAGATGACGTGCCCGCTCCCCACAAGAACTCTTTTGGAAATGTAAATTCCTGCGGCCTGGATTCTCTGGTCCCTGCACCGAGGCCGGCGCATCCTCCGCAGGTAATAACAAAAAGAAGCAGGGTGATGACGATACAAGCATTTCTTCTATACCCATATTGAATTTCTTGCGGCTTTGCTTGCGTATGAGCTTCCTTTTTTACTTGCTATGCGCATTCTTCTATTCCTTAAATTTATATGGGAATTGTTCTATGATCCCATCTGTCAATACATCTGAAAACATAAGCATGTGGGCGCGGTCCCTTTCATAATAGTCCAGATCCTTCGCCCCATCCTCTCCCAGCATCGCTTCTATCTCTCCCATTACAAGATCCAGATGCTTATACAGCATATCCTTTAAATCTTTCATATCCTGGTTATTCGGGATAGATAGGAATCCGGCCAATAGAAACGCATTCGCGTACCATTTTTTCTTGGCCCAATCCATGTCTTTTTTCTTCCCGCGTTTAGCCGCCTTGATAACCTCTGAGGTAAGCGCCACATCCTTTTTGAGGAAACCGGTCAAGGCGGCTCTTGCCCAATATCCGTAATATGGCTGGATCGATACTCCGAGATCACCCGCATTTTTAAGAAGTTTTTCTCTGGCCTCTTCCACGTCTTTATGGTCTTTTATTTCGGCGACAATGTAATTTCGCATCAAGGTTGTGTTCGACTCCCAGAGCTTTCTCATGGTCAGCCTTAACTCAACTTCTGACTTAGAGATGACCCTATCCGGCATTACGGCCTTCGTATCCTCGGCGCACGTAACTCCGATAATGGATGCCCCATTAAACATAATTAAGATCGATATTATAATTATATTTTTCATCTGTAGCATCGCATTTTTCGTAATGACTACTTACCCTCAGCCGCAAGTCCAGGCGGAGCCTTGTGCCACTGATATCCTTTCAGCGCGTCTTCATATCCCCGCTTAAATAGTCTCTGCATCTCCTGCCTATCGAACATTTCCTTTTGATAAGGTTTAAAATCTTCCGGGATATACGCTAAATTATAATCCCACCCTTTTTCCTTCGCAAATGCGTAGATCCTGTAAGTATCCCCGATCATTTTTGACACTCCATTGCTTTCGATCAGACGCGAGGTTATCGCCACCATATTGTCTTCCACCTGTTTAGAGTGCGGCGACATATAACACAGATTCAGGACATATAACCGCGTTCTAAATCCTCCGGGAGCAATACCTGAAGATCGAGCCGCAAATCCCGCTTCTTCCATCAACTGGTGTATATAAAAGACTCCGCCAATAACCCCGCCATCGACATGCATCTCGTCATAACGCCTGCCGCCGGCTTCAACTTGAAAATATACCGGAGGAAGCATGGCTGGGAACGAGCATGAGGCCAGGATTATTTTCCGGAACATCTTCACCGAATCAAGGCCTCCCCTGGATGCAAGCGCTCCCATGTCCCATACAACAAACCCCTGGGCGTCAAAATCCGTGGTTCCCACATAGAGCCTGCGCCCCTTTTTGTGTTCTTCGGCGATCCTTGTCATCAGGGCTTCATCCACGATATCGTCGATCTTTTTAGCTAACGGCGCCGAGCTATGCACGGAATCTCCGAATAGAATGGCAAGACTGCCCTTATCTTTCACGATATCTTTGGTCGATATCGAGGTGAAGAGCTCCGTAAGCCGGTCTTCATAGTCTTCTCCTGAAAACGCGGCGGTAGCGAGTATCGATCCGCTCGAGTAACCTGTAACTATTTTGAATACCGGCCGGGAGCCTTCCTTTGACCATCCTTTCAATAACCCTATACCGTAAGCGCTGTTCGATACGCCGCCTCCGATAATTAGCGCGGGATAAGTCTTTATACCGTCAACCATATAGCCTGATTTGTCTTCATCTTTGAACGAATCTACCAGGCTCTGCCGCATTAAAGGAGAAATGGGCTTTCCTGTGTAGTAGCGTATATCGGGCATACCTACAACAACGGCCGTCCCGACAAGATCTTCCGGCACGGCATGCCGCACGTTGGCACATCCTGATGATGTTAAAAAACAGGTTATAATCATAAGCATGCGATATAGCGCCTTTTTTCTCACATTTACATCCTTAGTTGGGGAATCGTTTTACCACGTTATCCGTTTTAGCGCATCTTCTAATGCAAATAAGGTTTATCTTGGTTCCCTTTTAGCCATCCCCTGGTGCGAATGCGTCTCTCTCAGCAATTTTTCGCAAAAATCTACCTCTTTGGTGACATCGATGTTCTCTTTCAGGCCGAGCTCTTTCAGCTTTAAGATGGTCCTGGTCAGGTAAGATTCCGCATTGGCGTAAAATTCCGCCGCCCTCTCAGACTCGTGCACTCCGTCACCATCCTTAACCCACCTTATGGCTTCCTTATACAGCTTATTCGCATCTTCGAGTTTTGGGTTATCGGTTAATTCCTGCTGATATGTAGGCCTCTGCGCGAAACATTCTGCGGGACCAATCGAAGCGACAGCAAACGCCACCAGAGCTAACAAGCCGTAAATCCCTATACATTTTCTCATACCACCCTCCTTGTTAAGGATCCCTTTATTTAATACGTATCGTGTTTACGCTGCCTAATATGCCGAACGATTGCAGCAACCAAATGGCGACAACAATGATCACAACGACATTCAGTATCGACTTGATCTTGCCATCCATGGGTATGTAATTATTAATAAGCCACAGGATGACCCCAACAACAACTAAGACCACAACGAGTGATATTAATGACATATGCCTGCCCTCCTTTCAATATGTCTTATAATATATTTTTTACCCGGAACCTTATGCTTTAGTTACCTATATTCTCAATGTGTCTGCCCGAATCCTTTATATCTGTCCCCACGCCCCTCATCGCGTTACATCCTGATGTTGAGACCATAATAAATAAAGCTATAAGCATTAATAAATATATTTTTTTCATTTCATTCTCCTTTGTTTTGTACCTGCCGTCTATTTTAATGTTTCTACCGCACTTTATTGCTTACCTTTACCGTCTTTCGTTTCAATCGCAATATTAATAAGATCGATCAACGCCTTGTTATTGAATGGTTTCTGTAAGAAGCCTACGGCTCCCGCTATGGCGGCCTTCTTGTCGATCCCTCCGTTTTTATCCGCCGAAATAAGGATGACCGGACGGCCGGACCCTGACCCAACGATCGTCTTTAGCGTTTCCCATCCATCAATTCCCGGCATATGGATGTCCAGGAGCAAACAACCTGGGGTGCTATCAGGCACTGCGGTAAAAAAATCCTTTGCAGAAGCGAAGGTATCGACGCTAAACCCGTATGTACCTAACAGGGCTCTGATTGCGCGGCATACCGATCGATCATCATCCACAACGTAGATCTGTCTCTTGTCTGTCAACATTCCGCCCCCTTTTTTAAAGATGTTATTTTGTCTATGGATTATATAGGAAATACCGGATAGCGGTCAATTGTACCTGGGTATAATATAGCGGTAAACCTTAGGAGGAAGCAAAACCCGCTTTTTGGGCAAAGCGGATAAGTTCAGTTACGGTTCTGGCCCGCATCTTCTGCATGACACGGCCGCGGTGAACCTTGATCGTTTGGAGGGAAGTCCCCCTTTTGAACGCAATGTTCTTACTCATCATCCCTTTGGCAACAAGTCGAAACACTTCCAGCTCCCGCGGAGACAATGTTTCGATGCGGTGGTTAATTTTTGATATTTCGGCTTGTTTCTTATTTTGAACTACACTTTTCGATATGGCGGCCTCGATAGCGCCAAACAGCTTCTTTTTCGTAAAGGGCTTGGGAAGAAAATCAATAGCTCCCGCCTTCATGGTTCTTACGCTCATCGGGATATCGCCATGGCCGGTGATAAAGATAATGGGAATGTCAATACCCCGCCGCACCATTATTTCCTGAAGGGTAGTCCCGTTTATATCGGGAAGGCGGATGTCCAGAACCAGGCACGATGGCACGCCGGGGTGATCATGTGCCAGGAAGGATCTTGCGCGCATGAACGATTCGACTTTATACCCGTGTGATTTCAACAATACGGTCAGGGCCCTGCACACGGAGATGTTATCATCAACGACATAGATAAGGGATTTACGATTATTCATTGAACATCTTTCGCGCCGGTAGGAATGCTGAAATAAACGGTGGCGCCGCGATCAGGATTATTCTTTACATACAGCCGGCCGCCATGCACTTCAATGATGGAGCGGCTAATAGACAGCCCCATACCCAACCCGTCCGGTTTGCTTGTAAAGAATCGGGTGAATAGCTTATGTATATTTTTTTTAGGGATACCGCATCCTGAATCCTTTACCTCCACGATGATCACGCCGGCATCCTTACGATATGTACGGATATATATTTCACGGACACCTCGAACGCCTTCCAGGGCATCGAAACTATTACTGACAAGGTTCAGGAGAACCTGCTGCAGCTGTATACGGTCGCCGCGGATAAGCGGAAGATTATCTTCAAGCTCTATCTTTAATACATCGTTCCTTACGGCGGCATCGGTGGCAATAAGTACAATAGTCTCATCAATAACGGCATTTATATCTAACGGTTTCATTTCAGGGACGCTCTTCTTTAAGAGTGACCGCATTCTCTGGATTACCTCAGTCGCCCGCTGGTCATCATTAATTATGCCCTGAAGGATCTCCCGCAGTTCAGGCTCCCTTCCTGCGAGTATGCGCTGGGCGGCTTGAGCGTACGCGAGAATAGCCGTAAGGGGCTGGCTGATCTCGTGGGCCAGGGAAGAGACAAACTCCGCGAGCTTTCCCACCCTGGTGACGTGCAAAAGCTCCTCGCGCTGTTTATCAATTTTCTGCTCATTCCTCCGTATCAAGTTAGCGTCTATCTTGCTCCTACTATCTGACTTTACCTGCCTATTTGCCCCTCTCTTCAATTGCCCGTTCTTAGCCTTGAGCTCATGGGCCTGCTTCTTGACTAATCCCTTAAGACGTAGATGTTCCCTGTTCCGGATCTTATTTTTTAATATTGTCTTTTTCATTTTCATTTCTTAGTTTCGGCTTGATCTGTGCCGCCATCAAATAAATAGGCCGGGTTTATGCCCCGGACAGATACCCTATGTTTAGAGTTATAAATATCTCATATCTATAAACCATCCCCATATCGGTTCGTTTATTGTATCATCCTTAGCCCATTTTAACAATCACGTTTTACTATCCGCATAGATATTATGTCAATTACTATAAAGCTGTTGGTGGCGGTCTAAATAACACTATTTGGGGCCATCCTACACGGGGACACCGCACATCTCTACAGATCAACAAATGCCTTCGGCGCGAAATTCGACTCCATCGTCCAGACGCAGGCCTTTCCATGCGTGACGCACCATACGGCTAGAAGGCCCAGGCCGTCTTTTTCGACCCATGGCTTCATAAACGGCCTATTCTCCACTATCTCCTTCTTCAGGGATTCATCCTCGACCGGTTCCGCCTTTCCGCTTACCCGGACCTGTTTATTTTCTGCCTTACTGAAACTGCATATCTCTACCCATGGGTTGGATTCCAGCTGTTTGTGCAGATCCTTGCCCCTGCCGGTATGAAAAAGGATCCCTTTATCATCGGCCCGATAAAGGAGCATGCCTCGCACATGCGGTTTACCGCCTTCCGACGTAGCCAAATTTATCATCGGATTCTTATTCAAGAACTCAAGTATCTCGCTTTTTGTCATCTTCTCCCTCTTTTTTTTACAAACTCACACCCCGCGTCGGCGCATCCACTTTATCTTTTCGTCTCTTTCTTCAGCTTTTCAACTTCTTCCTTGAGTTCAACGATCCTATCTTCCCTGCCTATTGCTGCCTTATAAAAAACCTCCAATTCATGCAAATGCTTGCGCGCTTCTTCTTCTATTCTCTTGCGCTCGGTTATGACGTCGAACACGGCCACAAAATATCCGCGCTCCAAGCTATATGCCGAAACCCAGAACCACATCTGCAGGGAATTAACAAATATCTCAATGCATTCAGGTTTGCCGGTCTTAGACACTCGCCCATAGATCTCAAACAACCTTGGATCAGACTCCCTTATGCCGGGAATGACCTCGCTTGCTTTCTTCCCAATCACATTTCTAAGACCTGTAAGTGACTCGAAAGCTCTGTTTACGGACAGATAAGTAAAATCCAGGGGCCTGTCATTTTCATCGAAGTGCATTTGGCAATAGGCAAATCCGTTCAGCATGTTCTCGAACAACGAACGGTATAATTTCTCGCTCTTCTGCAGCGCCTCATCTATCTTCTTGCGCTCGGTGATGTCGCGCATGATGGTAGAAACAAACTCCGGCTCACCGGAAGGGTTCCGGTGAAGCACCAGGACCTGCGAAACGGGTATCTCGCTTCCATTCCGGTGCAGCAATACGTTCTCGCTTCTCCACGACCCCCGGCTAATGATCGCAGGAAAACCTTCTTCTTCAACCAGTTTCGCAGCCGCGCTTGGGTGCATATCACTGATCTTCATACTGCCAAGGTCGGCATCTTCCGGCAAACCCACCATTCTCTTCGCGGCCCTGTTATGATACTGGAGGTTCCCCTGCATATCGGCAGTTCCGATGAAACCCGGGGATTCTTCGATAATCGCCAATAACCTCGCGTTTTCAGCCTCTGCCTGCTTGCACTCGCCAATCAATATCTCAAGTGCGGCTATACGCTCATACAGACGCTTTATCTCGCCGCTTAACTCTTCTTTAGTATTGTCTTCCTGCGCCATGTTTTCCTTCCATAAAAGGTTTCGAGGTTCCGTATTTTGGGAATGTTTCTTTTGGTGCCACCCTATAGACAAAAAATCCCAAGCTTATAGTCTGCCTGGGTTTGGATTAAGCGAATTTATTCAATAATACCATCGACCTACCTCCGACGTTGTTAGTGGATAAATGATACAACTTCGGTGGGATTTGGTCAAGGGAAAAGAGCTAAATCGGGTCCGTTTCTCTAGGAGCCACATCTCTCGGCCTGAGAACTGGCTCCTCGGAAAACGGACCCGATTTAGTAAAAAAGATGTTTCTTTTATTAATATCCTTTCTTATATAACATCCTGGAACCCCCTTGCCCCATCAGGAAGAAGCTCTTTAAGTATTTAAGCTGGGCTGTGGAGCTATCATATTCAAGGACCTCTATGCCGCGGTGATATTTTGAACCCTGGACACGCCCGGCATTTTCGGCATATGCTGACGTTGCAAATACGTTATCAGCCGACACTGCCGGATTGCCTGCACCATACTGATGATAGAAGCTGTTTAAGCTTTTTGAAGCTTTATCGATGACATATATCCCGCCCGCGCCGTACCATGAATTGCCGCCGCCGCCAACAAATATCTTATTCCCATCATATGATGGCGCGACACCCCCCATGTAGTCTGACAGGCCGGAAAGGCTTGCTACTTCCCCGGTGACAACATCTATTATATTTATTGAACCCGACCCCCACCCAAAAGATGTCGCCAGGGCCAGACTTCCGTCGTTACTTATACCACTGCCCCCAAAGAGGGCGCCTGAAAGGGTGAATGGTATTTCTTTAACGACATTAAATGTCACCGGATCGATCTTTTTGACGATATTTCTTGCGACATAAAACAAATATCCGTTATTCGATATCTTGCATAGGTCACTACTGACATCCACCGGGAGCTTATCCGTTATAAGCGCGCCGGTATCAAAATTCCGCGCTATAGTATGCGCATATATCACAGTATCATCATTCGAAAACACCGGATAGCCCGAAGAACCAATATCTATTGCCTTTCCGGTAAAGGCGTTGGTGCCGGTCGAATATATCTGCCCGCCCGGCTCAATAACGAATTTACTATTGTGGGTTATAGCGACAGCGGTTACCGGCAGCCTGCCGAGCACCGCGCCTGCGTCCAGATCTATCACTATAGAATCGGCATAAAGAAGCCTCTTCTGGGCGGTTGAATAGTTAGGGTCGTAAATAACCGTCTTTGTAAATGTCTTTTCCGCTTCACCCTGCGGCGTTACTTTCAGGGTCAATATATTTGCACCGGCACCCAAGACGATGTCTTTGGTGAAGCCGTTGTACCCGTCCAGCTGGATGACCTCGCCGTTAATGGTGGCTTCGGTCGCGCCGGGGAATTCGTCCGCTATAAAATAATTCTGGAGGTTGGTGGTTATCGTATCGGGCTGTGTGCTGAATCTTACGACATTATAATCCTCCTCGGTTCCAGGCGGCGGCGGAACGGGTATTACTCCTCCGAAGTATTCTTTAAACAGCTGGTAGGATTTCCTGGGGTTCCTGTCGATGTCGCACAACCCCCACCACTCCTCCGACGCGTGCCCATCCGGTGAATTCTGCGTGATCCAGCCTCCTGTATCATGGCCATATGGATTACCGGCTTTCCACCATTCATCGGTAAACTCAAATACGCATCCGCCGCTGCAAACCTTGTCGGCGCCCTTTGAGGTGAGGTTCTTGGATATATGGTCCCACTGATAATATTCCCGGGTCCTCTGGCCATCCTGGTCTTCCGCGTTCTTATTGATATCATAGTCATCGCACCCGAACTCGGTCAGGAGCATTGGCTTTGGGATCGAACTTACCGCGATGTCCCTCCATTGGTCGAACAGGTTGGTAAATGTCCTGCCCCTGAACACATTAAACCCCCACACGTCAACCGACGGACAGGTATTTATGATAATGTTCTTTATGTCCGAAAAGGCCGGGTGATTTGGTTCGCCAAGACAGGATGCCACCGGGTGATTCTGGTCTATGGATTTTATCAGCTGAGCGGCTGATTCAACGGCCCGCGCGCCCGAGATAAGGTCCGGGAAAGCGCCGTAAAAATTATTTATGTTCCACTCGTTCCCGATCACCCACATGAGGATAGCCGGATGATTCTTATATTTAGTGACCACATCCCTTACCCTGTTCATATCAACAATGCATCTATCCACGGTCACGATGACCATGATGCCGTTCTGATAACATTTATCCAGGACATACTGCCAGTTCTTAGCCGCATAATCATCGCTTAAGCCAAAATCCATATAAGTCCTGACAGTGTTGGCATTCATCTGTTTTATAAGCGGTATATCGGTATCGCACCAGACGGCTAATTGGCGGCGCATGTCTTCCTGGTTCAGTTCCGGTCCCGGCGTCCCTTTGCCTGCCGGCGACCAGACCGCGCCCTTAACTATATACACCCCGGCAGGGTCAAGGCCGCCGCCGGCGTTGCGCTTTTGCACCATCAGCTTGAATCCGTCCGTCCAGACCTTACTGAACATATCATTTGTGACTATTACGCTTATCTGCACAGATCTTGCATTGCCCAGGTTATCGCGGCCGGTTACCATAATAGCGTGGCTGCCGGCGCTATATGACCTCGTGTCCCAGGAATACGTGTAAGGCAACGCGGTATCGATGCTTTTTACGATCCCGTCTATGGAAAAAGATACCTCTCTCATACCTGAACCGGTATCCGATGCGGTAGCTTCTATGGCAACTACGCCTTTAACCTGCTCGTTATTTGACGGCATTGTCAGGGAAACGGCAGGTGCCGTTGTGTCGAGCGTAATACTATCCGAATAAGCCGTCGACCAGTTTCCGGCCTTATCGGAGAATTTCGCATAAACGGTCTTTGAAGCATCCCCCGAGGACATTGCCCATGATCTCGTAAAGGCGAATGCTTCAGCGGCAGACCAGGTTGTGCCGTCGTTAGAAAATTGCATCTTGTCTATGCCTGACCCGCCCGTATTATCCTGGGCATACAGGCTTAAGATAACAGCGGCATTATTCGTGTACGGGGCATCGCCATTTATCTTCATCGTACCGGTTGGCGGAGTTGCGTCCGGTAAGGGGCCGAGAGACAGAGAACAATCGTCAAAATTGGCTACGCTCTTCACCCTGATACCGTTATTCGGCTTCTCCACATAACACCTAAACCTTACCTTTACTGTACCTGCCGGGGCCGGAATGGTCGCAAAGCTGTAATAACGCCATACGCTATTTGCCGTTCTTATCGCGGAGCTTTCTTTGAAAGTTATCCTCGCTCCGCTTGAATTCAGGAATTCGATCCTTATGCACGCTTTTGAGCCTGAGGCCCATGTTCCGCCAAGCGATCTCGGGGGCGTACGCATCCAGGCACCTGCCTGTACTACCTGTCCTGGTACTGCCGCAAAATCCTGATAGGTCCCGGTCCATGTCAGTCCGGGAACAGCCGCTGTATATGCCCATAAACCACGGGTACCTACCTTGGCCGCCTTCGTTGTGCAGATTGCGCCCGCCGTAGAGCCATACCATGACGGCTTCCAGTATCCGGAGTTCGGGAAAGTGCCGTTTGCCGCGCTCAGCTCAAAACTGGGATCCTTTATGATCTGTTCTGCGTATGCGTGACGCGGGTTAAATACGCTCGCTAAAATAAATATTGCGGACAGAGCCGCTACTAAAAACAAGTTTATGATCTTCATAAACCCCCTCTTTTGTTATGCCAAGCCTATCACTGCAAACGCATATCCGATACTACGCCGACTGCCTTTCCAACAGTCTGAACGGGATACTGCGCTTCAAATACCGTTTCTGCTTACCGCTTAATATATCCCTGAGCGTTCCTATCGCCATCCTGCCCATTCCGTACAGGTCGAATTTGATCGTGGTAAGGGGCGGATTGGAAAACCCTCCCGCTGCAATGCCGTCGAAACCGACCACCGCGATATCTTCCGGACATTTCAGTCCGGCCTCGTCTATGGCCCTGATAGCGCCTAGCGCCATAGCGTCATTGATGCAGAATATCGCACCCCTAAAATCCTTTCTTTTGGCCAGAAGCGCCATAGTATTGTCATATCCGCCCTTCTCATGAAAATAACCGTTAGCGGTGTCGCGCTCTTCGTTGAATCGGATACCATGCTTTGCAAGTGTTTCCAGAAAGGCCCTTCTTCTTTCATCCGCGGCCGGAGAGCCTGCCCCCGACCCTATAAAATAGAAATGCCTGCAACCCTTACCTATAAGGTATTCGGCCAGGCATTTGGTCGTCTGGTAGTTGTCGGAATATATCTGGTTCATGCAAAACCTGGGATGGTGGTCGTTAAGTAGAACTACAGGCCACAGCTCTTTCTTGTGCTGCTGACTCTCTTTATCCAGATCGGGAAATCTGTATTTGTATGAGTGCGGAAGAATGATACCATCCAGGCCGTGCGTCCGTATAATCTCGCTAAGCGAATTATGGTCTCCGGGAGAGATGATCTTAAGGTCCAGATTCGTCCCTTTCAGTCCATCCAGTATGCCGCCTAAGATCTCATGCATGTAACCTGTAATAGTATCGGCCTCAAAGTTCATCATATATCCGAAGGTATTTGTCTTATTGATGCGAAGCGATCTTGCCATGCGGTTCGGCACATAATTCAATCTCCGCGCCGCGCGGTATACCTTTTCTTTCGTAACCTCTTTTACGAGCTGGGCCGTATCCTGGTTCAGCGCCCTCGATACGGTAGCTACCGACAGCCCGGTCGCCCCGGCTATCTGGGTAATCTTTACCCTTTCCTTTACCATTTGTCCGCTATACCTCGCTTTAAGCTAATAAATGTAATCGATTACATTTTCTAGTTAAATTATATACCACGTATCCGGTTGTGTCAATATAAAGAATCAAGATATTTTATTTCTAACGAGATTGTTAGGAACAAAAAATTTACATATATATTCCGTATGATTTTACACAATATGATATACTTATATTGCTAGCGGAAATACACTTATTTGCGGAAGTGCTGGTATTTTTTTTGCGTCATTAATTCAGGCATTTATAAAGCTCGTTTCTGATTTACAGGAATTAACCGACCAGGAGGACGTATGAAAACTATGATGATCTGCGCAATCTCAGCATTTCTTCTTTCTGGCGTAATAACATCTTCTGCTTACCCGCTACAACAGATCGGGACTGTATCGGCCATCGAGGGAATCGCAGACACCTCACGCACAGATGAAAAGCCATTCTTCCTCAAAGATAACGATAAGATATATCTAAACGACCGCATAAGGACCAAAAGCTACTCTAAGGTGGAAATAACCTTCCTTGATAAGAGCGTATTAAGGGTAGCGCCCAATACATGCGTCAGTCTTAATGAATACTCCATGGATGATAAGTTTAGAAGGAATAATGCCGTGATAAAGCTCTCTAGGGGCGAGGTGGAGGCGGTTGTATCTAAGACCGGAAAACCTGAGACCTTCCACATAGAGACCCCTAATGCAAATGCCAAGGTAAAAGGCTCCGATATATTCGTATTCTACCAGGGGGGTAGGACAGGGGCTTTAGTAAAAGAAGGCTTGATGTCATTATCAAACCCCATTACTCCCGATAAGAAGATAGACTTAGGTAAAGGCGACTTTAGCTTAGTACCTTTCAATGAATCGCCCCAGGAGACGCGAGCGTATCTTGATGCAGACCTTGTAAGGCATAAGAAAGAGGTATCCCCTTCCCTTACCAAGAAGTGGGTATCCTATAAGGGGGTCTCGGTAATGACTGCCTCCGTAACAATAGCTACAGGCACTGTAAGAGTCTATAAGAAGGGCGCCTCCGACTGGAGGAGTGTTAAAAAAGGCGAGCTACTCCTTCAGGATGATAAGCTACAGACCGCTGAAGACGGCGTAGCGGAAGTGATACTCGGTAACGGTAACTCCATACTACTGGGCTTCAACACAGAGCTCGTATTCGAAAAGATGGAGTATGACCCGAAAACGGGAGACTACAACAACACATTCGGCTCCTCAAAAGGAAAGGTTAAGGCCGTTATCGAGAAGCTCGGGAAGAATTCCGTATTCCAGGTGAAGACCCCTACGGCTATATGCGGCGCGAGAGGGACTGTAATGCTTCTGGATATATCAACTGCCTCCACCCAGGCCTTCTACGAAGGAGGGGCCGGCATAGTGACAAGCACGATATCGGGTAACATACAGAATGTGGAGCCTGGGCAGAACTGCGCGTCAGACGCTCAAGGGTTAATCTCCAGCCCTGCCTATACCTCTACCGACCAGCGGTTATCCATGGACCAGTCGTTCAGTTCCCAGGATATAGCAATAGATCACTCAGGTGCCATGGCGACATCCGAGAACCAGGATAGCGCCTTCACAGCCCCTACAATAGGCGAGGCCATATCAGGCGCTGAAACTGCGGGCCTTGCAATAGCGGAGATAACGGAGGCCTTCACACCGCCTTTTGAGCAGACGGCGTTAAATACCGTTACGTCAACTCAAGCGATGGCAGCCACCGAGTTAGGCACTAGCTCCATAGGAATGTCGTTCCAGAATCCACCCGGCACATTTTCGGGAGGTCAGTTTACGGTTGATCTCAGTTTCATGTCCGATAATACATTTACGGCAACAATATCCGGTACTGTAGGCGCGCCATCTGGAGGCCCTTGGTGGGTTGCGAGCGGCGTAATAGGAATAACTGACGAGCTGACGGTAAATTCTAATACTGCCGTAAGTTCCGGTTCCGGCCCATGGATCCTCTCTTCGGCTACAGGTACATTCAGAAGTTTTGATGCCACTGACCATGCCGTAACTTCCGCTTCGGGGTCCGGGACCGTTACTGGAAGCAGCATAACAGGAACCGTGGAAGGGACCTACAGCTAAGATATGATAATCTAACCTGGTTAGAATTGTCAGGTTGGTGAATTCTTTCAGGACATTTCTGGGGACACGTCTCAACTCTCTCCTAAAACCTGAAATGCACGAAGATCCTGCCGAAGTTCTTATCGTCCTTTTCTGCCCTGTGATACAGTCTTTTGATGGCGGGCTTATCAAGAAACCGCAAAACGTGCTTCTTTAGCTGTCCGCTCCCCTTCCCGGGGATGATCTCCACCAAGGCGATACGCTTCTCGATGGCTTCGTTTATGACCCTGTTCAGCTCCGCCTCGATCGCGTTACCCTTATTGAAAATATCGTGCAGATCCAGTTTTATCTTTGCCATGTCCCCATTCGGTTTATTTATCCTGGTTTCTTGATTAGCGGGGAAACGAAATGCCCGCTCAGCTTGTTCCGGCAGGCAACACAGGGCAAACTTCTCTTTCTATCCGTATCGGGCAGGCTATTGGAAAAATACATCGCGCATCGCGGGCTAGTGCAATGCGCGAGACCCCATACATGCCCCAATTCATGGATAGCCTCCTTAACCGCCCTCTCGAGAAATAGCTTGTTATTGGGTTTCAGATTGTAGAATTCGTTCCTGAGGCGCGAAAGCGATATAATGCATGTCTTTTTATTCATGTCCGCGAGGCCGAATACAAAATTCAATTCCGGCGAGTATAGATCGGTATCCACGATTATGAGCGCCGTATCTACCCGTATATCGAGATTGAGCCTTTGATGAATATCGTCCAAAACCGCCTGGGCATTGTACTGGCGCCGCGCTGAGTCATAGGCCGAATCGGCCAGTTTATCCTCGGGCAGGATCTCGACCTTCACGGCCACCGGCAGATTGGCCGGGATGCTGTCTTTGATCGCCTCGACCGTTTTCCGGTCCACGCCTTCGGCCGGCACAAGATATACATGCTCATCCACTATCTTGGCCTCCGCGACGCACACATATGCTATCGCCGCTAAATATAATACGATTATAATGGCGCATCTATTCATTCAGCATCCTATGACACATGCCCTCACTCACAACCCACCCTCACATCCCATATCTCTATTTAATATCGACATTGAACCTAACTATTTCATTCAAAGGTTTTCGCGTCTTTTCCCGCCAGCTTCCGGCTTCGGGATAGCCCATGCTTATGATAATGTCCGCCTTTTGGTTCTTGGGTACCCCCAATATCTTCTTCACGGCCTTTTCGTTGAACCAGCCCAGCCAACATGTCCCTACCCCCTCCTCGGCCGCCTGAAGGATAAAATGTTCGCAGGAAGCTCCGATGTCTATCAGGTTGTACTGGACGCCGCGGAAAAATCCGCCCACCGTTGCGGGGCCGTGCGACCGTAAGCGCGTCACGACCACCAGAACAGGGGCGTTCCCGACAACGGCATTCATAGAGTAGGCTCCGGAGAAGGCCGCGACCGACAGTCTTTTTCTCAACGCCGGATCGTCTACCACGATAAAGTTCCACGGCTGGGAGTTACATGCCGAAGGAGCAAGCCGGGCCGCCTCGAGGCATCTATTGATCGCCTCGCGCGGTACCGGCGAGGCGGTGTATTTCCTGACGCTGGCCCTTTTCTTTACAAGCTCAAGGAATGTCATATCTTATTAAACCATGCTTTAACTTGTTCAACCTTATCGCCCTGGATCTCAATAATCCCGTTCTTGACCGTGCCTCCTGAGCCAAGAGCTATTTTAAGTTCCCTGGCGATCGCATCCAGCCGGGAAGCTCCGTAAGTATGTAGCCCTGAGATGACCGTAACATCTTTCCCGCGCCTTTTCTCCAAACGGATATTGGCGACAGGTGACCGGGGATTACCTTTTCCAATCATTTTGTCTCCGTAAAATAGGGCACTGCCAATTTATCCAAAAAAAACCCACCTACCTTTCACCCTTCGAACTGTTTGGTAGATGGGCAAATCCTTCGAGGCCATGGGTACCGTCTAAATCCTCTCTCCCTTAGCCCCAGTTAAAGTATATCACATTATATGGAAAATACAAGGCGTCACGCATTGCCGGTCGCACATCAATATCCGCAGCCCGCGGGCTGCGGTAGATCATATACTTATCGAAAGAATTCGACTGTGGTCCAACGACCGTGGACATACTTTAAAAAATAGAACCGTCCCCTTTATCTTTATTCACCCGCTTGATAGGCAGGAACATTGAAGCGGTGGTACCCTTTTTGGGCTGGCTTTTGAACTCCAGTTTTCCCTGGTGGGATTTTATTATGCCGTAGCAGACCGATAGTCCCAGGCCCAACCCCTTCTCCTTAGTGGTAAAGAAAGGCTCAAAAAGTTTTTCTTTGACGTCATCGGGCATGCCGAGTCCGGTATCTTTTACATCGATACGCACATAATCATTTTCCTGTGAGACCTCTATTTCGATAATGCCGCCTCCGGGCATAGCGTCTCGCGCGTTATTCAGAAGGTTAAAAAGCACCTCTTGTATCTGTTTTTCGTCTACATAGATACGCGGGATATTGCGCGCGTACTTTTTTGTGATCCGGACATTGGATAGGCTGAACTGGTGTTCTATTATCGCCAGAATCGAGTCTATGCAATTATCGACGGCCATCTCTTTTAATTCACCCTTCGCAAAGCGGGAAAACTTAAGCAGCCGCTGAATTATCTCTTTTGCGGCGTCGCATTCTTTTAAAATCGCGGCGATATTCTTTTTCACTTCCTCGTTTTCTATGCGCTCCATCAAACACAACTGGGCGGTCCCGGAGATGATCATAAGCGGGTTATTGACCTCGTGGGCCATCTCGGAGACTAGCCTGCCCAAGGAGCTCAGTTTCTCACTGTGCACCAGCTGTTTTTGAGCAAGAGTCAATTCCTCGTTCGCCTTCTTTATCTGTGCTAGACTGGCCATGCATATCTTTTCCTTTTGCGCAAGTTCGTCATTCTGTATGACGAGTATCTCCCGGGCTTTTTTGAGTTTGGAATACAGGTTCGCGTTATCAAGCGCTAAACATACAAGCGAAATGAATATCTTCGCTTTATATAGATCATTTTGCGTGAAATTTTCCCCGATCTTCATTCTATTCGCGTTAAGAACGCCTATCACTTCATGGTCCCGTAACAGGGGAATGACCATCGCGGACTTTATCTCATCCCGCCCATTGACGCCGTTAAACCTATTGTCGTTCGATAAACCGTTGATCAGGATGAGGGGTTCTTTGTGTTGAGCCGCCCATCCGGCTATCCTCTCTCCCACATCAAGCCGGATCTTCTTCTTGATATCTTCATTCAGTCCGCTCGATATGGCGATATATAATTGACGCTCTTCGTTAAAGAGCATCACAGACACGTCGTCGGCCTTCAGCACGCGCATCGTCAAATCTACGATAATTTTTAAAAGCGCCTCCAGTTCTATCGTGGAAAATATGGCCTTGCTTATTTCATAAAGAAGGACGGTTTCTTTAAGACTTCGCTGCTCGAGCGCCTTCTCGATCGAAGCTATTAGTTTATTAAGGATTATGGGCTTCTCGATATAATCAGCCGCGCCCTTCTTCAGCGTCTCTACCGCATATTCCAAAGAGCTGTGTGCCGTGATCATGATTATTTCGATCTCGGGATTGAGTTTACGTACTTCCTCCAGGACATTAATACCGCTGATGCCCGGCAGCTTGATATCGAGAAGGAGTATATCGACCTTAACCGTCTTTATCCTTTCGATACATTCTTCGCCGCTTACAGCGGTGATTGCATGATATCCCCGCAGGTTCAATTCACCGGAGATCAAATCCCTCAATTCTTTTTCGTCATCTACGATCAAAACGGTATGTTTATGCTCCATGGATATTTACCCCCTGTGCGTCTTTTATTAATGATACGGATCTGACCTTCACTAATTGCAGCGCCAGCGGCACCTGGAGTTAAAACTTTTCCGGCGCGCGCCTCTTCATATAATCATTGTAACGCATATGCCTTGAATTTATCCTCCAGGCCGTCAAGATCTATGCCGCATACCTTCTCGGCTGACGTGATGAAGTCACCCCCTTTCGAGACGGCCCTTAAGAGATCGTAAAACTTTTCTTTTCCATAGGTAAATACGATGAACCTGGCGAACCATTCCGCTTCGGCGTAAAAGACGTTTACATCCTCCTCCGGATACCGGGTCATCGCGGCGATCGTCGCCAGCGGTATATACTCGCCGGCCGATAGCGGCTTCAACGGAGCCGGCTGGTAATTATTCACCTCGAGCTGCATCTTGAGAAGCTGCGACGCCGCGAAACAGGCAAAGCCTTCGTTTAGAAATAGCGGCACGGGCCCGTCCGCGAACCTGAAGAGTACCACATGCGTGATCTCGTGCGCGAGACTTCTTCTCGGGCTGGTCCATAACGGCTCCCGGAGCATGAAGAGTTCCCAAAAGTTAGTAAATGCGGCCGCTTCCCCTTCATGCTTTACCCCGGCTTTAAAATCGTTCCATGTCTTTTCTTCCGTGAATATGAATATGTGGCTCTTCTTTTTCCAGCTGTCTTCCGTCACCCCGAAAAAATCCTTGATCCATTTGTAGTACACCTCAGCGTGAAAATATACGGTCTCGGACGCTTTGGCGTCTGTAAAATGGTAAATGAAGTGGCCGGTCTGGGCATGCTTCCAAAGATCTTTATCGAAGGTTAACGCCACCCTGCCCTGAGGGCTTATATCCGTATCGGATAGATCTTCCCAAGAGACCGTATCGATATCGGAATAAGCCGGCGGCAGGGCCTGTGAAGACATCAGGGTGGAGATTACGGCGAGTAGTGCGATAATTTTTCCGGCCATTTTCTTTGTAAGCTCAAGGAATGTCATCGGTTTCATCCTCCGTTCACGGAAGCGGATAAATAATACTACTTTGGATGGGCCCAGGTCAAGGAAAAACAGGACACCGGTGAGGAAACATTTTTTCGTTTACTCGAAAATAGATCGGGTATATACTATAGGCGTTATTATGCGATACCTTATACCCGGATCGAATAAGGGATTCACGCTCACCGAGACGGTCTTCAGCATCGTACTGCTGGCCATTGCATGGCTCACCGTATTTGAAGTAGTCGTTATCACCAAGGTATCCGGCTCCGTGGCGAAGCACAAGATACAGGCCGCATACGTCGCCCAAAGGGCCTTAGAGGACCTTCACAGGAAACCCTTCTCGCAGATAGTAAGCTCGAATTCCACGGCCAGCGTAGACACGAGGGGGACTCCCGATCTTTACACCGACGATCTGGCAGGCAGCCAGACAGTAACCGTGAGCGTCGTTTCCACTCATATTAAAAAAGTCGTCGTAGAGGTAAGCTGGAAAGAAAGGCTTGTCGGCACGACAAAGTCCATGACGGAACGCTTGGCTTCTCTTATAACAGATGATCCTCAAACAAATTAAAATAACGGGCATGGGAAATTCTAAGGCTGAGACCCTTACGGAGATACTGGTATCCACCGTGATCGCCGTCCTGATATTCATCTCCGCCATAGGAACATTCCTCATCATAAGGAACGTCCAGAACTACAGTATCGCCGAATACAACCTGCAGAGGGACGTGAACGTGATCATAAACAGGGTCATGCGAAGCATAACCGAAGACGTCTCCTCCCACGGGTTGCGCTCCGGTTCGTCTTTCACCATACCGGGCTCGAGCGAGATCAACTATATGAGCCCGGACGGCAGATTAAGGAAATATTTCCAGAGCGGGAACACTATCGTTTACCAAAGCCCGGCCCAGTGGCCGAACCAGCGCACTATACTCACCGCGCCTGCCGGCGGGACGCTGATATTGAGATTCTGGGAACCGCCCGGCTATTTAGGCCATGAGACGGTTGGTATATATATCGCCGTCTCGCGGCAGGTGGGTAACAGGGTGGTCTCCGGGTCCGCTTCTACTTACATAAATATAAGGAACTTGCCGAAATGAGTTACCGAAAAAGTCCGGGCCGGCGCGGCTTTGCCCTGATATTCACGCTGGCGTTCGTCATCCTGGTCGCACTCATCATAGTGGCATTCTCGCTCGTAGCGTATAATGACCTGGCCGCCGCGGAGACGAGCACGAACTTTGTGCGGGCCTATTTTGCCGCCGAGGCCGGCATGGCCAAGAAATTCATGGAACTGAGGGCGGGTAACGTAAACATCCTTGCCGAGAATTTCAGTATAGGGCCGGGCGCCATGGGCGCCTATTCGGTGAGGGTCGAGCTCGTCGAGGCCGGGGCATTCCCGTCCTACCGGTTGATCTCAACAGGGATCTACAAGAAGGCGGAAAGAGAGATATCGCTTATCTTTAGACAGACATCATGCGCGCGTTTCGCGTATCTAAGCCAGGATGAGGACCAGTTCTTCTGGTGGGGGACCCGAAGCATATGGTTCATCTCGGGAGACACAATAAGGGGCCCTCTTCACACCAACGACTCCCTTAATATATCCGATGATCCCATATTCGAAGGGCCCGTCTCAAGCAGCGCCGCCGCGATCAATTATTACCATGGCGGGCCCCCCGCGGACAATCCGGAGTTCCGGGAATCCTTGTCGCTCGGCGTGCCCAACATACAGCTGCCGACCGTCGCGGAGAGCATCGATAATATCAAGGCCTACGCGCAGCAGCCAAACGGATTATATCTCGTAGGCGACACGATAATCACCATCCTCTCGAACGGCACTATGGATGTTACGAACGCGGATAAGAACTGGCTCACCCCCCACAATACCCCCGTTCCCGCAAACGGGGCTGTATTCGTAGATAACGGTTATGTGGACATCTCGGGCATCCTGAGCGGAAAACTTACGGTCGGCACATCCAGGAGCATCTACGTCGTGAATAATCTCCTGTATGCCAATGACCCAAGGACGAACCCGGCAAGCACCGACGCGATGGGCTTGGTCGCGCAAAATAATGTGTACGTGGATAAAAACGCTCCCTTCAACATAGAGATAGACGCCTATATCATGGCGCTGAACACGTCTTTCGGCGTAGAGAATTACAATCAGGGCCTGAAGGGCACCCTGACCCTGTACGGGGGATTGACCCAGTACAGGCGCGGGGCCGTAGGGACGTTCAATTCCTCAACGGGCACGAGGGCAACCGGATATGCTAAAAATTACGTTTATGATTCCAGGCTTCAGGACACCGCGCCGCCATATTTCCCTCCGGCGAGGGATTCCGAGGGGCGTGTGATATACATAAAGAAACTTTATAACGAATCGTGAGAACGGAAGAAGATCGTCCATGAATAAGCCCTACGCGATAATAGCTGTCATACTGGTAATATTTATATGCGCGCTGGTCTTTTGGTCGATAATCCAGAAGATCGATACGGTTACATTACCTCCGAACGCGGCGCAACCCGAAGAAGGCGGGGTGACTCCGCTCCCCGAGAATGCTATCCCCACTATCAGGAATATAGAAGAACGTATAGATCTAAATAGAGAGGTCCAAAAGGCGGTGGAAAAGGCCGCACAGATGCCTTCGAGGGTCAAAGTAGAGGGCGGCGAGGAAGCGCGGATAGAAAGTCCCACGCCGAAAGAAACGTCAAATAATACGGCGGACGGCATCCCGCCGAAACAAGAATTCAGGTTCCCCACTCACGAAGAGCGTGAAGCTTCCGAATCTCAAACCGGTATCTTAGCCTACTGAAATAGCCGTGCTTTACCACGCCTTTTACAATCCTTGGCCTGTTTCCTTACCCGCTTAATATCCTTATGTTAATTAAAAGAAAGCTTGTTTTTATTTTCTTGATTTTATGGTATTTATGTGCTATTTTGATAGTAGTGATGAAGAAAAGACCCGTCCTCTCTCCTATTTTAGTTCTCGTCGTTAGTTTGTGCGTTACAGCGCTTGTGCAGACAGATCTATTCGCCTACAATGTCATCGACTCCGATAAAGACCTCCAGCCGGACCAATGGGAACTAAGCTGGGGACTCAACCCTGATGATCCTGCCGACGCAGACTTTGATCCTGACGGCGATCGGCTGACGAATCGCGATGAGTTTTTTTCCGGAACAAACCCTGCTGTTTATACCGCTGCGGCCGATATTACAGAAAATCAACTGCTGAACCTTTTCGCGGGCAAGGCCTTTCTTTATTTTTGGGAGCAGTCCCGGCCCTATTATTATTTCACGGCGGATAAAGCAAATTACAACAACCCCTCTGACTACAGCAATAACTTTAACTCGATAGCTACAACGGGTTTTGGCATAATGTCGTATGTCATTGCCGATAGCCGCGGCTGGGTCAACCACGGCGCCGCCTATGAGCGTATCCGAGCGCTTCTTTCGCGCGCGGTCGCATTACAGGGCCCTATATATGACAGGATCGACCTGCCTTCGTATCCACAGGGGAACCGCCACGGCTTTCTATACCATTTTGTGGATAATTACGGGGTCCGTTATCCCGGCAGTGAGATCTCCACTATCGATCACGCCCTATTTGTTGCCGGCGCCCTCGTAGCCGCGGAATATTATAAAGGAACCGAGGTTGAACAGCTCGCCGGGCGGCTTTATTCAAACACGGACTGGAACTGGCTTTATAACGGCAACTTCCTGTATCAGGGATGGATCCAGGACCCTGCGGGCGCTTACGAAGGCGGCCGCACCCTCGATCTGTGGAACAGATATTCGGAACTATTGATATTGATGTTCCTGGCCATGGGAAATACCGACACGTCAATGTCGGTACCGCCGTCCGCATGGGATGCCCTGACTTACGGAACGGGCAGGATGTTCCCGTATGAATACGCTCACCTCTTTCCCGGGGACGCACCGCAGAATTTCGCGTTTGCGCCTAACATGCCCGACACCATCCAGGAACCCGGCTACAAAAACTCCGCGTCGGAATTTCATTATATCCACGCCGGTTCACTGCACAATCATCAATATTCGCACCTATTTGCCGACTTCAGGGGGCGCCGCGACCGGTGGCAGACGGACTTTTTTGCAAACTCAATAAGCGCGTCTATGGCCAACCGGCAGTTTTGCATTGATCTCAATAGTCATGCGTTCGGAGCAGACCCGACAAGCCCTGACCCTGCCCTGCGACAGCCATATGAGACATACGGCCCGGATAGCTGGGGGATCATGGCCGGCATCCCTTCATATACAGGTTATGCGGTAATGCAGCCCATAGTTATGTCATGGGATAACTTTTCGCCCGACAATATCGCCGCGAATAATGATAGCGGCACGGTACTGCTTTCGGCTCCGCTCGGCTCTGCGCCGTTCGTTCCGCGGCAGACGATCAATTTTACGCGCAACATGCTCAGGCGTTTCCAGGCAAACGAGAGCGGCTATGACGCGCTGGTTGGCCGTTATGGTTTTATGAATTCTTTCAATTTAGGCCGGCCCTATAATACCGGGCAGACCGGCCACTTTGCCGTAAACGTTATCGGTCTGGACATGGGGCCGGTGGCGGGAAGCATAGAAAATTACGCGAGCGGCCTTGTGTGGAAAATGGCGATGCGCAATCAGTTCATCCGCAGGGGGATGCAAAATGCCGGATTCAATACAGACGCGGTCGAACCATTCATCCTGAATTTTGACGATAACCCGCCATCGCCTCACGAAGACCCGAATGGCGGCGGCATGGATCCCAACTCATTCGGCGGAAATTCATATCAATTCGGGAGCGGCGTCATCGGATATACCTGGATCGGTGACCCATTCCCGGACATCCCATATGGGCCGCAGCAATGGGCCCAGCAGATTTCCGCTTCCTACATTACGGATTCCGGAGGATTTATTATTTTGAAGAACCACGATATAAGCCGCTGGGATAGGCTTTCATTTTGGATCAAAGGAGATGTTGGAGGGGAAGAATATAGCGTTGGATTAAAAGATAGCGTGGCCGACCGCCTTGGCAATCCGCTCCAGGCCACCGAAGTAAAGCTGCCTGTAGCAAAATATCATCCTGGTGGGGCTATTTCATCGGAGTGGGCAGGGGTTGTGATACCATTGAGAGAATTTGCCGAAAAAGGAGTGCGCTTAACCGCGATCGATAATATCTCATTCACCAACACAAGGGCCGGAGGAGGGACGATATATATAGATGATATCGCCTTTTTAAACGACGATTTTAAACCTTCCGCGCCTCAAGGGCTTTCAAGAACGGTAAGCGGCAATTCTATAACGCTTACATGGGACGCCAATCCTGAACCTGATATTGTCGGATACCGTATATATCGCAGCGACGACGGAGGCGCAACTTTTATCCCGCTCAATCCTCTCCTTGTCGTCCCCGCAACATATATGGATGTGAATCCTCCCGGCAGGCGGCACATCTATCGCATCACCGCTGTAGACAACGCCCAGCCGGCCAATGAAAGCGTCCCCTCTGACACCGTTTCCGTAACGATCAATAGCGCGCCTGTCTTAAACCCGATAGGGAACAAGTCTGCAAGCGAAGGCGTCCTTCTTCAGTTCACGGTCTCCGCTTACGACGCCGATGGGGATGCCCTTACATATTCAACCGGTTCTCTGCCGGCCGGAGCTGTGATCACCAGCCAGACATTCGGATGGACGCCGGCATATACGCAGGCAGGCGCATATCAAATAACCTTCACCGTTTCGGATGGAGAACTAAGCGATTCCGAGACCATAACGGTTACCGTTAATAATGTCAACCGTCCGCCTCTTACCGGAGCCATCATGCCCTCTTCGGGCAGTTCATGGCGCAATCAGGCGGTACGCTTCACTACCACATACAGCGATCCCGATGGCTGGCAGGATATAAAGGAGGCTTACCTATTAATAAATACATGGGTGAACGGGGCAAGATGTTTCTATGGCTACTATGACCGGAATACGAATAAGCTTTATATGCGCAATAATACCAATGCCGGGTGGCTCGGCGGTTATGCTCCGGGTTCAAAAACCGTTATTGAAAACTCCTACGTAAAACTTAACTGCGCCTTAACGACCGCTTCAGGGTCGGGCAATCTCCTGGCCGTCAATTGGAACATCACCTTCAAGTCCACATTTATCGGGACAAAGAACTCCTATCTTTATGTCCGGGACAAGTCCGGCGCCTCTAACGGCTGGGTCCAAAAAGGGAGCTGGACGGTAAGATAACTTTTCATCCTGCAGCGACCTTTTCGTTCTTCTCGGTGAATTTTATTATCTCATTCATCATAGTAACCGTTTCTACGGGATGTTTGCCGACGGCCGACTCCGCCGACAGCATTACGTAGTCGGTGCCGTCTAAAATGGCATTGGCGACGTCCGTCGCCTCGGCCCGGGTCGGCGTAAGGTTCTCGGTCATGCTCTCGAGCATCTGCGTTGCGGTGATAACGAACTTGCCCGCCCGGTTACACTTTTTTATTATCATCTTCTGAATGATGGGGATCTCATAGACAGGCAAAGATACGCCCATATCCCCGCGGGCTATCATGATGCCATCCGAAACCTTGATTACCCCATCGATATTCCTTATCCCTTCCCTGTCCTCGATCTTAGCGATAACACGGCTTGCGGAAGATCCGCCAAGGATGGACCTGACGTCCGTTACGTCTTTCCCTGTCTGTACGAATGACTGCGCTACATACTCGACTCCGTGCCTCCTGCAAAACGATATGTCCTCTATATCCTTACGGCTAATATTGCCGAACCGGAGCCTTGCCCCGGGGATATTTACCCCCTTATGCCCCTTCAGGACGCCCCCGATAACCACCTTCGTTTTCAGATTGTCGCCGCGCCTGCCGATAACCTCCAAGGCGATATTACCGTCGTCAATAAATATGCGCCGACCATTCTTTATACCGTCAAGCGGCCCATGATAATCGAAAGGCACCCTGCCATCCTTACCCCCATCCCTCCCCTGGGTCAGCCACACTATCTTGCGTTTTACCAATATCATCTCTTCCGGAAGATCGCCTATCCTTATCCTGTGCCCCTGAAGATCGCCAAGGAATTTAATATGCCTTTTGTATTTAGCGTTGAGCCTTCTGACGATATCTATCCTGTCCGATAGATCGCGGGGCTTGCCATGCGAAAAATTCAGCCGGGCGATATCCATCCCCGCGAGGATCATCTTCCTGAGGACGGTTTCGGTCGTCGAGGATGGGCCGAGCGTGCAAATTATTTTGGTCCTGACCATGATTACCTGTTTCCTTTCGCGCTTGACGTAGGGCGCGCCTAAATAGGACAGCTGCCATCGCTGTCCTATTTTTTGTTCTAACGGGCCGTTCCTACTCCTTATGGCCGCGTTTCATCTTGCCGGATTTCATCCTTTCCGCTTTCTTTGCCTGCAGTTTCTCGAACTGCTCAGGCGTCAGGATCTCCTTGATCTTGAATATCCCCTCTATCCTCTGATCCATCATCCGGGACTGGAGAGCTTTCATCTCCGCCACCAGCGGCTCTATCTCCTGCCTGGTCACTCCCGCCTTGGAAAGGGCGCCATGAAGGGCCTGTCTCTTTTCCTTCAACTGCGCGCGCAGCGTCGAGGCCTGTTCACGGAAGGATTCTTTCGATTCCTTCAATTTCTTCTCCTGGTCTTCCGTCAGGTTAAGATCCTTTAATTGCTTCTCCATCTTATCCTTGTTCCATCCAGAGGACTTACCCTCCGTTTCGCAGCTTTCTCCGGCAAATGCGGGTCCTGCCGCTAAAACCGCCGCAATGATACCGGCCGCTATCAGATGCGTTTTCTTTCTCATACATATCACCTCTTTTCAATATATTAGACAGACCGTCCCCGTAAAAAGTTCCTGCTATTAAAGGAATAGCTGTTCCATGCCCGTTCCAAAACCCGGCTCCTCTTCATCGATAGCCTGCCCCATAGAGGTTATTGTTATAATATCGTCCTGGCCTGCCGGCATCCCGACAGGCGTATCCCTGCCCGTGATCAATAGAGTGGCGCTCAATATCAAGAGTACGAGCGCGATCGCAGTAGCTACGGCAGTTACGGGCCTGAAGCGGGTTAAGACGCCTTCGGCCGCTTCTATCAGGCGTTCTGCCAGGCCTGGCCTGACAAGGCCGGCATTTATTTCCGACGCTATCCTGTTCCATACCGCCGGTGAAGGATTTTCGGTCTTGATGCCTGCGAAGCCCTTCCTCGCGGACAGAAGATCATCCAGGGCCTTCCGGCAGTCCGCGCACGAAGAGACATGCCTTTCTACCTCGGCGAGCGCGTCGCCTCCCATATTTCCGTCGATATAATCGGTCATTACCAGCTCTCTTGTCCTTTTACAATCCATGGCGTATGCCCTCCCTCCGAAGCGCCGCGACCAGTGCCTCCCTCGCCCTCCTGAGCCGGGAGCGGACCGTATTGACCGGTATCCGAAGCACGCCGGCCATCTCCTTATAGTTAAGACCTTCTATTTCGCGTAACACTATGCATGAGCGATGTTCCGGACTTAACGCATCCAGAACGAGGGCCAATTTCGATCCTTCTTCTTTTTGAACAATTGGAGCGTCCGGGCCTGTAGACGACCTGTCCGGCAGATCATCCATCTCTTCTATCCGAACGGTATTTGATCCGCGCCTCGTCCTGGAATTATATGTATTTACCGCGGTATTCGCGGTGATCCTGTATACCCAGGTGCCGAACGAGGACCTGAAAGCGAAACCTTTCAGCTTGCGGAATATCTTAACGAATACGTCCTGGGTGACCTCTTCGGCATCCTGCCGGTTCCGGGTTATGCCTAAGGCGATAGTATATACACTAGCTGAATACTCCTTGTATATCATCTCGAAAGCGTCCAAATCTCCGCAAGCGGCTTTATCTATGATATCCTTCGCGATATCTCTCATAAGATCATCTCTATCATATTATTAGACAATCAGTGGGCCCGAAAAGTTCCAATATAAGCGCACCTTTCTAAAGATTATATCATAGCAAAAGCGAGGCAAGCTAAAGTTTTATGGGAAATATGGCACAAGTAGGATTTATGTGGTATACTTTTATTCAATTAAATGAAAATAAGATCCGTTAACAATCTGATCCTTTTTACATTCACCATATCCCTGATGACCTGCCTGTCCTCTTATGCCCAATCCCCTCAGTCTATCGGAACCATCACCTCCGTTGAAGGCGTAGCCGATGTATCAAGGTCCCCACAGGAGACTAACTTCCTTAAAGATAACGATGAAGTGTATCTATTTGACCGCATAAGGACCAAAAGCTACTCTAAGGTGGAAATAACCTTCCTTGATAAGAGCGTATTAAGGGTAGCGCCCAATACATGCGTCAGTATAAATGAATACTCCCTTGATGATAAGTTTAGAAGGAATAATGCCGTTATTAAGCTCTCTAGAGGCGAGGTAGAGGCTGTCGTATCAAAGACCGGAAAACCTGAGACCTTCCACATAGAGACGCCTAATGCAAATGCCAAGGTAAAAGGCTCCGATATATTCGTATTCTACCAGGGGGGTAGGACAGGGGCTTTAGTAAAAGAAGGCTTAATGTCATTATCAAACCCCATAACACCCGATAAGAAGATAGACTTAGGTAAAGGCGACTTTAGCTTAGTACCTTTCAATGAATCGCCTCAGGATACGAGGCCGTATCTGGACGCCGATCTCTCAAGACACAAGAAAGAGGTATCCCCTTCCCTTACCAAGAAATGGGTATCCTATAAGGGGGTCTCGGTAATGACTGCCTCTGTAACAATAGCTACAGGCACTGTAAGAGTCTATAAGAAGGGTGCTACTGACTGGAGATCTGCTAAGAAGGGCGAGCTGCTCATCCAGGATGATAAGCTCCAGACCGGAGAAGACGGCGTAGCGGAAGTGATACTCGGTAACGGTAACTCCATATTGTTAGGCTTCAGCACAGAGCTCGTATTCGAAAAGATGGAGTATGACCCGAAAACAGGAGAATACAATAACACCTTTGGTTCTTCCAGAGGAAAGGTCAAGGCCGTGATCGAGAAGCTGGGCAAGAATTCCGTATTCCAGGTGAAGACCCCCACTGCCATATGCGGGGCAAGAGGCACTGTAATGCTTCTAGACATATCCTCCGCTTCCACCCAGGCCTTCTACGAAGGAGGAGGAGGCATAGTGACAAGCACAATATCGGGTAACACCCAGAATGTAGAGCCCGGACAGAACTGCATGTCCGGCTCATCCGGCTCCATATCGAGTCCGGCCTATACCTCTACCGACCAGCAGATGTCCATGGACCAGTCGTTCGGTTCACAAGATATGGCCTCCGATCACTCAGGGGCCATGGCAACATCCGAGAACCAGGGTGGTGAGTTCACCGCCCCTACAATGGGTGAGGCAATAGCGGGCGTTGAGACAACGGACCTGGCCCTTACGGAGATAACGGAGGCCACTACACCGCCTTTTGAGCAGGTAGCTGTGACAACTGCAAGCTCAAGCCCGGCAAGTCTATGGAATAGCACCCTAAACATGTCCTTCCAATCCGGATTTTATGCTGGATTTTCCGCGACCATAACAGCCTATTCTGATAACACGTGGAAAGCGACTTATAGCGGAACTATGAACGCTAGCTCAAGCGGTTCATGGTTCGTACAGTGTGGCCCACTAGCCTCGGACAATATGACTATCAACTCATCTAGCCCTATAACCGTTGCTGGCTCCGGATCATGGGCCACATCTTCAATATCCGGAACATTCAAGAGCCTTGGAGACGGTCAAGACCATCCCGTATCTTCCGGATCCGGTTCCGGAACCTTTTCGGGAGGCTCCATCTCCGGGACAGCCAATGGAACCTGGAGTTAATTTTATTATAAGAATTTATGTACTATAACCACAATAAACATAGACTTGGCCTGGCTTGTTTCACTTTAGCCTTATTTTTATTCACCCACACCTTTACCTCATCCGCTCTTGCCCAGGATAAAGATAGGCTTGGTAAAGCCATATCTCTATATCAGCACGAAAATTACGAAGAAGCGCTCCAGCTATTGAAAGAGCTAAAGAGCGAAAACCCCTCCTCCTCGAGTATCGCTTACTATCTGGGACTGACCTACAAGAAACTCCAGGATCCAATGCAGGCGAGGACGAGCCTTGAAGAAGCCCTTTCCCTGCAGCCGCCCGTAAAGAATGCGATACCTGAGCTTATCGATATCCTTTACCAGACCAATGAGATAGAAGGGGCAAAGGCATTGATCGAGCGCGCCGAGACGGAATCTGTCGCCCCCGCTCAAACGGCCTTCATGAAAGGGCTGGTCCTGCTCAAAGAGAAGAAAGATATCGATGGGGCCATAGATTCGTTCGATAAGGCCCAAAAACTCGACCCATCATTTGCAGAGACGGCCAAATATTATAAGGCTATGGCCTACCTGCAGAATGAGGATATAAAAAAGGCAAAAGACGTTTTTAAAGAAATATACGTAAAAGACCCTACGGCGGATCTTGCCGCGTATGCCAACGAATACGTCGAGGCCATCAACCGGAAGGAGAAGGCCGATAAAATTTTCCGGGGGAACGTCGGGTTTGCCATGCAGTACGACGACAATGTCATCTTAAAACCGAACGACCAGTCGCTGGCGGCGGGCGTAGGCAATGAGGGCGACTGGCGTACGGCATCGACATTCCAGGCGGAATTTAATATTAAGGCCACCGACCGGTTCCGGCTTAAGAGCGGCTACTCCCTCTATTACGGAAAAGAGTTCGACCTCGGTTTCTACGATACGCTGAGCAACGATCTCTCGTTATTTCCCGCCATCTACCTCGATAAGGCGATGATCGGGTTCCCCATCCACTATAACCAGGTGAGGATCAACGACAAGCGCTATCTCGACCTGGTGGGCGTCGGCAATTTCAATAATATCATGCTCGACCGCGACAACATGCTGCAGGCCGGATTTCAGCATAACAGGAAATATTATAATTGGCCCGCCGCGCGCGCCGACGATGACAGGGACTCCCGCGAATATGCGTGTTCGCTGGGCTGGCTCTACTTTTTCACAAAAGACCGCGAAGGGTTCGTCTTTGCCAGGTATTCTATCAACTATGAGGATACCAAAGGGAACAACTGGACATATCTCGGAAATCGCATGTCATTGGGATCTACAATGCCGCTTTCGAAACGGCTGCGATGGAGCTTTGCCGGCGAATTCTACAGGCAGGACTTCGTGAAGATCAATTCAACCTACCAGAAGGAGCGGGATGATAACATCCTGTCGGTATCGAATATGCTGGCCCTGAAGGTCTTCAAAGACTGCGAGATCCAGCTTCAGCATATCTTCGTGGATGACGCGGCGAGTATAGGAGTCTTCAAGTACGACCGGAACGTTTACAGCGCCGGCGTGAAATACGAGTTTTAGCCGGGCCCCTGGCTCTTTTCGGGCCTGACCCTCTTCTCTATCTTCCTTATCTGACTATCCAGCTGTTTCTTGATATCGGAATATTCGCTCTTCAGGAGATTGACCGACATCCTGTACGCCTTGAGGGCCTCTTCGTATTTCCCGAGTCTTGCCAGGGAATCGCCGAGGTTTTCGTAGGTCACCGCGCGGTCGGGTTCCAGCCTTAGGGCTTTATTGAAATATTCTATAGCTTCGACATGCCGTTCGAGCCTGTTAAGGAGCCACCCCTTATTGTGATAGACCGTGGCATAATCGGGTTCGACCTCTATGCCTTTATTAAGGTATGAGAAGGCGTCATCCAGCATGCCCAATTCCACCATGCAGAGCGCACGGTCATTATAGGCGCCTCCGTCCTTGGGGTTGTGATGTATGGCCCTGTCGAAATGGCCTATCGCCGCGGCAAAGTCTTCGTCGAGGATCGCGTCCTGACCTTTAAAATACTCCATCTCGCCCAGATACTCCCACTCCCTGGCGGCCGTAAAGCCTTCGGTCGACAGCTTGCGGGCTTCGACGAAGGCGCCGTAGGTTATGGCCTCGTCAAGGTCCTTCCTTATCTTCTTTAACCTGTCTTTTACCGTGATATCTTTTTTGTCAGGCGACCCCATGCCCCACCCCTAGAATAGGAATACGGCCGCGGCCACGACGGTTGAATAGTTCCCTTCCGGCCCGATCACTATGGATTGCGTGGTATTGGAAGTGCGGATTATTTTATCGCTAAGGTTATAAATGGCCTTATTCTCATCCCAGGACTTATCCTCATCGAATTCAAGGCCAAGCGTGGACGCCAACATTTCCACCGCGAGGTCTTCGGCAAGGTCTCCGGCCACCTTTTCATTCTGGCCGAACGCATGGTGTTCGCTCAAATATCCGTACGCGTTAGGGTCGGCGGGCACCGCGCACCCTACGCTCGCCGCTATGAGCCTGTGAGGTTCCGACGAAGAACACCTGGAAACCACAGCGAACGTTATCATGCCCGGGTAGAGTTCTTTAAGCCCTTCATTGCGCGAGATCATCTTGCATTCCGGAGGAAGGATGCTCGATACATGGACAAGGTTGCACTTCTCTATGCCGGCGTCCCTGAGCGCAAGCTCAAAACTCCTCAATTCGGCTTTGTGCGTCCCGGCGCCCTTTGTAAAGAAGAGCTTCTTCGGCACCATCAGATTTTTCCTGGGAACGAGTAACATCGCTACCCTTCTTTCTTTCTACTTCTTCCCGAATATATATCCGAGCAGCCTGTAGATCAGTTTCGCCGCGAGGAAATCGGAGGCTATCTGCCCCTTGATAGGGCACAGTTCGACGACGTCGAAGCCCACCACTTTTTTGTCTTTGACCACCTCTCTCAACAGGTCCAGCGTCTCATACCAGCCTATGCCGCCCGGCTCAGGGGTCCCGACCGCCGGCACCAGCGACGGATCAAAGACGTCCAGGTCTATGGTGATATAGACATTTTCGCTCAAGTTATTGGATACCGTATCTTTCCACATCGGCATCTCGAGGATATCGTAAACGCTGATGGTCTTGATGCGCCCGTCCTGTTGTGAAACAAGAAAATCCTTCTCTTCCTTCGAAAGGCTCCTCACCCCGGCCTGCACGATCGGGCAGATCTCGGAGATCCTTCTTGCGACGCACCCATGGTTCAGCCCGGACCCGAAATACTCGTTCCTCATGTCGTAGTGGGCGTCGAGCTGAAGGACCGACAGGTTCGGGTACGTCTCTTTAAAAGCCCTTACCGCTCCGACGGATACGGAATGCTCCCCGCCGAGCATCACCGGGAACTTATTCGCCCTTAACAGCTCCGCGGAAATCGCGCATACTTTTTCGACCATCTCTTCCGAAGAGAGGCTATCCACGTCCTGGATCTCCGTAGTATGTATACCCACCTTGAACGTCTCCAGGTTCAATTCGTCATCATAACGCTCCATATATCTGGACGCGTCTATTATGGCGGCCGGACCGTACCTGGTGCCCTTTATGTAAGTGGTCGTCCTGTCGTACGGGACCTGGAATATCGCCACCTTCGACTTCTTAAGGCTGGAATATTCGTCCTCGAGGCCGAGAAAATTCTTTGACGGTGCCGTACCGGCGGCCGGCGTTATGATATATTTTTCATCCATGCTTCTCTTCCTTGAATCTTAGCGACGTCTCCAGGGTCATCTCAAGCACCCTTCTTGCCCTGTCCTCATCGAGCGAACCCACTCCGCAGCTCGGGGTGATGACCGATGGTATCGAACCGGCCTTTACACCCTTCTCATCCAACCCCCTGAGGGCCTGTTTCAACCTCCTTGCGAGCGACTTCGCGTCCTCTCTATCAATGTCATCCGACGAAGGAACGATGCCCCATGCTATGCCGCCCGGTTTTTTAGAAAATTCCGATATGTCGGGGCCATAGAGAGAGAATTCTTTCGTAAAATTATAGGCGTCGAAATTCAATACGTCGATCCCGCTTTTCAAGAGCAACGGCCAATCCGTGTTCCCACAGCAGTGCATGCCCGCGATCGCCCCTTCCTCCTTGATGGCCGAGATGAGCTCGCCGAGTTTTTCGAATGCCGCGCCCACATCGATGTTCACGTAGCTCGATCCTATGGATACCAGGTACGGCTCATCTATGAAAATGATCACGCCTGACGAGCGTGCCTTCAGCTTCCTTATCTGCCACCTTACCTTCATGCAAAGGGTCTTGGTAAGGACCTCGAAGAGCTCCTTGTCGTATATCACAGATCGCTTCTTCTCGTCGGTCAGCGTCAGGCCGAAACTGACCGGGCCGGTGGTGTGCCCTTTTACAAACCTGGCTGTCTTGGATGCCCCGGGAAAAGCGTCCAGGAACGCGTAGAACCCTTCGGCGTATCCTTCGGATATCCTGAAATATTCCACATCCCCTTCCAGGTACTTCTGATAGACCTCTTCGATCTCGGAAGCTGCGCGGGAAGTGTCTATATGGATCGTCTTTTCCTTGTCGTCGGTCACAAGTCCGGGAAGGCGCTCGGAATACTGGGTATACATGTTCTCCAGAAATGACCTTCTCGGAAGCTGCGGCCAGAAAGGTATCTCCTTGAAGGTATCGAATATGAGCGCGCACGCCGTCTTTGCCGTTTTAAAAGGAACGCTGCCTATGGCGGTCGGTTCAAAATTGAAGCTTAATCCCGGTCCTCTACCCATTCCCCCACTCACTGAGCCGCTTTATCCTCTTAAGCATATTCGGATGAGTGCTGAATAGTTCCATCATCCTGTCGCCGAAGCCCAATTTCAAGTTCCGCTCCTGCAGCGCCTTTAGCTCTGTGGCGGATATTGTGCCGGAGCTGTCTATGTCAAGGTCCCTCAGCTCCTTGAAATCCTGCATCGCCCTTGAAGTATCGTTGGCGAAAAATGCCTTCATCCCTTCCACATCCTTGATGGCTTCCTTCGGCATCCTGGCGGAACCGTAGACGAGCTTATAGAGCGCCGAGGCAAGGTCCGACGGAGGGGTGCCGAGATCGATGGATCCCTTATCCGCGAAATATTCCCTTACCCTTGACGCGTACAGCACCAGAAGATTGGTCAGAAAATAAAAGAGAAAAGCCACGATGCCTATGATCGCCGTATTCGAAGACGATCCCCTGTCGCGCCTGTCCCCAAAGAACATGAACTGCCAGGCCAAACGGTAGAGTATCATCGGGATGACAGATAGGAGCGTTATCGTAAGCACATCCCTGTTCTTTATGTGGCTCATCTCATGCCCTATGACCGCCTTCAGCTCCCTTTCGTTCAAGAGCCCCATTATCCCTTCCGTGACGCATATCCTTGAATCCTTGATCGTCCTTCCGAACGCGAAGGCATTCGGGACCGCCACCTGTGCGACGCCTATCCTGGGAGTGGATATGCCGGCGCTGACCGCAAGGCTCCGTACCATCTCATGAAGTTTCGGATTTTCGGTATCGCTTAGATATTTGACCCTCATCGACCACTCCACTATCTTCGGGCCTATCATGTACTGGACAAGCATAATGCCGAGCGAAAGGATGAGATAAAATGACCAGTTCGCAAAACCCATGGATGTACCGACCGCCGTCAATACCCCGTATATTACCGCAAAAAGAAGCGTCGTAAGTAAATACATCCTGAACCTTAAACCCAACATATTACTACCCTCCCCTTCATTTTAAAAATCCCACATCTCAAATCTCACATCCCATATCCCACACTACGCCTGAATAAACACTTCCCTCGCGGCAAGCGCCGTTGCTCCCAGAACGACCGCGTCGCCTCCCAGCAGGCTGGGCATTATCTTGACGACGCCTCCCGGCTCTTCGAAGGCGAACTTCTTCACCGACTCTTTCAGAGGGACCATGAATATGTCGCCCGCCCTCTCTACGCCCCCGCCGATGATCACCACCGCCGGATTGAACAGGTTCACCTGGAATGCCACCCTGACCCCGAGGTTCCTGCCGGCATTCTGTATGAGCTCCACGGCCAATTCGTCACCCTTCTTGGCGGCGTCTATCACGATATCTTCGTTTATCTTCTTCACGTCGCCCTTGGCAAGGCTTATTATCTCCGTCGCGATCCCTTTTTCCACGGCCTTCTGGCTCTCGACGACTATCCCAAGATCCACGCCCCACGGCCTCAAATACGTGAATTCCCTGGAATAGTTCTTCTCGTCTTTCTGAAGAGTGCCGAAGGATATCTGCGTCTCGCCGGCGCAGCCGCTCGATCCTATATATACGTCGCCATGGATGACCATGCCGCATCCTACGTCGGAATAAAGGTACAGGAGGTTGTCCACATCCGCGCCCGGATTGAGCGATTTTTCGCCGAATGCGGCGCAGGACGCGTCGTTGCCGATATAAACCGGTATCTTGAATTTATCCTCCACGACGTTTGTAAATTTTACGAAACTTACCCTGGTCCTGCCCCTCGTCGGATCGGTATCGCGTATCGTTCCCGAAGGGTAATCCACTATCCCTGAAATCCCTATACCTATGGCCTTCAACATGGCCGGATCGACCTTGCTCTTCTTGATCACCTCGTCGATGATCTTTACCACTTCGACTACCAGGTTTTCCATACTTTCATCCGGACGACGTATCCGCGACTTGCTGACCACATTAACCTTGAGGTCCGCGACAACGGCCGTTATCTCGTCGGGGCCCACATCGACCCCTACTATATAGGCGCTCTTCGGGTTCATCTCCAACAGCTCCGGGCGCCTGCCGCCGCTCGAAACGTCCAGCCCCACTTCCAGGACCATCCTCTTGTCGATATAATAGTCTATATAATTTGTGATAGTAACTATGTTGTATCCGAGGTTCCTCGATATTTCAGCCTTCGATATCGGCCCCTTCTTCCTGATCAGTTCAAGTATTGCCAGATTCTTGCGTTCCCGGTCCTGCAGGACATGAAAGGTAAAGACTCCGTCTTTCTTCATAGCCACTTTATCCCCTTCGTCTTGGAAGCGTAGATATCCTTTAGATATATCGTAACGACCGGCCCGTTGCCGGCCGTTAGACTGCCAAATTCGAATCTTACGACAGAAACGTTCTTAAGATCGATGGCGTTCTTCACGGGCTTAAAATTTATCGAATAGGCCTGCCACTCTTTTGTGAGTCTTATCGATCTTGCCTTCTCAAGCCTGTATGACCTGTTGTCGTTATCGACCACCACCACGCTCAATACTTCGCCGCCGGCCTCGCCTCTGGCTATAAATTTAAGATCGAGCTTATTCAGGTTGACCGGCTCCGAGAGCTCTATCGAATAATTGGCCCAACCGGCCCCCTTGGAATTGCAGAGCACAAGCTGGTCGCCGGCTGCCTTGCTGTACGTCCCGGCGTCACCCATAAAATAAGCATCCCTGACCATAAGGTGGTTCGATTCGGAACCCTTGATCAAGTATACACCTTTATCTATGACGTTGTAAAATCTTTCTTCGCTGTTGGCCGATCTCACCGAGGGGACTTCGCCGAGTATCCTCACGCTTATCTCGATGTGGCTCTTTGAAAAGAAGATGGCCAGGCACGCCGATAAAGCGGCCGCCGCTACGGCCCATGGCAGGATATGAAGGCGCCTCTTCTCCGGCTTTGCGGGCGTATCCTTAACGGCGGCGGATTTCAGGTAAGTATCCGCGATCTGGTGATGAAGCGCCTCATAGATCTCTTTTCTGTCGAGTTGTTTACTCATCACATCGCTCGTTTCGCGCTTCATCTAACCCTTCATCCCGGTAAGTTTAATGCCTTCCACGAAGAACCTCTGGTTGAAAAGGAACACTATTATGACCGGCACCATCGTCACCAGAGAGCCGGCCATGAGCAGGCCCCAATCAGGCTGGGCGTATTGATAAAGTTCCTGAAAATACGCCAGGCCTATGGGCAGGGTCCTCTTTTCGATGGAATTTGTTACAAGGAGCGGCCACATGAAGCTCACCCAGTTGCCGAGCGAAACGAATATCGTCAGCGTGGCCAGGGCGGTATGCGAAAGAGGGAGTATCATCTTCCAGAATATCCCCCAGAGGCTGCACCCGTCTATCTTGGCGGCGTCCTCAAGGTCTCTCGGTATCGTCATAAAAAATTGTCTCAATAGAAAAGTGCCGTAAGCCGAGAATATGGCCGGTATTATAAGCGCCTTGTAAGTATCTATCCATCCGAAAGCCCTCATCAGGGTAAATACCGGGATCATCGTGACCGAGCCCGGGATCATCATCGTCGCCAGATACGCGAAGAATATCTTATCCCTGCCCGGGAACTTAAGCCTGGCAAAGGCATAGGCGGCAAAAGCGCTCGTCGCCACCTGGCCGAACGTAACGCACAACACGACAAAGATGCTGTTCAAATAGAACTTCGCGAACGGGACGACCTTCCACACGTCTATGTAATTCTTGAGATACAGCGGATCGGGGATCCACTGGATATCGGAAAGGCTGAATACGAATACCGAAGAATATGATTTGAGCGACGTTGAAAGCATCCAGAGGAACGGTAATAACATAGCCAGGGCGCCCAGCGAAAGCGCCGAATACGTGAGTGCTCTCTTGACGATAAATTCAATCTTTTTTTGACGCATATGCCTAGATCCTAATAATGGGAGTACTGGACCAGCTTCCCGCCGAATCTCCAGTTAATTACGGTAATGACGAATACGACTATAAAGACGAACCAGGCTATGCTGGCCGCGTATCCGACATGCTGCCATGAGTAAAGATGATTATATATCAGGTATTCCAATGTGGTTGTGGACCGGCCCGGACCGCCGCCGGTCATGATATAGGCCTGCATGAAACCGCCCTGGAAACCGCCTATTACGGCCATGACGGCGACAAAGAACGTTGTAGGGCTTATCATGGGCCAGGTAATGTTCCAGAACCTGTGCCAGGGCCCCGCGCCGTCTATCTCCGCGGCCTCGTAAAGCTCCCTGGGCACTCCCTGCAGAGCGGCCATAAAAAGTATCATATTGTAACCGCCGAGCATTATCCACAGGCCCATCATCATCAAAGACGGTTTTGCCCAGGCCACAGACGTAAGCCATGGCACCCTCTTTATCGGCACGGAAAGGAACGCGCCGGCCTTGGTCAGCATGCTGTTCAAGAGCCCGAAATCATAATTATATATCCATGCCCACAACAGGCATATGGCGACGCCATTGGTTATGGTCGGAAGGAAGAAGGCCGTCCTGAATATATTCATGAACTTCACCTTCTGGTTCATTGCCAGGGCCAGTAAGAGCGAAGCCATGATCTCTATAGGGATTATAATCATTAGAAACAGGGTATTGCCGAAGCATTGCCAGAATAGAGGGTCGTTGAATACGATCTTTCCGGCCTCTCTATGAAAACCGAGCAGGTTCTGGAAATTGACGAGCCCTACAAATTTAGGACTGGAGAGCATATCCCAGCTTACGAAGCTCAATATCAGGGAAAATGCCACAGGCACCAGGGTGAATATCATAAAACCCAGGAAATTGGGCATTATGAACAGATATCCGGCGATCGCCTCTTCCCTCCGGCCGCCTTTAAGACCTCTCAATATATTACCCCCTTATTATCAGATTAATATAACATAAAGAGGGGTATTATTCAAAGAAATCTTCGGCCTTAAGCAGTTCTTCGGCGTTCTTAGCGATAGGATCGGCATGGAACCTTTTCCTGATCGCGCCGTTATTAAGATAATTATTGAGCGCCACCAGCGACATGGCCTGGTCAAGGCACAGATATTCCATGGCCACCTTTCCGGTCTCGACGTTTATCGAATCATAGAAACCGTACTCGCCGTATACGCGGTATTTCCCGATCATCGTCCTGAGGTTCTTCACGCATTCCGTCGGAGCGAATTCGAGGGCCAGGAATGTGGCATGAGGCGTAACTACGCCCGCCTTATATCCCTTTATGCCCAGGGGCTTGGCTCCGTATTCCGAATAACCGCCTTCCGGGACGCACGAAGGCGACATGCCGAATACGGGATAGCCCAGCTTATCGAGCGCGTACCTGATATGGATTTGGGCATGCCTCGAGTCGTTCAGGCCGAGGGCCTTGGGCGCAAGCGACTTTTCGTCTATGATGATCGTGGGCATCAGGGCTTCGAACATACTGCCTCCCCAACTCGGGACGAACTTGATATCATCATATATATAGTAACCTCCCGTAGTCCTGCACCCGAGATAGGTCTTCTCTTTTCTGTCTCTTGGCGTCTGCGTCTGCCATAACCATGAATCGGGAAACGTCCTGGACAGCCGGAACCAGTGGTCCTTAGGGACATTGCCTTTTCCTATGGCAATATAGCTTACGGCGCGTGGTTCCGTATAAAAGGCCCCGTAATGGTATTCGGAATAATAATCGATGTTCGTATAGAACCCGTGGTACATACTTCCCTCTACGGGATCGTAGAAGAAGGAGAAGTCCATCTTGTCGATCAGCGCCTGGCAGCGAGGGCCCGCCTCCTCGGGGAAGGCGTTCTTCGCGACGATGAGCCCGGCGGCAAGCCATCCGGTGTCTACAAATGATATGAAATTGCTCGTCCTCTGGAATATGGTGATGTCGTAGTAGTTGTATGGGAATCCGTTATATTTTTCAAGCTTCTCTATCGAGTCGAGCGTGCCTTTCAGCCTCTTGGCCGCATCGTCTTTAGTTATGAACCCCAGGTCGTAAGCGGATACCAGGCACATGAGATATAAACCGACATTTGTGATATTGGTGTAGTCCCCGATCCTCGTCCGGCTCGACAGCGTAGACTCTTCGCTTATCTCTATGTTGTCGAGCGGCAGTTGGTGCTCCCTGTCGACGATATTATCGAAATATTTCCATGTATCTCTTGCGATCTCGGTAAGGAAAGCCCTGTCATCGGCGGGAAACTGCTTCTCCGCGAATACCTTCTTTGGATATCCGTTAAGCCTCGCAACAAGGAATTTCGCGAATTCTTCCGGAGAAGACTCCTTGTCCGTCTTCTTCTTTTTGTGCGGCACCGTGTCCCTGATGCTAGGGCCGGGATTACCCGTCTTTACAAAAGATATATCGTCGAAATATAACGCCCCCTCCAGCCTGTCGACCCTCTTCTTTTCGAACGTTATGACGAATTCCCGCAAATCGCGCCAATCCAGGATGCCGTTCATGACGTTCAAGGGAATGGAATATTTCTTCCATTCCTTGGTGACGCCTTTGACTATATAGGTGCCCGTTACGGTCTCTTCGTGCCCTTCGGGGTCTTTTTGGAATTTTTTGAATTCTATCTTAAAAAGCGTCGGATACCCTTTTTTATCATCGCCCTTTACCCAGAATTCAAAGTGGTCGCATAAAGACGCGTCCAGGTCCCGAAGCTGCGTCCAGAAACCGTTAACGGCGTCATTGGGCGAATTCAAGCTGTATTCGAGCTTAAGCGACGCTCCTTCTTCTCCGCGCCTTATCACATTATCCAGCGATGAATTCATCCACTGCGTCTGGTCATCCGGGTCTTTTTCCCAGGCTCCGGACTCACCGTTCAGGTTGTTGATGAGAGAATCCCTGTTGAAATCCGCCACGTTGATAATAACGGGTTTAGGCAAAGGCTCCCGGCTTTTCACCGCGGGCAGGACCCCTGCCGCAAATACGGACGCCGCCGCGAAAAGCGCCGCAAACATCACCGATGAGCAAGCAATGAAAAAACCCCTCTTTATCGTCATAATGTCCTCTTATCAGCTATTCTATCCTAAACAAAAACCCTCTGCAACATGATTCGGTGGGCGTAAAATATTATGTGTATTACCCTTAGCCTGATTTTGCCATAGGTAGCTATTGTTGTGGGTCCTGTCGCTTCCTCGACTTTTCTTTTAAGGGCTCACGGGAGACAGTGTCCATCCAGGCCTGCTTGGTAGCATCTTACGCGATGGGTGCTAGAACAATAGTCTATAGATGCCAGTACCCCGTTCGCCCGTTACGAGAAAAGTCTCGGTCGCGCCACCCACAACCTACTACTCACAACCCAATAGGGCATAGCTGCTTTCAGCTGTCAACAGACACCAAAATATTTTACTTGTTGGGTTGGCTAGAGGAATAAGGAAGTATGCCAAGTAGGCCATGGTAGAAAAGTGGCTGGCGGAACTTTCGGGGGTTGCCTGAAGCGAATGTCGTGAAATTTTGATACCTTATGGCGATATAGAAAGGCCGATGAAACTGCTAACCTGACATATCTAACCTGGTTAGAATTGTCGTGAGATATGAGTCTATGAAGGACGAAGGAAGAGGGATGAGGGACGTCTGTGGTAGCGAGTAAGGTAATAGCTAATAGATCGTATGGTAAGTGTGTTGGAGGCGGAACTTTTGGGGGATACTAGTATAGAGTCCTCCGAGGGGTGCGTGTTGAGCGGGGCGTCGAAAATCTCGAGCGGGCACGGATCCCGCCAAACTCCTATTCTAGAGAGCATACCGAGATCCAAGAGGCTATATACTATTGGTTTGGCGGGAGAGCGAGAGATTTTCCGAGGGAAATTTCCTCGCAGGGGAAATTTCACGTCCCCGCGAAACACCACCCCGAGAGGGGACAAGGCACCCCCGAAAGTAAACGCCTTCTATCCCTACTTCAACGGACTCTTAGACACATCCCTGTATACGCGCTTCACCTTCAGTTCGCCCCTTGGCTTATCCAGATCGCGCGGCAGGACCATCTCGCCCTTGACCAATGACGCGCCTACCACGCCTTCCATCGCCTGGCGGAGCATCCATCCGGCGGCGCCGGTATATCCATGCCATATCATGCGTCCCATGTCAAAATTGGTCAATATGTCGGCCGATTGCTTGTTGGGCTGTCCTCCGTACACCTCTATCTCGCGCCCCTTTACGTGCGGGATAGGCGATATCTTGAGCCATAGCCTGTAGGCTATGCCCCTGTATTCATCCGCCTTGGAGTCATTGCCCCGTTTTTCAAACTCTTCGGCAAGTAACCGCGCCGCCCTCACCAGCCACTGGACGCCATGGCAATACATGCCGTTCTCCCTGACGCCTTCGGGGTACTTGGAGCTCCTGCCGAGATAGGGCTTTGTGTCTTCACGCAGGGCCGGCCAGCCAAGCAGTATTGCATTCTCTTTCTCCAGCACGCTCAAGGCGGTATTAAATATCGTAAGGCCCCGCTCGAAGTTTATACCCGACATCACCGCCCACGCGGCGGTAAGGGCGTCGATCTCCCAGATGCCGCTTCCCTTTACGCCTATCTCCGTGCCGTCGTCGTGTATAGCGCGAAGATACCTGTCGGAGCGCCATGTCTTCTCGATCGCGGCTTTAAGGGCATCCATCTTTTTCGTATAATACTCCTTGCGCGCCTGGCCGTCTTTTTCTCCTATGATATCGACCATCCCTTTAAGTATATAGTGAAGGAAGAATCCGAGCCATACGCTTTCGCCTTTTCCTTCACTGCCTATCTCATCAAGACCGTCGTTCCAGTCTCCCGTACCTATGAGAGGGAGGCCGTTCGAGCCCATCCTCTTCTCCAGCACAAGGTCTATCGACTTAAGGCAGTGCCTGTAGACGGTGTCCGACTTGGTAGAGCGGTGGTAGAGATGCCCCCATCCCTGCTTATTCCTGGGAAGAGGCCCATACGGGAATTGCGCTACCATGTAAGGCGCCATCTCATCGAGTATGGTCTTATCGCCCGTAGTCCTGATATATTCCGCCACCCCCCATGCCAGCCATACCGGATTATCGGAAGCCTGCGACCTGCATGCAAAGGCGGTCCGTCCGTCGACCAGAGTGAAGAACCAGTGGAATACATCGCCCTCTATGAACTGCATCGTCGCATGCAGCAATATTTGTTTACGCGCAAGCGTTGGATCCGCCCATATAAGGTTGACTGTGTCCTGCAATTGGTCCCTGAACCCGTATGCGCCGCTCGTCTGATAAAATCCGCGCCTGGCCCATATACGCTCCGCCAGCGCCTGATACTTCAGCCAGTTCTGGTAACGGTCGAATTCGGGATTATTCGTCTCTACCTTAAGGGTGCTCATGTAGCCGAGCCACCATCTCTTTGTGTCTTCAAGACTCTTCTTTACCGTATCGACATCGTTGTACTTTCCGACAAGACGCGATGCCTCTTTGCGGTCATCGGCCTGGCCGAGTATTATGGCCACGGTCCTCTCGCCCTTAGCCGGCAGATCGAGCGTTCCAAGAAATGCCGCGGCCTGCCTTTCATCCGTGAATTGAGTCCGGTCCGGCGACCCCTTTTCTACCATATAAGGATGCGCCACAGACTGCCCGGTCCCGAAGAACCTGCCGCGGCTGGTCTCCACGCATGCGGCCGGTACCGACATCGAAGCGAAAGCCCACCCCGAGCGGAATATATTGCGCGGATTTTCAAAATACAATGCGCCTGATCGCTTATCGCGCCTGACCAGCAAGGGGCCGGACCTTTCGGGCATGAAGCCGAGCACCATCTGGAAATACGGCGCTATCCGCATCTTTACGGGTTTGTCACCCGCGTTCTTCACGGTCAACAGGTATACACCCGTAGGATCGTCGTGAGGAACGAAGACCGTCAACTCGGTGGATATCTTCCCGCGCTCCATCCGGAATACGGCGGTACCGTCTACGCCGAATTCGGATATGTTCCTGGCCCTCTCATCGTTAAGAGGATGATATGTGGGAGAGTACCATTCATTATTGTCCGGATCGTAAAGATATATCGCCTCGGTAGGCGTCTCTTTGGTCACCAGGTCCGCCCAATCGGGCGTAAGGCGGTTCTGCTGCGAGTTGCCGTTGCAGGATGTATGCAGCCCCCTGTTAGTCACCATGACTGAATGTACTGGATTCGATAGCGCATGGTCTACCGGCCTGGGAGTATATGGAGTGTTGACCCGCAGTTTATTACCGTTATCTATGAATTCAGAATAAGGCTCGGCCGTCCCTTGCGGTATTTCACCGTGTCCGATGAGCGGAGACTTCTTCTCATCCGACGGAGAAGCAGGGGCCTTCACGCCCTTTGGAGCAAGGTGCTTACCGATAAGCTCCAGGGCGGACTTCCTGTCCTTGGAGTAGCCTATCATGAGGCGCATCGAGGACGACCCTTTCGGCCCGACCGGGGTATTAACCGCAAGGCTGCCTATCGGATCGAATGTCGGGTACGGAGAGCTGTCCCTCGCCGGCAGGAACTTCATCGTATCGAATACCCTTGGAGACCATATACTTCTTGCGCGCCCTATAAAATCCATACGGTTCGTAAGGAAGCCTTCGGGGATGACGTCCGAGGCAAGCATACCCATCGCCTTGGTGCTCTTCTGCCATGATAATATAGCGTTCGCCTGGCTTACATATTCCATCTCGGGGTAGAGCCTGGCATACTGCGTGTGGAACCTGTCGTGTATGCCTCCATTAAGGACCCATTCAAGGTAAGGCACTACTTTCAACTCGCGGGGCTTGTCGGTCAGGTTCTCTATTTTAATATTCCATATCTCCGCGGTTGAGTCCCGGTCCGGGAGCCTGATCTCTATCGTCGTCCTCACCCCGTTACTTTCATTCGTTACGCTAACACAATCATCGCACCTCTCTATGCGCGAGGCCTCGAACTTCCCTCCCGGGAAATTCCCCGCGACGGGCCAATAACGCCGAGGCCGATCCTTGCCTTCGGAGGCTTCGACAATAAAGAGTATCCTGCCGCACGGATCCATACCGTCGTATGAACGGCGGCTGACATCGCACTCCTTGCGCGGGACCTCGCTGAAGACCTCTCCGTTCTCTCTCAGGATGACCCTGTACTCCCTGTTGGCAAGTTCATGGCTCGTGATGCTCTTCCTGCGCGAACGCTGGCTCAACAAGCGCAATACGAAAGACACGCAGGCGCCCGCGATTATGGCTATGGTCACATATAAAAACATCTTTGGAAGAGGGATGGATAAGAGCGTGGTGATCCCTCCGCCCTTTGCCCTGGCGGCATTCTGCATCGCCTCGGAAGTGTTCCAGACGTGATCCCATTCCTGGCCTCTTGGAATGTAGAAAGGTATCAATAACGGCGCCCATGTCGCGAAGCGCTTTACGCCTTCCGGTATATAACGCTGGGCGGTCGCGGGGCCGATGAAACGGGCCACTTTCTCATCAAGCTTATCCATGCCGATAAAACTCAGGTTTACGAGCGTCGCGACGCGAAGCCCCATATGGTCCATCCATATGAGGACGCGGAAGAAATCGAAGGCCATGACATATACGAATACCTGAAGGCTCCACGCGCGGAACGCCTCCGGAGATAAGGCGAAATTCTGGAATATCGCGACCAGCGTGCGTATGCCTCCGTCCTGGTTATACCAGGTCGGGTCCGGCATCATCCTTAAGCCGGTGAATATAATGGGGGACATCCACAACCCCCAACGCAATACATAGATCATATGCTCGGTAAGCTGGGCAAAACCCGCTTTTGAGAAAAAGAACTTTATCGGGGTCTTATCCTTCTCGAAATACGCCTGCATGAATACTTTATTGATGGCGAATAACCATGCCGCGATCGACCAGTTAATTACCCCGGCCAAAGATTCCAGATATATCAATTTGCTGCCGCCGGTATAAGAGCCCATATCTATCCGGCCCCATTTATTGACCAGCGGATACGTCGTATAATCCACCGCGGGGAATCCGGTGCTTGTATACTGCTTGAATTTTTCCACGATGACCGGTACCTGCATGGAATCGAGGTAAAACGCCGCGGCGCTCCCTATGAACCCTCCTAGGAGCGAATCGACTAAATACATCTTCCATGTCTGGATCCGTCCCTGACCCTTAAAACCGTAATAAGCGTCCCTAAGAAAGCTTATCCCGCCCGACGCAAGGGCGCCTATCAGCAACCCGAATTTTATTCTCTCCGCCATGGGTTTATCGAACATGCCCTGGGTTACCATATAAGCGAAGCCGAACCCGACGATGGCTCCCCTGGCGCACAAGGACCAATGGCCGTAACTATACCGGGTCCTTTCCGAAAAGCGCAGGCTGCCGTCGAAAGTCTCTATTATTGTCTTTATGAGAGGAAATACGATCGCGCCGGCCAGTACCCCCAAAAGTAACGGCGCCGACGACCAGCTCTTCTGTAGAGCGCCGGAATTTATCATTATGCAAAGCGCGTATAAAAACACCATGACTATACCACTGAACGCCATGCCTTTTCTCATGCCGGCGTCAACGTGCTTTGAGATGCTTTCGGCGGAAGGCTCGAGCCGTTTGCCTCCATCGAGCATCGTCCCTGTAATAAGGTAGACTTCGCCCCATAATCCGGCGAACGATAACATCGTGCTCACTATTCCGGCGATCGCCCTGATGGCTAGCGGCAGGGCCGCCAATGCCTTCATGGATCCGAGGTCCGCGATGTGCGGGGCCACAACAACGCCTATCGATACCAATAAGATCGACAGATGGGCCTTGCCGGTGGTGAGTAGTTTCCCCTTCGTCCCTAATCCTATTCCGTTGGTAACCGCTTCGTTGAAGATGAACATGACGATCACCTGCCCGATGGACTGGGAGAGAACCGGCCACCTGGCCAGGATACCTAAGGTCATCACATTGCCCAGCTCCCGCAGGATACCCATGTTCTCCACAAGAAGCAGCCAGTTCAGTATATAAGGAGTCCCTGCGATAAGGCCGCCCGGTATCCCTCCGAGATGCTTGCCGGAAGAAGCCAGCGATCTTATATTCGCCACATGATAGATGATGAAGGCGAGCGTCGCTATGACATTGCTGAAAGTGAAGACCTGGGCCCATGCTGAGGGGGATTGAAGCACCGCCTGCCTGCTTGAGGCGGCGACCAAAAGGCCGGTTAAAAGAGCGTTTTGGAGTACCTCCGCCGGGGTAAGGTGCTTGCCGGTAAGGCCGTACTTCGCGAGCTCGGCTATGACCACACCCATCACACCAAGGGCAAGGAAATTGAAGTTCAGGCCGGCGTCAAGAAAACTCACCGTCCCCAAAGAATATATGCGCAGCCCCATACCTAATATTAGGACCCCCAGGATGGCATACAAAAAATCGCGCATGATCCCGCCCGTGGGCTTATATACGCCCTTGACCTTACCGAACCCGAACAGCCTTCCCGACATCACCGCAATGAGGGCCAATAAAAGGCTCATCGCCAGCACAAGGCCCACCTTTACGAAAGTGAAATATTTCTGCAGGGACGTGAGCTTGAAAAAATTCAGGTCGAAATAGATGATCCCGTCCAGCCGCTTACCGCCTTCCATCGGGCTCACGACAAATACTACCTCATTCAGGCCGCCGATCCTGTTCCAGTCCACCGGTTCAAGACAATATCCCCACCCCTTCTCAAGGCGCATGGGTATGTTCTGGACCGCGTTCTTTCCCTTTATCTCAAGCTTGACGGAGATCTGTCTGAGCTGATCAGGATTTGATATCCTGGCCCCCACCTTTACCGCGTCTACAACGCCGGACCTGAAATCGGATGGGAAGCTCTTCGTCCATACGCCTATTATGGAGCCGCTGAATATCGTGTAATCGAATTTCAGGACACCCTTATTTACGGATTCATCCCTCTCGACGACCACGTCGCCAACGGCCGGCCCCATATTGAAAGAGCCTTTTTCCCCGGCTTCCACAATGCTGAACGTGGAGGCCTTGCCGGTCTCTCCGCCGCCATCATCGGAAGCGGCCGAAAGCGGTATAAATACAGCCGTCAGTAGCAGCAGCGCCGTCAGGGCGGCGTAACCAAGCCCCGATTTATTCAGAAATCGCATCTTGCGAGCCCCCGTCATAATAGATCGCTCCTGTCTTTTATTTTATGCCTATGAACACCCTATTCCCTGACAATAACCACCAGGCCCAATTCCTTTGCCGGGTCTTTCCTTATTCCTTTGTCCGGCTGCCGGACCAATCCAAAATCATCGACCCGCGCCACTACCTTATATGCGCCCGGCTCATTGGGAGCCTGCCATTCTTTCGTCTGCGTCTGTTTCTCATCGGCGAACTTCCCGCCTCCGCTCGTCCACTGTACGGAAATGAGGTCCTTCTCGGTCTGTTCGCTAAGCTTCTTCGGCAGGCGGCTCGCGTCGTCTTTGTCCTGCATGTACGCAGAATACGAGTCGGAGTCTTCGAGCGCCGTGATCGCGATCTTAACACTTGAGCCCGGCCGGGCCTCCATCATCGGAAGGCCTTCCTCGTTCCTTGCGATCTCAGGTCTCCGGTCCGATTTCTTGGACACCCCGCCCTGCTTCTTCCCAGCAAATTCGGCCGGCAGCAATTCGCCGTCCGCGGATTTGCTGGGATCCCACATCCTGAAAGAATTGTCGCTCCTTATTCCGAACGAAGGCTTGGCGCCTCTCTTTATCTTCTTGATATCTTCGGTCAAAATCTCTGCGGAATAATAGTAACTGCTGGCCGGGTCCACCTTTTTCAGCCTCGCCGAGGCCTTATCGTATTCCTTGTCGTGATAATGGAGAAGCGCTATCAATACCTGCGCGTAATCTCCGACATTTTTTCTGTAATATGCGTCGATCAGATGCTGCAGCCCCTCTATGGCCTTCTCCTTCTGGAAGTTCTCGTAATACAACTTGCTCAATAACTCGAATGCCTTGTCATACCATATGCTCGCCTGGTAGGCTGTAACAAAATTTTCCAACTGGGTAATCGCCTTGGTGTAATCGTGTTCGTTATAAAAACAGGCCGCAAGCCTGTAACTGGCGTAATCGACGACCTTCGAATCGTCGAAATTCTGCATGTAATGCTCGTAATAATGGCGGGCTTCCTTATATTTTCCCGACTGGAAGTACTTCTCCGCTATCTCCATGATCTTAGGGGCCAGCTCATCTTTTGTAAAATAGTTCTGCGCCAGGCTGGTATACTGGTCATACATCGCCTGGGCATCCTGGTGGCTTCCTTGGGAGAAAAGCATGTCCGCGTCGCTGCGCAGGCTTTCGAATATCTCTTTGGCGGTAGCGCTATCGGCCTTCGAAGCGAAGGCGGTCTTGATCCTTATGGCATAGTCGTTCAATCCGGCCGCCTTGAACTTTTCCGATACTGCGTTGAGAGCCGCCAGCCTGCCGGCGGCATCCTCCGATCGATCGATGATTGCGCTTACTAAAGCGTTAAACTCATCCTCCGCCTGCTGCGGCTGGATCTTTTCCTTATATATCTGGAACCTCAGGAAACGGATATCGGCTACCAGGGCCTTAGATCTCGCTGCCACAAGCGCCTTGTCCAGGCTGTCGAGCGCCTCGGTAAAGTACTGGCCATTGACGTTCATATACAACCGTCCGGCCTCGAGGTCATTATCCTTCGACAACAAAGCCAGCTGAGCCTGCCTGAGCTTTGCTATGGCGTAATGCGGAGCTCCGGGATCCTTCGACGACAGGTCCTGGCTCATGCCTTTGATATCGGAGACGAGTTTTTCGAAATCATCGTATGTCTTGCACTGCGCCGATATCTCATCTACGGCCTTTACAAGATCCTCGGGAGTGGGAGAGCCCGATATCCTCGCTATCGCCCCCTGAAAATCCAGCGTGTAATCAGGCGCCGGAGGTTCCGGCGCAGGCTGGGCCTCCTGAGGAATATTTTCCTGTTCCTGCGCGGGCGCGCCGTCTTGCGAATATGTAATGCCGCCCTGCGCCGACAGGATCACCATCGACAGCATCGCTACTCTCAATATAGTCTTGATCATGGGGTCATCTCCTGTTCTTACTCTTTGCGAAACCCGCTTTTGCAAGCGATTCCTTTACGTATTTATTTTTCATGAAGTTCTTCCATATAAATCCTGTCCTGAAGTTCTCCACAGGTAATAGCAGCATGGCTACACCGATACCGTAATAGGTAGACGCATACCAGTCATGATCCAGATCGTAAGAATCCCTGAAACCATATTGACCCCATAATTTAGGATACGTTAAATACATATATTTAAGCGCAGACATGGAGAGATATGGCGTAAAGACTATGGATCCGGCCGGGCCGACCGGCGATATAGTGCCGTCGTACAGGGCCTCGCCGCTGCCGGTTGGCGGGGTTCCGAAATGCATGGTATATCCCTCCGGCCTTGCCATAGAGGTCACCCCCCAGGCGTTTTCCCCAAACCCTTTGTATTTATCCGCATTATCTATGCAGAACTGCCTGTTCGCTATGGTCGCGTTTGTGGAATTCTCGAACCAGTCCACGCCCTGCCTGTCGACCAGGCCCCGGAAATCGAACCAGACGTTGGCATACTGATATGCGAAGAGGCTCCCGTGCCAGCTGTATATGAACGGCTTGCCCGCGCCGTATGAATCTTTCTGGCGCGTCCAGGCATAAAAAGCGTCGGGACTGACGGGGTGTGTAGGAGAGCCTATCGCAAGAAGCGAGATCAGTATGACCTCATCGGTGTAATAATCCCAGTATGACTCGAGAAATCCCCTCTCGGGAGACCAGCCCATTGAGAACATATTGGACCAGGGTCCCTTTTCCTGGCTAAGGAACTTCGTCCACTCCACGTTCTTATAGATCTGTTCGGCCCTGGTCCTTACATCCCCGCCGAAATATTCTCCAGCCATCAGCGCGCCGCAGACGAGGATCGCCGTGTCTACCGTAGAGATCTCACTCTTCCCGGCCCTCTTGCCGGTGTTCATATTAAGAAAATGGTAGAAGAACCCGTGTTTGCCGTCGGCAAGCGGCTCTTCCTGCGCGTTTTTAGGAAGAAAGGTACCGAGGGCGCGGATGACCCTGGCCTTTGCCTCGTCTTTCTTTATCCATCCCCTCTCGGCCCCTAAGCATAATGCCGCTATCCCGAATCCGGTAGAGGCTATACTTGCGTCGCCGCCCCCGCTCGTATCCGCGAAAAGCCCGTTTTTCGGATTTTGATGGCTGTTGAAGAAGTCAAAAGCCCTCCTCTCCACCAGGTCCAAAAATTCGTCATCCGTCATAGGCTTTACGCTGCAATCTATCAGCGCGCCTGTCGGCTTCTGGTTGCCTCTTATGTCGGTAGCAACGGCCCTCACCTGGTAACTGTAAAGGTCCCTGGAATTGTCCGGCTCCCAACTGACTTTATATATATCTTTTGAGACATCATAATCCCTGCCGATCGTCCTCCATGTGGCCCCTCTATCCGTAGAATATTCAAAACCGACGCTTTCTATATAAGGATTGCGCCTGATATCTTCGGCGGCTATCCTTAGCTCATTGGAACCCTTGAAGGCCAGGCACTGTTTCGCGTCCGTACCATTGACCCTGAATGTAGATTCGGCCGGAGCGGCGATATCCCCGGCATTCTTCGAAGAGAGCGTATCTTCCGGCCTGTAACCGAAGATCACATCGTCAATATTAATAATGCCTTTCTTATTGCCGGCCCTATTTTCAAGGACAAAGACCAGCTCTATCATCTTCGACCAATCCGTGATCATGTTGAGATCCTTTAGCGGGATCACCACCTTCTGCCACTCCTTAAGCATGATCTTATTCTTCAGATAATCGTTCACATAAACGAAGCTTGTGATATCCTTGCCGAAAGTAAATATCCCGTCCGCGTTTATATCCTGATGCAGCTCTACCTTTATATTGCCGCCATCCCGGTCATTCTTCACCCAGAAGGAGAGATAATTGTAATTCCGCAAGGAGAGAGTACCGGTAACTCCGGGCTTACCCGGTATCTCCTTGTGGAGCTTGATCCAGTAGAACGTATACTCTCCAAGGCCGGAAACATCGTAGTCAAGGCGGGCTGAATATCCCGAATTGCCGAATGTGACGCCATCGTCCTTGGTCACAGCGGCTACATTGACGCCGGGCTTCTCTTCGTCTCCTCCGGAAAGCCCATTGAGGTTGGTGGATAAGGATCCTCCGTTATAATCGCAAAGTACGATCGACTGGACGGGCCTCTTCGACGAACCGTTCGGCTGCGCAAAAGAGACATCGCACGACAATAAGATGGCCGTGAAAAAATATGATAACGACAGTATTGATATGCCGGCCCTTGATAAGATCGATCTCATCCTTCCTTTATCCTCCGGTAGAACTAAGCGGGCGACGAAAGCCTCGTTAATAGAAAAGCCTCCGTCGCCCGAAAAGATCAAATCCCTAGTTTAAATTATTTGTTCTTGGTAAATCTGATATCATCCATATAGACGACACCCTTCTTATTCGAGGCGATCCTGTCTTCAAAAACTACGACGAGCTCGGTAAGATTCGAATAATCGGTTATTCCCTTGAACTCCTTTAAGGGGATAACAATATCCTGCCACTGATCGGTCACGTTGGTCACATAATAACGGCCAACCTGCTTTGCGGCGTTCTTGACCTCTACCTTAAATACGGTAGTAAAGCCGACCTTCGCGTCGCCTTTCACCCAAAACGCGACGTTATCGTACTTTGAGGCGTCAAAGTTCTGCAGATACATCCAGAATCCGTTATAGGCCGGGTTCTTCGACTCGACGCTGTAGTCGAGCTTCATGGCAAAACCGGTATTACCGTGCCTGTTCGCCGTATCGAACGATTCCGTACAGCCCTGAGAGAAGTCTGTGGGGTCTTTATTCCATGCTCCAAAATCCCCCCCTATGTTATTCGGCTTCTCTCCACTGTTAAAATCGGCGATCACGAACTCATTTCCCTGGGCGGCCACGGTGGCTGCGAAGGAAAACGGCGCGGTTACCAAAATCGCCATGGCGAGAACAATCGCTGCATAAAGCATCTTCTTCACCATTTTTTTACTCCTCCTTTCCTTGGTTTTATTACGCCCAAAGTATACTATGATGCCGATTAAAATATGGTTAGAACAATATTAAAATATTCTAATATTTAACCCATTGATACAGGAAGAGTTACGGTAAAAACCGACCCTATGCCAGGCGAGCTTTCCACATCTATCTTACCCTTGTGGGCGTCTACGATCGATCTTACGATGCTCAACCCCAGCCCGAACCCGTGGCTCGTCCTTGATTCGTCTACCCTGTAAAACCTGTCAAATATGCGGCTTATCTTATCCTTCTGTATGCCTATACCTGTATCGGTTATGGCAATGATCGCGTGATTTTCACGCCTTATCATGGATATAGAGACCTTGCCGCCTTCAGGCGTATATTTCACCGCATTATCCAAAAGGTTGAGAAAGAGGTGCTTGAGCTGCTGCTCATCTCCTTTAACCACTACCCCTTCTTGAGCCGAAATCGCGGTTTCCACGCGTTTATGGACAGCCGCTTTTTTAATGGTATTCCCGACCCCGTATATAAGAAGGCCGAGGTCGATATTCTTATTATCCGGGAGGATCTTCCTGGAATCAAAACTGGCCAATAACAAAAGATTTTCAACAAGCCTTGATATCTTATTTATCTCTTCAAGGCTGCTCTTCAGCACCGCTTCATATTCTTCGCTGGTGCGGATCTTTTTGAGCATGACCTCGAACTCCCCTTTCAATATGGTAAGAGGGGTCTTAAGGTCATGCGACAGGTTCTCGAATAATTGTTTCTGCGAAGTGAAGGCGCTGTCAAGGCGCACGAGCATATCGTTGAACGTCTCGGCAAGCTGCTGTATCTCGTCTTTGGTATCAGGTATCTTGAGCATCTGTTTCATATTTTCGGCGGTTATTTCATGAATTGTCTTTGTCATATTATTGACGGGCCGCAGCGTCAGCTTGGCGAGAAAAGCCCCCATCACGCCGGTGAGGAGCACCGTCATAGGGAACAGGACGAATATAGCGATCCTCAGGATATTAAGGGTCGTCTGGATGGAATTGAGGGGGCTTGCCACCTGAACGACATATTCGACCTTGTCGTTCTCTACCGCGGGAGTTATGAAAACCCTGAACCTTTCCATCTTTTTTGTCGGGAACGAAGACGTGAGGGCCCCGAAAGAGCTCTTCCCTTCCAATACCGCATTGAATATGTCTTTGGAAACGCTGGTTATGCCCTGGGTGTTCTTGGATGAGGCCACGACCGAGCCGTCCGGAGTGAATATCTGGATTATGATGTCGAGCAGTTTAGGGTCCTTGGATTTTTCCTGGACCCAGCGCTGGGCGATCGTCGCAAAATCTATCTTTTCAAATCTTACGCTCTCATCCCACGACCCGAACCTGTTGGGGCCGAGCCGTTCGGCCGCCCAATACGCGTTAATGGCATGGACTATCCCGTCTCCCTTTGTCTGCAGGAGCGAATCCATGTTGTCATTAAGGCTGAGCTCGACATAATGGTATAAGATAAGGCTGAATATGGTGAGGATAATGGCAAGTATGGCCATATATACTATGGACATCTTGAAACGGACTGACTTGTAAAACATATCGCTCTACCCCTTAAGCGTGTATCCCCTGCCGCGGATCGTATGTATCAGTTTTTTCGAGCTGCCGGAATCTATTTTATTGCGGAGATAGTTGATATATACATCTATGACGTTCGTAAACGTATCAAAGTCGATATCCCAGACATGTTCGGATATCATTGTCCTGGTCACAACGGTCCCCGCGTTCCTCATCAGGTATTCCAGGAGCGAATATTCCTTTGCCGTGAGTTCTATCTCTTTTCCGGCGCGTATGACCTTATGGGTGGTGACGTCGAGCGAAAGGTCCGACACCTCCAGCTTCGTGGCCGGCGCGGACGTCTTCTTGCGCAGCATGGCCCGTATCCTGGCAAGGAGCTCTTCGAACGCAAAGGGCTTTGTCATATAATCATCGGCCCCGCTATCGAGCCCCAGGACCTTATCCTCTACGGAATCCTTGGCGGTCAGCATGATCAGAGGGGAAGAGATCTTTTCGGCCTTCAGCTTCCTGCATAACGTAATGCCGTCCATCTTCGGTATCATCAGGTCGAGGATTATAAGGTCATAATCGTTGGTCTTTGCCATGAAGAGGCCGTTTTCGCCGTCGTAAGCTACGTCGACGGCGTATCCTTCCTCCTTAAGGCCCCTTTTAACGAAATCGGCAATCTTTTTTTCGTCCTCTACCACCAGGATGCGCATACCGCCCTTTCCGTTACCCCATCATAACTTCGACCGAATGGACCCTTTTATCGCTTAAGGCCTTTATTATATTCGACCCTATACGCTTACCGTCCAGGTATACCTCTTTTACGCCTTTAGATACGTGATCCGGATTCCTTACCTTAATATTATATACAGCCTGCCCATAAACCCTCTTCATCGAAAAACCATCCCATCTCGAAGGTATACAGGGGTCTATCAGGAGCCCGTCATAGGTCGGCCTCACTCCCAATATCCAGTTGGTCGATACCCTCAAGAGCCAGCCTCCGGAACCTGTATACCAGGTCCAACCGCCGCAGCCATAGTCGGCGGCCTGAGGCCCGTTCGTATTCCCCGGGGTCACATAAGGCTCTGCCTTATAAACATCCGGCTCCTCCGACCGCTTCACCGGACAAAAGCTGGAATACATATCATACGCTATATCCCCGCGGCCGAGATAACATTCCGCAAGCACCGCCCAGCAGGCCGCGTGCGTATAAACGGCCCCATTCTCCCTGACGCCCGGCGCGTACCGCGTAATATAACCTATATGCTCATCCGGCTCGGTGAACCCCGGCGCGATCAGGAGAGGGCCGTATTTACCCCATAGATGCTTCTCCAGCGACTTCATCGACTCGATCTTTCTGGTTTCGGTGGAGACATCGTTAAAAACACCCCACGCCTGGGTCATGAGGTAAATCCTGCCTTCTTTACACTTCCTGCTGCCGACAAGGCCGCCGTCATCTCTTGTGGCCGCTAGATACCACTCGCCGTCCCAGCAGTACTTATTCACCGCGTCTTTAATTTTCCCGGCCTTCGCTAAATATGCCTTCCGGCGTCTATCATCCTTCTTCCTTGCGGCTATCGGAGCGAACCTTAAAAGGATGTCGTATAAGAATTGTGCCAACCAAACGCTCTCGCCTTTCCAGTTGGTCCCTATAAGGTTAAACCCGTCGTTCCAATCCCCGTCGCCCATAAGCGGCAGTCCCCTTTTAGAGAACCTGGAAAGGACCTTATCTATCGCCCTGCAGCAATGCTGATATAGACTGCCGGCGGGTCCATCGAGATAGGGCACCTTGATATCAAGCACCTTGAAGTCCCTGGTCTCTTCCAGATAACTGAACAGTATATACACAAGCCATAATAGATCGTCCGTCATATTGGTGACCGCCCCGATAGAAGAGAGCTGATGCCACCAGTGGTGCACGGTACCGTCCGCGAACTGATGTTCGGCATGCATCAAAAGCTGTTTTTTACAGAGTTCGGGCCTGAGCGGCAGAAAAGCATGGCTGTCCTGCAGCTGGTCCCTGAAGCCATAGCCTCCGCTCGACTGATAATAAGCGCTCTTGGCCCATATCCTTCCGGAAATAGCCTGATATTTCAACCATGTGTTGGTAAGGAAATTGAAGGCGTCGTCCGGGGTATCGACTTCGAGGCCTGAGAATAAGTCCGTCCAGAATCTCTTCGTCCCTTCAAGGGCCGCTTCGGCCTTCTCCCGGCTATGATACTTCTTTATCAATTCCCGGGCCTTCTTAAGCTCGCTCGGCTTCCCGTCCCCGGTATGCCCGGCATATCCTATAGTGTATATCAAGGTCTTTTCTTCGCCCGGGTCAAGCTCAATATCGACCTGGAGGCTCGAGATCGGGTCGTACCACTCGCCTGCGGTATTCGTCAGTATGCCTTTTTCCACCGCGGCCGGATTGGTGAGCCCCCTATACATACCCAGGAACTTCTCTTTATCCGCCTCAAATGCCGCCGGCTTGACGTTTACGGAATTAAATCCGCTTATGGGGTAATCCGCGCTCCCGGAACTGATGTATTTAGGCACAAGCTGCTTCTTCTTTTTGGCGAATATGGCGTATAGGCCGCTCTCGTACCATGTCCCGATGAATGTCTTCTGAAATTCCCTGTGAGTATCGTCCGAATTACCGAGGCACCATTCAAAATAGCTGAAGAGACTCAGTCTTCTTCTCGATCTTCCTTCATTCTTGATGACCACCTTCCATACCTCCAGCGGCTCTCCGGGAGGAACGAAGACGGTCATCGAACTTTTTATGCCGTTTATCCTTGAAGTCAAAACAGAGTAACCGATGCCGTGGCGGGCCTCATAGAAATCGAACGCCGGACAGACCGGCTTCCAGGCTAGCGACCAATACTTGCCGGAAGCTTTATCTTTAATAAATATGTATTTCCCCCACTCATCCTTTATAAGGTCCTGCGTCCACCTGGTTATCCTTGCAAGGTTCGAATTTCCCCACCAGCTGGACCCCCCTCCGGTTTGAGAGAGGGTAAGTCCGTAATCACCGTTCGAGATTATATTTATCCACGGCCTGGGGGTATCCGGCCTTGTTATCACATATTCTTTACCGTCATCTGTAAAATATCCGTATTTATTCTTGAATTTACCCATCGCCGGCCTTCAGTCTTTCGTTCTCTTAATAACTCTTCTTGCCTCTTATCAGGTCATTGACCTTATTAATGAAATTATTAACCGCCTCTTCCGCACTCTTCTTCCCAATGAATACCATGTCGAGCTCGGGATTGATATAAAGCTCCCTGGCCTCCCTCCAGAAAGGACTGAAAGGATCGTAAACGACGTACTTCATGGCCTCGTTGAGCATCTTCTTGTTCCTGGGCGGCTTATTATCGCCCGCCCAGTGTTCGCCTGACGCGATCGACATCATCGCCGGCTGGGCAAGACCCGTATCGGCTAATTGCATCTGTGCCTGTCTGCCGGTAAATGCTTTTATGACCTCAAAGGCCTCTCCGGGGTGCTTCGATTCCTTGAGTATGCAATATCCGCTCCCCCCGGTACCGATCCCCCTGATGCCTGTCGGCCCCTTAGGGAACATCGCCACATCCCAATCGAACCCGGTTATCTTCCTCAAGCCCGGCGTCTCCCATATGCCTGAAGCGAACATCGCTAGCCTGCCGGTCATGAACATCCCCTGGACCCCCATGGCAAGATTGCTCATGGCTACGGTCGAAGGCTGGACTTTGTGGACATTTATCAAGTCGGCATAAAATTGCAGGGCCGCGATCGATTCTTTTGAGTCGAGAGCGCATCTGGTCGGGTTTTTGACATCATCTACAAGGCCGCCGCCGAACGCATATACAAAATTCTGCCAGGCCCATGCGTAAAAACCGTATTGCGCTACTGTGCCGTCGGTATTTATCCTGGTAAGCTTCCTGGCCTTATCAAGCATATCGTTGACATCCCAGTCGTCGGCCGGATAAGTAACGCCTGCCTCATCGAACATCTTTTTATTGTAATAAACACAGGCGAACGGCGCGGTGTCCCTTGGTATGGCGTATATCCTGCCGTTAACCGAAAAACGGTCTATCTCCGCGGGATAAAATTCGTTCAGATCCAGCTCCTTGTCTTCCTCCAGGAACGGCGTCAGGTCGAGAAGCACCCCTTTTGTCTGGAACGTAACGAACAGATCGACCTCGGTACATATCACATCCGGAGCGGCCCTGCCCGCGATCCTTGTAAGGAGCTTATCTACATAACCGCGGTATGGTGTATGTTCGAGCCTGACCAGTATTTCCGGATGCAGCGCCTGCCATTTATCAATTATCTCTGATATTATATTGACCTCATCCGGAGCGCCCCAGAAGGCGACTTTTATCTCCACGGGGCCGGCCGCCGTTTTAGCATTCTCCTTGCCCCCGCTGCCGCAGCCAAGGATGACCGACAGAGAGAGCATTGCCACCGATAGAGACATAATATACTTTGCTTTCACTGTTGAACCTCCGAAATTTAAACCGGAAGAAGAGCATTACATGAAGAGATAAAATTTGAAGTACACCGTAGAAAGAAAGTCTTTTATATTGTAATACTGGTTGCCCTTCCAGCCAAAATCGACCCTTATCATTCCGGGAGCGTAATACTCAAGCCCGGCAAGATATCCTATATTGTCAAAATCCGACATATTGGTCCCGGCCGCGATATCAAGGCCTCCCTGAAGCCATAATCTGTCATAAACATTATACTGCGCCCTGTTCTCTATGCCCGCCCATCCGGCGCCGTCATTTATCGGATTCGGCCCTACGTAGAGGGGAGCCGTATTATCCACTTCGTTCCTCTGGCTCCATACATATTTAAGCGTCGATGTGGCGCCAAACTTCGGATTGAAATCGTGTCCCACCCTGAACTGCCATTCGTACTTGGAGAATCTATTATAAAAAGGCTGGTACCTGTCTATTGAGTAACTGAACCTCGGGGTAAAACTCGTCTTATAGTCGCTGGACTTCATCCTGATCTCTGTGGCGTAAAAATAGTGATCGGGGTTGAATATAAATGACGCGTCGGGGCGCTTACTCTTGAAATATTCGAATTGCCCGAAGAACTCCAGCTTATCGGTGGGAGCGATAGAGGCGTAAGTAAAATAGGTATGCCTATTCTCATAATAAGAGAAGGTGCTTCCGTCGTTCTTGCCGTTCATGGTCGAGTACCTGTAACCAAAGTTGGAAGTGTAATTCCAATCTATACCCGGTATCTTTTTCGAATGCATTACCAATATCTCGTTCTGGTCCCAGCGCTCGATCTTGTAATTGACGTTCCTGGCGTTATCCTGCTGGTATAATGGGAACTGGTTCCCGTAAATATCGCGGTAATCATGAGTATATCTTATCTGCCCTTCTTTATCGTTAGGATCGCTGACGGTGATCTCTGTCCCGTAAGCGCGGGTAAAGATCGGTATGATCTCGCTTCTCAACTGAGATGCCTTATCCCACGGCTGGTTTAAATTCACCCACCTCATCTTCTTGGCATCGAGTATATAGGAGTCTATCGGCTTTGGCTCCTGATATATCTCCACCCTTTCGGCAACCGTAAAATATTTTAGGAGCCTGAGGCCCTGGTATGTCTCGTAATAAGTGCTCGCGCCTATCCTGCTTATATCTATCTTTTTCAGCTCCGGGGTCCTTAATACCGCTTTCTGTCCTTCGATATCCCGCTTTCTCAGATCGAGTTTCTCGCCCATTGGCTTAAATTCATCCGCCTTTGGCGTGGATAGCGAAGCCGCTTCCTCCGGCGGCTGAGGCATTGCAACGGTTTTAGGCGCCGGCTTGACCGTCTCCTGGTCCGCATGAGCCGGCTGTGGGAGCGCGGTAGAATGCGGGACAACTGGTGTCTGGCTCACATACCATAACTTGACGGCGGGATATTTTCCCTGCTCGGCCAACTCCTGTTTGGATGATGGGGAAGATGGTATGCCCGGGATATTTAATTTTTTAACGGAACTTTCGTCTTCCGAATAAGATATGTTTATAGAACAAAAATAAGCGATCACAAAAAAAGCCATTATCCGCAATAGCGTCTTATTGCGGATAATGGCGATATTATGACTATATGATAATATGGTATGATTATAATCCATATATACTAGTATATAAGATTACCATATTTTTCGGAAATGTCAAATTTATTCAGGCTCTTCTTCCACCTCAACTTCCATACACTTATAGATCCAACTTTTTATTGCATTTATCTTCATGAACTTATCCCATACAAGGCCTGTGCGATAATTCTCTATCATCAATACAGTTATACCAACATCTATCCCGAGATATTCTTCGCTCCACCAGTTCTTATCCAGATTGAAGGCGTCCTTAAAGCCGTATTTTCCATAAATAAAATTTTTGTGCCTTTCGTATATGAATTTCAATCCGCTTAGCGATTCAGACCAGCAAAAAGGAAGAGACCCCGCCATCCCGGATGGCGCTATCGTGCCGTCATGGAAGGCTTCTCCGGGCTTTGCGCCGTATCCTTTATATCCTTCCGGGCCCAGACATGCGGTAAGTCCCCAGCAATTTTCCCCATAGGTCTTATAACGGTTAGAATTCTCTATACAGAATTCGCGGTTTGCCTTTGAAGCGTTTATTGAATTGATAAAATAACTTATTCCGCCGTCTTTCAGCTTTCTAAAATCTATCCATGCATGGGAATATTGGTACGTGAACAGGCTTCCTGTGTAACAGAATACCACCGCGTACCCTTTATAGATGCCTACCGGGCGCAGCCATTCAAACCAGCACTTTTTATCGATAGGATGGGTGGGAGAGCCTACGGCAAGCGCGTAGAGGATCATCGCTTCATTATAAGAGTCCCAATAGTATGGAAGAAAGTCCTCTTCCGGTTTCCAGCCCATGCATAAGAGCTTGCCTCCGTTAAGCATCCATGCCCAGTCCACCCTTTCGTATAATTCATTGGCGACTTCCTCTATTTTGGTCCCCTTAAAATATTCTCCGGCAAAAAGAGCGCCTGCCATGAATAGCGCCGTATCGATGGACGAAAGTTCCGAATTCCACGCCCTCTGGCCCGTCCTCATGTCGAGAAAATGATAAAAGAAGCCATGCTCATTCTTTACTTTGTCCCGAAATGTCAGGAGAGTGGTGAGGACTCTGTCATAGACTTGTTTTTTGTCGAGCCATCCGCGGGATTCTCCTATGCAAAGCGCCGTGAGGCCAAAACCCACCGCGGCAACACTGCATGGAGCGCCCGGCCTCGAGCTGTCTTTGATGAGGCCGTTCGAAGGGTTTACCTCGCCCACAAAATAACGCAGGCTGTCGTATTCCAGTTTGTTCAGGAATTCATAATCGGATGGGGAGGCGTTCATGCAAGTCACGGGCTCGATTAATAAGGATATTACGATCGCGATCAGCGCTCGACGGATCTTCACGTCTTATATTTTGAAAGGACACTTTTTATCTGGCCGATAGCGTCTTTCATGCTTTGGGAATCTTTCGCAGGCAGGCAGCCGGAGAGCAACTCGACCTTGCTGTCCAGCGCGATGTTCGCCGATTTTATCTTTTCGACATCGTCACGCAGTGATTTGACCATCTCCCCCAGGTTGGAAGTGGCCTCCTTCATCTCATCTCCGGCCCTTGTATTGAAATTTACGCGCAGGTCCCCTTCGCGTATGGCCTGAGCCGACCTTTCGATCCTGTACATGGGACCGGCTATCTTATGTGAAATGAATATGCCGCCGAAGAACATCAGCAGGACAAGGATGGTTATCTTCGGGATGAGGGACCTGTTAACAGAGCCCAGGGCGTCTTTAAGCGCCTCTTTCTCTCTTTGGCTCAAGAGCTCGGCTTCCCTGAATATCTTTTCAAGGCGATAATCGCCTTTCGCGTATCTGGCCTGCTCATAATCGGCGATCCTTCTTACATTCTCAAGGTTCTCGGACACTTTGAATTTTGAAAAGTTCTCGATTATCGAGCCCCACATGCCGAAATATATCCCGGCTACACTCGCGCCCATTACCGTCAGCAGGATAAGCGCGACAGAAAACGTATATTTCAGCTGAAAATTTTTCTTTATCAGGTAATTTTTTCTTTTAAACGGGGCGGCGGTCATGATTATCATAAGTATATCACAAAAAACCGAATAGACAATGTATTAATGATGGGACCAGGAATTGCACCCCGCGAAGGCGCTGACTATCGAGGGATCGAACTGCGTGCCGGAACATCTGATCAATTCTTTCATGGCCTCTTCCCGAGACATGGCTTTACGATAAGGCCTGTCCCTGGTCATGGCGTCGAAGGAATCTGCGACGGACAAGATCCTAGCGCCCAAAGGTATCCTGTCACCCGAGATCCCGGGATCCGGATATCCACCGCCTTCATAGCGGGCATGGTGATGTCTTATTATCGGGACGATATCGTTCAAGAAGCCCGCCCTGCCAACTATCTGCGCCCCTATATCTGAATGCATCCGTATCTTTTCCCATTCTTTATCCGAAAGTTTGCCCGCCTTTCTCAACATGCTTAGATCAAGGCCGATCTTACCGATATCATGCAGGAGGCTTGCGGTCCTTATGGTATTGAGCGTCTTTTCCGGAAGGTTCAGCCTTTTCGATATCAAAAGAGAATACTTCATGACCTTATCACAGTGCCCTCTTGTGTAAGGGTCGTTTGCGTCGATTATCTTCGCGAGGGTTTTTATCATATTCAGGTAGTCTTTCCTTATGCGTTCGAACATCGATGAATTCTCGATAGCCATCGAGCATAATCCGCTCACCATCTCCAGCATCTCGATCTCTTCTCTGTCGAATTTCCTTGCTCCGGATAAATAAGCGCATAATGTCCCGACGCGCCGGTTTTTGGAAAAAAGCGATATAGCGACTATGATATTGATCTTTTTCTTTTGGAAGAACGCGGGGACCTTACCTTTGAATGCCTTGCCCATCTCGCTCACTATCGAGACGGTGCCGTATTTTGTCAGCTTATTGGCGACCGCCTTCTCAAATTTTGCCAGCGGCCTGATACAGGCATTGACCAACCCTACCTGAGACGCATGCGCGCCATGGCCGATCACCTTATCCCTCAAACGGAGCGTACAAAATTTCGCCCCGATCAAAATACGCATCTTTTCAAGGATCAGGTCCAACAGCAAATTCGGATCGACCGTCGAATAAACGGATCTGGACATCGTAAAGAGCATCGACATTTCTTTGGCCTTATCCTTTATTCTGTTATCCATCTTTTCGTAAAAACTGAGGTTTGTTATGGCAAGGGCCGACTGCCCTGCCAGGGCGTCCAATATCTTGAGGTCCGACTTATGGAATATCCGCCTTGATCTTGAGAAGATCATCAATACGCCTATCCTGTGACCCTCAACGATCAGCGGAGCGCTTACAAGAGATTCTATCTTCTCTCTTTTTATCACGTTTCCCAGCACCGGCAGTTTGCAGGTCTTAAGATTATATATGACGTCGGCCCCGTCCTTTTCCATGGCTTTTCTGACAAGATAAGATCCAAACCTTATCTTGAATTTGTCTATCGTCCTCAGGTTCAATCCATAACATATTTTCGGCATGAGATTGCCTGACCTATCATTAAGCCATATTATGCACGCATCTGCATTCATAACTTCAACGGTCTGTTTTAATATCAGGGACAAGAGATGGTCGACGGTCGTGGCCTTTAACATTTTTGAACCCATATCGGCAATGAGCGAAAGCTTCGAAAACTCTACTCTCATCTCTTCGTTTGGGGTCTTCCGGTAATTATTCATGGCAAAGCATCTCCCAATCAGGATACTTTTTAAATACCTAAATTAAGTTTTCATAAAAAATGGCGCATTGCTTGCGCCTATTTATACTATATCACATGATTTCACATCTGGCAATTCCATTTTACTGGCTTTTTTATGCCTTAATCTTTTTCTTTAAAGTATAACCCTCAACGCCCTTCTTGATGTCTTCGCATATTATATACACACTGGGAACGATCAAAAGAGTCAAAATCGTTGAACTTGTTAAACCACCCATGACAGTTATTGCCAGGGGGCTCCAGAGATTGGAGCCTTCCTGATTACTTATCGCCATGGGAAGAAGTCCCAATAACGTAGTAATAGTAGTCATGAGAATGGGCCTTAGCCTGTCTCTCGAAGCCAATATTATCGATTTTATGGTATTGACACCCTTCGTTCGCAAATGATTTGAATGGTCTATCAGCAGGATCGCGTTATTTACTACGATCCCGCCCAGCATCATCAATCCGACCAGCACGCCCATGCCCACGGACTTGCCGGTAGCGTAAAGAGCTAAAACAACGCCTATTAAAGACAGCGGCACGGAGGCCATGATTATGAATGGCTGGTAATATGACTCGAACAACGACGCCAGCACCAGGAATATCAAGATCACTATAAGCCATATTATCGCCCTGAACTGCCTTTGCGTGGCCATCATGGTAGGGAAGTTTCCTCCGATCCGGTAATAATATCCTTCCGGCAGTTTCAGATCAGCAAGGGCCTGCCTGGTAAGCTCGGCCGCTTTGCTTAACGGCACCTTACCCACGCTCGCGCTAACCTGTATCATCCTGGTCTTATTCTTCCTCCATATTTCGCTGGGACCAAGCCCGTATTTAAAGTCAGCGACCTGGTCCAGGTAGATCATATCATCCTCTTTATTCGTTAAAATAAGCTTGTGAAGATCCTTGAATGTCTTCCTGTATTTTTCATCAAGCCGCGCTATGGTTTCAACTTCGCTTGATGAAGTATGAAATAGCGTCGCCCTAAGTCCTCTCATCTGGGCATGGACGCTGTCCGCGACGTCGGAAACGGTCATATCGAAAAGGCCCGTCTTATCCCTCTCCACTTTAAGGCCCAGCTCGGGACGGCCTTCCCTCATCCTTATCTTTGTATCGGTAAAGCCTTTTATGGCGCCGAGCCTTGAAGCCATCGAAATGGCTATCTCTCTCAGGGAGTTATAATCATACCCGAAGAGCTCCAGTATTATCTCCTTTGTCCCGACCTCCTGCTCTTCCTCATAATAAATGAATGCCGGCTTTATCTTCTCCGTCTTGGGCCTGAGGCTCTCTATAACCTCCTGAACTGATCTCTTCCTCTCGGTAAGGCTCACAAGTTCAACGTAAACCTTGCTCGACCACGGCTCCACTCTTGCGGAAAATGTCTTTACCTCAGGGACCTCTTTGATGATCTTTTCGACCTTTTTTACCATATCGTCGGTTACCTCCAGCTTTGCGCCGGTAGGAAGTTCTATAAAAACAGTAAATTTGTTCTGTTCGGTAGTACCTAGAAATTCCATTCCCAGCTTCGTAAATAGAAAGAACGATATGATAAAAGCTATTACCGCGATAATTATTACCCTGTATCTGTTCCGTAAAAAATAAAACACGCCTTTTCGCTGGGCGTCATAAAGTATTTTCATAAAACCAACTACGTTAACCTTACCATAACCTTTTGGTATATCCTCTATGGAGAACTTCACCCTTGACGCCAATAGCGGAACTACGGTTATAGCTACGAACAAAGAAACGACGAGAGAAAATGTCACCGTCCAGGCGACTCCGCCGTACAAGAGCTTTATCTCTTCCCCCACAAAGACCATCGGCAGGAAAACGACGATAGTAGTTAGCGTCGAGGCCCATATCGCGATCCATACTTCTTCGGCCCCCGCTATCGCGCCATTTATACCCTTAAGCCCAAGCTCGTTCTTCTGGAGGATATTTTCGAATACGACTATAGAATTATCGACCAACATGCCGACTCCAAGCGCAAGCCCAAATAGAGTCATAAAATTCACGGATAGTTTCATCGAATACATAAGTACAAATGTTATTATAACGGATATCGGGATGGCCGAGGTGACTATTAAAACTGGACGGATCTTTGATATCACCAAAGAGACCGCTACCATCGCGGCCAGCAGAAGATAGAGCATTTGCGGGGGCAGAAAAAGAGTGCCAAATAAAAGGGTCGTAGTGATTATAGCGGAAACCTTATTTAACCTGACAAGAAAATACGTCAACACAAGGATGATAAGTCCCGCTCCCTGCAGAAGGGAGACCTTGAGGTTCTCTATGGCCTTCTTTATAAAATCAGCCTGATTGCTCGTTATTACCAGTTGAAGGTCTTTGGGTAATGTTCCCTTGAGCTTTTCGACCTCATTTTCTATATCCTGCGCTACCTTAATGGTATTGGCGGTCGACTCCTTTTGAATATATATTGAGACCACGGGCCTTATATTGACCCTGGCATATCCGGTCGGCTCAAGATATGAGTCTTTTACATCCGCTACGTCTCTTAGCCGAACAATCGTTCCGTCGGCTTGGGCAGATACCGGTATATTTTTTATCTCATCCACCGTCTTATAAAGACCTATGGCGCGGATGATATATTTATCATTCTCCCTTTCGATCTCGCCCGACAAAAGATTAAGATTATTCTGCCCTATCGCGGATATCATCCTCTCAAGCTGCAATCCGTAAGTAGCCATCTTCCTCTGGTCGGCTTCCACAAGTATCTTCCGTTCCCTGCCGCCCGCGACCTCCGCGTCGGCGACTCCGCTTATGCGCTTGACCGACTCCCTGATATTCTCATCGACTATCTTACGTATCTCCTCTGTGGACCTCTTCAGGCTGGTGACGGCTATGATCACTATAGGAACATCGGATCTTTTGAATTGCGCTATAATGGGTTTTTCTATCTCCTTTGGGAGCTTATTCTTTACCCTGGCAAATTTTTCTCTCACTTCCAGGGCCGCGAAATCCATATTTATCCCTGGCTCGAAACTTAAAACCACCGTCGACTCCCCCTCTTTGGATATCGACATCATCTCTTCAAGGTGGCTGACGCTCCCCACGGCTTCCTCAACAAGTTTAGTGACCAGGCTCTCAACCTCGGTGGGCGGTATTCCGCCTCGCACGTTAATAATGATACTCACTTCTCCAAAACTTATATTGGGATACAATTCCACCGGCAGCTGTAGAAGGGACAATAATCCCATCAGGATAAGGACGATATAGACCATAAGCATCGAGATAGGCCTTTTTATCGCCAGAGAGGGAAGACTCATCCTCTTTTCCTTTTAAACAGCTTTTCAGTGATATCGATGAAGGCTACATATATGGAGGGGACGACGACGATCGTGAGGAAGGTAGCGACGATAAGGCCCGCCATTACGGTTATTGCCATAGGCCGCCTGAGCTCCGCTCCTTCTCCGCCCAATACAGCCATCGGCAAAAGACCGAGTATGGTAGTAAGCGCGGTCATGAGTATTGCCCTCAGCCTTGCCTTGCTCGCTTCTACCGCCGCTTCTTTGTGCGACATGCCCTGCGAAACGAAAAGATTTACGCAATCGATCAGCACTATGGCGTTATCGACCACTATGCCTCCCAGCATCCCGACGCCGATCAGGACATAAACGCTTATGCTTGTGTGAGTGGCAAAGCATCCGAGCGCGACGCCTATTAGAGACAAAGGTATGGTTATCATTATTATAAAAGGCTGCCATAAGGATTCGAATAACGCCGCCATTATCATGTAGACCAGAAGGAAGGCCGCTATTATCGCGTTCCTCAGGCTTTCGAAGGATGATTTCATCTCTTCGGTCTCGCCGGCAAGTTTTACGAAATACCCTTTGGGTATATTTATCCTTTTAAGGAGCGACTCCACATCGCTGGTAACGTCTTTTATGGGTCTGTCATATATGTTGGCGTAAACGAGGACCACCCTCTCCTGATTGGTCCTCCTTATCTCGCTCGGGCCCTTTCCCCTCCCGAAAATGGCGACGCTTGAAAGCTGTATCCTTATCCCGGAAGGGGATTGCAGCTCGATCCTCGCAAGCTTGGTAAAATCATCCCGGTCCTGTCTCCTCAGCCTTACGCGAACATCGAACTCTTCGCCTTTTTCTTTAAGCTTTGTAGCTACATAGCCTTTAAGGCCTATCAGGGCCGTCTGTGCGACATCCGTGACCGACATGCCGTATAAAGAAGCCTTGTCTTTATCTATGATGACCTTGCTTTCCGGAGAAGGCTCCGACAGATTATTCTTTATGCCGTAAATGCCCTGTATCGCGCCAAGGCCCCTTTGTATCTCTATCGTCAGGGCTTCAAGCGCCTTAAGGTCATTGCCTTTAAGCTCGATAGTCACGGGGGCCTGGGTAGCCACACCTACGGCAAGCACGTTTTCCTGTAGGACATACTCCACCCTGGCCCCGCTAAGATCCATAGACGAAAGACGGTTCTTTATTATCTGTACAACATCACTGCTCTTCAGCTTCCTTTTCTTTTTAAGGCCTACCACTATTTCAGCCTGGCTTGCCGTGAGGCGCTCGACTATGCTCTTGGTAGCGGATTCCCTGGTCGAACCTACGGTAACACTTGTATTCTCCACCTCCGGAATGCCGAGAATATATTTCTCTATCTTCTCCGAAACCGAGTTTGTCACTTCAAGCCTCGTACCGGCCGGAAGGTCTATCTTTATGGTAAATTGCCCCTGGTCCACCTTGGGCATCAACTCCTTGTCCATGAAAATGAATAACGTAAGGCTGGCAAAAAATACAACCATTGTACGGAAGAGCCATCTTCCTTTTTTATTGACGAATTTTGTCGTGAGATTGGAATAGAATTTTCTCATGGAAGCTACGGCCTTCGGGTCCGTCTCCAGTATCTTGATCCCCCTCGACGCAAGAAGAGGTATTATAGTGACCGCCGCGAGCCAGGATGCCATAAGGGAAAATGTGACTGTAAGCGCGAAGTCCTTCAATATCTGGCCGGTTATTCCAATTACAAAAATAAACGGCAAAAACACAACGACCGTGGTCAACACGGAACCGGCTACCGCGATCGCCACTTCTTCGGCGCCTTCTATTGCGGCGGTCTTATTATCTTTCCCTTTCTGCATGTGTGTAAATATATTTTCTATTACGACTATGGCGGCGTCTACCAGGGCGCCTACGCCGAACGCCAGCCCGCCGAGCGACATCATGTTGAGCGTAATGCCGGAGAAGAACATCAATGCGAACGTGGCCATGACGGATATCGGTATCGTGAACGTCACTATAGCCGCGCTCCATAAGTTCCTTAAAAAATAGTAGAGGACCACGAACACCAGCAGGCCTCCCTGCCACGCGGCATCCCACACCCCGCTTATAGAGCTTTTTATAAACTCGGATTGGTCGTAGACTACGGTAATATCTATGTCCTTGGGCAGATCCTTTTTCAGCTCCACTATTTTAACTTTTACCCTGTTGATTATCTTTACCGTGTTCCCGAGCGCCTGCTTCTGGACGGCCAGGGATATATTGTCCTTGCCGTTATATCTTGAATACGATGTCCTCTCCTTGACCCCGTCAATAATGGTGGCGATATCCTTAAGGTATATCAGTCTCTTATCTTTACTGATCCCCGCGCTCTCGCCCCTGGCCTCTTCCCTCTCCTGCTCTTCCTGGCGGCGTTCCATTTCCGGAGACAATTCGGAACCGATCACCACATTTTCGACGTCTCGCACATGCTCGAATTCCCCCAGCGTCCTGATAAGGTATTCGTAAAAGCTCTCCTTTATCGTCCCCGCCGGATAATTCAGGTTCGCGTTGCCTATCGCCTTGGATACGTCCAATAACGGTATCCTCCTCGACTGAAGCTTATCCTGGTCCACCTCCACCTGTATCTCGCGTTCAAGGCCGCCGGATATCGTAGCGGACGCCACCCCCTCGACCTTCTCCACCTCATCCTTGATCATTCTTCTTATCAATTCACGGAATACGACCGGATCCCGGTCGTCCCTCGATGTAGAAACGCTCAATATCAATATGGGCTTGTCGAACGGGTTAAAGGGAAGCACTATCGGCTCTTCCGCTTCACGCGGCAATCTTTCCTTTATCAGGTCTATCTTTTCCCTCATCCCGAGCGCGGCAAAATTTATATTCTGGTTCCATCCGAATTCGGCGATGACGAGCGAAAGCCCCTCTTTCGATATCGAATTAATGCGCTTGACGCCGCTCACCGTACCAACGGCTTCTTCTATCGGCTTTGTTATCAGCGTCTCTATCTCTTCCGGCGCGGCATTTTCATAAGGGGTAACTACCGTAAGCTGTGGATATACGATCTGCGGGAACAGTTCCTGGGGCAATGACCCAAGAGATATAACTCCGAATATAACGATACCCGCCACGATCATCATCACCGTGACGGGCCTCTCAACCGAAAATTTTGGCAGGTTCATGACGCCTTTCCGCTATTACGCAAGGCCTTCCTGCATTTCCGAGATCTCCACCCTGGCCTTGTCCTTGAATTCTTCCTGAACCTCGATAATTATTACGTCATCCTCTTTCAATCCCTGGTCTATCTCCACGAGATCCTGCGTCATGTAGCCAACCGTTATCTTTCTCACCTCTACCGTACCGTATTCGGGCGGCTTCTCCTGGGAAGCCGGTTTTGGCTCTTCCTTCTTCTCTTTCTTCTTGCCGAAAAGCCACAGCCCCTTCTTGGCCTTCTTGTCGGGCTTCGGCTTCTCTTTATCCTTGGCCTTCTCATCTTCCTTCTTCGGCTCATCCTTATTGACCAGATAAACGAAATAATCGTTCTCTTTCTTCTTTAGGGCGGACGACGGTATGATGAGCGCCTCTTTCTTCTCGTATGTTGCGATGACCGCCCGTACGAACATGCCGGGCTTAAGCAGTTCTTCCTTATTATCGAGCTCGACCTTTATAAGTTCTGTCCGCGAGCGCCCTTCTATTATCGGGGATATCCTGTCTATCACGCCGTTGAAGGATTTCCCGGGGTACGCGTCGGCATATACTTCCGCCTTCTGGCCTAACGCGATCTTAGGCACGTCTTTCTCTATTATATTAAATTCCGCATATACTTTATCAAGGCAAACGAAGATCCCGACTTTATCGTTCTGGCCTACATAGCTGCCCACATCCATCACGCGGGAACCCAGCATGCCGGCCGTCACGGAGTAAATATGGGTCTTGTCGAGATCGCTCCTTGCCGATTCAAATTCCAATTTTGACTGGTCCAGCTTGATCGGGCTTATGGCTCCGACGTCGAATAATTTCTGGTTCTTCGCCAGTTCCAATTCGGCGTATTTCAATTTCAGCAGCTGGTCTTTCTGCGCCAGACTGGCTATGATATCCCCTTCAGCTATCTTTTCACCTTCCTGAAAATTAAAACTCTCTACCACTCCGGCCACCTGGAACTTGAGGTCTATTTCCTTGAAACCTTTCACGTTCCCTATGCAAGGCAGTGTATCCCTGAAATCGGTCTTCTTTATCTTGTAGGCCTTTACCGGTATGGCTTCCTCTTCGGCCCCTATTACGGCCGCTTGCGCTTTCTTCTTGGCGTCGGGTTTTTTGAATAATGCCTTTTGTATGTTCCCGGTGGTCTTTGCCAATAATAATATCACCATTACCGCCGCCAACGAAAAAAGTATGAACTTCTTCTTGTCCTTGGGTCCTTTGAAAAGACCTTTAAAACTTATCTTTATCATGATATCGACCTCTCAATTAGATTGACCCTGTTTAGGCATGACCTCGTCTTTATAATAATCTTCGATCCCTATCGCTTTATTTATGGATGCCAGCGTCGTATGGCAATCCGTAAGCGCCTGCACATATCCGAATTTTTCCTGGGCCAATTTTATCATCCCCTCGATCACGGCGGAATCCTGTATCTCATCCATGCCTCTCTTCAGCCTGGTAAATTCGAGATCGCTCTCCTGATATTTCACTTTATTGGCCGCCGTATCCAGCTGTATCAGGGCCTTCTCATAGCCAAAACAGGCCTCTTTGACCTCTAGGATGATATCCTGCCTTGCCTTGCTCAATTCCTGCCGCTGTTTGTCCAGGTCTATCTCGGCAAGCTCTTTATCGGAATAATAATCCAGTTTGTCGAGCAGTTTCGCCTTCGTCTGGCTCGTTATGGATTCCGTACCTTGAAAGGCGCTCACTACCGGGGTCCATTCCTCTTTTGTGTAAGAATATTCCGCCGTATTGCCCCAGAACGGCATGGATCCTTTGATCCCCGCATACCACTGGCTCTCAAGTTTCCTGTCAGGATCCTGGCCCAGATCCTGGGAAACGAACTCTTCTTTGGCATGTCCCCACTGGCCCATGAAGTCCAGCTTCATCCAGCCTTTGGCCCTGGCCATGTTAACGCCGTAAATATAATAATCCGTCATGAGCGTATTGACCTTCACCTCGGGCCTGTTCAATAACGCCGCCGCCAGCGCCTTTTCATAGTCTACAATTATTTTATTGAATTCCAGATTAGCCTCTATGTCGATATCTTCCTTGGGGTCCATATTCATGGCCTGTTTTAAAATCAGTTCGGCTACGCTTACATCGCCTTCGGCGGATGCCAGCTGGAACCTTATCTGGCCGGACTGAGAGGCGACGTTGAGCATTTCAAGCTTTGAAATGGTACCGTTAGCGAAGGATTTGGACACCATCTCGAATACCTTTTCCACTTCAACGGACAGGCCCTTCTGCATCACGCGGTTCTCTTTCGCCTTTTCAAACGAATAGTAAGCCTTCTTCACCTGAAGGATGAGATCATTTTTCGCCCTGTTATAATCATGCCTGGTAACTTCGAGATTCACCTCGGCTTGTTTATTGCCGTAATACAGCTCCCCTCCGTGAAAGATCGGCTGCTGGCCTTCTATATATTGCTTACGTCCTACATAGCGCCTTCCATTAACACGGCCGGAGGACTCCTCGAATACTATGGCGGCTGAGGGCAGGAAATTCCTTCTTGCCTCAAATACGCGCATCTCGGCAAGCTTGATGTTCCTGTGCGCTATCTTAAGCGGCATATTGTTTTCTATAGCTATATTTATGCAGTCTTCCAGCTTAAGCGGTCCGGAAGCCGGTTTCGTGGGAACGTTCTCCGCCACCAGACCCGTCTCTTTTTTAAATAAGCCCCTTATCCAGCTATCGCCTTTTTGATGCGCAACCTCCTGGGCATATATATCACCGGCATGCCACAGACACATGCATACGGCTGAATATAATATCGATCTTTTATAAGTATACATTACACCAATAAACATGTTCATTTACGGATTCGGCTCTTCTTTTGCGTTGTCCGGTTCGCCGGGAGCTCTTTTCTTCTTCCTGTATTCTCTCATATAATCTTTCATATATGTCCTGTGGCGGTCCCTATGCTCCTCCCTGTAAAGCTTGAGATACTCCTGGTGCTTCTTCCGCCATTCAAGAGACCTCTGCCTGCACGTCTCTTTCCAGGAAGAGTCCTGGCTCTCTTTATATTTGAAATAATTCGGGTTCCTTTGACGCCACTTCTTCATGTTCTCAAGCTGCCGGTGGTATTGGCATTCCAGGGATGAGCATATGGCTTGATTGGGCCTGTACTTATTCGGGATGAACGGCTTGCCGCAGATCTTACAAGTTCTCTCTTCTTGCATAACACGCTCCTACCGTTATGATTAAGCTTTCAATATCATTTCTCTTACGGCCAGCAGGCCTGAGCCTATGCTGACGACGTCCTCTTTTAAAATACCGGATACTATCTTTACCTTATCGGCAGATTTGGATAAGACGAATTTCTTCGTCACATTTTTCACGGGCCCCAGCACCATCTCACCTGCCGCTTCCAGGCCCCCGCCCATAATGATCACTTCTGGAGAGAAGAGATTGATAAGATATGCGACCCTGATCCCGAGGTTGGTCGCCGATCTCCTAACTATCTCGCGCGCAAGCTGGTCGTTCTTCCCGGCCGCTTCAATAACAGTCCTTGCGGATATGTTTTCTATCTTGCCGCTTGCCAGGCTGACCATGTTGGTTCCCACGCCTTTTGCGGCTTCGATCTTGGCGATATGTTCCATGCCAAACGCCTGACCCCATTTCTGCAGATAATATAAAGCGTCTGCCGGGGCCTGTCTTGACATATCCGGGGCTTCCTGCCCGGAGGGGCCATCTTCGTATGCCGGATATCCAAGTATGCTATCGCTTTTTATAATAACCCCCGACCCGAGATCCGAATGTAAATATAATATATCTTTTGTATCAGAGTACACTCCACGCTCCTTCTCGCCAAAAGCCGCGCAAAAAGCATGATCGCCCGCAAATGAGTCGACGCCGAAATGCTGTTCCAGCATTCCCGCTACCGGCGCTAGATCGTTTCGCGGCACCCCTACCCCTATAGCCTTGATAGCCGCCGCCGCGGATATACCGGACTTTTTTACCATTTCGTCGAGAAGCGATATTATTCTGGACGCCGCTTCGGTTGCGCTCTTTACCGGGGCCTGCGTTATCTCTTTGGCAACGATATTCCCGGACAGGTCAAGTATGGTGACCCTTATCGCGCCCGAGCCTATGTCTATGCCTACGGTCCGGTTTATTTTTGTGTTCAGTTCCAGGAGTTCGGGCTTCCTTCCGCCGCTGGAAATGTCGAATCCTTTTTCAAGAACAAGTTTCTTATCAAGAAAATTCTTTATATAGTGAGACACGGATACCGTATTGATACCGCTGATATTGGATATCTCCGTCCTGGAGATCGGACCCTTTTTCCTGATCAATTCGAAAAGAGTTATATTGCGCTTCTCTTTTTCGGATAATAAATCGGATCTGAAATAATTTACCTTCTCTATTTCCATTTTCTTAACTTTCGGTATTCAAAAAACAGCCTAATGTTTTTTCTTTTAATTAGGCTGATTTCATTTCTTCATATATAACTATTTAAATGTTACTCTTTATTATACGCCGTTATAAAATTATAAGGTTAGTAACTAACTTTTGATAAAGTATACCTAATGATCTTCTTAAAGTCAAGGGATAGCCGGATTATATTATTTTTTGGCGGGATTTCACTGTTATTTCTACTGTGGTGAGTCCTTTGTCTGTATCGCAAATGTCCCTAAAAGCCCTCTCGGACAGATCTATTATCCGCCCTTCCTGCACAAGCCTCTTATTTGGCCCCCGGTCAGTAACCGCAACTTCCGTGGATAAACCGGTTTCGACGCATTTGACGATCAACACCGTACCAAATGGGTGAAACCAACTGGCGCAGGTTCTTTTTTGGGGATCGAATAGTTTTCCATTTGCCATTGGCTGGTTTGCGCATTCATAGGAATAATAACTGGCTACGCCTGCCATCATCGCGCGCGGGGGTTCAACTGTTTTTACCATCGCCATGGAAAATGGCGTAACAAAAAAAATTCCCTCCAGGATCATTACCGCTATTACTGCATAGCACATTTTTAGGAGGGATGTAGTTATCTTCATATCTTCTTGTTGGTTCTTTTTAAAAAAGTTTAATTAGTAATCAAAAAAAATTCCCAATTTCCATCATTATAAAGTATATCATAATATGTTAATTAGTAAATACCCTGATATCTGACTTTTTTATATTTAACTATTAGGTAAGATCATTTTTCATCGATGAATGAAAAATCCGGGGCCATTCTTGGGTCCGGGTTCTTCCTCATAAATTCGATCGCATATTCCGATCTCTTGGCAATTTCGCTGCCGGGATCCAGCTCTATCACCTTCTTGAAATACTTATAGGCCTCGGATCTTTTACGCTCTGCAACGTAGAAATATATCGCAAGATTATAATATGCGTCCTGCTCTTTTGGGTCCAGCCTCAACACATCCTCCGCTTGAGCCTTAAAATCATTATACTGTTTTAATGTGTAATATATTTCGGCCAGATAATATAATGAATTGATATACATCTTTTTCGTTCTTGAATCCATATTGGGAAGGAGGGCCATCTTCTCTTTGAACTTCTTCAGTTCATATAGCGCTTCGTCGTATCTTCTCATCAAAAAATACGCCCTCCCCAGAAAAAGGTGCGCTATAGGATAATCCGGAGCTATGCGGGACGCGGCCTCATAGAGATTAAGCGCGTTCTTTCCGTCGCCTCTATCCTGATAGATCTGTCCGAGGGCGGTCAGCGCTATATAATCTGCCGAGTTCAGCGATATCCTTTTCTTAAGCATCAACTCGGCCTCGTCGAGCTTTTCGCTCTCAAATAACTCATCAATATCTTTATAGGTCTCGGGCAAAGCCTTTATGATCTGGCGGACCTTCTCTATCTCGCCATGTTGAAATTTCAGCGCTGAAACGTCATTTGCCTTGATAAGGAGCGTATAGTTCTTTTTGGCGTTATCAAAATCCCCTATAGCTATTGAAGCGTCGCCGGCCATCTTCATGGAATAAAGATCGCGGGGGTCAGCGGCTATGTTTTTCTCAAATTCACCGCGGGACTTAGCGTACTCCATGGCAAAATAATAAGCGTTCGCCAGAAGCGTCCTTATTCCCGCATTATCCGGTTCCAGCTCCAGGGCCCTTGTAAGATGGGATTCGACGATCTGCAGGTAAAATTTCCCCGTTACAAGTTTCCTTGCGAACGCATGGTGCTTTTCCGAAAGGCTTTTAGGCAGGGCCCCGTCCCCCTTCCCGAGCCTCAATAACCCTTCCTCCCGCTGGATACTTTGCAGGAATTTATCCGAACCCTTTATTATTGAAACGGCATACCTTGCCATATTCGATTTTTCGTGTTTTGGACCCTTTATAAGCGCCTCCTCAAAACAAGCAAGGGCCTTCCCGTAATTATAATGTCTGTAATATTTGACGCCCTTATTTATAGAATCGAGCGTCTGGTCGGCGTCGACTCCATTCACCAGCGCGATATCCAGCAGGATAACCGCCGCAGCCGTGATTCTTTTAAGACGCGCCATTTGGTCAATACCCCAATATCATGTAATTGAACATACCTGCAGCCGTATAGACTATATTATATAATGAATGGAACGCTATTGCGGCCAGGGTCGAGCCCGTGCTGTATCTTACGATACCGAAGATAGCGCCGAATGCCAGTATCATACATGCATCGGCAAGGCTGTAATTCAACTGCCGAAAATGGGCCGCCGCGAACAGGATCGATGTAAAGACGATCGAGCCGTATGACCCTATGTACTTCCTGAATACGCCGTACATATATCCACGGAAGATCACTTCTTCCGTTATTGGCGCTATAAATATCACCGAGAGAATTATTATAACGTTTCCGGCAAGCATCGCTTCCGGGAATACGAGCCGCACGGGAAGGTTTGGGACCAGAGGGTTGTCGAGATAATAAAACCTCGCCAGGATGGAGATAAATACGAAGACCGGTATATACCGTACCCATGCCCCGGATCCCGGCGGCCTTATTCCCAGGCCTTCTTCGGGATCGATCCTGCGGAAGGCCGACAAGACCACTATCAGTATCACAGCTAAGCTCTTGGCTATTATGCTTCCTATGTGCGCATAAGCGTAATGCATGAGCCTGGGTTCTTTAACAAAGATATCATAATGCGACTTCAGAAATTCCACCAGCCGCAATCCGATCCTGAGGGGATCGTAAAAAATGAATGCCCACATCGCGGCTATCAACAGGAGAAGTTCCGTAAGGGGCCAAAGAGACGGCCTATTGCAGGTATTTTCCGGCGACATATTCTCTCCATCTCTTTTCGAATTCTTTTTCGGAAAGAAGAAATTCGTCATCGATCGCGTTTATGACATGCTGCCCCGACTTTATCCGCTTCAGTATGCTGCGAATGCCTTCCAATCCCCAGCTATCGACTATGTATTTAACGGCGGTATAAGCCACGAGATAATACATGCCCAGTTTTTCCTCGTCTCCGGATCTATCCGCGAACGCGTTATCCAGCGCCGCGATGGTGATCTCGGCCTTATCTATGAACCGGCCAAGGTTGCCGGAGAGTGCGGCCTCCCTCGCTTTATACATCTGTCGGACGGCAAGGCCTTCGTTGAACCAGATGGTACAATTATTTTCCGTAAGGGCGGATACCACGGCATGCGTATATTCATGATATAGATACTCGGAGAACTCCTCCTTGCTCAGGTTCGTATCGGGTAGCGGTATCCTGATATTTCCGTCGTAAAAAGCCCTTGTCATGGATGAGACCTTGAAGATATCCCTGAAATCCTTCTGCGTATAAAGAAATACCACCGTCTTTGAGCCGGGATAATACCCCAGATCTTTGCCGACATCGGCGTAACACCTTTCCATGACTTCTTTAACAATATCGGCATTAACCAAGATCCCTTTATCGTATCTAAGCTCAAAATGCGCCAGCCCCCTTGACTCCTCGCGCCCGGAAAGCCTGATCTCTTTGGTTACTTTCTGCAGGTCGCGGCGGGCCGCCTTATCTTTGGGATCGGCCGAAAGGGCCTTGCCAAAATAAAAACGCGCCTTCCGGTATTCGGTTTTTTTGTAATAAATATTCCCGAGCAGCCTGTATGTCAGGGGATTCTCTCTTGCCAAAGACGACTCTTTCAGGAACAGGACAGCCGTATCGGCGCGATCCATCCTGAATTCCTCCGCCCCATCATTAAAAAGCGAGATGGCCAGGTCTTCGCTTGCGGCCTCAAATTGCGACGCGGCATTCCTTGCGTTCTCAAAGTCGGCCTTTGCTCCGGCAAGGTCTTTATTCTTCACGCTGCGGACTGCCCTTTTGGAATACGCTATGGCGAGGTTTTGCATCGTGGCTCGATCCTCCCGGATCTCCGCGGCCTTTTGCATGAATTCGACAGCCTTGTCATGATCTCCGGAGCGGATTAATTCCGAACTATACGCCGAATACGCGTTGATAAGATTGGCTTGTATATCTTTATTATCACCGGAGGCCTCGTAAGCCTTTTCCATATATCTTATGGATTCGCCGGTCTTGCCCTTATCGAATAGGTCTTGGGCCTTTCTCACATATTCATATGACCCGGCCTCCACGCCATCATGAAGCTTCGCCAGGATAAGCGCAGCCCCAACCGATGCCGCCGCAAATACGGCCCATAATAACCATTTATAGGGTTCTGTTAGACGCAAAATAAGGATACCTTGGATTTGAGGGGCTAAGAGTTAGGAAGCTTGCCGACGTCAGAGGAAGATCCAAATCCCCCTTTCCATATCACATATAAAGTGGGAATTATCACAAGCGATAAAATTAGTGCCGTGAATAGCCCGAATATTATTGGTACCGTATAGCGTTTTAAGATATCGGCGCCTATGCCGGTCGCCCACAAAGCCGGCATAAGTCCCAGTATGTCGGCTGAGCATGTCATCATCGCGGGCCGCAGCGCCCGGGTCGCGCCCTCGAGAGACAGGGCGTGTATGTCTCGGATCGATCTTATCCTTCCTTCACCCTCCCATCTGTCATAGGCTTCCTTCAAGAATGTCATGACGAGGGCGCACAGGGCCGCGCCTATGCCTATAACCTCGATCATGCCGGCCCATACCGCGATGGATGTGTTATACCCAAGGAACTTCAGGGCCCATATCCCGCCGATGGCCGTGAATGGCATAGCGAGCATTATAAAGAGGGTCATCATTACGGATTTAAATTCAAAGTGATACAATATGAAGATCAAAACCAGCGCCATGGGTATGAATATGCCGAGCTTTTTCTTTACGCGTTCCATATATTCGTACTGGCCGCTCCAGCTGAGCGCATAGCCGGGAGCGAGCCTGACCTTCTCTTTAACGGCTTTCTTGGCATCACGCACATACCGGCCAATGTCACGTCCGGCCGTGTCGACGTATACGTACCCCGAAAGCATGCCATTTTCGTTCCTTATCATGGCGGGACCAAGCGAGATCTTTATATCCGCGAGCTGCTCTAACGGCACCTGCGCGCCCGACATAGCAGGGACCAGGACGCGCTTCAGCTTATCTATATCATCCCTCAATTCTCTCGGGTAGCGCACATTGACCGAATAACGCTCCCTGCCTTCAATCGTGGTGGTGATATTCTCACCACCGACCGCCGACATTATTACCATCTCAACATCGTCAACGGCCAAACCATAACGCGCAAGCTGTTCGCGCTTAAGATCAAAATCGAGAAAATATCCTTCCGCGGTCCTCTCGGCGTATACCGAACGCGTGCCGGGGAGGTCTTTAAGCACCATCTCTATATGAGCCCCTATCTTTTCTATCTCTTTCAGGTCTGAGCCGAATATCTTTATACCAACGGGTGTGCGCACGCCCGTTGAAAGCATATCTATGCGGGCTTTTATCGGCATGGTCCAGGCATTGGTAACGCCGGGAAACTGCATAGCCTTATCCATCTCCCCGATGAGCTCTTCGAAACTGATCGGCCTCTTCATAAAAGGCAGGGCTTTAATAAACGGCTTCTTCCTCCACTCGTTCTTCGGTTTTAATATCACAGTCGTCTCCATCATCGAGAAAGGCGCCGGATCCGTAGAGGATTCCACCCTTCCGGCCTTTCCGAATACCCTCTCGACTTCGGGAAAGCTCTTTAATATCCTATCCTGGGTCTGGAGTAATTTATGCGCCTCCGTTACGGAAATACCGGGAAGCGTCGTAGGCATGTATAGGATACTGCCCTCGTAGAGAGGCGGCATAAACTCTGACCCCAGGCTAAGGAATGCGGGGATCGTAAGCCCTATGGCCGCGATCACTATCGCGAGCGACGCCTTATGGTGAGCAAAAGTCCACCCGAGCGCGCTCTTCAGGTAACCGGCCAAGACAATCGAGGGCTTGTGGTCCTCGCGCGACCTTCCCTTTACTCTCCGCAGGAATATCATGATCAATGCCGGGACCAAAGTTATCGACAGCAATGCGGCGCATAATATCGTGAAGATCTGGGTCGCGACGAGCGGTCTGAAGAGCCGGCCTTCCTGCGATTCAAGGGTAAATAAAGGCGAAAGGCCTATGACCGTGATAAGAAGAGCCGTGAATATGGCGGGGCCGACCTCCTTCATCGCATTGATCATTATCTCGCGGCGAACGCCTTGTATCTTTCCGGTCGATAATTCATGAAGCTTGGTGTGGACGTTCTCTACCATAACGACACCCACATCCACCATGTCGCCTACGGCAAGCACTACGCCGGTGATGGACATTATATTTACCGTAAGCCGCATTCCAAAGAAGGGTATAAATGCTATAAGCGCCGCTATAGGGATCAGCATTATCGGTATGAGGGCGCTCCTTATATGCATCAGGAAGAATATGATCATGGCCGCGACTATCAGGAAGTCTTGCGTCAATACCTGGCTTACCGTACCGATCGAAGCCTTGATCAGGTCTGTGCGATCATAGGTAGTGACTATCTTGACCCCTTCGGGGAGACTCGGCTCGATCTCTTTAAGCTTAGCCTTTACCCTCTCTATGACCTTAAGCGCGCTCTCCCCGTATCGCATCACGACTATTCCGCCTACGACATCGCCCCTTCCATCCAGGTCCGCTACCCCGCGCCGTATCTCCGGCCCGAGCGCTACTGTCCCAATATTTTTTATAAGGATCGGAACCCCGGTCCCCTCATCTAAGCCCACCACTATATCCTCTATATCCTCCACGGACTTCGCGTAACCTCTTGCTCTTACCATGTATTCCACGCCGGTGAACTCTACCAGTCTGCCGCCCGCGTCATTATTACCTCTCCGGATCGCCTCAACAACTTTCATTATCGGTATATGGTAGGCGCTCAATTTGTTAGGATCGACCGTAACCTGATATTGCCTCACAAACCCGCCGATAGGCGCGACTTCCGCCACGCCGGGGACGCTCTGGAGATAGTAACGCAAATACCAATCCTGAAATGTCCTCAGGTCCGCTAAAGAGTTCTTCCCGCTCTCGTCAACGAGCGCATATTGGAATACCCATCCGACACCCGTAGCGTCCGGACCAAGCTCCGTCTGTACGCCTTCGGGCAGGCGAGGGGTTATCTTCGAGAGGTATTCTAATGTACGCGATCTGGCCCAATATACATCCGTCCCGTCCTCGAATATCACATAGATGAACGAATATCCGAAGTCGGAGAATCCCCTGATCGCCTTGACCTTCGGCGCGCCCAGGAGAGCGCTTATTATCGGATATGTCACCTGATCTTCTATGATATCGGGCGAGCGGTCCCAGCGGGAATAGATGATTACCTGCGTGTCCGAGAGATCCGGTATGGCATCGAGCGGCAGGGCTTTAAGCGCCAATACGCCGGCGAAGACGGCGGCGCCGACCAGCACGAAGACGATGAATACATTCTTCGCGCAATACTCTATTACCTTTTCTACAGATGCTCTCATATATTATAGTGCCTATTGACCGTGCTGGTGTGACTGTCCGCTCACGGCAGATTTCAGCTTCGACTCCGAATCGACCAGAAAATTGCCGCTTATCACCACGATATCGCCTTCTTTCAATCCGCCCATCACTTCGTAATAGCCTTCCGCTTTCTGACCAATAGAAACTTCACGCGATTCCAGCACATCGCCTTCTCTTGAAAGATAGACTATCTTCCTCAGGCCCGTGTCCATAATGGCAGCTTCGGGCACTGCCAGTTTATGTCCAAGATCTACTTTTATATTTGCATTCACGAACATCTCAGGCTTCAATTTGTCACCCGTATTCACAACCTCAACGCGCACCTGATTCGTTCTTGTGTTCGGGTCTAATACAGGATTGATGGACACGACATTGCCTGTAAATCTCTCCCCTGGATAGGCAACGGCTTCAATCTCCACGCTGTCGCCGACCTTAATAGATCCTATTTCGTATTCATATACGGAAATATAGGCCCAGATGTTCTCTCCCTTGCCGGGAAGATACAGATTCGTTTCGGCCTTACGCGTCTTTTCAAGAATGACGATCTGATCATCATTCATCCCTAAGAGTTTTAATTTATTACGTGCCGCTTTCGTAAGCCTCCTGGCTCTATCAATGACATCTTGAAGAGGGGAATCTTTTACATTATCTTCGGCATTCAATGCTTGAGCGAATTCTTCTTGTGTTATGGCAAGCTCCGGGTCATAGGCGATCTTACCCGATACACGGATCATTTTTATAAGCGCCCTTTTCCCAACCTGCCCTGTCTTCACTCCGATCAATTGCTGTTTTTCCGCGCTTATCAAAACGGTTGGACCGGCCGTAGAGCCGTCTTCTCTTACCGGCTGTTTTGATATTTCCACCACCTTACCGCTGCCGGTCGACATAACCTCGCCGCAGATAGGGCAAATTATCCTTTCGCCCGGTTTTATGCCTGCCTTCACACTCATCGGGCAATCGTTCATGGCACACTTGTGTTCGATGCAGACCTCCCCGAGCGTCTTTTCTTCTGCCTTCTCTTCCTTCTTCACAAGCCTCATATTACATATCGGACAATCTCCCTGCCTGTCCGAGGTATATGCAGGGTGCATCGGGCAGTAATACATCCCCTTCCGGCCAGCCTGTTTATTTTTCTCGGAGAGGCCGCAACCGGATATAACAAGCGCCATTGATGATACCGCAACAAGGAATATTGCTATTATCGGAAGATAATATCTATATCTATTTTTTTTCATATGCGCCTCTTTGCAATGCTTCATTTATATCCGCCCCCGCGGCGCGCTCAAGATCGGCAAGCGCTACTCTTAGATCGAGGATGGCCCTGTAATGGTCGAGTTTAAATTCTGTCAGCATTCTCTGGCTATCGAGAAGCGTAAGAAAATCCGTCTTGTCCGATTCATAACCTCTTAAGGACGTTTTTAATGTCTCTTCCGCCTGTGGGATAAAGGCTGTTTCGTATAGTTCGGCTATCTTCCTATTGGCCTCGACTCTGGCGTAAGCATCGCGTATATCAAACAGAACATTGTTCTCTTTCGCCTTATACTCTGCCCTGGCCATCTCAAGCTCCTCTTTCATCTCCTTTACCCCGAAAGCCTGCTTTTGAAAAAACCATAACGGTATCGTAACACCCAGCATCCCGGACCATGCATTCTCATCTACGCGGTCACGATTGACCATCTGCTTGAACTTTATCATAAAGTCCGGCATGAATTCATTCAGCGATAGATCGTATGCGGCCTGGCCTCTTTCGATAGCATAGCGATACGCCTTGATCTCCGGATTATTAACCCTGGCGGCCGCATATAGGTCTTCGAGTGAACGGGTAAAATTGACAGGCTCTTCTATGGATGGGGGGCCTATCTCCTCTTTCGGATCCCTGTTCATCAGGACATTGAGTCTCGCCTGAGCCGTAAGTCTTTTCTGTTCAAGCATGATAAGCTGGCTGTCGACCCTGGCAAGCTCTACCTGCGCCTTTAAGGCATCCGCCTGCGACCCTTTTGCCGCGGCATATCGCGAAGTCGCGGATGCGGAAAACTGCTCCAGGAGCCCCTTTTGCTCTTTCATTATTTCTATAGACTTGTATATAAGGATAAGCTCCGAGTAGCCGCTCTTCCCTCGAGAGAGGAGATCCCTCTCCTTAGCCTTATAGCCTTCATATGCCGTCTTGGCTTGTTTAGCGGCTATCTTGGCCCGGAGAAAGAGCTTCGTAGGAAACGGTACTTCTTGGGACAGGGCGTATGTCTTCATTGGCTCACCCGTTAACATCCTATCGGCGAAGAGTTTATCATACTCCATTTCGACAAGAGGGTCTTCAAGGCTTGCGGCCTGCCAAATTCTCGCGTTCGCGGCCTTGAAGCTTCTCTCCGAGGATTTTATTTCGGGGTTCGATCTCAGGATCCGAGCGAGGACATCTTTTAAAGTGAGCGCATCCCCGGCAAAGGCGCTATGCCAGCTCAATATAAGGTAAGCCGAAACTGACAGAAGAACTGTAATAAGGCGATTTCTCCGCGCGATCTGGTTTTTATGCATATATACCGTAATCATAAATATATCACGCTATGTGCGATTAGACAAGCGCTGCGTGATCCGATTAGTGCTGATGGTCCTCCTGCATTGAATGCTTGCCGCTAGCGGCCTGTTCCGCTTCTGCGCTATATTTTTCCGGGTTTTTCTTAAATTCCGTAATGCACATCGGGCAGCAAAAATTGTAGATCTTACCTTTATATTCATAGGTCGCTTTCGCGCTCTCGTCGATCTCTTCACCCCTTACGGGACATACCTTATTGCCTACATCGGTGGCTTTTGATCCTTTTTCTGCGTCCTCTGCGTATGCTTCGCCGCAACCACCTTTGCCGCCCATGTCACACGACATAGCAAAAAATATTCCGTTCATTCCGAAAATAACTATCACAGCAGCCAATATGCTTTTCATCTTACCGATCATCTTGATCTCCTTTCATTCATCGCATATGATTTTTTGCGATATCGAACATCCCGCCCGCTAGACCTGTTTTCTAAATTTAGAAATTGTCTCTACCACTTCGTTGATCTTCTTTAATTTTTCGATCTCGGATTTTCCTTTCAAGGCGCCAACCACGCAACCCTCTATATGTTTTTTTAAGATCTCATCGCCTACCCTATGAAGCGCCCCAATAATTGACCGTATCTGGCCGAGGATATCTATGCAGTACCTTCCCTCTTCGATCATCTTCCGCACGCCGCGCACCTGGCCTTCGATCTTATTTAAATATTTTACCTGCTCACGATGAGTAGTTACTTGTTTTTCCATGTACTCTCCCTTTCGTTTAAGTATACCATACCCCCCTATGGTATGTCAAGAGGCTAAATAAAAACAGGCGGGCGCTCGAGCTGCTTCCTTTAACGACCCATGATGCTTATAAGACCGTCCAGTATGGTTAATGGATGAGGGGGACATCCGGGGATATAGATATCTACGGGGAAAATAGAGTCGATACCGTCATGCGCCTCTTTATGGCCCGCATAGGGCCCTCCGGATATGGCACATGCCCCGACGGCGATTACAAGCTTGGGATCGGGTATAGCCTTATACGTTTTTTCAACCGCTAAGAGTATATTTTCCGTTACGGGGCCGGTCACTACGATGCCATCGGCGTGGCGCGGAGAGGCGACGAACTGGACCCCGAAGCGTCCCAGGTCATAAGTGACGGTATTTAAAACATTGATGTCGAGCTCACAACCATTGCATCCTCCGGCGCTGACTTGACGCAGTTTTAACGATCGACCGAAAATATGCTTCTTATTTTTCCGCTTCTCTACATTAACCCGCGGCAAGACGTCCCTGGCTATCAGGTCTTTTCGTTCCTGAGCGGCCAATCTGTAATCCCGGTTAAAAGTGATCGCCTTGCCGGGGCAAAGTCTCTGGCAATCGCCGCAAAAAATACATTTCCCGAGATCGAGTGAAAGATCTTTACCATTTATATCGATAGCTCCTATAGGACAAGCCTCCTTACACTTAAGGCAATCTTCCCGGCAATTTTTTGAATGAATGCGGGCTTGTCCTAAGAACCTTTCCGGCAAATGAACGTCTTTGGCGGGAAATGGTATTGTCTTATAACCTTGCTTGAGGCGTGAGTAAATTGCTTTGATCATTCTATTTATAGCCTTATTTTAAAGATCGTGGCCGCAATAAGACAGATTGAAGCTTTTATTGCAGAGCGGGAAATCCGATATCTCCTCCCCCCGCATGGCCATCGCCAGTCCGATCCAATTATGGAATGACGGATCGGTGATCTTATATTGCGATATCTTCCCGTTCCGGTCGGTCAACGCGACATGACAGATCTCTCCGCGCCATCCTTCCACCAAAGAGATGGCCATCCTTGGCCTCTGTACCGGGACAACCTGAGACGATATGCCCCCTTTGGGCAGATTATTCAATTGATCCCGGATAAAGTCCACCGACCTTTGTATCTCAAGCCACCGGACGAAAGCCCGGGCAAACACGTCCCCGGAAGAATGGGTCGATACAGGGATCTGCGAAAACTGATATATCCCTGTAGGAAAATCGAAACGGACATCGCGATCTATGCCGCAGGCCCTGGCGGCGACGCCGACTAATCCCAGGTCCAAGGCCTCCTCTTTCGTCACAATCCCAGTCTCATCAAACCTATCCACCACCAGAGAGGAATCCCAAAGGAGCGAAACCGCGTTCCCGACATCGGAGAAAACCCTCGATAAACGCCTTTTAAGTTCGGCCGCCATTGCATCGTCGACGTCGAAGATGACTCCGCCCGGTCTTACCATGTTACGGCCAAAACGATTACCGCAAACGAGAGCCGTCATATTAAGAAAATCGCCTCTTAAACGGCCGCAATAAGATGCCGTCGGTAAATAGCCCACGTCATTTGCAAGCGCCCCCAGATCCCCGGTGTGATTGGCCAGGCGCTCCAATTCCAGCATAATACCCCGAAGCGCCAACGCCCTTAATGGAACGCTGCAATTCGACAGGGCTTCTACGGCCTGACAATAACTAAGGGCATGGCCTATCGACGTATCGCCGGCAAGGGTCTCCATATAATGTATCGTCCGGTTATCGGCGCATTTGCCGATAGAGCGCTCTACCCCGCGGTGCTGATACCCCAGGGCAATTTCAAGATGAAGGACATCCTCGCCATGGCACTGAAATCGAAAATGGCCAGGCTCGATGATACCCGCATGCACCGGCCCTACCGCGACTTCATGGATCTCTTCGCCCTGAACCTTCAGAAAATCGATATAAGCTCCGCCGGGAATGCCTTTATGGTCCGCGGGAGATCGCACGGGTTTTAGCCAGGGATGACCGTCCGGACAGACGAGCCGCTGTTCAAATATCTCCCTCTCAAACAGGTGCGCCTGCGGCAATTGTGGCGTCAATGAAGGATACGAACCCTTTACCCGGCATGACAGGATCGCCGTCTCGGCGCTCCTGTCGGAAGCAAGAACCATAAAAAGCACTACGGAGCCGTCTTCTCCGGGATCACCCCAAAAAGAAACGATCCTATCCCCCTTATCGATCCCGTCGATCACGAGATCCCGGAATGTCTCGAAAGGAAAAAGCCCGACGCCTTCAAGCGCCGCCGCCTGACCGACGTGCAGATTCAAAGGACGCCCGGCCATTAGAAATCCCCCAATTCTTTGGCTGCGCCCTCCAAGGCATGCGTCAACAATGAAGGAAAATATAATCCCGTGATAACCACCAGGAGAAAAAATAAAGCCGAAGGGACTATCTTTATAAGATCATCGCGGTACAATGGACTTTCTGCAATAGCCGTCCTTCGGCCGCCTTGAGTCATCGAAACGAATATCCGGGCCATGCCGATGAAAACGATCCCCAGGCCGCCCAAAAAGATAAATGTGGTCCAATATTGCTGCCTCAGCAGGGCTTCCTTTAAGATGATGAATTTCCCCAGGAAGATGGCGGATGGCAGAGTGCCTGTAATCAATAAAAAACCGGCAAACCAAAGGACCCCCGACCAGCGCGTTGGGCCCCTTATAAGCCCTTTTATATCCGCTATATTCTTCGTCTTGTAGTAAGAGAATATATTACCAGCCACAAAGAATAACCCCGCTTTCGTTAAAGAATGACCGAGCATGCTGAGCAAAGATCCGAAAACGGCGCCTCCGCCTAACCCGACCCCCAGGATTATTATACCCATATGTTCTACGCTTGAATAAGCGAGCATCCTTTTATAGTCCGACTGGCCCAGGATAAAGATAGCCGCGAATAAGATAGAGACTAGCCCGAACAAAATAAATATCTCCCGGCAATATGAGGATAATCCCGCCGCTATGCATATCTGATACCCCCGCAGGATCCCCAGAAAAGCGCAATTGAGAAGAGCTCCGGATAGAAGGGCCGAAACGACGGACGGCGCCTCGCTATGCGCGTCGGGCAGCCACGTATGAAAAGGGGCAAGGCCCATCTTGGTGCCATACCCTACGAAAAGCAAGAGAAATCCCGCCTTCAGCCACGGCGCATCTATCCCGGCGGCGCCCTCGATCATCTTCATTAACAGCATATCCTGGCCGTTCTTATTGGCCACCGCAAGGAAAAATATCCCGAGCAAAGCTAAGGCGATACCCACTGAGCAGATCAACAAATACTTCCACGTCGCTTCCAGCGACCGCTTTGTGCGGTGAAAATATATTAAAGGGGCGCTTGCCAGCGTCGTTGCTTCAATCGCAACCCATAAGAAGGCTATGTGCTGGCTGAAGATAACGATCGTCATCGTTGAGAGAAGCAGCAGGAAACACCCCGAAAATACCGCTTCATTCACATTGGCGTTATTATCGCCAGGCGCGTCGCGGGAACGCCGCTTTTCATCATCCAGATACTTGATCCCATAAAGGGTCGCCCCGAAGAACAAGAGGCTCGTGACCGTCAGGAATATAAAACCTACGTCATCGAGGGCAAACCATCCGCTCAATGCCATGCCCGGCCTCCTGAACCATGTTAAAGACGTCAGGATAAGGTGCGCTCCGGAGGAGCCAATAAACAATCCTCTTCTATAATGATCGTTCCGGATAAAAAACGAGACCAATCCCGCGGTCAAAGGCACTATGATCAATGCGATGCTCAACATTTCGTGTCCTTATTTTGTATTCACCCAGTCTTTAAGCTGCGACAGGTTCTGTGTATCGATATTATCGAATTCGCGGCTGATATGGAATATGGCTATGCCCATGACAAATACCGCAACAAAGATATCCAGGAGAATCGCCAATTCTACAAGAAAAGGCTGTTCGATCAATAACGCCGCGCCAAAAAGATAAACGCCGTTTTCCAGCACAAGATATCCGATCACCTGGGTCAGCGCCTTCATGCGCCCAACTATTATGAACGCACCGGTAAAAAAGGTCATGAAAGAAACGGGCATGACCAGGTCTGAAGAGACCGTCCGTATATACGGTAACCGGGAGCTGAGCCAGAAGGATACCAGGAACATCGCCACACCCATGAGTAATGATAGGGGGTAACCGCCGATCGGCTCGACCTCTTTCCTGATATTTGCTTCCCGTTGGGCGCGAAACAATAACCACGGGAAGACAAAACCCTTGAGCCCGATACTGACGATCGAATAGATCATTGCTCCCAATGCGATCGCATGAGAATGGATAACGAACGGCATCAGCCCGAAAAGGATACCCTGAAACGCCACGATCCGGATACATGTCGAAATGCGGCTGGAAGACAGCATCATCAGGTTCATAAGGAGTATGGTAATGCTCAAGAGATCGATCAACGAATTCATCTATCACCTCATCGTAAATGCCAACGCCAATACCGATAATGCCAGGGCCACTATCAAAAAATGCGGCACTTTCAATAAGCGCAACCTCGCAAGCACGGATTCAACCGCTCCGACAATAAAGGCGAAGAGGACCATGCCGATAATGAATAGCGAATAATCGACCATCCATCCGCGGGAATGGGCGCCGAAAAAGATGCCTGCCACCAGCGTTCCCAGAATCCAAAACTTGACGGCCGAGCCATACAGAATAAAAGCAAGATCAACGCCTCCGTGATCCAATACCATGACCTCATGGATCATCGTGAGCTCCAGATGGGTATTGGGATCGTCTACGGGAATGCGCGAATTCTCCGCCAGAAATATAATAAAAATAGCGCCCGCGACCAGCAGAAAGACCGGACTCCATGTTGTCCAGGAAATTGCGTTCAAATTCGAATAAATGGCCGATAGGGATGTCACCCCGGTCACGCGGGCCAACGCCGCCATACTTAGGAATAACGCGGGTTCGGCAAATACGGCAAACTGGACTTCCCTGCTTGCGCCCATCCCCTCGAAACTTGAGCCGGTATCCAAAGCCGCGAGGACCGCGACAAACCGGGTCAGGCCGAATAGATAAATAAACAGGATGATATCCCCTTCGAAAGAAATGAACGAGGCCCGCCCCGCAAAAGGGACGAGCATAGTTGCCGAAAGAATGGCGCCCAGGCCGACTATCGGCCCGGCAATAAAAACCCGGGTTATAGTCCTGCTATATACAGCGCTCTTCCGGGATAATTTATAGATGTCGTAATACAGCTGCAATAACGGGCTCCCCTTCCTTCCGGCGAAGAAAGCCTTTGTCCGGTTAATGATACCGAACAGGAAGGGAGAAACCGCCAGGATGAGGGTCGACTGTAATATACTCCTGATCATGTCTATAGTTTCCATAAGAAGAGCGCCACAAGGGTAAGAAAAATATACAGGACGTATAATTGTAACCGCCCATGCTGGAACCATGTAAGCTTTTCCGCCAAACCGCGTATAATTTTCAATAACGGGCTGAATACCGTTTCCTGGAACATATCGGGCGTTTGAGTCTTAAAGGATGAACCATCGGGGAAGTATGTGTTCAACTTAAGATGGTGCTTCTGTGTTCTCAAGATACCTTTAAAAAAATCCACAATGGGCTGAGAATACGAAGAAGCGGTATACTGCATGCGCGAATTTCCTTGAGCGTACCCGCAATCCCACGTAGGGGCGGTTTCTATGTTCCTTCCTTTTAATAGCAGGCGGCGCAAAATGGCGATCAATAAAATAGCGGCGCAAAGACAGAGCGCTACGGTAACTATGCACATCATCGGATGGGCTGCTCCGGCGATGACCGGCTGTATAGCGTCGGGACTCGCGCCCGTTATATCGGCGATGACCCTATTGAACATGGCTATAACCAATGGCGACATTAACGCAATGGCAAGGCAGGAGACGGCAAGCGCCGCCATGGAGGTCCTGATAAGTATACCCGGCTCGCGCGCGTCCCGACAATGGGCGCTTCTCGGCTCACCCAAAAATACTATCCCAAATACCTTCGTAAAACAAGCAACCGCCAAACCTCCGATCAAAGCCAAAGAAGCGATAACGGCGGAAGCGGCGACAACCGGCGTAGCCGGGCCAATGATACTTTTAAATGAGGCAAAATATATCAGAAATTCGCTTATAAATCCGTTCAGGGGGGGTAAGCCGCAAATGGCGGCGGCGGCGATAAGAAAACAATATCCGGCAACGGGCATCTTCTTGAGTAGCCCCCCCAGGACATCCATTTCCCGCGTTCCGGTCGCATGCAAAACAACGCCCGCCCCGAGAAAGAGAAGCCCCTTAAAAAACGCGTGATTCACTACATGCAATAAAGCGCCGGTAAAACCCAAAACACTAAGAACCGGTATATTTAAACTCATCCCCAATACTCCCAGGCCTATGCCGATAGTAATGATGCCGATGTTCTCGATACTGCTATATGCCAGGAGCCGCTTCAGATCGCGCTGGGCTAACGCCAACAGGATCCCCAGAATTCCCGAAACGATCCCGATCGCGATCAGCGAATAACCCCACCATGGGCATGGGGCTCCCAAAAAAGTCAATATCCTTATTAAACCGTAAATGCCCGTTTTTATCATGACGCCTGACATGACCGCGGATACATGGCTCGGCGCCGCGGGGTGCGCCTCCGGAAGCCAGATATGCATCGGCATAAATCCCGCCTTGGTCCCGAAACCTATAACTGCCAGGATAAAGATCGCCGAAGGTAATATTCCCGCGTTTAGCGCTTTCCATTGAGCAAAGTCAAATGAGCCGCCGCTGTTGCCTAATAAGACGAACATGACCAATAAAAAGAGAGTGCCTATATGTGTCGCTACCAGATAGATCAAACCGGCTTTTGCGACCTCCTTCTTCTCTCCTTCAAAGAGCACCAGGAAGAATGAGCTGATAGACATGAGCTCCCACGCAAATAAAAAAAGGACGGCGTTACGCGCGGTCACTACAAGTACCATACTTGCGATCAGGATATTGAAAAAGAACCATGCGCTGCCTATATTCTTCTTCCCGTAGTAATAGCCGAGATACTCCGAACCGTATAAAGCCGCGAACGCGGAGAGGATGAAGATGGGAAAGAGGAAGACTGCCCCCAACGCATCGACGGCTATGGATAAGGATCCATATGGGATGCGCCACGGCAGGGTTAAGGCTAGTGAAGATGGATCGCTAAAGACCGGAAAAATGGCTGCCGATCCAAGAGCGCAAGACGTCACAGCGCCAAGCATGCCCGTATAATTGGATAATCTAACGAACCGGTTCAGGCATAATGAGCCTAACCCGCTTACGGCCAATAAAACTATCGCGAAGAGCATAACATTCATAGGGACCGTTCGGCCTTTTCGATCTCGCCGAGGATCGTCTCTCTCGATCTCTGATTAACGATAGCATCTTTCACATTCGCGTTTTGCAGCACATACGCTATGCGCGAAAGTGTCTTGAGATGGCTTCTGACCGTCGGGCTTATAAGGGTAAATAAACATGAGACCGGCTTGCCGTCAATTGCCCCATAATCGACCGGTTCTTCAGCGAAACAGATAGAGACAACGGCGCTGGGGATATGGGTAACGATAGGGTATCGGGCGTGCGGAATGGCTATACCATCTCCAAATCCGGTCGATCCCAGCTCTTCCCTGACAAGCATAGCGCTCAATAGAATATCTTTATTAACGTCTTCGGGCAGGTTCAGAAGGCTGATAACCGAAACCAATAATGCCCTCTTATCTTTCCCTTCAACCCGATAATGTATCCCTCCCCGCTTTATCGTCTCTGTCAACGAAAGCGCGGGGATATCGGTCTCCCGGGAATCGTTAAGGATTTCATGCGAAATGTTTATCTTTTGGGTCGTTGCCCAATCCAGGATCTCAATCCTATTAAAGCGGTACTGGTCATGGATCTTATAGACGGGTATACTCTGTTCCTTTATCCAGCGATAGATCGTTCTTTCGGTTACACTCAATAGTTTAGACAGATCTTTTACGGTTAATTGCATTATAGGCTCCGAGTAATTGTGGTTTTCTGATAATAATATATCTCAATATCACATGACGCATAGGACATTATAGGACATTTTACACTATTTGTCAATTTATTACCATCTTAACTATAACGGCATAGCTTTCATTATTACTTTCTAATGACTTAACATACAGATGTTAATACAGGAATTGTATGTTTAAAAAAGGGAGCGGGATATGATAAGCGAACTGTCTTGACCTACCCCTTTGCTGTCTTTAAGGATAGGATGTAGATGGTAGTTCCTAGCGCTATGGCAGCCATGAGGATCCTGCCAAAGATATTGTGAACAAGGAAAATAGACGTAGATAATAAGCCCGCCCATTGAAAGATGATAAAAATGATCTTCGTTTTTAATTTTATTCCATTATTTTCGTGATACTCTTTTATATAAGGCCCAACCCATTTATTATTTAATAACAAATTATGAAATTTTTCAGAGCTTTTTGAAAAGCAGACAGACGCAATGATAAAAAAAGGAATGGACGGCATTATAGGAATAAAAGCGCCCATAATACCCAGGGCCGCGAGCAGAAAACCCGCACTCATCAATACCGCTCTTTTAAGGCGATTCATTTCGATTTCCATACTAGCGCAGGTAGATCATATAACCTACTTAGTCACAAACCAAAATAATATGGCAATTAAAATCCTATACACTCCAAATGATATAAAGCTATGCTTTTTTATAAAACCTAATAAAAATTTAATAGCCACAATCGCTACTATAAAAGATGTGACAAAACCAACCCCCAGACAAACAAACTGATCTTGAGTAAATGCGTTCGCGTTTTTATACAGATCCAATAATGTAGCCGCCAGCATGGTTGGAACGGCTAGTAAAAATGAGAACTCTACAATAACGTCCCTTCGCAGACCTGACGCTAACCCGCCTATTACCGTCGCCGCCGATCTGGAAACGCCGGGAATGACAGCGATGGATTGAAAGGCGCCTATAATTAAGGCTTGTTTATAAGTGATGGAAGCCACTTCTTTTACCGCGTCTTTTTTTTCGCGATGAAGCAGTTCAAAAATAATTAAAACAAATCCCCCCAGAAAGAGAGCCCATATAACAATGTTACTGTTACCCAGCAAAAATTTCTTTATGATATCATAAAACGCGAATCCTATTATAGCGGTCGGAATAAACGCGGCGCATACTCTTTTTAAAACTTCAAAATTCAACAAAAACCTCTTCCAGTATAACACAATGACCGAAATGATCGCGCCGAGCTGTATCGCTATCTCAAACGTTTTGACATAATCTGTGTAGGAAATACCGAGAAGGCGTGATGTCAGAATAAGGTGCCCGGTCGAAGATATGGGCAAAAATTCCGATATCCCCTCTACGATACCTAAAATGAACGCATGAAATATATTCATTCTTTATACTATTTACCTTTTTTGGATCTTTCCGATTATACCATACGTAAAAAAATGAGGCGCATTAAATCTTCCGGTTGAAAATTTCGCAGGATATATAGCAGGTGAAACTATAAAGTCTTTCGTGGAATGTTAAGGTCCTTCGCTTCGTATGAAATCCTCCTGTTTGTCGGATTTCATATCTCGCTCAAGATCAAACTTTGCGAAGCAAAGTTTGGTAGCCCCATCGGGATTTGAACCCGAGTCTTTAGGCTGAGAACCTAACGTCCTAGACCAGGCTAGACCATGGGGCCGAATTTTCGAAGAAAATTCGATGCTGAGGCGGCGTTAAAAAGTCCGAGCGATAGCGAGGACTTTAGACGCCGAAGCACCTTATTAACGCTTCGCGTTGTTTAGGTCCTTCGTCGGCCTACCAGTTAGCAGCAACCTCATCAGGATCAAATTTTGCCTCAGTAAAACCATAGCATAATTTGGTGCGGAGAGGGGGATTTGGTCATCCGTCCCGCCATAGGCGGGACTCCTGACCAGCTGAATTTCTTTCGGCCGGAGGCCTATTCCTCCCTTCGGTCGGCGAAATTTAGCTTCAAATCCCACAACTCGTATTACTGTCAAACAACTGGTGCGGAGAGGGGGATTTGAACCCCCAAGCCTTGCGGCACATGCCCCTCAAACATGCGCGTCTGCCAGTTCCGCCATCTCCGCACAACTATTGCATCTGTATAGGTTTTGTCCCGCTTCACGGCTACTTACTATCATAGCGGGGCCAGTTCCGCCATCTCCGCTTGAAATTACGTGCTATAAGATTATATTCGAATTCGGTATAAACGCAACTAAATAATGCTATGACTTCCTAAAGTGCACTCTCAGATACAGATATATGCACGCCCCAACAAATACCATCGCAAGTATGTACTTTATTTGTAAAGGCGGCTGCTTTATCAATGTCGCATACCAGAGCGCTATTATATTCGCGACGAACGAGATGAAGAGAAGCCTGAAACTTAAGCCCTCTACAGTCTTCATCCTGTGTGTCTTAACCATCTGCGGAATATAGCATATGGTAAAGAGCACCGTCGCTGTCCATCCAAGGATATCCGATAATTGCATTGAATGATTATATCGTAAACCCGCGCCTCTGTAAAGAGAGTAAAGCGCCTATATTTTTTGAAAATCCAACATATTAATGTGCTAAAATAGGGATCGGTTAAAAGGATAGCATTAACGAAGCCAACAATCATGGAGGCAAAAAATGAGAAGAAGAGGAATAGGGCTGATTGTTCTAAGCGTTTCATTAATCGTATTATCTTGTGCGCCTGGTTTTTCCCAGGAAAGCTCCGCGCCGGCGCAGGGCGACCAGAAGGAGACGGACGTTTCTAAAGATAGCCAGGACGAGATAGTAACAAGCCTTGGCACTCTCAGGATAGGTACAAGCAAAGAAGACCTGTACAAAGTATTCCAGGAGAAGGACCGTATAGCGATCCCGCATAAACTCCTGAACGAAGAATGGGTAATATTTTACGATATCACCACTCCGGATCCTAACGATACCATTACTTTCTATCTAAAGAGTGCTCAGGTCGTTGGCTGGAAGAGGGGGTATAATCCATCGCCGAAGAATGAAGGGTCCCCGTACGAATACAATAAGGACGAGAAGCTGGATAAGTGGTTCTTCCCGAAGGGAGAATCCAGATGGGACGGCACCATGCTGACAGCGATAGAATGGAACATGCTTTTGGATGCTCAGAAGGTGGTATTTCTGAAAGAGTACGACAAGGAGCTGGCCAGAGAGACCGGCGTTGATCCGGATATAGATATTAATAAATATATACTTGCCCTTAACCACTATTCCGATACATGCTCGGATACTTGTTTTATGGTAAAAGTCACGAATATTATTAAGGAGCTTTTAGAGAGCGAAAGAGAATTAGCCGCTAAGCAATAATTTTATCGAGTCAAATATAATATGTTTTGGTATGTCTTCATACATAGAATTTTTTGAGTTTGCTCGGGACGCCAAACACCGCTTAAAATGGGGTCTCTTGAAGATACTCTTTGGCGGGAGAACCTTTCCTGCTGCTTTGTTCTGAAAGTTGGCTGACCGAACTTGTCGCCAGACGAACTCCACAAGCTCAAGAGATTCACTTACTTGTGAAAATGACTGTCCGCCGTTTCAAGCGTGGTTTTATCTATCTAGGCAGCTTAAATTAATCCGAAATCTTATAATAAGCGTTTCTGCCCTTTCCTACAAGCTCAATCAACTTTGCGTCTATTAATTTAGTAATCTCCTTAAGGATTGCTTGGCGTGTTATGCCAAACATACCCCTTAAATCTTTATTGCTAACTTTGCCTTTTTCTTGAATCCGCTCTAAGATTTTTATCTGCTTCTGGGTTAATTCAATTCTTTCCCCGTTCTCTATCTTTGGAGATAATCCTATTTTTCCAATAAATTCCTTGACCTTGTCTATGGAATATAAAACGCCTTCTGTAAAATACTCAAGCCATTTAGTGATGTCGCCTTTTCTTGTTTGGGCTGTTTTTAGTGCCGCGTAATACTCGGACCTGTTTTCATCATAAAAATCATCGAGCGCAAAAAATCTTCGGTGATCAAAACCACTTTTATGCAATACGAGCGAAGCTATTAGCCGCGCCGTCCTGCCATTTCCATCAATAAACGGATGAATCCTTGCAATTTCGTAATGAACAATGCCTGCAATAATTACGGGGTTAATCTCTTTTATCTTATCCGAATTGAGCCAATCTAAAAACTCGGATACCAGTCGTGGAACATCCCTTGTTTTCGGAGGCATATACTCTACAATTTCCTTGAATCCTGTTCCATCAAAGATGCGCCTGCCTACAAAAACTTGACGATTTCTAAAGACGCCGCAGTCTTTTTTATCCCGCAGGGTGCCAGTGGTAAGAGTCTCGTGAATTTCAAGTAAGAGTTTAACGTCTATTATTTTCTTGCCTGCGTACTCGGGGATTGAATCTAATGCTTTGAGGTAATTTAACACTTCATCTTTATCTTTTGCTGTAGCTACAACATCCTTATTTTCTGCTAAGGCGGCAACCTGCTCAAGCGTTAAGTTATTCCCCTCGATGCTCGTGGATGAATGAGCGTTATGAATCCTAGCTTCTTTTTTTAGCTTTAATTCCCATTTAGGAATAAGCTTGGCTTGCTCAATAACCTCTCTCCCAACCATAATCCGGGAGATATTGTTAATAATTTTATCGGTAATCTTATATTTTGGCTCAAATGACATAGTATTATTATAGCAAATGACAACCTAAATGACAACCTAAATGACAATCAATTTTATTTCGCCAGTAATTTGCATTTTACTTTGATTTACCGTAATACGTAACGGACCTTAGTCCTATTAACATATGCTCAACATAATCGTATTTCTTTTCCGTTTCATCCATTAGGGAAGCTGCTTCTTTCAAATTAGAAGGAATGATACGCACATACCCAGAACCATTCGTTGCTACAAAAGTTACAAAAGCGCCGCTTTGAACCAAAAATAATTCCACATTATTTCGAGTCTTCCAAAAATATTTATCGCCGATTTTTGTAATCGTACATTCTGTTTCTAGTACCTTCTCGCTTTTTAAGTCCTCAACCACACGGCTAGTGCCGCCTTCGCTAATTTTGATAACAGGAGTTCCAGAAAATACAATTTCTTCATTTTCCTGCGCATAGCCACACGCAGCTAAAATACAACTTAGCAACATACCCAAAACACAAATTTTTTTAAACATTTTTCGCCTCTTCTTTATTACCAATAATAATTGTTCGCCTGAGCGTCAAGGTTGGCTGACGGGCTAGGATTTGGCTACTTCGGCTCGCAGTGCTCGCCTGCGTAGCCAGCTTGCTCGCTGCTGGCCGGAGGCCTTTTCCTCCTATTCGTCGGCGCTCGCAAGCTTCAAATCCTCAACACGTGCCTTATAAAACTACCCTCAAACAGACTTAATATGGCTGACGGGCTAGGATTTGAACCTAGACAAGCAGATCCAGAGTCTGCTGTGCTACCGTTACACTACCCGTCAATTTTTCTTCGAAAAATTGATGCCGAGGCGCTACCACATTTAAAATCTTATACCACTATAAGCTTTTTTTCAACCCCTTTTGCTCTTCCTTGGCCCAAGTATCCTTAAGCGATACCGTTCTATTGAATATCCGTTTTCCCGCTTCCGCCGCGGCAGGGTCTACAAAAAAATATCCCAACCGCTCAAATTGATACCGGCTTCCGGGCGCCGCATCTTTAAGGGATGGCTCCAATTTACAACCCGATAATACTTCAAGCGAATCGTGATTTATGTTTGCGTGGTAGTCCTTGCCTTCATCCGCTTCGTCGGGGTCCCTTTTTGTGAACAAGGTATTATATAACCGAACCTCGCCCTCTATGGCATGGGTGAGCGATACCCAGTGCAAGGTAGCCTTGACCTTCCGGCCGTCCGGGGCATCCCCGCCTCTTGTGGCAGGATCGTAAACGCACCGCACTTCAGCGACTTCGCCGGTCTTAGGGTCCTTCATGACATCCGTGCATTTTATAAAATACGCGTACCTTAAACGCACTTCCTTGCCCGGAGACAGCCTGAAGAACTTTGGCGGCGGGACCTCCCTGAAATCATCGCGTTCTATATATATCTCTTTCCCGAACGGCACTTTTCTCGTCCCCATCGAAGCGTCTTCCGGATTATTTATCGCCTCCAGCTCCTCATGCTTCCCTTCGGGATAATTTGTGATCACGACCTTGACCGGGCGCAATACAGCCATCGCCCTTGACGCGGTCCTGTTCAACTCTTCCCGTATCGAGTTTTCCAGCACACCGATATCGACAATGGAATCCATCTTGGCCACCCCTATCTCTTCGCAGAAATTTTTAATCGATGACGGCGTGTAGCCGCGCCGCCGCAGGCCGGAAATGGTAGGCATTCGCGGGTCATCCCAGCCGTCGACCATCTTTTCGGCCACCAGCTGAAGAAGCTTCCTTTTCGATAAGACCGTATGGCTCAAATTGAGCCTGGCAAACTCTATCTGCTGGGGATGATAGGCATTCAGCGCGTCAAGTATCCAGTCATACAATGGGCGGTTATTTTCAAACTCCAGGGTGCAGATGGAATGAGTGATGCCTTCTATCGAATCGGAGAGACAGTGGGCAAAGTCGTACATCGGATATATGCACCATTTATCCTGCGTCCGGTGGTGATGCTCCCTCTTGATGCGATATAGTACGGGATCGCGCATAATCATGTGCGGGTGCGACATATCGATCCTCGCGCGAAGGACTCTCGTGCCGTCCGGGTATTCACCGCCCCTCATCCGTCTGAATAGGTCCATATTCTCCTGGGGCATCCTGTCCCGGTAAGGGCTGTTCCGTCCCGGCTGGGTAAGCGTACCACGGTACTCGCGGGTCTTATCGGCGTCCAGGTCGCAAACATATGCCTTGCCGAGCTCTATTAGCCTTTCCGCATATCCGTATAACTTTTCAAAATAATCGGACGCATAGTAAAGGCGGTCCTGCCAATCGAAGCCGAGCCACTTCACATTCTCTATGATGGCGTTTACGTATTCCTGCTCTTCCTTTTCAGGATTGGTGTCATCCATCCTGAGGTTGCACAATCCGTTATAATCCCGGGCTATGCCAAAACTGATACAGATCGCCTTCGCGTGGCCTATATGCAGATACCCGTTAGGTTCCGGAGGAAAGCGCGTATGGACCTTGCCGCCGAATCTGCCGCTCTTTATATGTTCGTCGACCATCTCCCTGATAAAGTTGGAGGCCCGAGCGCTTTCGCTAGTCATTTATAATGCCGCCTTCTTCATTCGTTCTATGACCTTCTCCCTGCCCAATACCTCCATCATCTCAAAGAGGCCGGCGCCGGTGGTTTTTCCGCTTACCGCCACGCGGGTAGGATGTATGATCTGTCCGGGCTTTAACTTGGCATTTTCAGCCATAGCCCGGCATTCTTCTTCTATTGAATTGCGCGAAAAATCGTTTACCCGTTCAAGTCGCGCGGCGAAATCGCTAAGTATCTTTTTTGAATCGGGATTCTTTATATGTTTTTCTACGCCCTTCTCTTCCACTGCGTAGGTATCGCCAAAAAAATGGTCCGTCATCTGTACGAATTCCGACAGCGTCTTTATCCGCGTCTTATATAAACCGATCACCCTGATAAGGGTCTTATCGTCCGGAAGCACCCCCTTGCCCGCATCCTGCATCTGCTTCTTTATCATAGGCAGGAGATCCCCCGGATCTTTTGCGGCGATATACTCCCCGTTCAGCCATCTCAGTTTTGTAAGATCGAATTTCGCCTGGACCCCCTTCATATCTTTGATATCGAACGCCTTGACCGCGTCTGCCAGCGGTATAAGCTCACGGTCGCCGCCCGGAGACCATCCGAGCAGCAGGAGATAATTGACCAGGGCATCAGGCAGAAAACCCTCCCTCTTATATTCCTCCACGGAAACGCCTCCATGCCGCTTGGACAGTTTGGACCCATCGGGGCCCATGATAAGGGGCATATGTCCGAACTGCGGGGCCTTTAACCCTAATGCCTCGTAGAATAATATCTGTTTCGGGGTGTTGGACAGATGATCGTCGCCCCTTATGATATGCGTGATCCCAAGGTGCGCGTCATCCACGACACAGCAGAAATTGTAAGCGGGAGAACCGTCGGACTTGACCATCACCTGAGGCTTTATCTCATCGGTATTTATCGATATCTTTCCATGAATCATATCCTCAAACTCTATGACGCGGGATTTCTCTACTTTGAATATATATGCCTCACCGTCCCGGTAGGCCTTGCCGGCCCTTACCAGGGATTCGGCGGCCTGACGGTAGACCTCGAACCTTGACGACTGGTGAATGGGCTCTTCGTCCCATCCTATACCCAGCCATTTCAGGTCTTCTACGATCTCGTCAAGAAACCGCTTTTCGGACCTGGTCCTATCGGTATCCTCGATGCGCAAGAGGAGCTTGCCGCCGTAATGGCGCGCGTAGAGCCAATTAAAAAGCGCCGTCCTGGCGCTGCCTATATGCAGATATCCCGTAGGACTCGGCGCGAATCTTACTTTAATCATTTATTCCCCGTACTGAGTTTATACCCTTTCTCAAGCGCCTTCTTATTTTTCAGGAACAGCTCTTCTTTGCCTTCCATCATCTCTTTAAGCGCCGTCAGGATCTCTTTTGCGGAAAGCATTTTCGACGCCTTTACATATGCCCCCACGGCAACCATGTTGGCGCATCTTGCGTCTCCGAGGTCGGAGGCTATTTTTGTCATAGGTATATTGATAGTTACGATATCCTTCCTTTTTGGTTTAGAGTCTACCAATGACCTGTTGAATATCAACACACCGCCTTTTTTTAGATTCTCCTCATACCTGACCAGTGAAGGCTCGTTCATAACTATCAGGATATCCGGGTTGACCACCACCGGGTTTGCGATCTCCCAATCCGATATCTTTGCCATAGAATATGCCGTCCCGCCCCTCACCTCCGCCCCGTAAGACGGCATCCATGTTACATTCTTTCCGGCCATAAGCCCGGCCTGGGCAAGAAGTTTTCCCATGAACATTATGCCCTGTCCGCCAAACCCGGCGCAAAGGATCTCTTCGCACCTCGTATGTTTATCGGTATTTTTCTTTTTAACCATAATACCCCTGCTAGCAGCTCTTGATAACGCCAAGGGGATAGAAGGTAGCGACTTCATTCTTTATCCTGTCGGCGGCCTGTACCGATGTCATGCCCCAGTATGTCGGACACATCGACAGGACCTCTACGATAGAGAACCCCTTCCCATCCATCTGCATCTTAAAGGCCTTTTTGATGGCCCGCTTTGCCCTCATCACTTCCTGGGCCGAATGCACGGAAACGCGCTCCAGATATTTTGCACCCGGGAGCACCGCCATCATCTCCAGTATCTTGATCGGATAGCCTTCCCTCTTCAGGCTCCTGCCTTCTAAGGTGGTGCTTGTCTTCTGCCCGGCAAGCGTAGTCGGGGCCATCTGCCCGCCGGTCATGCCATAAACGCCATTGTTGACAAATATCACCGTGATATTCTCCCCGCGGTTCGCCGTATGTATTATTTCAGACGTTCCTATAGCGGCAAGATCTCCGTCGCCCTGGTATGTAAAGACTATATTTTCCGGACGTACTCTTTTTATCCCTGTAGCAACCGCGGGGGTTCTGCCGTGAGCGGCTTCGGTAACATCGAAGTCCCAGTAGTCATACGCTATAACGGCGCAACCCACGGGAGCGACCGCTATTGTCCGCTCTCGAATGCCAAGCTCGTCGATAACCTCGCAGATCAGCCTGTGTATGATCCCATGGCCGCAACCGGCGCAATAGTGGTTTTCCACATCCCGCAGGCTATCAGGGCGTTGAAATATTATATCTGAGACTTCGTCGTTGCGAGGGCGCAAAGCGCCCGAAGCAATCTCTTTTTTGGATTGCTTTGTCGCTATCGCTCCTCGCAATGACGGTTTTTTTTTCACACTCATACCAACGCCTCGATCTTATTCAATATCTCTATCTCGCTGGGGATGCCGCCCCCCATCCTTCCGTAAAAATCCACCTCGGCCCTGCCGTTTACGGCAAGCCTCACGTCTTCCACCATCTGGCCGGCATTCATCTCGACGACCAGGAATTTCTTCGTCTTCTCGACCGCTTCCTGTATTGCCTTGTCGGGGAACGGCCAAAGCGTGATAGGTCTTACCAGCCCTACCTTCAGGCCCCTCTTCCGGGCAAGCTCCATGCTCAGTTTGGCGATCCGCGCCATCGAGCCGAAGGCGACAAGGATTATCTCGCTGTCGCGGGCATGAAAACTCTCAGAGCGCACCTCCATATCTTTCATCACCCTGTATTTTTCCTGCAGTTTCTTATTATGATTCTCGAGAACATTGTCGCCCAAAAGAAGCGACCTTATAATATTCGGCTTCCTGCCTTTGCATCCGGTCAGGGCCCATGGTTTATCGTAATGATGGCTTTTAATGGACAAGTTCAGGTTGACGGGTTCCATCATCTGGCCGAGTAGGCCGTCTCCGAGAATAAAGGTTGGGTTCCGGTACTTATCCGCGAGATCGAAAGCGAGAAACGTATATTCCAGGAGATCGTGCGCCGACGCCGGAGCGAGCACTATCATCTTGTAATCTCCATGCCCGCCTCCTTTCACCGCCTGAAAATAATCGGCTTGCGAAGGCGCTATATTCCCCAGGCCGGGTCCGCCCCTTTGCATATTTACTATAACACACGGAAGTTCGCATCCCACAAGATAAGATATCCCCTCCTGTTTAAGGCTTATGCCTGGACTTGAAGAAGAGGTCATCGCCCTGAAGCCGGCCGCCGCGGCGCCAAAGACCATATTGATGGCGGCCAATTCCGATTCGGCCTGAATAAACACCCCGCCTGTTTCGTTCATCCGCTTTGCAAGATAACTTGTAAGCTCATTCTGCGGGGTTATAGGATATCCTGCGTAAAACCTGCATCCGGCCATTATAGCCCCTTCGCCGCATGCCTCATTACCGCACATAAGAACTTTTCGTGTCATTGCTCGGGTACCTATTTTGTTATCTTGATGATACATTCCGGGCACATCAGCGCGCACATGCCGCATCCGGTGCACTTCCCTCCTGAAAAATATACCGGCTTGATCCCTTTTGCGTTCAGTTCCGGGACGACCTTGAGGAGAGCGTTCGGGCAGTTAACAACGCAGAGGTAACAGCCTTTACATCTGGATTTGTCTATTTTGACTTTAGGCATATATCACCTGACCAGCTCATTAATAATTACATCGCAAATCGCGTCGGGTGTCAAGTTATACTTTAGGAATAGTTCCCCGCGCCTGCCGTGCTCGATAAATCTGCCCGGCAAGCCGATCCTTTTGACCTTTACCCCCCTAATTCCGGCGCTCTCAATGAATTCCAACACCGCGGACCCAAACCCCCCCTCCAGGACCCCTTCCTCAAGCGTCACGATCCGTTTTACATCGCCGCAAACAGCCGATAGAAGATCCTCGTCAAGCGGTTTAATAAACCTTGCGTTGATGACCATCGCGTCCACTCTCTTCGCCTGCAGAAGATTTGCCGTTTCAAGCGCCATACCCGCCATGCCGCCGATCGAAATGATAGCCAGGTCCTTTCCTTTTTTTAATACTTCGGCCTTGCCGATATTGATAGGGGTGTCGTGGCCCCCGGGAACCGATGATGTCCCTTTGGGATACCGTATAGCGACCGGCCCTTTGCAGGTCAAGGCCAATTCAAGCATGTGGCCCAGTTCGGACGGAGTCGAGGGAGCCATAAATATCAGGTTCGGCAGGTGCCTGAGATACGGTATGTCGAATACGCCATGATGGGTCGGACCGTCTTCGCCCACCAACCCCGCCCTGTCAAGACAGAGGATAACAGGCAGTCCCTGCAGGCATATATCATGCACTATCTGGTCATAGCCTCTTTGCAGGAATGTCGAATATACGGCTACTACCGGCCTGAATCCGCCGCGGGCGAGCCCCGCGCTGAAAGCAATGGCATGCTCCTCGGCTATACCGACATCAAAGAACCTGTCTGGAAATTCTTTCGCGAAACCGTTCAGGCCGGTCCCATCCAGCATCGCGGCGGTGATGCCGACTATGCGGCTATCCCTCTTACCGAGTTCCGTTATTTTATCCCCAAAGGCTTCCGTAAAAGTGACGCCTCCGCCCTTTAATATCTTTTCTCCGGTGTTGATATTAAAAGGCCCGGTCCCGTGGAACGAGCTGGGATCGTCTTCGGCATATTTGTATCCCTTGCCCTTCTTGGTCACTACATGGATCAGTATGGGCTCGTTAAGGACCACCAGGTTCCTGAATGTCTTGATCAGCTGATCTATATCATGGCCGTCGATAGGTCCAAAATACCTGAATCCCATCTCTTCGAATAACATACCCGGGATGAGCAGGTTCTTTAACCCTTCTTCGAGCTTCCTTGCGGCCCTGTACGCCCTGAACCCGAAGCGCGGGATCCTCTTCACGAGCTTTTCAACGTCCAACCTTATCTTGTTATAGGCCGGCGCCGCTATTATCCTGTTCAGGTATTTGCTGAGCGCCCCCACGCTTTTGGAGATCGACAGCTCATTGTCATTCAGCACCACTATCATATCTTTCTTGGCATGCCCCGCATGATTAAGCGCCTCAAAGGCCATTCCGCCGGCAAGCGCGGCATCTCCTATTACGGCAATGACTTTATTCTTTCCCCCCCTGAGGTCGCGCGCGTAGACAAGGCCAAGCGCGGTAGAAATGGATGTTGAGCTATGGCCGCAGGTAAATAGATCGTATTCGGGGCTTTCTTCTTTATTCGGGAACCCGCTCAGCCCGCCAAGCTGCCTTAGTGTCGGGAAACGGTCCAGCCTTCCGGTAAGGATCTTATGGGCATATGACTGGTGGCCGACATCCCAAACAACCTGGTCACTCGGCGTATCGAAAGCATAATGTATGGCGATCGTAAGCTCGACCGAGCCCAGGCTCGACGCCAGGTGGCCTCCGGTGGCAGATACTGTATTCAATATCTCACCGCGTATCTCTTCGGCAAGGCGAGGCAATCCCTGGGGATCCATGGCCCTCAGATCCTTCGGCAATATATTCCTGTCCAATATCTTTTTCATTCGGTTCATTCCGCCCTGTTCAAAACAAAGTCAAATAGATCCATCAATGTTCGGGCGCTTTTACCAAAACCGGCTATGGCGCCTTTGGCTTTTTCCGCCAGTATAAGGCAATCGCGATAGGCCCTGCCCGCCGATACGGGATCCGTATACGATTCGCCGTCGATTATATCGTCGATCACCTGAAAGGCCATCCCAAAACCGGTACCATATTCGGCCATGGCCCGGACCTTTTTATCGCTTGCGCCGGCCGCTATGGCCCCTATCTTTGAGGATGCCTCGAACAATTTCGCCGTCTTCAGGCGATTTATCTCGAAAAGCTGCTTTCCGGGTTTTGGCCCATTCCGGGCATCGAGGTCCATCGCCTGCCCGCCGACCATACCTTTGGATCCGATGGCGCCGGAAAGCTCTTTTATTATTTTCAATCCTGAGGCGGCCCGGCCCGGCTTCATGTATTCTTCGGAGATCGCCGTCATAGCGTGCGTCAAGAGGGCGTCGCCGGCAAGTATCGCGCTGGCTTCGCCGAATCGTTTATGGCAGGCGGGCTTACCCCGCCTCATATCATCGTCATCCATCGCCGGGAGATCGTCGTGGATAAGGGAATATGTATGCACCATCTCGATGGCGCAGGCCGCCGTATACGCCCTATTCGCGCCCGCTCCGCATGCCTTGCATGATTCGACCGTTATGATAGGTCTCAGCCTCTTCCCCTCGGAAAATACGCTGTAACGCATGGCCTCGTGAAGGGCTTTCGGCTCTTCCTTCGCGGGAGGAAGCAGCCTGTCAAGCTCCCTGTCTATAATATGCCTCATCCTGTCCAAATGTTCGGCAAGGTCCATACAATTTAAAATAACCCTTCTTCCTGTTTGGGGCGTCTCTTTTTTGTTTCCTGGATATCTTGATCCTCTCCGGACTTTTCGTCAAATGGCTTTAACTCGAATGTCCCGTCTTCCGATTTCAGCAATATCTCCACCTTCTTTTTCGCGGCCTCCAGCTTTTTCTGGCACATCTTCGAAAGGCGTATCCCCTCCTCGTACTTCTCAAGCGATTCATCCAGCGGTATATTACCATCCTCAAGGTCGCCAACTATCTTCTCGAGCTTCTTCAGGGCTTCTTCGAATTTCAGTTCAGCCATTGTTTCCTCCGTATGTCAGCACATTAACACTTAACCAACGTCTTCGACCCGGCTGCGGAATTTTCCGCTTCCGAGCTTCGTCTCCACTTGATCGCCCTTTTTCAGCCGTGAGACGTCCTTCACGATATCGCCTTCCGGTAATTTCAATGTTACGCTGTAACCGCGGTTCAATATGGCAAGCGGGTTCAGCGCTTCGAGCTTATGCGTCAAAAGCTTGAAATTCTCGCTTCGCATCTTCAATATATGGTCGATACGGATCGATATGTCCTTTCGCAGGTCGTCTATCTTCTGCTCGTTCTGCGTGATAAGGTTCAACGGCTGGCGCAACACATAACTATCCTTCAGCGCGTTAAGCCTCTCCGTAAAAAGCCCTATCTTGCCTGTCAGAACGTTCTTTAGCCTTGTGACCCATGCGTCTATATCCCTTTCGAGATCCTCTTTTCTCGGTATCACAAGTTCCGCCGCCGCCGACGGCGTTGGAGCCCTGAAATCCGCTACAAAATCGCATATGGTGTAGTCCACCTCATGCCCGACAGCACTGATCACGGGAAGCTCCGAAGCGTATACCGCTCTTGCCACGACCTCTTCGTTAAAAGGCCAGAGGTCCTCGAGGCTGCCCCCGCCCCGAGTCACTATTATAACATCGACGTTTTTCAGATCGTTAAATTCCTTTACAGCTAAAGCTATCTCATCTTTCGCGGCGTCCCCCTGGACCTTGACCGGATTGATAATGATCTCAACGTTAGAGAACCGCCTTCTCGCTATATTCAGGATATCCCTGATCGCCGCCCCTGTAGGGCTCGTGACTATACCTATCCTGGTCGGCAGGTACGGGATCTTTATCTTATGTTTCTCGTCAAAAAGCCCTTCCTTCAAGAGCTTCTCTTTTAACTGCTGGAACTGCAGCTGGAGCGCCCCTACCCCCTTAGGCTCTATCTCCTCCGCTATCAGCTGGTAATCGCCCCTCGCTTCATAGACGCTTATCGATCCGAAACATATCACCTTCATCCCGTCTTTAGGCTTGAATTTCAGCTTTTCGTTGGAACGCCTGAACATGGCGCACTTCATGCTGCTGGTAGCGTCCCGAAGGGTGAAATACATATGTCCCGACGAGTGGAGCGTAAAGTTCGATATCTCGCCTTCCACCCATACTCCGGGGAATGAATCCTCTAAGAGCACCCTGATGTATTTGGTGAGTTCGGCGACCGAATATACGTGCTTCTCTTTTTGCTCGCTCTTCATGTAATATCACCCAATTCATCCACCCGATCCCCTCTCGGGTGGGGTGCCTCGCGGGGACGATAAATTTCCCCTGCGAGGAAATTTATCTCGGAAAATCGCTCGCTCTTTTTTGAATACTGTCTATAAATATCAAAAATCCATGCCCGCTCGCAATTTTCGACGCCCCGCTCGATACCCCACCCTCGGGGGCCCCATCGCAAGCACTGATATTACCTAACGAGCTTCGCTGCACTCGCTCCATAATTTTTCGGCCCACCTTGAAGGCGGAACTTTTGGGGGTTGCCTGGAGCGAATGTCGTAAAATTTTGATACCTATTGGCGATATAGAACGGACAAGGAAACTGCTCCATTGTTATTGTACAGGCAGGTTCATTGGCCATCAAAATTTCACCACAGTGAGCGAGGATGCCTAATCCGAGCGAACGACGAGCGGAAGGCACCCCCGAAAGTAAACGCCTTCTGCTGTTGCCGAAAAACATCATACTCTCCTCAAATACTTATCGATCGCCCGCGCGGCTTTTTTGCCCGCGCCCATGGCGCTGATCACCGTAGCCGCCCCGGTCACGATATCTCCTCCCGCGAAAACACCCTCGATGGAAGACATGTGGTCTTTATCCACTATTATATTGCCGTCCTCGTTCATATTAAGCCGCGGGAGCGTTCCCGGAAGGAGCGGATTTGAGCCCTGCCCTATTGCGCAGATGACGGTATCGACCTTCATCCTGAATTCCGACCCCTTTATGGGTACCGGCTTGCGGCGACCGCTCGAATCACTTTCTGCCAGTTCATTCTTTATAAGCTCCGCTTCCTTAAGCCACCCTTTTTCATCTCCAAAGAAGCGTAATGGATTAGTGAGAAGATCGAGTATGACGCCTTCTTCCTTTGCCCGCCCTATCTCATCCGCCCTTGCCGGCATCTCTTTCTCCGTGCGGCGATATATTATGTGCGCCTCTTTTGCGCCGAGCCTCAATGCGCACCTGGCGGAATCCATGGCGACATTGCCCGCCCCTACCACCGCGACTATGCCTCCAACCCTGACAGGAGTATCGTAATCTGGGAAAAGATATGCCTTCATAAGGTTTGTGCGGGTAAGGAATTCGTTTGCCGAATAGACGCCGTTCAGGTTTTCGCCTTCTATTCCCATAAAATAAGGCAACCCCGCGCCTATTCCTATAAAGAAAGCGGCAAATCCTTCTTCCTTCAGCCCATCCAGGGTATTTGTCCGTCCGACGAGATAATTTACGTCTATTTTTACGCCAAGACGCCTTACCTGCTCCAGATCAAAATCGACTATTCTCTTCGGAAGCCGGAACTCCGGTATGCCGTACGACAGGACTCCGCCTGCCTTATGCAATGACTCAAATACCGTGACATCATAGCCATTTTTTGCCAGTTCGCCCGCGCACGCCAACCCTGCCGGTCCTGAGCCTATAACCGCAACCTTCTTAACGCCCTCTCTTATCTGTTGGCTGTTGGCGATTGGCTGTTGGCGATTCTTAATTTCCCAATCCGCCGCGAACCGTTCCAGGTCCCCGATGCTGATAGGCGATTTTTTCTTGGACAGTACACATGCCTTTTCGCACTGGTCTTCCTGAGGGCAGACCCTCCCGCATACAGCCGGAAGGGCATTCTTCTCTCTTATCTTATCAATGGCTTTGCCATATTCACCCTTAGCGATATGATCGACAAAGGCCGGGATATCTATGTCTACAGGACAGCCTTCGACGCATGCGGCCTTCTTGCACTGAAGACAGCGCCCGGCCTCTTTCATGGCTTCCTCTTCGGTAAGCCCGAGCGCGACTTCTTCGAAGTTCTTTATCCTGTCTTTCGGATCCTGTGTTTTCATTTTTTCAATATTAGAATTTCGATATTATCTATACATGCAATTCTTATGTTTCGCCTCGAACTGCGCGAGAGACACCTTCTCTTCTTCCGCAAACCTCTTCTGCCTTTTAAGAAAACCGTCCCAATCCACCAGATGGCCGTCGAATTCCGGACCATCAACACATACGAATTTTGTCTTGCCGTCCACGCTTACGCGGCAGGTTGCGCACATACCTGTCGCGTCTACCATATTCGCGTCGAGAGAAACGAGCGTCCTTACGCCGAATGTTCTGGTGACCATCGAAACGGCCTTCATCATGATATCCGGACCCACACAATAACAAAGATCCATCCTGTCCTTCTCCATTACATCTTTTAAAGGATCAGTAACGAGCCCTTTCAGCCCGTAGCTGCCGTCATCGGTAGTTACGATCATCCTGTCGCTCTGCTTATTCATTTCATCCTCGAGTATAAGCAGTTCCTTTGTGCGGCTACCCAGTATGGTCACCACGTAATTACCAAGCTCTTTGGCGTATTTAGCGACCGGCATTATTTCGGCGATGCCTACGCCTCCCGCGACAAGCGCTATCCTTCCGGCCTTGCCAAAACCGGCCGGCTTACCGAGCGGCCCCAGGAGATCGGATATATCGTCTCCAACCTCCAGGCATCCCAGCCTTCTCGTAGTAACACCCGCTTCCTGAAATATCAGCGTCACGGATCCGGCATCCCGGCTCGAATCATTTATAGTAAGAGGGACCCTTTCCCCGGCCTCATCTATCTTCACGATAACAAATTGCCCCGCTCTCGCGCCGCGCGCTATAAGCGGGGCATGGATAACGGTCTTCCATGTCACCGAGTTCAGTTTTGTCTTCTCAATTATTTTATATGCCATATCATTTAATTTTTCGCTTTGATCGAATTGATTGCTTCCGGAGTATGAGCCCTTCGCTCGTCGCATATTTGGATTAGGCATCCAAATATGCTGTGGTAAAATTTTGATGGCCGTCCAACCTGAATACGCGGTATCTATGGGTCAGTTTGTCCGGCCGTTCTATATCGCCATAAGGAATCAAAATTTTACGACATTCGCTCCGTGCTCACACTCCAGAAGCTATCATCAGAGAAGCGAAAAATTACCCTTTCAGCTTTTCCTGCACTCTCTTTATCGACTCGGCCTTGCCGGTCTTGTCGTCTATATCCAATATGACGCCGTGGAGCTGGATATCGCCCTCGGCCATTTCGAATCTTGCCGGCATCTGGGTAAGGAACCTGGCGAGGATCTGTTCTTTCTTTCTGCCTATGACCCCATCGAACGGCCCCGTCATGCCGGCGTCCGATATGAAAGCGGTCCCTCCCGGTAATATCTTTTCGTCCGCTGTCTGGACATGCGTATGCGTGCCTATGACGGCGCTCACCAGGCCGTCCAGATACCAGCCGAGCGCGATCTTCTCGCTAGTAGCTTCGGCATGCATATCCACGATGACGATCCTCGTCTTGCTCTTCAATCTCTCGATCTCGGCTTTAGCTACCCTGAATGGGCATTCAACCGCCTGCATGAAGACACGGCCTATAAGATCGATAACACCGACATCCGTTCCTGATTCCGACCTTACGACGGTGGCCCCCAAACCGGGAGCCTGGGGTGGATAGTTTGCCGGCCTCAGCAGTCTGCTGTCGGATCCTATATAATCAAGTATCTCTTTCCGTTTCCAGATGTGGTCGCCGCTTGTAAGGACATCTATGCCGTAACCGTAAAGTTCGCCGGCCAAACCCGGGGTTATACCGCTGCCGGCGGCGGAATTCTCGCCGTTACCTATTACAAATTCTATGCCTTCCCGCTTCTTTATCCTTGGCACCAGGACTTCAACGGCTTTCCTGCCCGGCTCTCCTACTATATCTCCGATGAATAGGATCTTCATGTCATACCTTCTATTTCGCGTACTCCACGGCCCTCGTCTCGCGGATAACAGTCACTTTTATCTGCCCCGGATACTCAAGCCCCTCTTCTATCTTTTTTGTGATGTCCCGTGCCAGCACCGCGGCCTGGGCGTCATTGATCTTTTCCGGCTGTACCATAACACGGATCTCACGGCCTGCCTGGATAGCGTATGCCTTGGCGACGCCTTTAAAAGAATCCGCTATCGCTTCAAGCTTTTCAAGGCGCTTTACGTATGTCTCCAGGGTTTCGCGCCTTGCGCCGGGGCGCGAAGCGCTGATAGCGTCGCCCGCCTGCGCCAGAACGGCCAAAAGCGTTTTGGGTTCTATGTCCTGATGGTGCGCTTCGATGGCATGACATATATTTTCCGACTCTCCGAATTTTCTCGCCAGGTCCGCCCCAAGCTTGGAATGCGTCCCTTCCACCTCATGGCTGACGGCCTTGCCTATGTCATGGAGCAGCCCTATCCTCTTGGCGAGGTTAAAATCCAGCTTTAGTTCGCTCGCCATCACTCCCATAAGATGAGCGACTTCCTTGGAGTGCTGCAGCACATTCTGGCCGTAGCTTGTGCGATATTTCAGCCTTCCGAGAAGCTTTACTATTTCCGGATGTAACCCATGCAGCCCCGTCTCGAAAAGCGCCTTTTCCCCCTCTTCCTTAATGGTATTTTCCATCTCCTTCTTTATCTTCTCCACTATCTCTTCGATCCTTCCCGGGTGTATCCTGCCGTCCTGCAGGAGCCTTTCCAGGGACAGCTTCGCTATCTCCCTCTTGATGGGGTCGAAACCCGACAGGATCACGGCTTCCGGCGTATCATCTATTATCACGTCGACGCCTGTAGCTATCTCAAGGGCCCGGATATTCCTGCCTTCGCGCCCTATTATCCTTCCTTTCATCTCATCGCTGGGGAGGTGAACGACGCTGACGGTCGTCTCGACAGCATGATCGGCGGCACACCTTTGTATGGCGAGCCCTATGATCTTACGGGCCTCCTTATCGGCCTTCTCTTTGGCCTCGTCCTCTGTCCTTTTTATCATTATGGCCGCTTCCTGCTTAACCTCATCCTCCAGTTTTCTCAATAAAAGCTGCTTTGCCTCTTCCCTGGTCATGCCGGAGATATTCTGAAGTTTGTCTTTCTCCTCCTGAAGGAGCCTTTCGAGCTCTTTCTCCCTGGAAACGGCAACCCTCTCTTTGTCGCTCAAGGAGTGCTCCCTGCGGTCGATATCTTTATCTTTCCTGTCCAGTATGTCCAGCTTCCTGTCAAGGTTCTCTTCTTTCTGGATCAACCTCTTCTCGAGCGTGATAAGTTCCTGGCGCCTGTCTTTGGTCTCCTTCTCGAATTCGGTCCTCATCTTAAGAAGCAGGTCCTTCGCGTCCAGTTCCGCGCCATGACGGATCTTATCGGCTTCGTCTTTCGAATTCTCCACCATCTTTTTTGCTTTGTCCTCAGCGCTCCTGAGCTTGCTTTTGGCGTGAAGCTTTCTGATAAAATACCCCAGCCCAAAGAAAAACAAGGCGCAGATCGCTGATAATCCTATGTAGATTATCGTCATATCATTATGCTGCATCGTTTCCTCCTAGTAATTGGCTATTACGTATTGCCCTCAGCGCAATACTCAATACGCTATACGCAATACATAAGTGCCTACTTGTTCAGATTTATTAAGCTGTTATGGTCTTCCAGACGGGAATATCGTGGGGATCTTTCGGCAGATCTTCAACGACTTGAAAATCAAAGGATAGCCCTATAGCTTTGGTCTTTTTTGGCAAACTGCACAGGAACCTGTCGTAGTAACCGTGCCCCCGGCCCAGCCTCATATTATTCTTGTCAAAGGCCACTCCGGGGACAACAACCAGATCTATATCACTTAAAGGAACCTCTTTTACCTTGTCCTGTATAGGCTGATAGATTCCAAAATGCTGCTTCGCCAAATCCGACTTCCTATCCTTTATTTCACCTGCTATAAGCCGCTTGTCTTCTTTAAAGATCACCGGTACACACACCCTTTTACCCATCTTTATCGCCTCGTCTATCATATCCAGCGTATTTACCTCATCCTTCAACGAGACGTAGAACATAACAACTCTTGACCGTTTAAATTCCTCCTCATTAAACAACTTACGCTTAATTATACCACTTTTTTCGCGCTTTTCAAGGTCCGAATACGACATGATCTTATCTTTTATTTCTTTTCTTATCTTATGTTTCATCGTGACTTTGTAGATTGGGCTAATAGCTTATAGCTAATAACTAATGGTCTTGTTACGCTTTTTTCTTCTTTTTCGCTATATAGTCGTCAATGGCCGACTTGAGGGCTTCTTCGGCCAGGACAGAACAATGCATCTTGATCTTAGGCAGGCCGCCCAGCGCTTCAGCTACGGCATGATTTGAGATCTTTAGCGCTTCTTTTACCGTCTTTCCCTTCACCAGTTCGGTAACCATGCTGGATGTCGCGATTGCCGCTCCGCAACCGAACGTCTTGAATTTGGCGTCCGTAATTACCTCCTGCTGGTCCACCTTGATATACAGCCTCATGATATCCCCGCACACCGGGTTGCCTACATTCCCAACGCCATCTGCGTCGGGTATCTCACCGACATTATGCGGGTTTTTGAAATGCTCCATCACCTTCTCCGAATACTGGCCTTCCATTGTAACCTCCGTATTATAATTGATCTGCACGAGGCCTATGGCTTATAGCTAATGGCTAATAATATTTTTACTATCAGCTATAAGCTATTAGCCCTCTATTTTTTCTCATACAACGGCGACATATCCCTCAGCCTCTTTATGATCGGCGGAAGGACTTCGATAACAAAATCCATATCCTCTTTTGTATTGTCCCTGCCAAGCGAAAATCTGATGGATCCTTGAGTGTCGGCGGGGTCAACGCCCATGGCGGTTAAAACATGTGAAGGCTCAAGGCTCCCCGACGTACATGCCGATCCGGTAGATACCGCCACCCCTTCCATATCAAGGCTCAATATTATGGATTCGCCTTCCAGATATTTAAATCCTACGTTCAGCGTATTTGGAAGCCTCTTTTCGGGATGCCCGTTCAGCCTGACCGATTCGATCTTCGATATTATGCCTTTATAAAGATGCTCCCTCAAGCCCGTCAATTCTTTTATCTCCCCGGCCAATTCTTTTTTTGCAAGTTCGCAGGCCTTGCCAAAGCCGGCTATCCCAGCGACATTCTCGGTACCTGCCCTCTTGCCCATTTCATGATGTCCCCCGTGCAGTTGCGCGGTTATCTTCGTTCCCTTTTTTACATACAGCGCCCCTATGCCTTTTGGCCCGTATATCTTGTGACCTGATATGGATATGAGGTCGGCCCCCAACCCCTTGGCCGAAAACCCTATCTTTCCGGCCGCCTGCACCGCATCGGTATGAAAATAGACGCCTTTTTCTTTCACAAGCCGCGCAATCTCTTCGATTGGCTCAATGGAGCCAACCTCGTTATTCGCATACATAATCGTTACCAGTACCGTCTTATCGGTTATCGCCTTTTTGACCTCGGCGGGATCGACAAGCCCGTCTTTATCCACATTCAAATACGTGACCTTAACGCCCTCTTTTTCAAGGAATTTACAGGTATTCAGTACGGCATGGTGCTCTATAACGGACGTTATGATATGATTGCCTTTTTGCCGTAGAGCGCTTACCGAGCCCTTAATCGCGTAATTATCGGCTTCGGTGCCTCCCGATGTAAAGATTACCTCCTCCGGGCTCGCGGCCCCTATCAGGCCCGCGACTCTCACCCTTGCGTCGTCTACGGCCTTCCTGGCAACTCTTCCGAAAGCGTGTACGCTCGAAGCATTGCCGTAATTCTCCTTCAAAAACGGCAACATCTCTTCCAGTACCTCTTCGCGCATCCTGGTCGTCGCGTTATTATCGAGATATACCTTCTTCATGCTAACCTCCGTACGGATTGGTAACTGTCGATCCTGTCGGCCTGCCTGCACAAGTCCTCCAGCGTGATCGATTCGAGGCATTCCCTGATAGCTCCAGCAAGCTTAACCCAGACCATCTTAGGAACGCAATCCCTGCTTCGCTTGCACGCTCCGGCGGATCCCTTCTTCGGAGCCACGCAATGGACCGGATAGATATCGCCTTCGAGGGCCATAACTATATCTCCCACCGTGATCTTGTCCGGGGCCTTCGACAGGACATACCCGCCCTTTGGCCCCCTGACGCTCCCTATGAGGCCTTTCCTCCGAAGCTTATTCAGGAGCTGTTCAAGGTAAGCGACGGATATCCCTTCATTTTGGGAAATATCGGTTATCGATATGATGCCTCTATCACACTTAAGCGCAATATTGAGCATCGCCCTCAGGCCATATGTTGACTTGGTCGACAGTTTCATATGCTAATATTTTGACATACTTGACCATATTTGTCAACTATTTTTGCCTGTGTTGGAATAATGGGTCGATACGAAAAACCGTGCGGGATCATAAGTGTCCAGAATAAGCCATGATTATCGCAGGTAAATGTATTTTAGATTCGAATCCAAGTCGGGCTATCTATCTAACCAGGTTAGATTTGCCAGGATACTGCTAGGTCTAACCTGGTTAGATACTTTCTTTGGCGGGAGAGCGAGAGAAATTCCCGAGTAAAATATCCTCTGGTGCACATCAATCCCGCATGACGTGCTCATCCTAACCCAATACAGAATCTATCTTCGCTATTATATCTTCCACCAACACGGGTTTAGCCAAATAATCCCTGGCGCCTATACTGCCTCCCGCGGATTCGATCTCGTCCTGCTTAACGAGAGCCGTCAAAAACACGACAGGGATACCACTGGTGCCCCTGTCTTCCGACAAGAGCTCGGCAACTGATCCCCCGCTCATCTGGGGCATGCATATATCGAGAAATATGATATCCGGACGCTCCTTTTTCGCTATCTTTATTCCTTCCTGCGGATCATCGGCCGTATAAACCAAAAACCTTCCCGTCTTATCTAAATTTAGCTTAACAAAGAAAAGGAAATCGGTCTCGTCATCAATAAACAATACTTTCTTGTTCATGGGATCCCTTCCTTATCTGCCGTAATTTAAAGGCAATTCGATAATCACCCGCGTACCTTTGCCGCTCTCGCTTTCCATGTGAATGCTCCCCTTGTGCATCTCGACAATCCCCCTGGATATCGATAAGCCCAGCCCGGTCCCTCCACTTTTTTGCTTGGTTGTAAAGAACGGATCGAATACTTTCTTTAAGCTCTCCGCGGGAATACCGCATCCGGTATCATCAACCTCTATCACCGCCATTCTCCTGCCTTGCGCCACTTTCTCTTTACTCAGTATCGTAATAGCTCCCCCCTGCGGCATCGCGTCTCTTGCGTTAATAATAACATTTAGAAAGACCTGCCTCATCTTATTCCTATCAAGGCTCAGTTGCGGAATATTATCATCGTACTGCCTTATAACTTTAATGGACTTCAGGCCGAGCTGATGTTCCGTCAATGTCAGCACATCCTCAATGACAGCGCGTACATCGGACACCTCATACTCGGAAACACTTGAGCGGGAGAAATCGAGCAGGCCTTTAATAATAATATCCATACGCGTAACGGACTGCATCAGCTTATCAAATGAGAGACGCGTATTATCATCCTGAGGGATACATCTTTTCACATATTCAAGACCCTGCGTTATTATGGCTAATGGATTCTTCAGCTCATGAGCAACGCCGGCGGCCAAAATCCCAAGCGAAGCCATCTTTTCGGTTTGAGTAAGCTCTTGCTGTAAGAGCTTAAGATTATCTGTCATTAAGTTGAACGCTGCCGCTAAATCACCGATCTCATCCTTGCTATTTATGTCGATCCTTCTCGATAAGTTCCCCTTGCCGACTTCATTGACGAGAGCTCCAAGTATCGTTATTGGCCGCGTAACAGTCCGGCTAATATAGACAAGCCCGGCGAATACCAGAAAGATGTTAAACGCCGCCCCTATCAGGATCAGCATGTCCAAGACATTTTCTGTCCTCTGCATCTCTTGGAATATTCTGTTAAACTGTTTATACGTTACCTGATGCATAGTTTCTGCGTCGGCTACTGCCTTGTCGGCTACTGCGTCGACCGACTCCGTCAACGCGCCGGCCTCAACGTTTCCAACCGCATTCGGTAGATCAAACACTTCTTTAGCCAGTTCCTTGATCTGATTGTGTGAATCCTTTAAATTTCGCAAGAGCTCTTTATAATCGTCGAAAAGTAATCCCTTGGCCTCCATTTCAAAAAAATGCTTATCAACCTCTGAGCTCAGATCTGTAAAATTCTCCTGTTCGCGCGGGTCTCCTCCCACAATAAGATAATCGTTAACCGGCATAATAAGCTTACAAAACGCTATTCTCAGTTCATCGACTAGATAGCTGCGCTCTATATGGTCATAAAGAAGCTTGACATTCTCTTTGTGACCGCCCATAACTACCGAAAAGGTTATCATTAGGATAATAATCTCGGCTAAGAATAACGTTAAAAAAGAACCTATCCTTAAAGAAATCCCGACTCGCATCATGACCTTGCTTTTTTATAACCTTTTAATTTACCGCTATATCTGGCGCTACTTATAAACGATACTGCTTAAACACCTACACCGTGTGCTGGTGCGGCCTGGTGGACTTGGAATGGTCCTTAGGAGCCTTGATCTTTTTGAGGAGATGGAGCTTATTCTGTTTCTTCAATTCATTATATATCAGTATCCATGCGCAATCTCTGGTTTTATCGACCTCACACTTGCCTTTATCCTGGCCGCCGCACGGGCCATTGAGGAGAGACTTGGAACAGCGGGTTATCGGACAGATAAGCCCGGTAAGCTCCAGTACGCAATCTCCGCAAGCCGTACACTTTTCAAGGAATGTCCCGGCCCCGTCTACGGCTCCCATAAATACGGTGTCACAGCCGACATGCACCTTCTTATCGAATCTGAGGTTATCCTTTACCGACTGTATGCCCAGGCCGCAGGCAAGCACCAGGATCGAGTCGGATGATTCTATGATCTTGCGGTTTTTTGCCAGCTCCAGCTTGACCTTGGCCGCAACACATGGCGCGGAAGGTATGGCGTAGCCGGTCACGACTTTGCCTTCTTTTTCAAGGAGCTCTTTCACGCGTTTAATATCAGCCTCACCGCCGGTCTTGCATGTAGTGGAACATTCCCCGCAGCCAATTATGAATATCCTATTCTCGCCCTCCAGATAACCCAGTATATTTTTTATGTCTTTCTCTTTGGTGATTATCATATGGTCCTACACCGCCTCTACCTTTTTCACTTCTGGGATCGCCTTGCGCAGCTCCGCTTCCACGAAGTTCGTCAATGTCATCTGGCTCATCGGGCAACCGGCGCACGCCCCTTTAAGGCGCACCTTTACTATGCCGTTCTCGACCGAGACCAGTTCCACATCGCCCCCGTCCTGCTGCAAACCTTTTCTTATCTTTTCCAGCGCTTTTTCTATCTTCTCTTTCACTATTAACTCCTTTATTTTAACAACTCCTTGACATCGCCTTCGAATATATCTTTCGAACGAAAGCCTATGTATTTCTTCATGACTTTAAACTCTTTACCGATCACGAATGTAGTGGGAATGGATCTGATGGGCCCATACGCTGCGCTAGATTTTTCGTCGTCTATCAATACGGGATAATTTATGCCCATCTTTGACGCGAATGCCTTCGCGTCATCCAGGCTGACCATGGCCACTCCGATTACCGTAAAACCCTGCGGGCCGTATTCATTTTGAAGTTTTATAAAATCCGGGATCTCTTCCCTGCATGGAGGGCACCAGGAAGCAAAAAAATCAAGGATGATCACCTTTCCTTTAAAATCGGACAGATTTGCCGCTTTCCCGTTCAGATCGTTCAGGCTGAAATCCGGCGCATCCTCTCCCGGCTCGATCGCCCTGCCTTGCGAGCATGCGCCGAGCGCGAAGACCATGAGGGTCGCCAAAAGTGTCTTGACCAATCTAATATGCATGATACAATCTCCTTTCCCTACTTTGTAAAAGCCCCGAGAAGCCTCTCCGAGATCACCGAAAGATAATTTGTGGCTACAAGGATCCCGATTATGACCAGGAACGATCCCCCTATCACATTTATATATCCCATGGCCTTTTTAAATCCATTAAAATGCTGAATGAACGAATTTATCGCAAGAGCCGTGACCAGGAAAGGGATGCCGACCCCCATGGAATATACCGTAAGAAGTTTTGCCCCCTGGATCACGCTTGCCTTCGTGCCGGCCAGTACGAGTATGGACCCGAGTATCGGCCCGGCGCATGGTGTCCAGGCCGCGGCGAACGTCACCCCTATAAGGAACGACCCCATATACGTCGCTGTCTTAACGCCGATATTAATCCGCCTCTCTTTCGCCAAAAAGTCCAATTTCAATAATCCGGTAAGGAATAGGCCGAATATCATTATCAATACGCCGCCTGCTATCCTTATGGCTTTTTGGTACTGGAAAAGGGATTTCCCGATCACCGTAGCCGTCAGGCCTAATAATACAAATACTACCGAGAACCCCAGGATAAAGAGCAGGGTATGGATGACCGTTTTCCTGCGTACCTCGCTCTTCTTGCCCGCATCCTTCATATCGGCAAACGAAACACCGGTTATGTATGCTACGAATGACGGTATGAGCGGGAACAGGCACGGGGAAAGGAACGTGAGAAAGCCCGCCGCGAAAGCTACCATATATGAGACATTATCTCCGGAGGTCATACGTTCTGCGTTATCCTTATCTTTATTATATTGAGCTCTTCTTTAATGGCATCAAGCTCTTGCATAATGGTCTTTTGGTTGCCGACCACTTCATCAAGCTTCGCCGATAAGGCAGAGCTGCTATCTTTATCCTGAGCATACGAGCGCACAGCGCCAAAGAATGATAAGATAGAAACGAGAAACACAACCAACAATACCGCAAAGACCATTTTCCTAGCGATCATAGCACACCTCTTTTCTGCGTATTATTATACCACATTTTCTGAAGAATTTACATCTTCTGACGCCTTCCCGGGAAGGCGGAACTTTCGGGGGTTGCCTGGAGCGAATGTCGTGAAATTTTGATACATTATGGCGATACAGAATGGCCGATGAAACTGCTCCATTGGTATTCTTATAGGCAGGTTCATTGGCCATCAAAATTTCACCACAGCGAGCGAGGATGCCTAATCCGAGCGAACGACGAGCGGAAGGCACCCCCGAAAGTAAACGCCTTCTGTAGGGGGAGTGAAATGGCCCGGCAGCTATCAAAAGTTAATAAACTTGAATTTCTTATTGGCCAGCTTCACTATCTCCATAGCCCATAACGGGAATGAGGATATGCTTATGACCATAATCCAATCGAAGAGCCCCAGATTTTCCGTCTTGAATACCTTCTGCAGAAAAGGCTGATAGACGACGAGGATCTGCAGCGCGAACGATATCGAATTCGCGGCTATCAGTTTAATGTTGGTAAATATTCCGATCTTGAAAATCGATTCGGTCATGTTCCGGCAATTGAACGAATGGAAAAGCTGCGAGCAGGATAAGACTATAAAAGCGGCGGTACGGGCCCTGGCGATACCTTCGTTTTCCACAAAAAGCACCATAGTGAAAGCCAAAAGGCTGCAGAACGCTATGAACGAGCCCTGGACCAGCATCAATACCGCCCTCTTCCCGGTTATTATATTCTCATTGGTCGGCCTGGGAGGCCTCTTCATTATATCCTTATCTACCGGATCTACGCCAAGAGCGAGGGCCGGAAGCCCGTCTGTAACAAGGTTCACCCATAATATATGTATAGGCAAAAGGGGCAGGGGAAATCCCGCAAGCGTAGCTATGAACATCACGAGTATCTCACCGGCATTGCAGGAGAGGAGATAATGGATGAATTTCTTTATATTATCGTATATGCCTCTTCCTTCTTCGACCGCCGCTACTATCGAAGCGAAGTTATCGTCCGTAACGACCATGTCGGATACCTCTTTAGTAACATCGGTACCGGTTATGCCCATTGCGACGCCTATATCGGCCTCTTTAACGGCGGGCGCATCGTTCACTCCGTCCCCGGTCATCGCCACAACTTCGCCTTTGGACCTCCAGGCGCGGACGATCTTCAGCTTGTGTTCCGGGGAAACTCTGGCATATACCGGGATGGCCTCTATCCTGTCCGCCAGGGCTTCGTCCGTTATCTTATCAAGCTCTTCGCCCGTCATAGCGATCGAGCCTTCTCTGAAAAAGCCGAGAGAGCGCGCTATCGCAATAGCCGTATTCTTATGGTCCCCGGTTATCATGACGGTCTTGATGCCGGCGCTTTTACACTCCTCGATCGCCTTCTTTACCTCTTCCCTGGGCGGATCTATCATCGCGACAAGACCGGTAAACGTAAGCTTAGACTCTACGCTCGAGATATCGTAAGCCTCCCCCTGAGCGGCTACATCTCTATAGGCCACCGCCAACACCCTCATGGCGCGGCCGGTGAGTTCGGAATTGGCGCGTAATATATTTTCCCTGTCTTGATCCGTAAGAGGCTTCTCCGAAATACCGTCGTAAACGAATTTGCAGTCGTTTAAAAGGACATCCGGGGCGCCTTTGACATAAGCCATGATACGGTTTTTGGACTTTCTCACTATCGTCATCTTTTTTCGTTCCGAATCGAACGGTAACTCATCCAAAAACGGGTTCTTCTCCTCCTCCGCCTCTTTCAATAACCCGATCTTGGCGGCGGCCGTGAGTATGGCGCCTTCGGTGGGGTCCCCGACTATGCCGTAAGAAGAGGCCTCGTCTGAACGGGATAGCTGGGCTCCATTACACAGGATGCCGCACAGCATGGCTCTTTGCAGCCCGGGATGTTCCTTCAGGTCCACGGGCAGGCCATTAAGGTGAAATTCTCCGGTCGGTCCATAACCTATCCCGGTTACGTCGAAGATCTTGCCTTCGGAAAAAACGGCCTGCACCGTCATCTCGTTCTTTGTCAGCGTCCCTGTCTTATCGGAACAGATAACCGTCGCGCACCCCAAGGTCTCTACCGACGGTAATTTTCTTATTAAAGCGTGGCGCTTGACCATCCTCTGAACGCCGAGGGCAAGCGCTATCGTCACTACGGCAGGCAATCCTTCGGGTATCGCCGCAACGGCAAGGCTTACGGAGGTAAGGAACATGTCGAGCGCCTTACCGCCCCTTGCGATCCCAAGGACGAACACAAGACCCACAAGAGCAATGCATAAATAGACTATCCACTTTCCGAACTCTTCCAGTTTTTTTTGCAGAGGCGTCGTATCTTCTTCGATATTCTGGATCATGCCGGCTATCTTGCCGAGCTCGGTGAGCATCCCGGTCTCTACTATAATGCCCCTGGCTTTTCCTAAAGCGACCGACGTACCCATATAAAGCATGTTCGCGCGGTCGGCAAGAGGGACATCTTCTTCGTCGAGCTTGATCGCCGTTTTCAAGACAGGCGTCGATTCTCCCGTTAAGCTTGCTTCTTCCGCGCTGAAATTCGAGGTCAGCCATGTTATTCTGCAATCTGCAGGGATACTATCACCCGACTCCAGCTCGATCAGGTCCCCGGGCACAAGCTCGGAGGACGGAATCACAAGGCGCTTGCCGTTGCGCGTAACTTTTGACGAAGGGCTCGACATCTTCTTTAACGCGGCCAGGGATTTTTCCGCACGGTATTCCTGGATAAAACCCAGTATAGCGTTCACGATAACGATCAAAATGATCGCCAGGGCGTCAATCAGCTCTTTCAGGAAGCCCGAGACAAGGGCGGCACCGATCAGCACCCATACTATAAAGTTGCGGAACTGCTCCAGAAATATAGTAATAGGCGAAGACGCTCTCTTTTCCTTTAACCTGTTAGGCCCGAACTTTTCCAATCTGGCCGCCGCCTCCTGGGAAGAAAGGCCTTCGGCAATGTGCGTGCCAAAAGACTTCGCGGCTTCTTCGGCGCTTAGCTTCCACCATCTGTCCATATGAACTCCCGCCCTCTTTTTATCGTTTCTTCGTTAGGTCCTCTATCATGCCTATCAATTCTTTTATCTTCACCGGCTTCGCAAGATAATGCCATCCTCCTATCATGTGGCGCGAATCTTTGGCTTCCGACTCCCTGACTATCGCCGTCAGGAATATTATCGGTATCCCGCTAGTGCTTTTGATGTTCTTTAATCTGGTAGCTACCGATGGGCCGTCCTCATCCGGCATGAGGATATCCAGCAAAATGATATCCGGCAGGAGGCTCTGCGCAAGCAGAACGCCTTCCTGGCCGCTATGTGTGACCGTTACCTCGTAACCCGCAAGCCCTTCCAGGTTCTTTTTCATAAAATAACAATAGTCCTTTTCATCGTCGATAAGAAGCATCTTCTTCATCTGTCGCCTCCTTTATCTAACCAGGCTAGACACTGCGGTTAACCTGACAAATCTAACCTGGTTAGATTTGTCAGGTTAGAATCATCCCCACAGGTTTCTGCCGAGACTGCGATATGAGATCGCCTCCGAGATGTGGTGCGCCTCTATCGTATCTTTCCCTTCGAGATCCGCTATGGTGCGGCTCTCATGATTCAGATAACCGGCAGGACTATCTTTACGGTAGTCCCTTTGCCGTATTCGCTTTCGATCGACATATCGCCTTTATGATTATTTACGATAGTCTTTGAGATGGACAGGCCCAATCCCGTCCCCCTCCTGTCCCTTTTCGTAGTAAAGAACGGCTCGAATAACCTGCCAAGGTCCTCTTTACGGATACCTTCTCCGGTGTCCGTAATATCTATCGCGCAGGCTTTTTTATCCTCAAACTCCGTCAAATAAGTCCTGATGCTTACATCTCCGCCTTTCGGCATCGCGTCTATCGAGTTCAGCAATATATTGACTATGACCTGCTCCATCTGATTTCTGTCAACGCTGACAAAGAACTCTTCCTCTAAAAATTCCGTACCGATAAGGATATTGGAAAGAGGCATCTTGTATTTTACCAGAGATACGGCATCATTGACCAGTATCTTCGGGTTTATCTTCTCCATCTTAAGTTGTGACGGTTTGGCGAAGAGGAGCAGCTCTTTGATTACCGTGTCTGCTCTCGCAATGGCCAGCTTTATCCTGTATATGTCTTCATTCATATCGGTCAGGACCCCCTTGGCCAGGTTCATCTCCACCGCCTCGATCCCCCCGGTAATGATAGCGAGCGGGTTTTTCACTTCATGAGCAAGGCCTGCGGAAAATCTGCCCAGTGCGGCGAGTTTTTCCGATTGTATCAACTGGTCCTGCGCCTTCCTCAGCTCCAGGTACGTTTTCTTCAGGTCCTCTTCGGCGCATTTACGTTCGATAGAGCTGGCGAGCGCATTCGAAACCGCGACAAGGAATTCCTCGTCCCTCTTATCATACACGTGGCCTTCCTTAAGATAGATGCTGAGTACGCCTATGACCTTTCTTGATGAGATTATCGGCACGCAATAATGCCCATGCGGAATCATCCCCTCGTAACTGATCTCGTGAGCGTCGTTTACCTTTTCGGCGAACTGTACCACTCCGGTCTTAGCCGCGCGGCCGCAGAGACATCGTCCGACAAATATCTCTTTGCAGGTTTTTTTCAACGGTTCCGAAAGGCCGATCTGCGCCTTCATGGTCATGGAATCGGGTTTTTCTTCGGAAAGAAATATGCTGCCCTTGGGAATATAAGAAAACCACTTTACCGAAAATACCAGCCCAAGCGCCCTTGTAAGGAATTCGTCGAGAGAAACGTCTTCGAACGATGCCTTAAGAAGGGCGTTTACTACATGCTGTATATTATAATGGCGTTCCAGTTCTTCCTTGTCCACCAATTTCGACCTTTGCTCCTTAAGGTCGTGTATCATCTTATTGAATACCCTGACAAGATGGCCTATCTCGTCGCGGGACCTGTGCGTTACCATGCCAGCAAAATCGCTGCGCGCAACCCTGTCCGCGACATAGGACATATCTATTATCGGCTTACTAATCTTACGCGCGATAAAGAACGACACGAAAACGACCAGCAAAGACATGAATAAGCCTACTCCGAGTATGATATCTTTCAGCCTTTCGACCGGCGTAAAGACCTTCCCCGCATCCTGCGCGACGAGAACCGCCCACCCGAACCCGGGAAATATATTATAACCTTTCGAATGCTCAAATCCGATGAGGTAGTTAGCGCCCCGGAACCCTTCCACCGCATACCCTTCCTGTTTTTCCGCGGCAAGCCTGGCCGAACCGAGGCCGGCGATTATCATATTTATCTTATAAAGGTTATTCTTTTCCCGTTCCGGGCCCGCTATTAAAACTCCGTCTTTGCGCAATATTATGGTATCTCCGTAATACTCGCCCTCCCTGTCCGTCTGGGTGATGGTCCCGATCTCGCTGGCCTTGATATTCGCGCTCAGAACTCCTATCACCTTCTTCTTATCCGGCTCTGACTTAATGGGGAAAGAGAATGTCAGTACCCAGTTCATCACCTCTTCATCGAAATGGACGTCATCCATATACACATTTCCGCCGATAGCGGTCTTAAAAAAGGGCCTGGCGGAAAAATCCGTATCTTTCATTTCCGGATTGGATGAGGCAGCCACCTTGCCCTGGTCATTCATAACGTTTATCCCGGAAAAGTATTTGTATTCTCTGTTCAGCCCTATCAGGAAAGACGAGATCCTGCTGTCGACATCGCCGGACAAGATTCCCTGCATCAAACCGAGCTGCGACCACGTATGGGCATCCAGGTATATCCCATATATATCCCGGTCCAGCTTATCCGCTATCTCCTGCGCTATCTTCCTGAAACTTTGGCCGATGCTCTTTTCTATAGTCTTCTTCCCGTAAAAATAGACAATAGATCCCGTAATGATTATCGGAATTAATGAGAGGGTGAGAAATATGAGCGAGAATTTAGTTCTGATCTTCATCGATCATCGGCCGCATTTATCGGCAGCGCCCCCGGTAATATGAGAAAGCGCATGTTCGACGCGTCCCAATTTATCGTAAATATTCGATAGCATCAGCGATACGCTTACCACAAATACCGCTGCGGCGCCTATGAGAAGTTTGATATACACTGGATTTATCCTGGGTTTTGTCACCGGCATTCGGCTCCTTTCTATAATGAGCAGGCCATTCTCTAGCCCTGTATCCTCTTAACGTATATATCTTTAGCGGCCTCTTCTTCGAGGGCCACCTGCGTCTCTTCGGCCTGGATCACGACCGATGGGAATGTCTGATGCACGGAGATCCTGACGCCGGGTACGATGCCGAATGACATCAATTTATGCAATTGCGCATGAGCGCGCGTTAATACATAGACCACCTTGCCGACATCTCCCGGAGAGAGTTTCGACAGAGGCACCACTATGCTGCCCAAGAGCTCTTTGGCCTTTTCGCAACATTCGCCCTTGGGGATAGGCAGGCCGTGCGGACACTCTGTAGGATGGCCTAGAAGCGTACAGATAGACTCTTCCACCTCTTTGGACAGGATGTGCTCCAGGGCGCAGGCGGACGAATCCATCTCCTGCCTGCCAAGCTCCAGAACATCCGTCAAAAGCCGCTCCGCCAACCTCTGTCTCCTGATAACATCCTTGGCAAGGATCTCGCCCCTATCCGTCAATTTGACATTCGCGCCTTCCTTGACGATATAGCCATCTTTAACGAGCTCCCCCAGCATGTCTTCTTCGGCCACCTTCGCCAGCCTTTGGCCGATGCTCCCGATGTCCCGGATCTTCTTCTCCCTCTCTTCCCATACCATGCTGAGCGCTTCTTCTATCTTCTGGCTTCGTTCCATATGTGCCTCTTTTGTAGATTTTTTGACTAAATGATCCCTATCCCTCTCGCCTGAAGGAGCCGCAAAGAATAGTTCAACGCGCCTCCGGCAAGAAAGGCGAATAAAAACACAAAGATACCTATCATAAAAGCCGTTTTAGCCCCTCGCTCTTTAATGGTAACGAAGAATTGCGCTATGCAGGGTATGAATAGTGTGATGACCACGGTGCTTACTAGTATCTGTATCCTGTCGAGCGCTCCGGTCTTGGCCAACATGTATAACCCCGCGACGCCGTAATCCCTGCGCAGAAATCCTACTATAAACGCCTCCGTAGCCTTGGCGGGAAGCCCTAAAAGATGCTCAACAAGAGGGCTCATCGCATGGTCTATCCACTTCAATGCGCCTACCCTGTCGGAAATAAAAAGGATGAGGGTGCCAACCACAAAGAGCGGGACCGCCTCTTTAAGATACCACTTCAGCCTGGCTCCGGTCTTAACGATGATATTTTTGAGCTGAGGCAGTCGTATAGGCGGTATCTCCTGAATAAATATGGATCTCTCGCCTGGGATCACTTTTGAAGCCGCATATCCTACGATCATCATCACAAATAGAAGGATCAAGAACCATAACACAAGGGCCCTTAAAGAAACGCCGCCAAGCAACCCCATTATTACGCCCAGCTGGGCCGAACACGGTATGACTAGAGCCAGGAGCAGGCTCACAAGAATACGCTCTTTTTTTGTATCGAGTATTCGCGCCGTAAGCGTCGCCATCGTACCGCAGCCCAGCCCCAGTATCATCGGAAGGATCGCCCGTCCATTCAATCCTATTTTCCTGAATATCCTGTCGGAAAGGACCGATAACCTCGGAAGATATCCCGAGTCTTCCAGCACTCCAAAGAAGAGAAAGAACGCGGTCACTATAGGGAATATTATCGCAAACGCATAGGTAAGGGCCATGGTGATGAGTCCGTAATCTCCCACAAACAATTCTTTCACCCATCCTATCTTTACGCCCTTCTCTATCATATCCATGAAGAACGGATTTACATGGTTGGCGAATACGGTATTCTCAAAAAAATCCACACCTGTGCCCGCGGCAAATTTACCTACGAACAGGTACATTACAAGCATCACCAGGGCGAGAATAGGTATGCCGGTCAAAGGCCTGATCGCAAGCTGCCCGACCCTATCTGATGTGCTCTTCCGAAGAGGCCTGGAGTGCCTTACCGCCTCTTTTATCAGGCCGTCGGCGACCAGGTTCAGCTTCTTTAAAAAAGCCATCGTGCTTTGGCCGGCCGTCTGGTGAGCGGCTTCATCCTTGAGAGTATTTAATTTAGGAACACGCGCCTTTGCGACGGCTTCTTTTAATTTCTGTATCCCTTCGCCGGTAACGGCGATGGTTTCCACAACATCTATCCCCAGGCTATCCGACAATTTTTTTACATCGATGACGGTTCCGCGCTCTCTGGCTTCATCGATCATATTGAGGTCCAGCACCATCGGAAGGCCGAGCCTGGAAAGCTCAAGGGTCAGGACGAGCGACCTGCGCATATTTTTGGCGTCGGCAACCTGCACTATACAGGCTATCCCTCCGCGCGACAATATTTCTCTGGTCACTTTTTCGTCTTCGGAATGCGGAATCAGGCTATTGACGCCCGGGGTATCGATGACCGTGCATTTTTTCCCCCCTATGCGGCAAGCGCCTTTTGATATATCCACGGTAGTGCCCGGATAATTGGATACCGTGACGTAGTTGCCGGTAAAAGAGTTGAATACCACGCTCTTGCCGACATTTGGGTTGCCTACCAATACGATATTCATATTTGACCGTTTTCGATCGAATGCGTTATATTACAAAATCGCATGCCGCGCCCGACCCCAGCTTCTGGCTTTTATACCTGAGGACAAGCTCTTCGAAGGTAAGCGTATCAATAACGACCGATATCGCGTCTTTTACCTCTTTCCAGACGCCCCTGAAGATGCAAGAGGCAAGATCTTTACATCCCTTATACGAACCTGCGACGCAAGGCAGGGGCTCTATAGGACCCTCTATAAAACGGATCACCTCTCCTACCGTTATGTCCCGTGGATGGCGGGCAAGCTGAAACCCGCCATTGACCCCGCGCCGGCTGACTACAAAACCGCCTTTTATCAGCGCCAGAAATATCTGCTCGAGAAACTTCTTCGGCATATCGCCGGTGCTGGCGATCTCCTGGATCGGCATAATGCGGTCGCGCCCCTCTTCAATATAGTTTATGGATAGGGCTAGCAGCGCCTTCAAAGCATAATCCCCTTTATATGTGATCTTCATAGAGAATACCCAATGATAGCGTTCAGGCTATCAATCTTATTACGTCCTTTATCGGCTGGCCCGCGTATATCCCAAGCCGGGAAGCCTGTTTTGAACAGGCATGCACCTTTGAATTCAACGCTTCTTTGACGGTTGATACACCCGTGATCCTCACGGCCGCGTCGCCGAATTTATCCGCGACTTTGATGTCAAGATACCCGCACATAATAAAACCATTCCTGCCCTTAAGCACTATTAGGTTCTTCGCGGGCAATTCGAATAATAATGTCTCGAGGCTTTTTTTTCCTATCCTTATTCTGCTATGCCGTAACATATGTCATTTCGTAACCAAAAAAACCGCGTTTAACGCGAACAGGTTCGGATAGAACCGGACCTGCCGCTTTTCGTTCAGACAATAAGAGCTGACGACCTTTATCGTTTTCTGCGCGCAGTAATCCTTAAAATCGCTTATGGTCAAAAAATGGAGATTGGGAGTATTGTACCAATAATACGGCAGAGAGCTCGTTATGGGTACCCTGCCCTTAAAGAAGAGCCTGAACCGGGCCCTGAGGTAAGCAAAGTTGGGGAACCCTATTATCGCCTTCTGCCCCACACGCAATGCCTCCTGTATAACAAAATCGGCCTTCTTGACCTGCTGCATACTCTGGTTCAGGATGACATAGTCGAACGATCTGTCCGGGTATTCGGCAAGGCCGCTATCGATATCGCCGTGAAAGACGCTCAAGCCCTTCTCTACGCATTTGTATATTTCATTATCGTCGATCTCGATCCCCTGCACCTTGGCGCCTTTTTCTTTGGCAAGCACATATATAAGCTCACCGTCGCCGCACCCCAGGTCAAGCACCCTGGATCCCCGCTCGATTATATCAAATATAACCTTGTTATCTATTCTCAGCCCGTTCATATCTCGTAGGCCCTCGCTACATCATAACCATGAAATGTCTTGCTCAGGAAATGCTTTATCAGCCGCGTCTCTTCTTCCGCCTCAAGAAGGAACGCGTCATGGCCATAGGTGGAATTTATCTCACAATAGGTTGCGTCGACCCCGCTTGCCTTTAACTGGCGCACTATATCCTGGGACTGATAAGAAGGGTATAACCAGTCTGATTTGAAAGCTATGACCAGGAACCTGACGCCTATATTCTTCCCTTTTGGGATCAACCTATGTCCGGACAGATCAAAATAATCGAGCGCCTTTGTAAGGTACAGGTAAGAGTTCGCGTCGAACCTTTTGACAAAATTATCGCCTCTATATCTCAAATACCCTTCCACCTCAAAATCGGCGGTAAAACTGAAAGAATAATCTTTTTCCTTCATGCGCCGGGAAAATTTCTCTTCCATCGACTTATCGCTCATATATGTTATATGGCCCACCATGCGCGCTACGGCAAGACCTTTTTCCGGCTTCTCTTTAGTGTCATAATAATTCCCGTTGTTCCACGCCGGATCGGCCATCACCGCCTGCCTGCCGACCTCGTCAAAAGCTATCTGCTGGGGTGAATGTTTCGCGGCGGTCGCTACCGGTATGGCGCATTGGATCCGCTCCGGATATGACGCCACCCACTGCAGCGCCTGCATCCCTCCCATCGACCCGCCTATGACACAGAGGAGTTTTTTTATTCCAAGATGGTCCAAAAGATATGTCTGGGCATTGACCATGTCTTCGATAGTGATGATAGGAAAGCCGAGGGCGTAGGGTTTGCCGGTCTTAGGGTCCACGGACGATGGGCCGGTACTGCCTTTACATCCTCCTATAACGTTCGATGACAGGACAAAATATTTATCCGTGTCAAGGGCCTTGCCCGGCCCTATCATGACATCCCACCATCCCGGATCCTTATCTTCCTCGTAATAGCCCGCGGCATGGGCGTCTCCGGACAAGGCATGCAATACAAGTATCGCGTTCGTCTTGTTCTTATTCAGCTTTCCGTATTTTTCGTAAGCAAGCGTGACGGGCCCGAGCCTCTTCCCCGAAGACAGTTTCATCTCGTTGGGAGGTTCGGCAAATGTAAAATATTCCGTCTTTACGATACCTGCGCCCGTCTTCTTCATCATCCTAAAAACTCCTGAAATAGCCATGTTGAAAGATAGCGCTCCCCGGTATCGGGAAGCACGGTAACTATGGTCTTTCCCTCGGACCCTTTTCGTCTGGCCACCTCGAGGGCGGCCCACATAGCGGCGCCGCTGGAGATGCCGGCAAATATCCCTTCTTCGCGCGCAAGCCTTCTGGTCATGATCCCCGCGTCTTCATTAGAAACGGCGATAATTTCATCAACGACTTTACGGTCGAGTACGGCGGGTACGAATCCCGCGCCTATGCCCTGTATCTTGTGAGGGCCGGGTTTGCCTCCGGAAAGAACGGGGGAATCCTTGGGTTCTACGCCGATCATCTGTACGGACGGCTTACGTTTCTTGATGACCTCTCCTACCCCTGTTATGGTACCGCCTGTGCCTATGCCCGATACGAATATATCCAAGCCGCCATCGGTATCTTTCCATACCTCTTCCGCTGTGGTCTTCCGGTGTATCTCGGGGTTGGCCGGATTATTGAATTGCTGCGGCATAAAGGCGTTCTTAGTGGTCTTGTAAAGCTCCTCGGCCTTTTCTATGGCGCCCTTCATCCCTTTCGCGCCTTCGGTAAGGACTATCTCGGCGCCCAGGATCCTTAAAAGCTGCCTTCTCTCCACGCTCATGGTATCAGGCATCGTCAATAGAAGCTTATACCCTTTTGCCGCGGCCACGAAAGCCAGCGCGATACCGGTATTGCCGCTGGTGGGTTCGATGATTATCGAATCCTTCTTCAGCGCACCCCTCTTTTCGGCATCCTCTATCATCGCCACTCCTATCCTGTCCTTGACGCTGGATAGAGGATTAAAAAATTCCAACTTTGCCAGAACGACGCTATTGATCCCCCCGGTGATCTTATTAATCCTGACAAGCGGGGTATTGCCTATGGTCTTTGTGATATCCGCGAATATACGTGCCATAAATACCTCCTCTATCTATTCCCCCGACTTCGCAAGCGCCTGATCAATATCCGCTATAATGTCGTCGATATGCTCGATACCTATGGATAGCCGCACAAAATCCGGAGTGACCCCTGTATCCAGCTGTTCCTTGGCAGAAAGCTGTTGATGGGTAGTCGTGGCCGGATGGATGGCCAGGCTCTTGGCGTCCCCGACATTGGCAAGGTGCGATATCAACTCAAGAGAATCTATAAACGACCTACCCGACTCGAGCCCGCCATTTATGCCGAATCCAAGTATGGCGCCGGCGCCTTTACTAAGATACTTCTTTACCCTTCCCTTTTCGGCGCTTGATTCAAGCCCGGGGTAATTGACCCAGCTAACCTTAGGATGTTTCTCCAGGAATTTAGCTACACTAAGCGCGTTTTCCGAGTGCCTGGGCATCCTCAAATGGAGCGTCTCCAGCCCCTGCAGGAACAGGAATGAATTGAACGGAGAAGGGGCCGGGCCCAGGTCCCTTAAAAGGGTCACCCTGGCCTTAATTATATAAGCTATATTCCCGAGCGGCTTCAGGGCCTCTACAAATTTTATGCCGTGGTAGCTGGGATCCGGTTCCGATATCAACGGGAATTTACCGTTCGTCCAGTCAAATTTCCCGGAATCGACTATCACCCCTCCCAGGGATGTGCCATGGCCGCCGATGAACTTCGTAGCCGAATAAACAATTATGTCGACGCCAAAATCGATAGGCCTCATAATATACGGCGATACCGTATTATCCAGGACGAACGGTATACCGTTCTTGTGAGCTAATTTCGATATGCCCTCCAGATCCGCAACGTCAAGCTTCGGATTGCCTATCGATTCGGCATATATGGCCTTTGTCTTCTTTGTGATCGCCTTCCCGAACGCGTCCAGATCATTCGATTTTACGAACTTGACCTGTACGCCAAGCTTTGGAAATGTATAATGGAAAAGATTATATGTCCCGCCGTAAAGATTATCGGCCGAGATTATCTCATCGCCCGCCTGAGCGATATTAAGGAGAGCTACTGTGATCGCGGACTGCCCGCTCGCAAAAGCCAGGGCCCCTACCCCGCCGTCCAATAGCGCCATCCTCTTTTCAAATACGTCCGTGGTGGGGTTCATCAGCCTGGTGTATATGTTGCCGAACTCTTTCAGGCCAAAGAGGTTTGCGGCATGCTCCGTATCCTTGAACTGGTATGATGTCGTCTGATAAATAGGCACGGCCCTTGATCCTGTGACAGGATCCGGCTCCTGCCCGCCGTGCAGCGCCAGAGTCTCTATCCTCAGCCTCGAATCTATTTTACTCATTTTTACTGTCCCCGTTTTTAAACATTATCCTCTAAAAACCGTGAACTAACAACAAGAAACTTCGTCGCCAACGAAGTTGGCGGACTTAAGGACTCTTCCTTACGAAGTTTCAGTGCGCCTTACTCTTTCTTCTTCTCTATGATGACAGCCCAATAGCCGCCGGCCTTCTCTTGAGAGATCACCCTGTGCCCTTCCTGCCTTATCGAACCGGGCACATTTTCTATAGGCGGGCCGTCGTCCAGCCATATCTCCAGAAGGTCCCCGGGTTTCAGCTTCGAAAGCTCCACCTTTGTCTTCACAAAGTTCATCGGGCATGCCACCCCCCGCAGATCCTTTACCGGCACGGGAGCCTTATGCGCCTTAGCGCTATCCTGCACTACGCCATCTTTACGGAAATTAAAGGAATTATCCATGCTGTCATATAGCGACTCCACCGCCGCGGCAAGGGCAAGGACCACATTTTCATTTTCAACAATGGCTTTTTGATCATGCCGCCTGACGATAGCAATGACCTCTTTGTATGAACGATCTACAAGGCCGGTTTCAATGAAATGCTCCATAAATGCCGCATAGACCTCGTCTTCGCTCCTAGGTTCTACTCCTCTTGCCGCCAGAAGCATCCTTGCCGAGTAAAGCGCAAGCTCGCCTAAAAGTTTCGCCTTCCCGCTGCGGCTCTCCAGAGAGCCATCCAGCTTGCGCCTTGTATCCCTGATATTCTTCAGGTCCATCTCGATAAGATCGAACAGCCCTGCGGAACATTCTCCTGAACGGCGGTCGGCCATAGAAAATAGCTTGCCCTGGCCCCAGTCAAAATAGAAGTTCTTGTCTTCATCAAAAGCAGGGACCTCTCCGTAGCGGACGCATAGTTCCTTGATGACCTCTTTGCCCGCGCCGGCTATGAACCGCCTTATATCGAGCCGCCTTCCCGCCTTTGACAGATAGGCGCCGATAAGATCCTTTATAAAGGCCGGCATATTCTTAGCCGCTATCTCGCCAATCTGTCCGGCAAGCTTCGTTATCCCGTCTCCGATGACGGCCCCCGCAACTACATTGTACGCCGGATACATGTGCTCGTCCTTACGCATAGCCTTGCCGAAGAAGCCCAGGTCGGCGACCGGATGCTGACCGCACGAATTGGGACATCCGGATATATTCAGCCTTATATCCCCAATGGCGTCAAGATCTAGATCGCCCGCCTTAGCCAACTCCCTGATCACGGCCTTTGCCGCCTGCCGGGAAAGGCATATCCCGATCTGGCATGTAGAGGCCCCGGCGCACGACAGGAGCCTGCCAAATATGGCCGGACGGTCAAAGCCGGCAAGATTATCCTTAAGGAAATTGTATACATTACCCAGATATTTTTCGGGGATATTTCTTATGAAGAAGTTTTGGTCCTTTGTCATCCTCACCGTATCGTCGCCAAATGGCGCGATAAAACGCGCCAGGGCGGACGCGCGTTCAGTAGAAATAAAACCGAGCTCTATAGGGATAACTACTGAAAAAAAACCTTTCTGTATTTGGGGTTTTACGGCACGCTTCTTCCAAAGGTTAAATCCATCCGCATCGCGGGGATCTTCGCGCGCAATAGATAGAGATGCCGTGCGGTCTTCTTCCAGATCAAGGATAAGAGGCTTGTAATCCGCGGTCTTTATCTTCTGATATTCCTCCTGAAACCTTTTTCTAAATTCTTCCTCCCCCATATCCTGCCATAGGAACCGCAGGCGCGCGGCATGTTTGTTCTTGCGATTGCCGTATTTAAAGAAAATATTCTTTACCGCCTTCGCTGCCGCATAGACTTCATCTTCTTGGATGAAATCGAGAAGTTTACTGCCCGCCCTGGACTTAGCTCCGAGGCCGCCGGCGACATAAACCCTGAAACCTTTATTGCCATCCACAACTCTGGCGATAAAACCGACATCGGCTATGGTAGCATATCCCTTGTCTTCGGCCGAACCTGAAAAGGCTATCTTGAATTTCCTGGGCAGGTTCCATGAATCACTCTCGGCGATCAGCCTTGTAGTCAATGCCAGCGCGTATGGCGTAACATCGAACTCTTCCCGGGGATCGATGCCGGCATCCTCCTGGGCCGCTATATTCCTTACCGTGTTACCTCCGCCGCCTCTGGTCGCAAGGCCGATGGCCAAAACGGCTTTTATCACCGCGACTATGTCGTCCAGCTTAACGTAATGGATCTGCAGTTCCTGTCTTGATGTAATATGTATGTCCTTAACCCCGTACCGCTCGGCTATCGACGCGACGGCATTGAGCTGTGACGGCGTTACGATGCCAGCCGCGCAACGGATCCTTACCATATAAGTATCCGGCTCTCTCTGCTCATATACGCCGAACGGGACACGATATGCTTTTAACTCCGTAGCGGATATTTCGCCTTTTCTGTATTTATCTATAAGCTCCTCGAGCCTTAATATCTCCTCATCCAACTTATCGGGAAGGCTATATCCCTTCATCGGCTATCACCTCCAGTTCAACCGATTCGGTCTTCCACCGCTTTATCCAGAATGCCTTCACATCCTCCTGGGCTTCATTCAAAGATACGATCACATACAGCATATCAGGATCATACGCAAGCTTTATATCTTCCTCGGAAGGGCGCGCGGGGCTTCTCGGATGGCTATGATAAACGGCGCATATCTTCAACCCCCCTGCCCTTGCATCCTTAAGCGCGGCAAATTGCTCCCTCGGATCAAAAGAGAAGTGCTCATTCGAGCGGTCTATATTCGTCATCTTATATGATGCGGCTATAACGCCATCCCGGCAAGCCAGATAACCGCAGGCCTCTATGGGCGATTCTATTTTTGCATGATCCAACAGCTCTCCTATGATCTTCTTTAGTATCTTCATGTTTTCCTGGTCTTGCCGTCCTTACTTTTTAGATCGCACACGGGTTGTGCTTCGTCTTTAAGATCCTTTATTCTGGGTTTTTCACCGCATATCGGACAATGCGTATTTTTTTTGACGGCTACTTCACGAAACCTCATCTTAAGGGCATCGAATATGAGAAGCCTGTTCACCAGGAGTTCGCCCTTACCTATCAGGAATTTCAATACCTCGGTGGCCTGGATCGAACCAAGCATGCCGGCAACGGGCCCGAGGATACCGGCCTCTGAACATGACGGCACCGCTCCGGCGGGCGGCGGTTCCGAAAAAACACAGCGGTAACAGGCCTCTCCCGGCACATATGTCATTGTCTGCCCCTCAAAACGCAGTATTCCGCCGTGCGAAAATGGCTTACATCCTAAAACACAGGCGTCATTAATAAGGAATTTGGCGGGAAAATTATCCGTGCCGTCTATGATAAAGTCGTAATCTTTAATGATCCCGGATATGTTCCCTGAGAGAGCCCTTGTTTTATGTATGATGACATTCACATCCGGATTTATGGCCTTCATCTTTTCTTCCGCCGACAGGACTTTGGCCCTTCCGACATCCTTCGTAAAATGAATTACCTGCCGCTGCAGATTGGACATCTCGACATCGTCGGCGTCGACGATCCCAATAGTGCCGACCCCGGCAGCAGCCAGGTATAATGCCGCCGGCGCGCCTAACCCTCCCGCGCCGATAATAAGCACCTTGCCGTTGGAAATTTTTTCCTGCCCCTCCACCCCTACGTCGCTTAAAATAATATGACGGCTGTATCTTTCTACCTGGAGCTCACTAAGATTCATCGTAATGCCTCCAGGCTCTGTTTAATATCTTCTATTATGTCCTGGCAGTTCTCTATCCCTATAGAAAGCCTGATCATCGTCTCTCTTACGCCCATCTCTTTCTTGAGCCGGCTGTCATATTCGCAGAATATGGTGGATGCCGGATGGAGCACCAGCGTCCTGTTATCATTTATGTTGGTAGCGCGTCTTATAAGCTTCAATCCGTTTATGAACCTGAAACACTCCTCTTTCGACCCGAGATCGAAAGTCAGGATACCTCCGTATATGCCATTAAATTGCTTTACAGCCAGTTCGTGATACGGCGATGCCTCCAGCCCCGGATAATTGACTGCGGCCGCTTTTTTCGATCCCTCCAGAAACCGCGCGATCCGAAGCGCATTGGCACAGGACGCGTCCACGCGGAGACAAAGGGTCTCCAGGCCCACGCTCTGCAAAAAAGCGCTTTGCGGAGACATGGCCGCGCCTATATTCCTATAAACTTCGCGGCGCAGGCGGTTTAACAATGTGAATGGGCCGAACTTTTTCGCGTCCGGCTTAAGCTTGCTGTTCTTCGACCAGTCGAATGTGCCGTTATCGATGATAAGCCCGCCGACGCTCGTTGCCCCTCCCGAAATATACTTGGTGCTCGACAATACTTCTATATCGACCCCGAACTTCGCGGAATCGAATAGATACGGAGGGGTGAGCGTTGTATCCGCAACGAGCAGTATCCCTTTATCTTTCGCTATCCTGGACAGCGCCTTCGCGTCCGCTATCTCAAGCTGAGGGTTCGTTATCGTTTCGAAGAATATGGCCTTCGTCTTTGGATCGACAAGGCTCTCGGCCTCTTTTGGGCGCGCAAGGTCGGCATACCGCACCTGGAGCCCCCACTCTTTCAGGGTCTTCTCAAAGAGCGAATATGTGTTACCGAATAGATGCTTGGTAGTTATTATATTATCCCCCGAACCCGCTATCGCAACGACAAGGTTCGATATCGCCGCCATCCCGCTGGAAAGGGCCATCACGGCTAAAGCGCCCGTAGCTTCTTTCACGCGTATCTCCAGATATTCGACCGTCGGGTTAGATATCCTTGAATACGCATGGGCAGGCTTTCTGCCTAAAAATGCCGCTTCAAGTTCCTCCGCATCCTTAAATTCAAACGCGACATTATCATAGATCGGCATCTGCAACGACCCGTGAGGATCTTCCTTGAGAGGCCTTGCGTGCAGTATCCTGGTGGCAAACCCCTTACCGCTCCCCCCTCCCATGAAATAGAGGAATTCCACTTCATCCCCGTCTTTAAGGAGCGTCTTGTCAAGGTCTTCTTTGTTGACAAATTCACCGTTAAGCTGGACGCTGACCGTGTCCGGCCTTTCAACATTCAGAATCTTCAATAGCCCTGCTACGGTTAATGGGGCTGCGAGTATTTCCCTTTCTTTGCCATTAACGATTATCTTCACTTCTCATCCCCCCTATCCCGATTTTAGAATTCGAAATACTGCGTCATCGAAAAATACCTCTCCCCTGTATCGGGGAAGACCGTAACGACCCTCTTACCCTTACCAAGCCTCTTGGCGACTTTTAACGCCGCATAAAGGGCCGCGCCCGAGGATATACCGCAGAATATCCCTTCGCGGACAGCTAGGGTTTTTGCGGCCGCATACGCGTCATGATCTTTCACGGTAATGATCTCGTCAATAATAGCTCTATTCAAAACGGCCGGGATAAAACCCGCTCCTATACCCTGGATCTTGTGAGGGCCCGCGGCTTTACCGGAGAGAACGGCGCTTGTGGCAGGCTCTACAGCGACTACCTTTACAGCCGGGTTGTGCGCTTTAAGGACCTCTCCTACTCCGGTAATAGTCCCGCCTGTCCCAACCCCGGCAACGAACGCGTCTATCTTTCCATCGGTTTGCTCCAATATCTCCCGCGCGGTGGTTTCCCTATGAATATGCGGATTTGACGGGTGATTAAACTGATGCGGCATGAAGGCTCCGGGCGTCTTACCGCTTAGCTCTTCGGCCTTTTTTATGGCGCCCTTCATCCCCTCATTGCCTGGGGTCAGGACCACCTCAACACCATATGCCTTCAATATATAGATCCTTTCAAGGCTCATCGTTTCTGGCATAGTAAGTACGCACTTGTATCCCTTAACGGCGCATACCATGGCAAGACCGATGCCGGTATTCCCGCTAGTCGGCTCAATAATAGTCGATCCGCTCACAAGAAGCCCTTTTCTTTCCGCGTCTTCGACCATGGCAAGGGCTATCCTGTCTTTTACACTGCCGCCGGGATTCAGCAATTCAAGTTTCGCCAGGATCTCCGCCATATCCGCTTCCGGCAAACGATTTAACCTTACAAGGGGCGTTACGCCTATCACCTGTAGAATATTATCACTAACCTTCAAGCCTTCACACATGCGATCTCCTCTACGTTTGATCTAAGATTCTATACCTTCAAAAATATGGTCGAAAGCAAGAAAGCTATTACTATCGATATTATAGGCGTGATCGCCCAAATAATAAATGTTTTTCTGGTCAAATGTTTATCCATAGTATGCCTATGCCCATCCTTGACACAGCTGACCGCAAATATTGATGTAAGATTGAGCTGGACCAGCGATTGAGGTATCCCCAGCACAGATGCTATAAGAAGCAGGGTCGCCGTGACAAAAGAGACCAGTGTGCTCGAAGCCATCCCAAGCGGGATTATTTCCCGCGCGGCCGATTCGGTAGGGCCCTTGCCAAGCAGCCACGCGCCTATACAAAACAGGGGTGATATCGCCAGGAGGCCCGGCCCTATTCCTATAATACCCGCCCCGAACAATGGACCGACCGCATTTGCCACATTATTACTGCCGATCGCAAACGCTACATAACAGCTCGCCGCCAAAGAAGATATCTTCAATTTTCTTTGATTCGCGAAAAACGCTTGGTAGATATGCAGGTTATCCCGTTCCGGAGGATATACCATTCTGTAAAGAAAATACGTCAGGATATAAGACGCGAGCGGCAAAGCCAGCCACATCGGTAGTATCTTTACAAATAACATTTTCGTACTAAGATGCTTTAGGTATAATCCAACCCCCACTACGGCCCCTACGGTAACCTGGCTGGTAGATTGAGGCACCTTTAATATATTTGCCAGGAAGAGGCTCATTGTCGCCGCCAGGAGAATGATCGAGACCGCCTTGAATGATATCAGTTCCTGCGGGATCAGGCCCTTCCCCAGCGTTATCGATACGCTCCTGCCGGAAATAACCGCGCCCAATATTACAAAGGCCCCGAATAGCAAGATGGAATTTTTCCGGCTGATAAGCCGGGCGCCGTAACTGGCGGCAAAAGAAGGCGCGACTCCACTCGCCCCCATATTCATGGCGAAAAAAACTACAATTATCGTTAGAAAGATATAATTTATCACTTAGCCTATTACCTATGCCTTCCCCTTCAGCGGCCGCGTATGTATCCCGCACTCCCCGCCGCATTTGCTCGTCCCGATCCATCTCCCTGAGCGCTCGTTATCTTCGCTTGTGATCTTGGTGCATGGCGCGCAGCCTAATGACCTGTATCCTTCCGTATATAACGGATTTACCGGGACCTGGTACAGGGCCAGATACTGCCACACCTCACGCTCTTTCCATATCAGTATCGGGTTCAACTTCATAAGGCCCTCATCTCTTTCTTCCACCTCTTTATAATCTGTGCGGGTCCGGCCCTCTGTGCATCGTAAGCCCGTAACCCAGCACTTTACGCCCATCTCTTCGACTGCTCTCTTGACGGGCTCGACCTTCAGGATATCGCAGCACTTATCGGGGTCGGTCTCGTAAAGTTTTGGAGGTATTTGGATGTCATTCTTAAAGACTTTCAGCTCCGGGTATCTGGCAACGGTCTTTTTCATAAAATCGACCGTCTCCTGGGGCTTATATCTTGTGGTAACGATAAAACCGCGGATCTTGGGATCCACCCTCTTTGCCAGATCCCAAACTGCGACTGAATCCTTGCCCAGGCTATTCGCCACAACAAGAGAATCCCCATATTTCTTATACGCTTCCTCGATCAACTGTAGCGACCTCTCAACCTTTTCCTTGAAATTCAGGGTTTCAACCAATGTCTTCAGATCATCCTTATTCGCTAATAAACTCATCTCTTCCCCTTCCTTGTTAGTGCCATGGCTAAATCATACATAACAATTATGATATGTTTAGTAGGCTTTCATTGGAAATAAATAACAGCTCACCTTTGAGCTGATATTTTCTAACTATATACACTACTAATATAATCGACAATGTAAAGTATACCATCTTATCCGATTTTGTCAAGAGATATTTTAAAATATTTGCACCCAATCTTTAAGCACGGCCTGGTAACCTTTCCTTTCGAGCATCTGTATCACCTCTTCAAGACCACTGTGATCTTTTATCTCAAACTGGGGAGAAGCATTATTATTACCGGCGTTTATCGTGTGGCCGCCCACCCTGGTGGTTGACTCAGCCGACATCCTTGTAATGCCCAGCGGAATGAGATTCTCCCTGAGCGCCCTGCCTTCCCGGGTTGACAACGATATGCCAAGCCGCGGCAGGAAGATCCTCAGGCTCACTATTATCTGGACCATATCTCTATCGCTCACCTCAAACGGGTTATGATAGTCCTTCGTGATCGGCCTTAGCCTGGGGACCGAAACGCCTATCTCTACATCCGGGTACCTGTCCTGGAGATACTTTGCGTGCATACCTAGAATAAATATCTCCTTACGCCAATCGTTTAATCCCAATAGCGCGCCTATATTGACACTTCTCATCCCTGAAGAGGCGCCTCTTTCCGGGGCGCCCAGCCTGAAGATGTAATCTCTCTTAGGGCCGGATGGGTGCATTGCGCTATATATGGATTCGTCGTATACTTCCTGATATATGGTCAATCCATCCGCCCCCTCGGCTGCCAGCCCGGAGTATTCGCTTTGGCTCAGCGCGTATATCTCGATAGAGATGGAATCGAAATACTTCCGCAATAACTTTACGCCTTCCTTAATATAGGCTACGGGGGCCTCTTTCCTGGATTCACCGGTCAGGATAAGAATGTGCTTAAAACCCTTTGATGCGATGAATCCCGCCTCCCTGCCTATATCATCCATGCTGAGCGTTCTTCTCTCCAGGTTATTCTTTGCGCTGAACCCGCAATATGCGCATTGATTATCGCAGTGATCGGATAGATAGATAGGGGTATATAATTGCATGGCCCTGCCAAAATGTCTCAAGGTTATTTCATGGGCCTTTCCGGCCATATCCTCGATATGAAGCGCCGCGGCGCCGGATAGAAGGGCGGCGAAATTCATCATATCCAACCTGCCGCGGTTTATCGATCTCGAGACATCCGCGGACGAAAAGCCGTCAAATGTTCCGGCTAGATCCATATCCCTGTATTCTAAATACCGTTCATGAAAACTCATCTACTTATTCACCTCACCCTCTCTTAAAAAACCCGTGAGAGGCGACGATGCGCTTGCACATCTTCCGCCTGCCGGTATCCCCGCGCGATAAGCGAGCCTTCCGGCCTTAACGGCGTCATTAAACGCGCTGGCCATGGCTACCGGGTCTTCGGCAATAGCTATGGCGGTATTAACAAGGACCGCCGCGCATCCAAGCTCCATGCACAGACAGGCGTCGGAAGGCCTTCCCAGGCCTGCGTCGACGATAACGGGAACGTTGATCTCGTTCACCATTATTTCAACCAATTCCCCGGTCTTGAGCCCTCTATTGGTGCCGATGGGCGACCCAAGCGGCATAACCGCGGCAGCCCCCGCGTCGACAAGCCTTCTGGCCATCGACAGGTCGGGACTCATATAAGGAAGAACGACAAAGCCATCCTTAGCGAGGATCTCGGTGGCTTTTAAGGTCTCAACGCTGTCCGGCAGCAAATATTTATTATCCTGGGTTACCTCTATCTTTATCCAGTTGCCGCATCCGAGCGACCTTGCAAGCCTCGCTATCCTGACTGCCTCGTCCGCATTCCTTGCCCCGGATGTATTCGGCACAAGGACCGCATTTTTAGGGATATAATCCAGGATATTCTCCGTTTTTGAACCGGTATCTACGCGCCTTAAGGCAACCGTCACGACCTCAGCCCCGATCCTCTCAAGGGCGCTCTTCATGGCCGGATAACTGGAAAACTTACCAGTCCCTACGAATAATCTATTTCCAATGGATCTGCCGCCTATGCTGAGCGCGTCTTCCATCTTATCCCCCGCCCATAAAGTTCAGTATCTCAACGCTATCGTTCTCGTTCAGGATTATCCGCGGCCATTCTTCCTTGGGGACCACGCGCAGATTATGCTCCAACACTATCCTATCGGGTGATAACCCTCTTGCCGCTATAAGGCCTGAAACGGTCATTGATTCTTCGACGATCTCATTCCTGCCGTTTACCTTGATCATAAAGGCCTTTCCTTCCTTCTTTTTGCGAAGCGCCTCTTTAAGCTCGGAAGTCCTTGAAGCTATGTCTTCGGCCTCCAATATACCGCGGATAAGGGCAATATTTTTAGCCCCCCTCGATAACATGCCGCCGATATTAGTACGGTCTATCCCCCCTATGAAAAAAACCGGTTTCTTTGCCATGCCCGCGACTACGGTCACATCTCCGGGCCCTATGGAATAATCTTTGGTCTTTGTAAAATAGATCGGCCCGTACGCTATGTAATCGGCCTCCGAATCGTTAGCCGCGCTGAATTCTTCCATCGAATGGGTGGACACGCCGATCATCCTGTCGCCGCCCATGATATCGCGCGCCATCCCTATGCAGCACCGCTTCATGTCCCCTTGCCCCAGATGGACGCCATCGGCCCCTACTTCTTTTGCCAGGAGCGGATCATCATTAACTATAAAGGTTACGCCCTTCTCCCTGCACATGCGCGACAAGACCGCTCCCAGGCGAAGAAGCCCCTCGCTGGACTTATTCTTCTCCCTCATCTGGATGACATCAACCCCTCCCGATATCGCGCTCTTTGCGGCCTCGGTTGCGGACCTGCCCATGGAGTATTCTTCGCTGATCACCAGGTATAAGCTATAGTCCTCTATCTTCTTCATCCGGTTCTATCGATCCATTTATATGAACTGTCGATCTTTAGAATGCCGAGCGGAATGCAAGGAAAGCCGCGGTTTCATCAGGTCTACCCCCATCCTCCTGAATATAAGCTTTATCAGCTCAAACCAGACCACGCTCCACACGCCGGCGGCAAGACAAATAACGATATCTATGGTATGCAATACGCCAAAATGGAATATCTTTTGTATGAACGGTACGTATATGGCCAGGCACAGGAAGGCCATGGCTCCCGCAATCACCCATACGAGCGACCTGTTCGTGGCCGTAAAAGAGGCTATGATCCCTTTAGACCATGACCTGTTTGTAAGTATCAGGCAGATATTTGCCACTATTAACGAGGCGAACGACAGGGTCCTGGCCCCTGTTTCGCCCTGACCGATATACAGGGCTATCTTAAAAACCCCTAACACCACCAGAAAAGTGAAAAACCCCTGAAGGAAGCTCAGAAGGATCAGCGTCTTGCCGAATACCGATTCATTGGGATCGCGGGGAGGGCGTTTCATGACGTTTTCTTCCGCGGGTTCCGATTCAAATACTATGGAACAGGCCGGGTCTATGATCAACTCCAGGAATACAACATGGGCCGGATACAGGATTATAGGCCATCCCAATATGGCGGGCACGAGCGACATCCCCGCTATGGGTACATGAACGCTTATAATATAAGCCATGGCTTTCTTCAGATTATCGAAAATCCTCCTGCCAAGCCTTACGGCCTCTACTATCGATGAAAAATCATCGTCAAGAAGAACCAGATCAGAGCTCTCCCTCGCGACATCCGTACCTCTTTCTCCCATAGCAACGCCTATGTGGGAAGACTTGAGCGCCGGAGCGTCATTCACGCCGTCTCCGGTCATGGCCACGATCTGACCATTGGCTTTCAGCGCGTTCACTATAAGTAATTTTTGCTCCGGAGCAACCCTGGAAAATACGTTTATCCGGCGTATCCTCTCTTTCAATGTCTCCGTCCCGATAGATTCCAGCTCCGGACCGGTCATTATATCGTCGGGGTTTTTTAATCCTATCTGTCTTGCTATATTCCGCGCCGTAAGCGGATAGTCACCCGTGATCATGACCACACGGATGCCCGCCGCGTAACATTCCTTTATGGCAGACGGCACCGTCTCTCGCACCGGATCCGCAAGCCCTATAAGGCCGACAAATCCAAAATCAAAATCATGCTGGGAGCGGGGAAGGTTTTCTTTTGTAAATCTCGCCTTTGCTACGCCAATAACCCTTAATCCCTCGCAAGCCATGATATTTATGCGCTCTAACAGCTTTGCCCTCTCCGCGATGTCGCAGTGGCACAGGTCGCATATGGCTTCCGGCGCGCCTTTTGTCGATACGATAAACCCATTCTTATCCGGCGTTTCCCAAACGTGAGAAAGGGCCATAAATTCCCCGGAAAGAGGATATTCCTCGATAAGCGGCCAATCGGCATGGATATGTTCTGTATCGTATAAGGCGTCATGCCCCAGCTCTTTCAGCGCTTTATCCATCGGGTCGAATGGGTCTTTTTTGCTTGCCAGGATGCCGTATTCTACAAGCTCATGGAAGTCATCCGGAAGCGATCCTTTTCCCGGAGCTATGTCGTAGAACCTGTCTGCGTTAAACATCTTCTTTATCGACATCTTATTCTGTGTCAATGTCCCCGTCTTATCTACGCATAATACCGTGGCGGCGCCCAGCGTCTCCACCGCCGACGCTTTTCTTGTGAGGACATTCTTCCTTGCTATCCTCCAGGCCCCGAGAGCTAGAAAAACCGTGAGGACCACCGGGAATTCTTCCGGAAGCATGGCCATCGCAAGCGTTATGCCGGATAGTATCCCATTGAGCCAGTCGCCCCTTGTGATCCCATAAGCCGCTATTACTATCACCGAAAGGACCGCCGCGACCATAAATACGGCCTTGACCAGCCTGCCGGTCTCTTTTTGCAGCATGGTCTCTTCCGGAGTTATTTCACCTATCATCTTGCCTATCTTGCCCATTTCGGTGGCCCGGCCGATGGCCCTGACTTTGGCTACACCTTGCCCCTGCACTATAAGACTGCCTGAATACAGGAACGGCAGGTCATTTCCTCCCGGCCTGCCGGGCTTCAAAGATGTGTCTCCGGATGCCAGCTTCCCGACGGGAACGGACTCTCCGGTCAAAAGAGATTCGTCGGCCGTCAGATTCATCCCCCATAGGAGCTCGGCATCCGCAGGTATCCTGTCCCCTTCCCTGACAATAATAATATCGTCATTTACGACCTCCCTGCCGGATATTCTTTTCTGCGCCCCATCCCTAATGACTAGGGCGCGGGGGCTGGAAAGATCCCTAAGGGCCTCTATCGTCTTCTCCGTCTTGCCTTCCTGATATACGGTAATGCTCATTATGAATAATACAAAGCCCAAGAGCATCACCGCCTCTTCCCAGTCGCCAAGGATCAGGTATATTGTGCCGCATGCGACCAATAATAAAAACATGGGCTCTCTTAAGACACCCAGGATTATCTTAAATATCCCGCGCCTCCCGGAAGACGGCAGTTCATTGAAACCATCCTTTTTCAGCCTCTCCCTTGCCTCGGATTCCGACAAACCCTTAATATCCTGGATCTCCATATCCATCATCATATCCTGTTCTTTTCCACCAGATCCGGACTGGCGGCCTTCGCAGACAGCACGGCGGTCCTTGACGGGTCATCCGTCCAATATTCAACCTCGACCATATCTTCGTTCCTGAATTTCGTATGTTGAACGACCATGGCCGCCGACAGGTCGATCATTTCTTTATCGTAAACCCCTTTCAGAATGGAGAAAGGCCCTTCGCGCCCTTTTAATTTAAAGCGGACATCGCCAGTGCCAGTAAGGCTCTCGATAACAGTATTTTCATCCTGGTCCCTTCCTATGATCAGCTTCGCGTGCCTTGAAAGCCTGAAGTGCCTGCCGAATTTCAAAAGCCTCACATTGTCGAGGGTCAGGCAATCGTATTCTATAAGATCTTTGATGCGCTTCGCAAACCCCGGGTCGGTCAATAAGCACCCTCCGGCCGGGCACGGGTAATCGTTTATGCCGAATTCGGCGGCAAGTTTTATCTGCGGCTTTCTGCTCCTGCCCGTTATCGCAAGAAGCTTATCTCTGTCGACGATACCTTTCTCTTCCGCTATCGTAGGCGGGAAGAGCTTCGCCGACAGCGGCCGCAAAACGAGCCTCTTCAGCCCCGCCTCTTTCTCTATCAGGAATATCGCGTCCCTTCTTTGGGACATGGGCCTTTCGCCGAGCACTTCTCCGGTCACTAGAAAAGAAGCCCCGACCTCTTTCATGTACTCTTTCGCTTTCTTAAAAATAAATATCCGGCAATCGATGCACGGGTTCATGTTCGAGCCGTATCCATGTTTGGGATTTCTTATAACGTCGAGATATTCTTCGGTGATGTTAAATACCTTAAGGGGCATTTTAAGCGTATGGGCGGCTTTCGTCGCGGCATGCTGGCATCCTTTATGCGTGCAGGTGCAAAATACCGTAAGAAAATTTATACCTTCCAGCTCTATACCCTGCTCCTGCAGTACCCTGACGGCCAGGATAGAATCAAGGCCTCCCGATAATAACGCCAGTGCTTTCTTATTCATGGCTTACGACATGAAGATACGCCGCAGGCTTATCGCCGGGCTTTGTGGTTATGCAATCATCGAGCCTGAATGTTTCGGCGCCGGCCTTTTTGGCGGACATAGTCTGGATAGCGTTTATGGCAAGCATTATAAGGACCAGTATCATCAGGATATCGCGAAAGCTCAATTTCTTCTTCATGTTAACCTCCGTTAATGGAATATCATCCCTGTTTCTTCAGTCTTTCCAGCCACTCTTTGATCTTCTTCTCCTGCCCCATATCGCTCGGCAGATAATAAACCTTGTCTGACGGCTTATATTCCTGGTTTACGTAATGGTCCTTATGATCGTGGGCATACTTGTATCCCTTTCCGTGGCCGAACGCATCGGAATCGAGGCTCGCGTCTTTAAGATGGGCCGGCACTTCGAGCGTCCTGTTTTCCTGCACATCCTTTAGCGCGGCTTCTATACCCAGATAGCTTGCGTTAGATTTTGGGGCGCACGCCACATATACGGCGGCCTGGGCGAGCGGGATGCGCGCTTCGGGCATTCCCACAAACTCGGATACCTGCAGGGCGGCATTCGCAAGGATAAGCGCCTGAGGATCCGCATTGCCCACATCTTCAGCCGCGCAAATGACTATTCTTCGCGCGATAAAACGCGGGTCCTCCCCCGCATATATCATCTTGGCGAGCCAGTAAAGCGCGGCGTCCGGATTCGAGCCGCGCATCGACTTTATGAAAGCCGATATGGTATCGTAATGTCCGTCCTCGTCGCGATCATAGACTACGGCCTTTTTCTGTATCGACTCTTCGGCCGTCTTGAACGAAAAATACACCGCCCCATTCCGGTCCGGCGCCGTGCTGAGGATGCCTACTTCAAGGCTGGACAGGGCCCTTCTGGCGTCGCCTTCCGACACTTTGGCTAAATGCAGCAGCGCGTCTTCGCCGGCTTCAACCTTCATCCTGCCGAATCCATCCTCTTTATCGGCAAGGGCGCTTTTTAATATCCCCACTATATCCGCTTCCTGCAGTTTCTTGAATTCAAATACCTGCGAACGCGATATAAGAGCCGCGTTGACATAAAAGAACGGGTTATGGGTCGTAGTCCCTATCAGGATGGGGTTGCCTGTCTCTACATCCGGCATCAGCACATCCTGCTGTGCCTTGTTAAAACGGTGGATCTCGTCGATCAAGAGGATGGTCCTCCTGCCGTCCAGGGACATCCTTTTCTTGGCGGAATCTATGGCCTTCCTCAAGTCCGCCACATTGTTGGACGCGGCGTTTATCCTTTCAAAATACGATCTTGTCTTTTCACTTATGATCAGGGCAAGCGTAGTCTTACCGCAGCCGGGAGGGCCATATAATATAATGGACGATATTTTGTCGGATTCGATCAGACGACGCAACAATTTGTCTTTACCGAGGAGGGGCCCCTGGCCTACAAACCGATCCAGGGTTTTCGGCCTCATCCTTGAGGCCAGCGGTTCCGCCTTGCCGGCGGCGAGCTTGCTTTTCTCGAATAGGTCCATAAAAAATCCCCGCGGGTGCCGTGTGAGATTGAATTATCTTGGTCCTGTCATTTACAGGTGGGTGCCCTCGACCAAACGCCTGAGCGCCGGATCAGTTAGGCTCCCTTTCATAATACTTAAAGGCTCAAGATTCTTCATCCTAAATCACGCGCATCGCAGGGACCTTTTACTGCTGGCTAAATTATATCATAGTGCCTGATGAAAGGCAAATTCCGGTGATAGCGCTTTACCTGAGCCTCGCTCCGTACTTCGCCTCAAGTTCTCCCATGATCCGGGCATGGGATATCAGCACTTCCTTCTCCTCAAGGGTCTTGTTCGGGTCCTGGTATTCAAGCCTGTAGGTAAGACCGACCTTCCCTTCCGGTATCTGTTTGCCGGAGTATCTGTCTATCAGATTGACATCCTTCAGGATCGCGCCGCCGGATCTTTTCATCATCGACACCAGGCTATCGTTGGATACGTCACTCGCCGTAACGATGGATACATCCCTTATGACCGACGGATATCTTGGAAGTTCCCTATATTTTTTCTCAAACTTACATGCCTTGGAAATAGTATCAAGGCATATCTCGCAGTAATACACGCGGTCTTTAATGTCGAAATCGCTTAATACCTTATTCGATACCTCTCCTATGACCCCCGCCTTATCGGAGCCTACGTCTATCGAAGCCGACGCGGATCGCAAAAGTCCAGGGTATTTAACGCCCCCGAAGGAATAATCCGTTATCCCAAGCTCCAGGAAGAGCGATTCGACTATGCCTTTAAGCTCGAAGAAGCTGGCCTGGCGCGAAATCCCCGTCCATGCAGACTGCGTAACGCCGGTAATGATCATCGCTGCATATTTCTTTTCGGAGAACGTCCCGCCGTTTTTGGCATAAACGTTCCCTATCTCGAACAGCTTCAGGTCCTTTGTCTTTCTGTTCATGTTCCACAGGACCGCATTCAGGATTCCGGCCATAAGGCCGGGCCTCATAACTTCCTGTTCGCTTGTCAGCGGGTTCTTTATATCCACGATATCGTCCCCGGCCATCCTGGCCATAGCAAGCGAGCTCCTGCTGGTCAGGCTGTAAGTTATGATCTCGTCCAGTCCGATCGCGCAAAGAGAAGCTCTTGTTGTTTTTGCCGTCATTATATCGGCGGGCGGCCTCCCGGCATTCCCCGTTATCTTCGGTATCGTATCCGGAATATTATCATAGCCGTGTATCCTTGCCACTTCTTCGATAATATCTATTTCATCGTTCAGATCGCGTCTGAATGTCGGCACGCCGAGCTTCAGAGCTTTGTCCGATGAAGGGCCCACTTCAAGGCCCAGGGATTCGAGCGTCTTCCCGATCCCGTCCTTGTCCATTTTGATCCCCAGGACCTTACCGCATCTTTCGTACCTGAACTCTACCGTCTTTTTCGGTTCTTTTACTTCCTCAAGGTCGATAAATTCTCCGGCTTGACCTCCGGCGATCCCGATGATCAGCTCGAGCGCCCTGTCCGACGAATAAACAACGTTACCCCTGTCAACGCCTCTTTCGAACCTGTAACTGGATTCGGTCGATAACCCCATCCTTCGGGAAGTCCTTCTGATCGAGATCGGGTCGAAAAAAGCCGCTTCAAGCAATATGTCCTTCGTTGATAAGCTCACTTCCGTTTTGAGCCCCCCCATTATCCCGGCTATCGCAACGGGACCGCTCTTATCGGCTATAACAAGGTCCGCAATATCTAAATTTCTTTCTATGCCGTCTATGGCCATTATCTTTTCGCCCTTAACGGCTCTTCGCACCGCGAGACCCTGTCCGTTAAGCCTGTTCATATCGAATGCGTGCGTCGGTTCTCCGGTCTCGAAAAGGCAGAAGTTCGTGATGTCGACCACATTATTTACGGGGCGTACCCCTATCGCATCAAGCCTGGATTTTAACCACGCCGGAGATTCCCCAATATTAACGTTCCGGATCACTCTCGCTGTATATTTTGGGCATAGCTTCTTATCTTCAACCACTACCGACACCGCGGACTGTGGACTGCCTGCCCCGGCAGTCGCATGGCTGTGTCCTCGCTCTACCGGCAGGCCGGGGTGGACCGCGGACTTAACCACCGGCACTTTCAACTTAGCGCCGGTTATCGCCGCGAGTTCCCTTGCAACACCTATCATCGAAAGCCAGTCCGGCCTGTTGGCGGTAACTTCTATTTCAAGTATGTGATCGTCTCCGATCCTTTCGACGCCTTCAACCGCAAGGCCGGCCATAGTAAGCGTATTTGCCAGATCCGAAGGGCTGGATTTGACATCAACATATTCTTTTATCCAATTATAGGATATCTTCATAAATCAGAATTGCCTCAGGAATCTCACATCGTTCTCATAGAACATGCGTATATCACTGATACCATATCTCAACATGGCTATCCTCTCCACCCCCATCCCGAAAGCAAAGCCGGAATATCTTTCGGGATCATATCCCGCCTTCTTAAAAACCTTGGGGTTGACCATGCCCGCGCCGAGGATCTCCAGCCAGCCCTTCCCTCCGCAAACGCCGCATCTTGGAGACCCCTTGCCGGAACTGGAGCAAATAATACACGAGATATCCACTTCCGCGCTCGGTTCGGTAAAAGGAAAGAAGCTTGGGCGGAACCTCATCTTTGTCTTCTCGCCGAAGATCTGTTTGGCGAATAATGCCAGCGTCCCTTTCAGGTCGGAAAACCTTATATCTTCTCCTACGACCAACCCCTCGACCTGGTGGAACATGAAAGAGTGGGAAGCGTCGGTAGCGTCGGGCCTGAACACCTTGCCGGGCACTATGATGGAAAGCGGGGGAGTGTTCTTCTCCATAAAGCGGGCCTGCACAGGCGATGTGTGGCTTCTTAACAGGTAACCTTTATTAAAATCCAAATAAAAAGTATCGAATGCGTCGCGCGAGGGATGCTCCAGGGGGATATTGAGCGCCTCGAAATTATAGCGCTCCGTCTCTATCTCCGGGCCCTCCACCGACATGAACCCCAGCGAAACGAATACTTTGGTTATCTCTTCTATGGTCTTGGTGATCGGGTGCATCCTGCCTAACCTGGCGGGTATGCCGGGCAGGGTCACGTCGATCTTATCGAGCGGCTCTTCGTCCTCATCCCCAGACGAGCTAGCCTTTTCCAGAAGCGCCTTTGTCAGGTTGTCCTTCAAGATATTCACAAGCCTGCCGATCTCGGGCTTCTCCTCCGGGCTGACCGCGTTCATCTTCTTGAAAAGTTCCGTGACAATACCTTTTCTGCCCAGATATTTCACCCTGAGCTCTTCGATAGAGGCGGGATCCCCCCTGCATAAATCGACGTCCTTCAGGGCTTCCCGTTCGATCTCTTTAAGTTTATCCTTCATAGCATGTCGCTTTATTAAAGCCTGGCCTATGGGCCGCGCGGGCTATCTTTAAGCCTTCGCCGTATCCACAAGCTTCCCGAAAGCCTTCTTGTCCGACACCGCAAGTTCAGAAAGTATTTTCCTGTCTACCAGCACCTTTGCCTTCTTCAGCCCCTGAATGAACCTGGAATACGATAGGCCATGCTCTCTGCACGCGGCGTTGATCCTGGCTATCCAGAGGGCCCTGAAATCCCTCTTCTTGGCCTTCCGGTCCCTATAGCTATACATCATGCCTTTGGCCACCGATTCGCGGGCGCGCTTTACAAACCTTGACCTGCCGCCCCACTGCCCTTCCGCGGCGTCAAGCACCCTCTTCCTGCGTTTTCTTGCTGCAACTGCATGCTTAACTCTTGACATCTCTCCTCCTCACTTATGCCCCGTACGGCAACATCTTGTTTATCGACTTCATCTCGCCTTTTGAAATAAACGCCGGTTTTCCCAGCTGCCTCTTCCTCTTCGCTCTCTTACCGGTAAGCAAATGGCTCCTGTAGGCCTTGAAATGCTTGCCCTTTCCGGTCTTCGTTATCCTTATCCTCTTCTTAGCGCTTCTGTTGGTCTTTAATTTAGGCATGTCATTCTCCTGTTTATAATATCAAGCCGATAGTCTGTGGTCTATAGCCGATAGTAAAAAACATTTTACTATTGGCCATCGACTATAGGCTATGGACAAAAGTGTTGTCGTCGGTATTACTTTGCCCTTATGACCATGTTGATGAAACGACCTTCGAGCCGGGGCGATTCCTCTATCTCTCCGATCGACGAAATGTCTCCGGAAAGCCTATCGAGTATCTTTCTTCCGAGATCGACGTGGGTCATCTCCCTGCCCTTGAACATCATGGTGACTTTTACCTTGTCGCCCCTCTTCAGAAAGTCTTCGAGGTTCCTTAACTTGAACTGATAATCGTGTTCGCCTATCTTCGGCCCGAGACGGATCTCTTTTATATGAACGATCTTTTGCTTCTTGCGGGCCTCTTTTTCTCTTTTCTCCTGTTCGTATTTGTATTTCGAATAGTCTATTATCCTGCAAACAGGCGGCACTGCCGTCGGCGCGACTTCCACCAGATCAAGTCCCGCCTCTTCGGCTTTCGCAATAGCGTCCTGGACGACCATAACACCCAACGGTTCGCCCTCCGCGCCGATCACCCTTACATCTTTAACCCTGATCCTGAAATTTATCCTCAAGTCTTTCTTTGCGATGCTGCATCACCTCTCTTTCTTTTCGATCTTTTTCTTTAATGTAGCCAGGAGGTCTTCCGGCATCATCTTGCCGATGTCGCCCTCCGACTTCGACCTTACGGAAACCGACCCGTCCGCGGCCTCTTTTTCGCCGATAACTACCATGTAAGGGATTTTCTCCGTTTCGGCGTCCCTTATCTTTTTCTGAAGACGCTCGTTCCTGGAATCGAGCCTCACCCTGATCCCCGCTTCAAGAAAACGGTTTTCTATGCCGGCGGCATAGACCGCGGTTTTTTCCGAAACCGGTATGATAACGCATTGGACCGGCGCAAGCCATAAAGGGAACGCCCCGGCAAAGTGCTCAATCAAAGCGCCGGTAAAACGTTCCAGGGAGCCGAGGATCACCCTATGGAGCATTATGGGCCTGTATTCTTTGCCGTCCTGTCCTATATAAGTGAGGGCGAATCTTTCTGGGAGCGCGAAGTCGCACTGTATGGTCGCGCATTGCCATTCCCGTTTTAGCGCGTCTTTCAATTTTATATCTATCTTCGGGCCGTAGAAGGCGCCGTCGCCCTCATTAACGGAATAGGCAAGGCCCTTCTTTTTTAAGGCGTTGACCAGCGCGCCTTGCGCGGCATCCCAATCTTCATCGTTACCGATAGATTTTACCGGGCGCGTCGATATCTCCACCGAGAACTCTTCGAATCCGAAGACCTTCAAGGTATCTATAACGAAATCTATGACCTTCAATATCTCATCCTCGACCTGCTCTTTCAGGCAAAATATGTGGGCATCGTCCTGAGTGAACCCGCGCACTCTCAGCAATCCATGCAATACGCCCGATTTTTCATTCCGATAAACGGTACCAAGCTCAAAAAACCTGAGAGGAAGATCACGGTAGCTTCTGGTCTTGGATCTATAGACAAGGATATGGCCGGGGCAATTCATCGGTTTTATCGCATACTCCTGTTTCTCTATCTCAAATATATACATGTTCTCTTTGTAGTAATCGTAATGCCCCGAGGTCATCCATATATCGCTCTTCATTATATGAGGGCCGGTGACAAGATCGTATCCCCTCTTTATGTGTTCTTGCCGTATATAATTTTCGATTGTAGCCCTGAGCATCGCCCCTTTCGGATGATAAAGGACCAGGCCGGGCCCCACCTCTTCATTGATGCTGAATAGTTCCAGCTGCTTCCCGAGCAATCTATGGTCCCGCTTCTTCGCCTCTTCTATCCTGTCAAGATGGTCTTTAAGCTCTTTTTCATTATCGAAAGCGGTGCCGTATATACGCCGCAGCATCGGATTGGTCTCTATGCCATGCCAATATGCCCCTGCTATGGAAAGAAGCTTAAAGGCCTTGATCTTGTCCGTAGATTCGATGTGAGGGCCGCGGCAAAGATCGATGAAGTCTCCGTCTTTGTATATTGTAACCGTTTCGTCCGGTATCGCTTTTATCAATTCAACTTTGTATTTTTCTCCCTTTTCGGAGAACAAAGCTATGGCCTCATCCTTTTTCATGCTCTTCTTCTCGAACTTGTAGCCATCCTTGATGATATCGCGCATCCTGGCTTCGATCTTCTCAAGATCTTCCGGGGCGAATGGGGTTTCCTTATCAAAATCATAATAGAAACCGTCTTCGATAGACGGGCCTATGCCGAGCATGGTTCCGGGCCACAGGCTCTTTACCGCCTGCGCCATAACGTGAGATGTCGAATGTCTTAATGTCGATATATCCACATTATCACCCTTTGCGTTTAGCTCCCGCTAAAATTTTATTAAATTGAGCGGGCATGTCTGTTTTGTATGCTGATCTTTGGAGCTCGTTCAGCCATTTTTTGATATAGGTGATATTTATACTTGTCACGCTTTTCTTCATAAGAACGTTCCCGACGTCTTCTAAATCAACCGCCCTGCCCGCGAATATCTTATGAATTATAAGATCTTCTATAGAGGCAAAATAAACGCCGCACCCGCCGATTTTGACTTTCACCGCTCTTTTGATCGCTTCTTTTTCATAATCTGAAAATGAAAATATAAAATCTACCCTAATTTTTGTCGCGGGGTCTTCCGCGGGAAGCACCATCGTTTTCGCGGCAAACTCTCTTGGCTTACCGGGAAGTATTTTCAATTTAAGTTCGCCGCATAAATTTTCGATAGCCGAAATCCTGTCGATATCTGCGCCGAGTGTTATATCTATATCTTTGGTAAGTCTCGGCGTTCCATATAATAAAACCGCCTGCCCTCCTATAATCATGTATGGTATCTTTTTTTTACGCAGGCCTTTTGCTATGTTTTTTATCAACGTCTCAAACATACCTTCACATCCCGTTGGCGATTTTCGCTATTTTTACAGCTTTTTCGATGCCTTCCAATCTATCCGTTTTTTTTATTACTCCCAGGGCCCGCGCCTCTTTCCACATTGATTCGAATATCTTAAGCTTATCTTTAAATGACAACTTTTCCCTTTTTAAATATTCCCGCTCGAATTTTTTTAATATACGCGCGTTTTTAATCATTTATACTTTCGTGCTTAAGTCCTTCGTCGGTCCGCTGTATGACCGCATCCTCCTCAGGATCAACTTCGCCTTAGTTTAACTCGGGCGAAATTGGTGCCGAGGGAGGGACTCGAACCCTCATGGCCTTACGGCCAGCGGATTTTAAGTCCGCATTGTATACCAGTTCCAACACCTCGGCAGAACATATATCAGTTAAAAAGTGTTTTACTATGATTCCAACCCGCAAAAGACGATAAATGGTGGGCGGTAGAGGACTCGGCTACTTCGTCCCGCGGAGCGGGACTGCGTAGCCAGCTCGCTCGCTGACGGCCGGAGGCCTTTTCCTTCTTTCAGTCGGCGCTCGCGAGCTTCGAGTCCTTACCACCCTGCCATTATAACCAGCTCTCAAACAACGCGTAATATGGTGGGCAGCACAGGACTCGAACCTGTGACCTCTTCCATGTCAAGGAAGCGCTCTAACCAACTGAGCTAGCTGCCCGATTTGCGAAGCAAATCGGATGCTGAAGCCGCGTTAAAAAATACGAGCGAATAGCGAGTATTTTAGTGGCTGAAGCACCTTATCATACTCGTGAATTGTATTAGGTCCTTCGGAAACTCCCATTGGTCGTTTCTTCAGGATCAATTTTTGCTTCGCAAAAATTGGAGGCGCGGAGCGGAATTGAACCGCTGTATAAGAGTTTTGCAGACTCCCGCCTTACCGCTTGGCTACCGCGCCGTTTACCCGTAGATATCTCTAATCTTTTGCCCCGCACGATACCTATTACAATGAATCGGAGCCAATCAAACTATCGGGCGGGGCCGCTTGGCTACCGCGCCGGTTATTGGCCCTTACCCTTGTGCTCTTGTTATTTAATTTCCCATGCCACGGAGCCGCCCACCATTAGATTATTGCCGCCAGGCCTGTTATGGTTACCTGCCATATCTTTGGCAACGATCTCCGACGCTGGCGACATCACCGTCAGCCCCGTTATATATGTATATTCCGGGTCGCCAGGAGTGCCGGACTTCTTGGTCCCCGGACAATTAAACGCATTCGCATCCTTTACATATTCAGGATGCAGGTCCCCGAACCTGGCGGGGAACCGATCGCCATGATCCGCGGCATAGTTATACAATCCCAAGCTTATCGCCCTCAGGTTGTCAGCGCACTGCGTTTTCCGCGATCTGGCGTTGATCATCTCTGCCGCCGGGGCCAGGATCGCGATCATGAGTAAAAATATGCCCGCGACCACGGCGAGCTCTATGATGGTAAACCCCTTTTTATCAAGCATATTCGCACCCGATGAATATCAAAAACTATATCTTAATATTCGAGACATTGTCAAGGACAATCTTAGCAAGTTCAGCCTTGGATTTATGAGGCAATATCGTCCTTTTACCATGCCTATCCACCATTAAAACATCTACCCTTTTATCGCCAAAAACCCCGGATTTTGCCCTGTGTCTATTAGCTAAAATTATGTCTAAGTTCTTTTCCCGCAATTTCTTATATGCGTTACTACCCAGGTCTTCCGTCTCGAGGGCGAAACCCACCAGGATCATATCCCCTTTTTTTCTTCCGATCTCCTTAAGTATGTCCGGATTCTCGATAAGTTCCAGTACGCGCTTGCCTGTCCGGCGTTTTATCTTCCTTCTTGACGCCGAATGGGCCCGCCAATCGCAAACAGCCGCATTCATTACCAGGCAATCGGCCTTTTTTATGGCCCTCTTGACCGCCTCTCTCATCTCCAGCGCGCTTTCGACTATTACGATACGGACGCCTTTCGGCGGCTCCAGATTGGTCGGGCCGCTTATCAGAAGGACCCGATGCCCTCTTCTCCTGGCCTCCCTGGCTATTTCATATCCGAACTTTCCTGTGGAATAATTCGATATAAACCGGATAGGGTCTATCTTTTCGCGCGTTGGGCCTGCCGTCACCACCAAAGAAAGCCGCTCTTTTCTGTCCGAAATATGCGGCTTCACTTCAATAGCCTTTTCACTTCGCTTATTATCGATTTGGTCTCTTGTATGTGGCCTATGTCTTCATGCCCGCATGCCAGCCTCCCCCTTATGGGGCCCGTGAATTTATAGCCGGCCTTTTTCAGTTTTTCGATATTTTCCTGTATTATCGTGTTCTTATACATTTTTTCATTCATGGCGGGAGCCAGAAGCACCGGTGCTTTCGTAGCAAATATTACGCATGACAGCATATCGTCGCATATGCCGGCCGATATCTTGCCTATAATATTGGCGGTTGCGGGAGCTACAAGGACAAGGTCCGCCTTATCGGCAAGCGCGGTATGCCTCGGGCTCCATTCTTCCGGCGTATCGAACATGTCCATGATCACCTTATTGCGCGACAGCGTCTGGAACGTCAAAGGCGTGACGAACTTCAGGGCTTCCGCCGTGAGCACCACGTGGACATCGATAGACTCTTTTGTAAGGCGGCTTGTTATGTCGCAAGCCCTATAGGCAGCTATACTGCCCGTCACGCCTAATACCACCGTCTTATTATTTGGCCGCATCTTTCACCTTATATGTGATCTTGCCTTCCAGTATCTCTTTAAGGGCAATATTGCCGAACTTGACCTCCGGCCCTACATCTACCAGCTTTGCCGCTCCTTCGCTAAGCTCTATGGCCCTGCGCGCGGCCAGTATAACAAGTTTATAGGCGCTTCCTATTTTATTTATCAACTGATCCACCGGGATTATCATGTCTTCTCTCCTTTTATTGACCGTTCATCTCTTTTAATATTATCTTCTTGAGTTTTATATAGGCGCTGTCCAGCCTGTCGTTCACTACCCTGTAATCGTATCGTCCTTTATAACTCATCTCTTTCTTTGCAAGGCTCAACCTGGCGCATATGGCCTCTAGCCCGTCCGACTTTCTGAGGCACAGCCTATTCTTCAGGGCCCTGACCGACGGAGGCAATATGAATATAAGAACGCTTTTGCAGGGATACGCTCTTCTGATTTTCATGGCCCCTTTTACGTCTATGCTCAAAAGGACCGATCTGCCGGCTTTCAGATTTTTTTCAACATAGCTTTTAGGGGTTCCGTAATAATACCCGAAATTTCTTTCGTATTCCAGGAACCCTCCGCCGTCCGCCAGCCGCAAAAAACGCTCTTTCGATACGAACCGGTAATCGACACCCTCTTTTTCGCCAACCCTTGGCGGCCTGGTCGTCATAGACACCGAATGGACAAGCCCGATCCGGTCGCTAGCGAGCTTCTTGCACAAGGTCGTCTTCCCGCATCCCGAAGGGGCGGATATTATGATTATCTTTCCGCTAGAGGCCTTACTTTGGACTATGGGTTTCGGCATCACTCTAGGTTCTTCGCCTGTTCGCGTATCTTTTCGATCTCGCCTTTGATCTCTATGACGTTTTTCGCTATCCTGAAATCGCTGGCCTTAGAACCGGCGGTATTTATCTCCCTGTGGAGTTCCTGCGCGATGAAATCCAGCTTCTTGCCCGCTTCCCCGCTTGCGGAAATGGTTTTTTTCAGATTCACCAGGTGGTTCTTAAGCCTCGTCACCTCTTCCGAGATGTCGCAATTTTTCGCGTATATGGCGGCTTCCATCTCGAGCCTGCCGACATCCATATCGCGTCCGCCGGTCATGTCTTTTACCCTATCGGCAAATCTTTTTCTGTATTCCTCTACGTTCAGGTGCGACCGCGATCTTATCACGGCAAGCATGGATTCGATCTTTTTTGCTCTGCGTAAAAGATCCGCGCAAAGAGCCTTTCCTTCCCTTTCCCTTGATGTTATCAGTTTTTCTACGGCTTCGCCCAGGGCTTGTTTTATTTTCGGCCAAAATAAAGACAGCCCCCGGTCCGTCGGTTCATAGATCAGAACCCCGGGTAACGATATCACGTCTTTCAGGGTGACCTCTCCTCCAAGGCCAAGGTGTCTGGCGAGTTTTTTTAGTTCGCCATGATACCGTCTGGACGCCCTGTAGTCGACCGCTATCCTGTCTTCCTTAAAAATATTACCGTCATATACAAGACCGAGGTATACCTTCCCCCGTTCTATCTTTTTCTGCAAAAACTCTTTTATCCTGTCCTCGAAGACCGACAGCCCGGGCCGCAGCTTGATGGTCGCGTCGAAATATTTATGGTTTACGGTCTTTATCTCAACCGTTATCTTGCCGCCCTTCAAGACGGCCGAACCCTTGCCAAATCCCGTCATCGACCTGATCAATCTTGGGCCTCCTTGCGCTTTTTAAATCTTCGAAACTGGCGACACCACGTTCATCTGTTTTGGATTTCGCTGTTTATTACGCCCAGACCCGTTTTTCCTGTTTTTCCGTAACGGTCTTGGTAGGATAAAGATCCATTATGATCTCGTCGGGCTGAAACCAGAGCTTGATCTCGCGTTCCGCTTCTTCTGGATTGGTGGAAGCGTGTATCACATTCTCATACACGCCTTTAGTGGTTATCCTTCCGTAGGCTCCCCTTATGGACACCGGATCCGCTTCTTCCGGATTAGTGGCCCCGCATATGCGTCTGACCTTCGCGATCGCGTCCTCCCCTTGATAGACAAGGGCCATCACCTTCTTCTTGTGATATTCGCCCATTAAATATCTGAGCAGTTCTTCGAAGAAAGGCTTGTCCTTCAGCATCATATAGTGCTGTTCCGCAAGACGCCTTGAAACCTTCGCTATCTTGGCGGCCGCTATTTCAAGCTTTGTCTCCGAAAGCCTGGTCAGAACATTACCGGTAAGCGATTTATTTAACCCGTCAGGCTTGATAAGTACCAGCGTCTGCTGCTCCATTAAACCACCTTTTTGCCTTATACCGTATATTTAAGTATATTATTGTATATATATTTACCCGCTTCGTCAAGCCTTTTTGGCGAACATTATGTCTAATACCCTGTTGAGATCTTCGTTGGAATAATACTCTATCTCGATCTTCCCCCTCTTTTTCCCGTGAGATATCCTGACGCGGGTCCCCAGAAGCTGCTGCAGCCTGGTTGCGATGTCGCCCAGGTTCTGATCGGATGTCTTCTCCGGCTTCTTATAGGTTCCCGCTCCCCTCCTTGCCACCAGGGCCTCCGTCTCCCTTACCGATAAACCCTTTTTAACAACGAGATTCGACACCCTCATTTGTTCGATTTCATTAGGAAGAGATAATACCGCCTTGGCATGACCGGCTGTCATCATTCCTTTTGATATAAAATCCTGGACCTTCTGAGGTAACCCTAAAAGCCTCATCATGTTCGCTACGGTGGACCTGTCCTTTCCTAAAACCTGGGCTATCTTTTCTTGTGTAAAGCTAAAGTCACTTATAAATTTCTGGTAAGCGTTGGCTTCTTCGATCGGGTTCAGCCCCTCCCTCTGGATATTCTCTATCAGGGATATTTCTAACATATCGATATCCTGAACGTTCTTTATGATAGCCGGGATGCTTTCTATGCCAAGCGACCTCACGGCGCGTAACCTTCTTTCTCCCGCAATGAGCTCATATCCCTCGTCCTTCTTTCTAACTAACACCGGCTGAATCACGCCCTTCTCCCTAATAGAGTTAACAAGGTCATTAAGCCTATCCTGATTAAACTCGACTCTTGGTTGATATTTATTTGTGGTTATAGAGGCTAACGGAATACTTATCACCGTTTCCTGAACAGTGTCGGAACTGCTTATCTTTTGCGGTATTAATGCGCTTAGTCCCCTACCTAGTGCTCTCTTTTCCATGCCTTAACTCCTCTCATTATTAAGTATAACTTTATCCACGCCTAACAATTCATTTGTAAATTCTTGATATTTTTCAGATCCTATCGACGATTTATCATATAATGCGATGGGCTTCCCGAATCCGGGGGCCTCTGTAATTTTAATATTTCTCGGGATAACTGTCCGATAAACTTTTTCTTTAAAATATTCACGCGCTTCAGCAATAACTTCATTGGTTAAATTAGTTCTGTAATCTGCCATTGTTAGCAGAACTCCCTCAATTTCAAGCGATGAATTGACATTTTCTTTTACTAAATTTATCGTACTTACCAACTGGCTTAACCCTTCGAGGGCATAATATTCACATTGGACAGGGATAATAACTGAATTGGCTGCGGCTAAGGCATTAATTGTCAGCAGCCCAAGAGATGGCGCGCAATCGATTATTATGTAATCGTAATCGGAGAGAATATTGACTAACGCTTTTTTTAACTTGTATTCTCTTCCCATTATTCCGACGAGCTCAACCTCTGCCCCTGTAAGACTGAGCGTTGATGGCATTAGAGATAGATTTTGTATGCTTGTATTTAATATGGTGGAGCGTGGGTCCAGATCCTCGGTGAGAATATCGTAAATGCTGGCGGTGATTTGATGCTTGTTAATACCCAGGCCGCTAGTGGCATTGCCTTGAGGATCGATATCGATTAATAGGGTTTTCTTATTTGCTAAAGCAAGAAATGCGGACAAATTGATAGCGGTTGTAGTTTTACCAACACCGCCTTTTTGATTACAGATAGCAATTGTTTTAGACATTTATAAAATGTTCCACGTGGAACAATTGGTATGAACCGCAGCTTCTGGTATGAAATGATACCCTATAATACATCGAAAGTCAAGTTCATGGAGTTATTCCGATTCAGCGCTCCTAAGGACAAGCGCCTGTTCAACTATAGTTAATGCAGTATTAACAATCCAGTATATGACCAGCCCTGCAGGCATACTGTAGAAAATGAACCCAAATACTATAGGCATGACAATTAACATCATTTTTTGCTGTTGCTTCTGTTCATCCGTAACAGCGGATCCCATAGTTTTCGTTGACATCTTCTGTTGAATCACCATACCAACTATCATTATGAGCGGCAGTATGTTTATGCTGTTTCCAATTATCGGGAATGCCGCCGGCAACCTAACCGCATCCGGCATCGAAAGGTCCTTTATCCATAAAAATTCAGCGCCCCTTAATTCGATCGATCTTATGAGCGCAGAATATAAACCTATAAATATTGGCATTTGTAAAAGCATCGGAAGACAGCCGCTAAGGGGATTGATTTTGTATTTTTTATACAGTTCCATGATCTCTTTATTGAGCTTATCGGGACTGTTCTTATGTTGTGCCTTTAGCTTCTCCATTTGCGGATGAAGTTCGTGCATTTTTTGCATCGATTTAAAACTCTTAACTGTGAGAGGGAAGAGGACCACATTTAATAATACCGACAGTAAAATGATAGAAATGCCCCAGTTGCGAACAACGAGATATATGGACCTCATTACAAATATAAGCGCCTTGCTGATCCCGCCAAAGAATCCATAATTAACTGTTTCGTCGAGTTCGTAACCAAAGCTTTTTAGGCTCTGGCTGTTACCTGGCCCCATGAATAGAATGAACTTGTTTGAAATTGCCGATCCTTCAGGTATAGAAACGGCTTCGGATTCAACACCCATCACAAACCCATCATTTGCGGTAGCCTTGTAAAACTGATTTTTCGTAGGAACCATCGGTTTTAAGATTATTGAGAAATACTTATTCTTCAAAGCCGACCATGCAACTATTCCTGGGTTTACTATTGCGCCATCCTTTGGCCTTTTGAACCCGACATTCTTGCCGTTGATCATCGCTGTAACTTCAACGAATCGCTTGTCGGCTTCATCCGCTTCCTGTAAGTCGGAACCTCCGATAATTTTATAACCGAACTCTTTTGTCGTATTAGAAATATTTTTTACTGTAACTTCAAGCTCGATGCCATATTTAGTTGGATCTATAATGTACCTTTTTATTATTTCAAAATCATCTACTCTTGCAGAATAAACTATATCATTTCCATCTTTTGTCACTTTATATGGGATGATGTTTATTTGAGATTTTGTTGTGGCACTATTCAATGACAATAAATAATTATTAGGATCATTAACAGACAAAATATTCAGATAGTCTCCAGATAGCCTCTCTTTATAATCTTTTAACGCAAGTCTTTTTATAGCACCGCCTATATTACTAAACACCATCGAATATCTTCCCGTTTCAACTACAGTCTCTTCTTCATTGATAGGCTTTTCGGCAGGTGCGGCGATTACAGCGGCCGTTTCAGGCAGGGCAGCTGCTTTATCCGGAATGCTCCCCGCTTCCGTTACCTGCCGGCCAGCAGGTTTAGGGCTGAGGTATTGGAATGAGATTATTATGAGCAAGGATACAGCTATGGCTATTATAACTCTTCTTTCCATTTATTTGTCCTCTTTTAGTTGGATGTCATTAAGCCGGGTCATAACCGCCTTTTACAAACGGATTGCATCGCAGTATTCTATAGGCGCCCTTAGCCAATCCTTTTATAAGTCCATGTTTTTGAATGGCGTTTACGGCATACTCCGAGCAGGTTGGATAATATCTGCAGCATTGTAACTTTAATGGTGATATATAGTTACGATATAATTTGATGATCCATATCGCGGCTGTTTTCATATTAGCAGGCTGGCTTGCTTTGCCATGTTCAAGAAGAGGTTTTCGAGCTTCCCGTATTCCGTATCAGAGCCGGGATCCTTTTTTACCGATATCACCAGATCCAGGCCTTTGATAAAGGTCTTTTTCCGTTTTCTGAATATCTCTCTAAATACACGCCGGATCCGGTTCCTTCTGGCGGCCAGTTTTACGATCGACGAACTTATCGAAAACCCGAGCCTCGTCGCCCCGGAACCGTTACGCATACTATAAACAGTCAACCATTCCGATCTGAATGTCCTGCCGCTTTTGTATACTCTGAGGAAGTCTCTTGATTTAAGCAGATGCTCGCGTTTCCGGAATTTCTCGTCGGAGATCATACGGTAAGCTTATGGCGCCCCTTTTGTCTTCTCCTCTTCAAAACTTCCCTGCCCCAACGGTCCTTCATCCTCTTCCTGAAACCGTGGGTTCTTTTTCTCTTCCTGTTCGATTTCGTTTTAAGATTATACTTCATTTTGGTTCCTTTCTTTGTGTGTGTAGAATTATAACACATAGAATTCTCCAGTCAACCGTTAAATTCGGGTGTCGTAAAATATTTGTGTAAGACCGCTTTAGCGGCTACCGGCAGGAACCCTTTCGGCGGATTTTGCCATAGGTAGCTATTGTTGTGGGTGACGCGGGAGCGCGCTCTCGGCCCGGACAAGCGAGCGTGGGATGGCCTCCGGCTCTCCGAGCCGTAGGCTCGGAGAGGGGTGCCCACTGATTACCAGGCATGAGCGAGCATAGTAAAGCGTTTACGTGTAGTATGGCCATGAGGCCAAATGGCCTAAGCCGTTAAGATTTTGTTAAGGTTGCACTAAGATAATACATACTTATTCCTTCTACTAAGGATAGCTAATGACCAAACATATAACTACTTAGATACGATTAATCCTTGAGAGCAAAATTAGGCGAAGGCCATGGCCGAGATGGCCATATGAAGGGATACGATTTACGGGTGAGCGAACTTGTTTTTTCTTGCATTGCGGGCATACTTCTATTATAATGATCGCACAAAAGGGTGCCTTGCCGGGGTGAGTGGGCTTGTGCACAACTTGTGAATAACTTTGTGATTTGTGTTGAAAGTCGGCTTATTTGGCTGTGGATAGCCGGGATAAGGTTCGAATGGCGGATATTAACGCTGGCATTTGGGAGAAATCCCTTGGGATCATCAGGGACGAGCTAAAGAATGACCAGACATTCAATATATGGTTTGGGCCCATAAGGTTCGTCGCACTAGATACGGATATCATAACCCTTGAGGTGCCGAATAAGTTTTTCAAGGGCTGGCTCCTGGATCGATACATGAAGCTGTTGAATTCTTCCATACAAAAAACCTACGGAAGGGACCTGGCGGTAGAGTTCGTTCTTGCTGACGCCGGAAACGAGGAAACCCCGAAGAGAGTCGACGCCAAAACACCGAAGGATGCGCCAAAATCTATTTGGCCCTTTTCGCGGAGCGGAGTAGATACGGCTAAGGAGATAGGCCTTAATCCTAAATATACGTTCGACAGTTTTGTCATCGGCCCTAGCAATAGATTCGCTCATGCGGCATCCCTTGCCGTATCGGATAGTCCGGCGAAGGCGTATAATCCGTTATTCATTTATGGCGGCGTCGGTTTGGGAAAAACGCACCTCATGCATGCCATAGGACAGGCCGTCGTACACAAATCGCCAAAGGCCAAGGTCCTTTATATATCGAGCGAGGAATTTACCAATCAGCTGATCGGGGCCATCCAAAACAGGACTACGGTCAAGTTCCGGGAAAAGTATCGCCATGTCGACGTCCTGCTCATAGACGATATTCAGTTCATCGCCGGTAAGGAATCCACGCAGGAGGAGTTTTTCCATACGTTCAACGCGCTTTACGACGCCCACAAGCAGATCGTTGTCTCCAGCGACAGGCCGCCAAAAGAGATACAGGCGCTCGAAGAGAGGCTGGTATCGCGATTTGAGTGGGGCCTGGTTACCGACATCCAGCCGCCAGATTTTGAGACCAGGACGGCAATACTAAAAAAGAAATCCGAAAAAGAGACTATAGCGCTTGGCGATGACGTATTCTATTTTATAGCGGAAAAGATCAAGACCAATATACGCGAACTTGAGGGCGCTCTTATAAGGGTCGTGGCTTATGCCAAGCTTATCGGCAGGGACATCTCTGTGGATCTTGCAAAAGAGGTCCTTAAAGATATGATAATCGAGGGGGAGAAGAAGATAACCATAGACCTCATACAGAAAAAGGTAAGCGAATATTTTGATATTAAGCTTTCCGATATGAGGGCCAAAAAAAGAAGCAGGGCGATCGCCTACCCCAGACAGGTCGCCATGTATCTGGCGAGACAGCTTACGGATTTTTCGCTCCCGGAAATAGGCGACCAGTTCGGCGGAAGGGACCATACTACAGTTATTCACGCATATGATAAGATCGAGAATGACCTGAAGGAAAAAGAGGGTTTCGGGGTACTGATTGATAAGTTGATACAATTAATAAAGAGTTGACATGTTGATTTCTTGTTGATATTGTTAATAAGTTTTGGGGGTTCTGGGTATTTAAAAAAGAGTGTAACCTGTTTTTGTTCTTGATGTTAATAACTTACTGACTTATCAACAGCTATTACTAATAGTACTACTTTTTTTAAATTACACTTTCTTTGTAGAAGGGGGGAGATTGTGGATGAAATTTAATTCGACGAAAGACGTATTGTTAAAAGGCATACAAGGGGTACAAACGGCTATCAACACAAAATCCACATTGCCGATACTGTCAAACATACTTATAGAGTCGACCAATGATAACGTGATCTTAACGACCACCAATCTGGATATTGGTATAGTATCTACGATCCCGATCAAACCTACGATACCCGGAGCCATAACGATACCGGCAAAAAAATTCTCGGATATAATAAAAGAGCTTCCAGATTCGGAACCGATATCCGTTTCCGTAAAAAAGAATAACATGGTAAGCATTGAATGTGAAAACAGCAGTTTTAAGATAATGGGACTGCCAAAAGAGGAGTTCCCGCAATTACCGGAATTTAAGGATACGGACTTTATCGTGATTGAGCAGAAAAAAATGAAGAGGATGTTGAGGCTGACATCTTTCGCTGTAAGTCATGATGAATCGAGATATGTGTTGAACGGCATATTGTTCGTGATCAAGCCGGCATTTATAAGACTCGTCGCGACCGACGGCAGGCGGCTTGCGATGATCGAAGAGAAGATGAAACTGCCGAAAACAATGGAGCGTAAGTTCATAGTCCCGGTAAAAGCGGTGGTGGAGCTGGATCGCGTGTTGCAAGACGAGGGCGATGTAAAGATAGCGCTCGGCGACAACCAGATATTTTTTGACGTTGGGAACATAAAGCTTGTCTCCAGGCTGATAGAAGGGGAATTCCCGAATTATGAACAGGTCATACCGAAAGAGATAAAAGACAAGGTGGTTGTTTCCAGGGAGAAGTTCTTATCGGCCATAAAAAGGGTCGCTCTTTTCACCAATTCCGATTCGATGGCCGTTAAGGTAGAACTTATTAAAGACAGGGTGATATTTTCCAAGAGCGCGCCTTATCTGGGTGAGGCTCGCGTTGAAACAGAGGCAGAGTATAAGGGCAAAGATCTTTCGGTCGGGTTCAATCCGGACTACTTAATAGACCTGCTAAGGAACGTTGATCAGGAAAGCCTGAGTTTTGAGTTTTTGGATGCGGAGAAGCCGGGCGTTGTGCGGATAGGTGAAGATTATGTATATGTTGTCCTGCCGATGCAGATTACGTGATCCCGTATGGATAATGGTTCAAACCCTCTTGATAAGCTGGTCAAGAAGATAATAGAAGGGCTCGGAGACAAGGGGAAGCTTGGCAAGGAGGAGATAATGGACGCGTGGGAGGCCGCCGTAGGCACGGCGGCCGTAACGCATGCCAGGCCCGTTTCGTTCAAGAAGAATACGCTTATAGTTAACGTAGACGGTTCAAGCTGGCTGTATGAACTGACGACGAGGAAGATAGATATCATTAAAAAGCTGGAAAGCGGCCTGGGGGGCAAGAAGGTCAAGGAGATAAGGTTCAGGATAGGCGATATAGCCGGTAAATGATAAAATCGGAGTAAAATAAAAGATGAAAGAATCAAAGGCGAAGAAGGACGAAGACAAAGATATTCTGGATAAAGAAAAAGAAGCCGCGGTCAAAAAATACGACGCCACTACAATAACGGTCCTCGAAGGCGTGGATGCCGTGAGAAAACGTCCGGCTATGTATATAGGCGATACGACGCAGAGAGGGCTTCATCACCTTGTATATGAAGTCGTAGACAACTCTATCGACGAGTGCATGGCCGGGTATGCTTCAAATGTAGATGTTATAATCCACGTCGATAATTCCATATCGGTCATAGATGATGGGAGAGGGATACCCGTAGACATACACAAGACCGAAGGCAAACCGGCGGTGGAGGTGGTGCTTACGAAGCTGCACGCGGGAGGTAAATTCGACCACAGGGTCTATAAAGTGGCCGGCGGCCTCCATGGCGTAGGTGTCAGCGTAGTCAATGCGCTGTCCGAGCGGCTGGAGGTAGAGGTAAAGCGCGACGGCAAGATACACCACCAGGAGTACGAAAAAGGCAGGACAGCCTCAAAACTGAAAGTCATAGGGACCGCCAAGAAGACGGGTACGAGGGTGACGTTTAAGGCCGATAAAGAGATATTCGGCGACAAGATAGTGTACAGCTTCGACACCCTCTCGAACAGGTTGAGAGAACTGGCGTTCCTGAATAAGGATATAAGGATAACGCTTAAAGATGAAAGGGTGAAGGAAAAAGAGGTCGAATTCAAGTTCTCCGGAGGGATCGTCTCCTTTGTGGAATTCCTGAACAAGAACAAAAATATCCTGCATAAGAAGGTCATATATTTTTCCAAAGAGAAAGACAAGTTCATCGCCGAAGTGGCCATGCAATATAACGACGGTTATGCCGAGAACATATTTACTTTCGCGAACAACATCAATACGGTCGAGGGCGGGACGCATCTGACCGGGTTCAAGTCGGCGCTTACCAGGACGATAAATCAGTATTGCAAAGGTAAAAACCTGCTTAAGGATTCGGACGCGTCCATCTCGGGAGACGATGTGCGCGAAGGGTTGACGGCGGTCCTAAGCGTCAAGGTGCCCAACCCGCAGTTTGAAGGGCAGACAAAGACAAAACTGGGGAATTCGGAAGCCGAGGGCATAGTGGAGTCTATAGTCAACGAAGCGCTCGGCGGATTCCTGGAAGAGAATCCGCCTATCGCCAATAAGATAGTGGAAAAGGCGGTCCTGGCGGCACGGGCCCGTGAGGCGGCCAGGAAGGCAAGAGAGCTTACCAGGCGAAAGGGTGCCCTTGAAGGGGCGGCATTGCCCGGCAAGCTTGCGGATTGCCAGGAGTCGGATCCTGCGCTTTGCGAAATATATCTTGTAGAAGGAGATTCGGCGGGAGGAAGCGCAAAGCAAGGCAGGGACAGGCGATTCCAGGCCATACTTCCGCTTAAGGGGAAGATCCTGAACGTTGAAAAGGCCAGGCTTGACAAGGCGCTTTCTAACGAAGAGATCAGGACCATAATAACGGCTATAGGTACGGGTATAGGCGAAGAATTTGACCTGACAAAGCTCAGATATAATAAAATCATAATAATGTGCGATGCCGATGTCGATGGTTCGCACATTAGGACGCTTCTTTTGACGTTCTTGTACCGCCATATGACTGCCCTCATAGAAAAAGAACACGTTTATATAGCCCAACCGCCGCTTTATAAGATAAAAAGAGGCAAGAGGGAAGAGTATATCCAGACAGAAGGTGATTATAACAACCTTCTTCTCGAGCTTGGGTCGGAGGGGATGGTACTGGCCAGGCTGAAAGACAAACGCCAGTTTACCGACAAACAGCTAAAGGCTATTCTGGATGCCCTGGTAGAGCTTGGCAGCCTGTCTAATGCCATAGATAGGCGTGGAGTGGGATTCTCAAAATATATCAGTTTTAGGCATAAGAAAACCAAAAAACTACCACTTTATATGGTAAAGGTGGAGCACGAAAACCATTTTCTATATAACGACGATGAGCTTGCGGAGTACGCTAAATCAGAGAACCCATCCGTAAATAATGTAAAAAAGAAGGGTGAAAAGAAAGACGAGAAGCAGGAAGAGGCATCGGAGGAGAAAGTAAAAGCGGTGGAGCATATAGAGTTTTATGAAGCCAGGGAGATAGAAAAGATCGTAGATGGTATCGAGAAACTGGGTATCGATATAGAGGATTACGGTTCAGATGAAACCGTCGAAGAGCAGGAGAAGAAGGACGCGAAGAAAGAGACGAGGAAACCGGCCTACACGATAAAGATCGACAAAGACCAGAAGACATTCTATAACCTCAAAGAGATATTGAGGTACGTTATAGGCGTCGGCAAGGAAGGGATGTCTATCCAGAGGTATAAAGGCCTTGGAGAGATGAACCCCGAGCAGCTCTGGGAGACCACCATGGACCCGGATAAACGGACCGTCCTTAAAGTGACGCTGGAAGATTCTGTCGAAGCCGACGCCATGTTCACCGTGCTTATGGGTGAGGCGGTCGAGCCGAGGAGAGAGTTTATAGAGAAACACGCTCATGAGGTTAAGGTGTTGGATATATAACGAGGAGAGACATGTATACACGTAATGAAAAGATAATACCGGTATATATCGAAGAAGAGATGAAGGATTCTTATATCAATTACGCGATGAGCGTAATTGTGGGCAGGGCCCTCCCCGACGTCAGGGACGGGTTGAAACCCGTCCACAGAAGGATCCTTTACGCTATGAAGGAATTGAGCCTGGAGCATAACAAGCCTTATAAAAAATGCGCCAGGATAACCGGAGAGGTGCTGGGCAAATTCCACCCGCATGGCGATGTCGCGGTCTATGATACCCTTGTGAGGATGGCGCAGGATTTTTCACTGCGCTACCCCCTGGTAGACGGGCAGGGCAATTTCGGCTCGGTAGACGGAGACGCTCCGGCCGCTATGAGGTATACGGAAGCGAGGCTGGCCCATATCACCGACTGGATGCTTCTGGATATAGAGAAGAACACCGTAGATTTTATGCCGAACTTCGACGGGTCTTTACAGGAACCTACAGTTCTGCCCGCATGTCTGCCGAACCTCCTGGTTAACGGTTCGAGCGGTATCGCGGTAGGTATGGCGACCAACATCCCTCCCCACAACCTGAGAGAAGTAGCCGAAGCGGTTATGTATATTATCGACAGTCCGTCCGTGGACGTAAAGGATCTCTTTAAAAAGATAAAAGGACCGGATTTTCCTACGGGAGGGATCATACGCGGCACTCAAGGCATAAAGAGCGCCTACACTACCGGCAGGGGGCTCGTCCGGATCAGCGCAAGGGCGTTTATTGAAGAACAGAAGAACGGCAAAGAAGCTATTATTATAAAAGAAATACCTTATCAGGTCAACAAGGCCAAGCTTATAGAATCGATAGCGGATCTCGTGCAGACAAAAAAAATCGAGGGGATCACGGATCTCAGGGACGAATCCGATAAGGACGGGATGAGGATCGTAATAGAATTAAGGCGGGGCACGAACGCAAACGTAATACTTAATCAATTGTACAAGCACACCCAGATGCAGGTCACTTTCGGCGTCATCATGCTGGCGCTTGTGGATGGAAGGCCGAAGGTTCTGAACCTGAAGGAGGTTCTCGAGGAATTCGTAAAATACCGCAAGACTATCGTTATCAGGAGGACGAAATTCGATCTCGAAAAGGCCCTTGACCGGGCGCATATCCTCGAAGGGTTTAAGATAGCGCTGAAGAACCTCGACAGGATAATAAAGACGATCAGGGAATCCGAGACCCCGCAGATTGCCAAGGAAGAGTTGATGAAAAGGTTCGGCCTGTCCGACAGGCAGGCCCAGGCGATCCTTGAAATGCAGTTGCAGCGCCTGACGGGCCTTGAGCGCGACAAGATAGAGAAAGAGTATCTGGAGCTTATAAAAAAGATAGAGTACTATAAGTCCATTTTAGCGAGCGAAAGAAAGGTGCTTGAGATAATAAAAGATGAAATGAAGACCCTCGTGGAAAAATTCGGCGATGAACGGCGTACCGAGATAGCGCCCGAGCAGGAAGAACTGGAGATAGAGGATCTCATAGCCGAGGAAGACGTTGTGATAACCATAAGCCACTCCGGTTACATAAAGCGCCTCCCGGTCTCAAGCTACCGGAAACAGCGCAGGGGCGGGAAGGGAGTGACTGGCGCGGACATGAAAGAAGAAGATTTTATAGAGCACCTCTTTATCGCGTCGACGCACGACTACATCCTTTTCTTTACGGATAAAGGAAAGGTCCTTTGGCTTAAGGTGCACGAGATACCGGAAGCCGGAAAGCTGTCGAAAGGCAAGGCGATCATAAACCTTCTGTCGTTGGCGCAGGGAGAGAAGGTAAGCGCCTTTGTCCGGATCAGAGAGTTCAAGGAAGGGGCCTTCCTCATAATGGCTACAAAGAAAGGGCTTGTGAAAAAGACGGCCCTTACGGCCTACTCGAATCCGCGAAAAGGAGGCATCATAGGTATCGGCCTTGAAGACGGCGACGAGTTGATCGGCGTGTCGCTTACAAACGGTGATGACGAGATACTACTGGCGACAAAGGACGGGAAGGCGATACGGTTCAAGGAATCCCAGGTAAGGGATATGGGGAGGTCGGCCAAGGGGGTGAGGGGCATAAATGTGGGCAAGAAGGACGCCTGTATAGCTATGGAGGTGGTAAGGCCCGACCAGACCGTCCTGACCGTGACCGGCCAGGGTTTCGGCAAAAGGACCGATTTTAAAGAATACAGATTGCAATCGAGGGGCGGTAAAGGTATTATTAATATAAAAGTGACCGGCAGGAACGGCGAAGCGTCCGGGATAAAGATCGTCTCCGATAAGGATGAGTTGATGCTGATAACGGAGAAGGGCATGATAGTCCGTTCGCCAGTCAAGGATATAAGGTCGACCGGACGCTCAACCCAGGGTGTAAGGCTTATGAAGGTTGACTCGGACGACCTGGTCGCCTCGGTAGCCAGGATAGTCCCGGAGGACGAAGATGAAAAGGTTCCGGAGGGAGCGGCCTTGGAAGAGAAGGCCGCTATAAAAAAAGCGGCGCCGGAACCGGCGGTCGAGAAACAAGCCGAAGAGCCGGGAAAAGAAGCGAAGCCGGCAGAGAAAGAGCCGGCCAAGAAGGAACGGAAAAAAACGGTAAGAAGGAAAAAATAGTAAGCGTCCCCATCGTCTAGTCCGGTCCAGGACATCAGATTTTCATTCTGACGACTGGGGTTCGAATCCCCATGGGGACGCCAATTTAGCCATGTATGGGACGCATTGTTATAGAAAACGGCAGCGCGATAACGGTGGATGGGCTCCTAAAGCATTCCCGGGTTATTATTGAAGGGCGCAGGATAACATACGTCGGAAAAACAGCTCCGCGGGGAAAAAGCGGCCTGACAATTAACGCGGACGGTTGTATCGTCTCTCCGGGTTTTATCGATATCCATATCCATGGCGATCCCGAGAGAATATTCGCGAGAGAAATAAGACATGGTACGACATCGGTTGTAATAGCGAAGTCTTGCGATAGCATCGGCGGGATTGAAGATGAGGTTGCGGCTGTAACCGATTTTATTAAAAATAACCCTTTTGGGAAAAATCTCCTGGGCCTTCATCTCGAAGGGCCGTTTATAAATAAAAAAAGAGCCGGCGCCCAGGACAAGAGATATATAAGACCTCCAAGCAAAGAGTACCTGCGGTTGATCATAAGAGAATGCGCAGGGCTCCTTAAGATAATGACAATAGCCCCGGAGCTAAAGGGCGCTATAGCGTTGATCAGAATGCTCTGCGGTAATTCTGTATTGGCCTCGATAGGCCATACCGACGCATCATTTGCTGAGGCCCGGAGCGGTATCGATTCCGGGGCCAGGCACGCGACCCATATCTTTAACGGCATGAGAGGGGTCGACAGGCGTGAGCCCGGAGCCGCGGGCGCCGTTTTATTGGATGAAAGAGTGAGTGCGGAGATCGTATTGGATCTTGTCCATGTGCATAGCGCCGCTTTTGAAATACTGGCAAGGGTCAAAGACAGGAATAAGATAGTCCTTATTACCGATTCTATTGTGTCGATGAGGCCGGATCCGGCAAATAGAGCCGGTAAGGTATTTAAAAATTCCGACGGAAGTATCCTCGGTTCGTCGCTGACGATGATTGGCGCGATAAAAAATGCGGTCGTTTCCTGCGGGCACGGTATCATCGAAGCGGTAACATATGCGACAAGAAATCCGGCCAGGGTGTTGGGATTGGAAGGCCGTAAAGGAACGCTTGGCGCCGGCGCGGATGCGGACATAGTTATATTTGACCGCGATTTCGACGTCAAGATGACAATGATCGGCGGTAACATAGTTTATAGAGCTAAGGGCTTTTGAATAGATGGAGCCAGACATATGTGCGGAATAGTAGGTTATATAGGCGATAAGAACGCCCAGGATACATTGCTTAAGGGCTTAAGCCGTCTCGAATACAGAGGGTATGATTCGGCCGGCGTTGCTATTATCGACGATAGCGGATTAAATGTCGTCAAAATGCAAGGCAAGCTGAAGGTCCTTTCGGAAGAGCTTGGTAAGAACGCTCTTGAGGGACAGGTTGGGATAGGGCACACGAGGTGGGCTACCCACGGCGTTCCAAACGATATAAACGCCCATCCTCACCTTGACTGCAAAGGAAATATCGCCGTAGTACATAACGGGATAATAGAAAACTATCTGGAGATAAAGAACGTTCTTATCAAGGAAGGGCATAAGTTCATATCGGAAACCGATACGGAAACGATCCCGCACTTGATCGAAAAATTCTATAAAGGGAACCTGGAAGAGGCGGTCTTGAAAGCCGTGAAGCTATTGAAGGGGTCGTACGCCATCGCGGTGATACATAAAGACGAGCCGGATAAGATCATAGGAGCAAGGCGCGATTCTCCGCTGGTCGTGGGCGTAGGGAGCGGTGAGAACTTTCTTGCCAGCGATGTCCCTGCCGTGCTCGATCATACTGACAGGGTCATCTATCTGGACAACGATGAGATGGCGGTCTTGACCAAGGAAAGGATAGTCATAAAGAATATCTCCGGACGCGTGGTCCCAAAAAAAGAGACGCTTATCAAATGGGATATCAGCCAGGCTGAAAAATCCGGCTATAAACACTTTATGTTAAAGGAGATATTCGAGCAGGATAGCATATTGAAGAATATCCTTGAGGAGCGGCTTGCGGGGCAGAAGATAAGATTCGAAGAGATGAAGATAAAAGATAGTGAACTGAAAAAAATAGATAAAATAGCCATAGTGGCCTGTGGGACGGCGTACCACGCCGGCCTGACCGGAAAATATATAATAGAGGAACAGGTGCGCGTTCCCTGTTGGGTAGATACCTCGAGCGAGTTTCGATATAGGGATCCCATAGTAGATAAGTCGACCCTGGTCATCATCGTTTCGCAGTCGGGGGAGACGGCCGACAGCCTTGCGGCATTGCGAGAGGCGAAGAAGAGGGGCGCGAAGGTCCTCGGGATATGCAATGTGCTGGGCAGTTCGATTGCCAGAGAATCCGACGGCGTTATATATACTCACGCCGGCCCCGAAATAGCCGTTGCCTCAACCAAGGCATATACGGCTCAACTGGCGGTCTTCTATCTTTTTTCTCTGCATCTGGCGCTCCTTAAGAAGACGCTGCCGCCGAAGAGGGTGAAAAGCCTTTTTACTGAACTGAAAAGGATGCCCAGGCTGATGAAGGAGCTTCTCGACGAGTTCAGGTCGGACTATAACAGCCTTGCCGCTTATGCGCAGGAATTCAAAAGGTATTATTTCGAAAAACACAACAAATCCTATTTTCTATATCTGGCAAGGAATATCAATTATCCGAACGCGCTTGAAGGCGCTCTCAAGCTAAAGGAAATATCCTATATTAGCGCGGAAGGGTATCCCGCCGGCGAGATGAAGCACGGCCCGATCGCGCTCATAGACGAAAACCCGTGGGTAGTATGTATCGCGACGCATTCAAGGACGTACGATAAGATGGTCTCCAATATACAGGAGATAAAGGCCAGGAACGGGATAATAATCGCCATAGTCACGGAAGGCGATAAAAAAATACTTCACAACAATATCAATTATCTCGTGGAGATACCGAAAGCCGAAGAGGTCTTTTCCCCGCTTCTGGTCGTGATACCTCTTCAGCTTCTCGCGTATTACGTAGCCAGGGAATTCGGATACGACATCGACCAGCCGCGAAACCTGGCGAAGTCGGTAACGGTTGAATAATTAAGCAGGCCCTAAACCCAAAATACAAATTATGCCAGGAACCTTATTTGTAGTATCCACTCCGATAGGCAACCTGCAAGACATAACACTGCGCGCCATAGAAACGCTGAAGACCGCGGATCTGATAGCCGCCGAAGATACCCGCCATACCAGGATACTCCTGGACCGATACCAGATAAAGACATTGACGACAAGTTATTACGAATATAATAAAGTCCAAAAGACGGAATACCTGATAGGCCTTCTGAAAGAAGGCAAGACGGTCGCCCTGGTGTCCGATGCGGGCACGCCGGGCATTTCGGACCCAGGCTACAGGATAATAAGGGCCTGCCTGGATAATGACATCCCGATAGTCCCTATCCCGGGCCCATCCGGCTTCCTGACCGCTCTTAGTATTTCCGGCAAGCCCACCGACAGCTTCACGTTCGAAGGGTTCTTGTCCAATAAGCCCATCAGGCGCAAGAACCAGCTGAAGAAACTGAAAGACGAAGACAGGACGGCGGTCCTATACGAATCCCCGCACAGGATACTGAAGCTCCTTTCCGATATACTGGAAATATACGGCGACGTTGAGATAGTCCTTGCCAGGGAGATGACGAAGAAGTTCGAAGAGATCCGCCGCGGGAAGGTGAGCGATTGCCTGAAAGAGGTTGGATCAAAAACGCCTAAAGGGGAATTTGTGGTGATCATATGAAGCCGCTCCTGTCAGCTTGCGTACCGACACGCCTCAATATATGTATTGACATTTTGGAGAATGATCGTTATAATAAAATTGTTTAAATTAGACAGTCCTTTTAATCCGGTCCTGAGAGTCCGGAAAAGGAGAAGAAATGAAATACTCAAAACCCACACATCAGAATAAGGTATGTGGGATTTTTTTTGCCTATCCCGTTGGAGATCCGGAAGTTAAGGTAAAATTATGAATCTAAAAGAAAAGATGACGGTAATGGATCCCGAAGCTATTAACAAGGCCCTTGAGCGTATTGCGCACGAAATAATCGAGGAATTCAAATCGGTCGAAGATATAGCTATTATAGGGATAAAGAACCGGGGGGCATATCTTGGCCAGAGGCTTGCGGTCAAGATAGAGCAGATATTCGGCAGGAAGCCCAATATCGGAGCGCTCGATATCACCCTGTACAGGGATGACCTGACCCAGGCGTCGGAACAGCCGGTCGTACACGCTACGGAGATAGGCTTCGATATTGATGATAAGAAGATCATTTTAGTCGACGACGTCCTTTTTACCGGCAGGACTATAAGGTGCGCGCTGGACGCTCTGATAGATTTCGGCAGGCCCGCAAAGATTCAGCTCGCCGTATTGATAGACCGCGGGCACAGGGAGCTTCCTATAAAAGCGGATTATGTCGGAAAGAATATACCAACATCTCTAAAGGAGGTCGTTGAGGTGCGGCTGAAAGAAGCCGATGGTAAGGATGAAGTAGTCCTATGTGAGAAACTCTGATGACAAACCAAAAGAACGGAGAGAAGAAGTTCGCCTGGGCCAAGAAAGACCTTCTCGGGCTCGAATATCTTTCCAAAGAAGAAATCGAGTTCATTCTGTATACCGCCGAAGGGTTTAAAGAGGTCACCACCCGCCAGATAAAGAAAGTCCCGGCACTGCGCGGTAAAACGGTGATGAACCTCTTCTATGAACCTTCCACCCGCACGAGGACCTCTTTTGAGCTTGCGGCAAAGCGCCTCTCCGCGGACGTGATCAATATCTCGACGGAATCTTCCAGCGTGCGAAAGGGGGAGACGTTGATCGATACCGGAAAGAACATAGAAGCTCTGAAGATAGACGTGATCGTGGTGCGCCACAATTGTTCCGGTGCTCCGAATATCCTGGCGCGGGCCGTAAGATCGAGCATTGTAAACGCAGGCGATGGATGGCACGAGCATCCGACGCAGGCGCTTCTCGATATGTTCACCCTAAAGTCCAAGCTTGGGAAGATCGACGGTCTTAATGTCAGCATCATAGGCGATATCGCCCATTCAAGGGTGTGCCGGTCGAATATATGGGGGCTTACAAAGCTGGGAGCAAAGGTTACGGTCTGCGCCCCCAAGATCCTTATACCCGATGGCATAGAGAAGATGGGGGTAAGGATAACAAACGATCTTGACGACGCCCTTAAAGGGGCGGACGCGATAAATGTTTTGAGGATGCAGCTCGAAAGGGACCTCGGCGACGCATTCCCTTCCAGGCTGGAATATTTTAAACAGTACGGGATAACTTCGGAACGGCTGGAGAAATGCAAAAAAGATATAGTGGTTATGCACCCAGGCCCCATAAATAGAGGGATAGAGATGTCGAGCGAAGTCGCCGACGGGCCCAATTCGGTCATATTAGAGCAGGTTACCAATGGGATAGCCGTAAGGATGGCGGTCCTATACCTTGTGACCCACGCTAAAAGGGAAGCGGCATGAAGTATATTATAAAGAACGCCAGGGTAATAGACCCGCCTCAGAAGTTGGACGGCATATTAGATGTAGCGATATCGGACGGGAAGATAAGCGATATCGGGAAGAGCCTTAATCCTGCCGGCCATGAAACGATAGACGCGAAAGGCAGGATAGTGTCTCCGGGCCTGGTAGACATGCATGCGCATTTGAGGGAGCCGGGCAGGGAGGACAAGGAGACCGTCGATACCGGAACGCGGGCCGCCATCGTCGGAGGCTTCACCTCGATCACGGCCATGCCCAATACGGAACCGGCGATGGACGATCCGGAGACCATAAGATTATTAAAAGAGATAATAATAAGAGACGCTAAAGTTAACGTATCGATAGTGGGGGCCATTACTCATGGCCGGGCCGGTAAAAAACTCACGGATTTTAAATCGCTAAAGGAAGAAGGAGTTATCGCCGTTTCGGATGACGGATCCTCCGTAGACGACCCGGCTTTGATGTTGAAAGCTCTTGAAGAGGCAAAGTCTCAATCGCTGGTTCTGATAGACCACTCTGAGGACACCGCTCTTTCCTCATGCGGCGTCATTAATAAAGGCTTTATAGCCACAAAAATGGGGTTACGCGGGATCCCGAAAGAATCCGAATATATGCGGGTGAAGCGCGATCTGGGCCTCGCGAAAAAAGCCTCCGCAAAAATTCACATCGCCCATGTTAGCTGCAAGGAATCCGTAGATCTGATAAGGAAGGCGAAGAAGGCCGGTATCGGTGTAAGCGCCGAGACGTGCCCGCACTATATCTCATTGACCGAAGAATGCTGCGCGACATACGATACAAACACCAAGATGAACCCTCCGCTCAGGACCGGCGAGGATGTCGATGCGATAAAGGAAGGGCTCCGGGACGGCACGATAGACGCGATAGCTACAGACCATGCCCCGCACACAGACTCGGAAAAGGACGTAGAGTTCGATTTTGCGCCTTTTGGCATAATAGGCCTTGAGACCGCGCTCAGTATCGCGGTGATGGAACTTATCGATAAAAAGATCCTTACGTGGAATGAACTTATAGCAAAGATGTCGTGGAATCCCGCCAATATCCTCGGACTCGACAAGGGATCATTAAGAAAAGGGGCCATGGCGGACCTGGTAATAATAGATCCGGATAAAGAATATCTGTATTCAAAGGATAAGATAGAATCCAAGAGCAAAAACACGCCCTTCTTGAACTGGCGGTTGAAAGCGAAGGTCACGCATGTTTTTGTATCAGGCAATTGTGTAATGAAAGAGGGGTCCATCTTAGCATAAGTTTCTCAAGCGGAGATCGAAATGCCTTTTATAGCCGATCTTCATATTCACTCCAAGCACTCGTTGGCCACTTCAAAGGATATGGATATTCCTACTATTGCCAAATGGGCCAAGGTGAAAGGCATATCCATGATGGGGACGGGAGATTTTACGCACCCCCTATGGCTGGGCGAGCTTAAGGATCGTCTTGAGAAGACGGAATATGGGGTATACGGGCACAATGGAATATCATTTATTCTCTCCGCGGAAGTAGCGAACATATATTTTAAAGCGGGCAAGACGAGGAAAGTCCATAACATCATTCTTTCCCCCAGCGTCGAGATAGTCGAAGAGATAAACGACGCCCTAGCGGAGTTCGGAGCCCTGGCAAGTAACGGAAGGCCCATACTCAATTTAGAGTGCAGTAAGATGGCGAGGCTTCTCTTTGGGATAGATCCGGAGGTCGTCATTATTCCCAGCCATGCCTGGACGCCTCATTTTGGCATATTCGGATCGAATTCGGGCTTTGATTCTTGCGAAGAATGCTTCGAAGAAGAGACGCCGAAGATATTCTCGATCGAAACCGGCCTTTCGAGCGATCCGGGGATGAATCGTAGATGGTCCGGGCTGGACAGGTTCTGCCTTATATCCAATTCCGATTCTCATTCGCCGTCCAAGATAGGGCGAGAGGCGAACGTATTTAAAGGGAAGGTGGATTACAGGCAGCTAGTGGACATACTGAAGAAGAAAAACAGCCAGCAATTCCTGTACACGATAGAATTCTTCCCGGAGGAAGGAAAATATCACTGGAACGGGCATAGAGCGTGTAAGGTAAGGCTTTCCCCGAAAGAATCCAAGATGACGAATGATGTATGCCCTGTTTGCGGTAAGAAGGTCACCGTTGGAGTAATGGACAGGGTGGAAAGCCTGGCGGACAGGGAAGAGGGGTATGTGCCGGATAAAGGGCCGTCATTCAAAAGGATCGTCCCTCTCGCCGAAATAATTGCCGATGCCTTAAAGGTAAAAGCCGATTCCGTAGCGGCCGAAAAAGAATACTTTCAGCTTATAAAGAATTTCGGAAGCGAATTTAATATCCTGCTCGACGTACCCGAAGACCAGATAAAAGAACATTGCCCGGCAAGAATAGCGCATGGTATTATTAATACGCGTAAAGGCAATGTTGATATTGAGCCGGGTTATGACGGCGAGTTCGGCAGGATCAGGGTCATAAAAGAAGATGAAGGGACGGAGAAGCAGTTAAGGTTCTTTTAACGATGAGACAATTAATAGCGAAGATAACTGAAAACAGCCGGGTCGGGCCGGGTTTTTATAAGATATGTATCAAAAGCGCCTACCTCTCCAGAAATTCCAGGCCCGGACAATTCATAGAGGTGCTCTGTTCAGATGGGAGCGAGGTCTTTTTGAGGAGGCCTTTAGGAGTTCATAAAATAACCAGGGTCGGGATAGAGATGTTGTATGAAGTCGCGGGAAAAGGCACCGAACTCTTAAGCCATAAGAAAAAAGGCGGCACCCTTGATGTTATAGGCCCTCTTGGAAATGGATTTAGCATAGACCATAGACCGAAGATCGCAGACCAAAGACCTATAGTGTTGGTGGCTGGGGGGATCGGTGTGGCGCCGCTTGTGGCTCTTGCGGAGAAGATAGTCCACGGTAAAGAAATTATAGTGTTAATAGGCGCGTGCAAAAAGGCGCATATTCTTTGCGATAATGATTTTAGAAAGATCGGAGCCAAAGTCATGGTCGCGACCGAAGACGGCTCTATGGGGCGAAAGGGGCTTATTACCGAGGCGTTGGACGACCTTCTGTGGAGCGCGGATTGCGGACCATCGACAATATACGCCTGCGGCCCTACGGGTATGTTAAGGGCGGTTTCATCCATAGCAAGTAAATACGATATCCCGTGCCAGGTTTCCTTGGAAGAGAAGATGGCCTGCGGTGTAGGGGTATGTCTTGGATGTCCGGTCAAAATAAAAACCCAATACCCAAAACCCAATACTCAATACGAATATAAGGTGGTGTGTAAAGACGGGCCGGTATTTGATTCGAAAGAGATATTATGGTAAATCTGTCGGTTAAGATAGGGAAGTTAAAGCTCAAAAATCCCGTAATGGTGGCTTCCGGCACCTTCGGGGAAGCGTATGATGAGTTGATGAACATCCGGACTCTTGGAGCCATCGTATCGAAGACGATCACGCTCAAGGCACGGACAGGCAATCCGCCGCCGCGCGTTGCCGAAACCGCGTCCGGCATGCTCAATTCTATCGGACTCGAAAATAAAGGGCTGGATGATTTCATAAAGAATAAATTGCCGGCGCTTCGGAAGTTCAAAGTCCCTGTCATTGTAAGCATATCCGGAGACGACGGAGCTGAATTTTCGGAACTGGCAAAGAGGCTTTATCGGACTGGCCTTGTGAACGCTATCGAGCTCAACCTGTCCTGTCCGAACGTCAAACACGGCAAGAGAGATTTCCTGATGGCTCAGGATGAAAAGACCACATATCAGATCGTGAAGGCCGTCAGAAGGTCGGTATCCGGAACAATTATCGCCAAGCTGAGCCCGAATGTTACGGATATTGCGAAGATAGCGTTATCGGCGGAGTCTGCCGGTGCCGACGCGGTGTTACTGGTCAATACATTTTTCGGAATGGCAATCGACGTCAATACCAGAAAACCCAAGCTCGGCAATATATTGGGAGGCGTGAGTGGGCCCGTCATAAAACCAATGGCCCTCAGAATGGTGTGGCAGGCGTATAATAAGATAAAGATCCCTATCATCGGCGCGGGGGGCATCACGAACCATAATGACGCCATAGAATATATACTCTGCGGGGCCAGGGCCATACAGGTCGGCACAGCTAATTTTGTAAACCCTAAGGCTCCGAACCTGGTCTTGGCGGGGATCAAAGATTATCTCGTAAAGAACAAGATAGGCGATATAAACAAGCTTGTAGGAGGCATTGTACTTGAAGATAAATCCCAAAGATAGGCTGATAGTGGCCCTTGATGTCGATAGCGAAGAAAAGGCGATTCGTCTGGCAGGTAAGCTTAAAGACGAAATAAGAATATTCAAGATCGGCCTGGAGCTATTCTCGTCATGCGGCCAGAAGATCGTCGAGGCCATTAAAGAGAAAGGGTGCGACGTATTCCTTGACCTTAAGTTCCATGATATACCCAATACGGTGATGAAGGCAGCCATCTCCGTGACCAGGCTTGGACCGTTCATGTTCAATGTCCATGCGCTTGGAGGGTATGATATGATGAGAAACGCGGCCGGAGCCGTTAGAGAAGAAGCCGCGAGGCTCGGCATAGAAAGACCGAAGATCCTGGCCGTCACGATACTTACAAGCATGGATGAAAATGCCTTGAAGAAAATAGGCATAAATGATAATATGAAAACCCAGGTTTTGAGGCTGGCGGGCCTGGCAAAAGACGCAGGCCTTGACGGAGTGGTGGCATCTTCGGAAGAGGCGGCATTGATACGGGAAAAGATAGGCGGGGAGTTCCTGATAGTCACCCCGGGCATAAGGCCGGGTTCGGCAATGCTAAATGATCAGAAGAGGATATCGACTCCCAGGGCGGCCATAGAAGCGGGGGCTGACTTCATCGTTGTAGGCCGCCCTATAACAGAAGCCAAGGACCCAGTATCGGCCGCCAGAGAAATAGCCAGAGAGATCGGATAATGACGGAAAAAGAGGTATTAGAGCTTTTTAACAAATATAGCGCTCTTCTGAATGGCCATTTCAAGCTATCGGGTGGATTGCACAGCGAAAAATACCTGCAATGCGCCCTTGTCCTGCAGTATCCCGAGGTGGCCGAAAAATTATCCCGTGAGATTTCGCAAAAATTCGTTAAGGATAAGATAGATGTCGTTGTCGGCCCGGCGCTTGGTGGCGTTACTCTGGCCTATGAAGTAGCCAGGGCCGTAGGGGTAAGGGGCATATTTACAGAGCGCCAGGATGGAAAGATGATATTGAGGAGAGGGTTTTCCATAAATAAAGGTGAAAAAGCGCTCATTACCGAAGACGTGGTCACTACAGGCGGATCTACAAAAGAAGTCATCGAGGTTATTAAGAGAGAGGGCGGGATAGTGGCGGGGGTAGCTTGTATTATAGATAGAAGCGATGAAAGAATAGATTTTGGCGCCCGTTTCGAGGCCCTTGCCAGGCTCAAAGTGGATACTTATTCAGAGGCTTCCTGCCCATCATGCAAGAAGGGTATCGTCGTAACCAAGCCTGGGTCTCGTCGCTGAAGGGTTGACATATAATCTGAATTGTGGTAGTATTGCGGGCAAGTAGCTCAGCTGGTTAGAGCATTCGGCTTACATCCGAAAGGTCACAGGTTCAAGTCCTGTCTTGCCCACCAAATTTTGCCATGGCTTTACTGAAGCAAAATTTGATTCTGAGGAGGCTGTGGTTATACTGCAGGCCGACGAAGGACCTAAATCAGCTCACGAGCAAGAGTAGAATGACCTCTAGTGGAGAATAAGCCCTGGTTCGTTTATATCGTAAAATGTCAAGACGGCAAGTTATACACCGGTATATCTAACGACGTTGAGAAAAGAGTTGCCAAACACAATAAGGGCAAAGGGTGCAGGTTTACCAGGTTTCGGTTTCCCGTAGAGCTATTATATAGTAAGGAATGTGGAACGAAATCCGCGGCGCGGAAAGAAGAGTTAAGGGTTCAAGGACTTACTCGCACGAAGAAGATAGAATTAATAAGTAATAGGTAAAGTTTTTCGCTCTTTAAGGTATTTCGGCTGCTAAAATCTTCCTATTTGTCGGATTTTTACGCAGCCTCTATATCACTTTTGCTTCGGAAAAGTGGGGACGTAGTTCAGTTGGTTAGAACGTCAGATTGTCGATCTGAAGGTCGCGGGTTCGACCCCCGTCGTCCCCGCCATACGTAGCCGAGGTTAAAGCCTCGGCTATTGTTTTCATGACGGAAACTCTATTTATCGTCGGTAATCCGATGGTGAATAGAGTTTTTTGTTTTTATGGTATTCTTGGAAATCTTGGTAATTTAGACACATTCTGTCACGTTCTGTCACGTAAAAATAGGAAAAACAGGGACTGTCCCGCAAGCACGAATTTGCGTCAGGTCGGGACCGTCCCTATTTTTATAGAGGTTAGCACATGAGAGGCTACCAATTCCTCGAAAACGACTTCTTTGAACTCTGCCAGACACGAGAGATAGGCCATACGCCTATGCTCCTATATATTTACCTCAGGGGCCTCTTCTGCCGCTTCCAAAAGCCGATCTTTACCTGGCAAGATAAACAAACAAGGCAACACCTCGGCATATCCCAAAGCACCCTCCTAAGGGCCAGGGAATGCCTCCAAACAAGAGGAATGATTAAATTTGTGAGCGGTAAGGGCAGCCGGCATACTGAATACACCATGCTCGGAACCGTGCTTTTACCTGTCATCAAAAAGACGATAGGGTGTCATCCCGCCAAGCACACAGGGTATCGTCAAAATGACGACACCTATAATACAAGTAAAGAAAGATTAAAGAATAAAGTAGGGATTGAAGTGTTTAAGGGCATGTCCGAAGAGGACAGGGCTTTCTTAAAGGACAAAGGGCTCTATGATTAGGATAAGAGCCTTGATAAGATTTATATTGGAGCCGAGAACGTATTTATGGATAGATGTCGTCTTTGTCCGGGAAACCCCAAGAGCTATTTTAATCATATTTGACGGCCGGAAAGCGTGGCTCCCTAAGGCCTGGATTGCTCGGATTAAGCGAAAGGGAGATAGAACTATTAAGATTAAGATATCAGAATATCGCTGGGCCAAGAAGGCTATATAAAAATATTTTAAAAAAATTGCAATAATTTTGGCATTTTTTACGTCTTATATAGTAGGGAGACAAATTGGCTTGAATATAACCAAATAAGGGGGTAAAATATGAATGGCTATAGTAATGGTATCGTTAGCAGTCCGCAGCAAACAAGCGAGGATATAATGGCTCATTCCTACAAACACATAATTTCTAAGACAGGACTCGATCCTTTCTACAGTACCAAAGACGGCAAAACTACCCTTTTTAAGGCCGACTGCCGTAATGTCATGGATTCTATACCATCCGGCTCAATTAACATGATCTTCGCCGATCCGCCTTATTTTCTCTCTAATGGAGGCATGTCCTGTCACGCCGGCAAACGTGTCTCTGTAAACAAGGGCGACTGGGATAAATCCAAAGGCATAGAGGAAACGCATAAATTCAATCTGGAATGGCTTAAAAAATGCCAGAATATATTGACCGACAATGGCACCATATGGGTTAGCGGTACGTCACATATTATATATTCAATAGGCTTTGCGATGCAGCAACTCGGATTCAAGATCCTTAACGACATAGCATGGTTTAAGATAAACCCTCCGCCTAATCTATCCTGCCGATATTTTACGCATGCAACCGAAACAATCATCTGGGCAGCGAAGAATAAGAACAGCAGACACCATTTTGATTACCCACTAATGCGCAAGATGAATAACAATAAGCAAATGCAATCGTTGTGGTCAATTACTGCGCCCAAACAGGAAGAAAAAATATTTGGCAAACACCCTACCCAAAAACCAGTCACTCTATTGGAGCGAATTATTCTTGCTTCAACCGAAAAGAACAATATCGTTCTCGATCCTTTTACCGGCTCGTCTACAACAGGCGTGGCTGCTTACAGGCTAGGTAGATACTTTATAGGCACAGATAGTGGTAAGGAATATCTGGATTTATCGGTAAAAAGATTGAATTTTGAACAAGGGCACAGACATCCAGTGAAAGAAGAAGTAAGGAAGGTCGAGAAAGACATCGAAAGGCTTGTTGCCATATGATACGAGGCGGCGTCGGTGGCGCAAAAACACTAACAGGGTTAAGATTCGAAGCTAGGGTTGATTTAAAAGAAGTTATAGCTAAAATCCCGGGTTACACGATAAAAGGTGATGAGGCCTTCTTTCTCGGATCGAAAGTAGCGGAGCTTTATAAAAAGAACGCGTTATATAAAAATCTGCTGGAGCCGCGCGGAGTAAGCTACCGGGCCATCATATCCAAAAAACTATTGCCCGATGACGCCATATATATTTCAACCGGTAACGAGCTTTTCATTGTAGAGATCAAATTTCAAGCGGTGTCGGGATCGGTTGATGAAAAATTGCAGACATGTGATTTTAAAAATAGACAATATAGAAAACTATTTGGCCCATTAGGCATATCCGTCAAGTACGTTTACGTCCTTAATAAATGGTTCAAAAAGCCGGAGTATAAAGATGTTTTAGAATATGTAAAATCGGTGGGATGTTATTATTTCTTTCACACCATACCGTTTGATTTTTTGGGATTGCCAAAACCAGCATGAGAACTTTTAATTGACAGCGTATCATTAAGGAGGCGTTAGATGAATCTAGCGCCTTTTTTATTGGACTAATATGGCAAAACAAGTAAAGAAAAAAGCAAAGATAAATATTTACAAACACGAGATTGATCTATCATCTTTAAAGATAAAGAATCAACCGCGTGAAGAATTTCGAAAAGCCCTAGAAAATATTAAATATAGGGGATATGAGGTTGAGTCTATTTCAGACGGCAGGAAAATTGTCATTACAAAGCCGGGTGGAAAATTTAGTTTTGGGACAGTTAAGCGCGATGATTTTATGGTTTGGATATATAATCCGGAAGATGACTCGCTTTGGCTAATTTCGCATAAAAATATTTTCGATGATTTAGAAAGCAAGACTGTGTGCGATCCGAAGGAAACGCTAAGAATTATAGAAGCCCTAAACAAAGTGTATGATGGCAGTGAGCCTGACGATATTTTGAAAGAGATGGGTTTAAAAAATCCATGCGGAGAAAATCCCGAAGTTCTTTTAAAAACGTATAAATGGATATGGGGACAAGAAGATTGCAATTATCCGCCGCCGAAATATAAAGGTCGGGAAATGTCAATTGTTGCAATAAATGAACTGAGAGACAGATTAATTAAAAACGCCAATCCATAACTCCTAGGACATGCCCAAGTGGGATTATTGAAAAAAATAGAAGATTTTGATGCTTTTAAGGAAGTTTTAAATTTCCTGCCAGATATTATATCAGAAGAATTAATTGACGCTATTCGCAAGCTTGATGAAAAAGAAGAATTTGAGCCTTTTGTTCGTTCAATTTTATTTGATGCTAGCAGTACTCCCCACGGACCATCTGAGATAGCAGATATAATAACACATAAAATTAGTATCAGGCAAAAACAGGGTTTGGCAGCATTTATACTAAAAGGGAAATCTTTTCCCGTTGTTCGCCCTAAGCATGTAGCTCATCAGATTTATCGATTAGAGAAGATAACAGGACTTAACTTTATGTTCTTTATGGCATCTGGGACGATTTTAGATGAAGCAAAAGAACAATTTTGTAGCACGGCTGAACGGTTAAAGTGTGAGTATGTTATCTGTGATGCAATTGATCTTGCAAGACTATTTGTTGCATATGGATTCTTGTGCCCTCGAGATGCACATCGAATAGTTGCTGGGCGCTGCAAGTGCGGTTATTCCCCTAAAAAGCGGATACTTAATATTCTTCAAGTAGAATCGCTTAAAATGTTAGACGAGGCTCACGCCCTTGGTCAGCAGGCTGGTCTTGTTGTATTGCCACCAGGAGGCGGGAAAACTAGAATAGCCGCTGAAGATGCTAAAAAGTTTAAAGCAAAAAAGATACTTTATGTCGCGCATACTTATGAAATACTTGACATAGCCAAGTCAGAATTTGAGGCTATATTTAATAGTGCAAAAGTTACTTTACATAATAGAAGCTCGACTCTTAACAATCCAAATAAAGTAAACTTAGTTACCATTCAACTATTGCAAAGAAACCTTAATAAAATCAATCCCGCTGTTTTTGATTATCTTATCGTAGATGAATTTCATCATGCTGCGGCGAGCTCGTATCGAATGCTTATTGATAAGGCCAAGCCATCTTTTATGTTGGGTCTTACTGCCACGCCATTTAGGGGTGACAGACAAAATATACTTGCCCTGTGTGGTGAAAATGTTCTCGTTAATTTTGAGTTACGTACAGGGATAGATAATGGGATACTTTGTCCATATCACTATTTTGGATGTTTTGATGATATTGATTACTCAAAAATCAAACACAACGGGTTATGTTATTCTATAAAAGATTTAGAGAAAGCCTTAATCGTTCCAGAGCGTGATATGGCAATTGTATCTAAGTGGAAAGAATGTGCAGATGGGAAGCCAACGCTGGCTTTTTGTTGTTCCCACCGACATGCTGAACGCGTAGCAAAAAGTTTTAATGATAATAATATTCCTGCTAACGTTTATCTTTCAACTACAAAAGCAGCCGAACGAAAAATCATAATCGATAAGCTTAAAAATGGTGAGTTAAATATAGTTTGTGTTGTTGATGTTTTAAATGAAGGTGCGGATTTTCCATTTATTGAATGTTTGCTGTTTTTGCGGCCCACAGAATCTAAGCGGATTTTTTATCAGCAACTTGGACGTGGACTCCGTAAATATGTAGGAAAATCTCATTGCCTTGCAGTTGATTTTATTGGAAATTTTAAAAATGCGTATAAAATTGTTGAGTATCAAGGCCTGCTTCCCATGGTAGACGATGAAACTATAACACAGTTTACGCGTATTAGGAGTGTAAAAGAAATGTTTAATTTGCCATTAGGATGTGAAGTACACTTCGACGATAGAGTAATAGATGTTTTTGCCCAACAAACGTTAGATCCTCGACACGCCACTCGACATAATATAGGCAGAATTCTTATATATCAATATCAAAAGCTTGCTCGTCGCTTGAAACATACTCCTACTAAAAATGAAGTTGATCGTAATTTGCTCATCGATAGTAGTTTCTATAAGTTAGTGTTTGGTAGCTGGAAATCTTTTGAATCTTTGATTTCAAGTTTTCTAGAAAAAATAGGAATAACAAAAAATTAAAATGGGGAACAAGGGGACGATCCAGAAAGTGCCAGTCCATACACAATAGGCTATTCCCAAATAGGATAGCCCGATAAAGCTAATTATGGAGGTATGATATGCAACCAGGCGATGTACGTGCATTTCTAGGTAAAAAAGCAATAGTTGCTGCTTTCGGGATATGGGCTGCAAAAGATAGAAGTGGATACATTCACATTCATATGACAGGAGACAATAAAAATTTCAGGCATATAACCGTTTGTAATAATCCAAACTCTAAGCTGAGATATAACAAAGTTTTATTTAGAGACTTGCGTAAACTATTGATCGCATATGATAAGTGGACGTATCAAGGCGAGTAAAAAGGCCCTTGTAATTTCTTGGGAAATCAATGCCATCCCGCAAAAGGACATTTTACAAAGTGAGATAAGATTCTAGGCTGTCCCCCAGAGAGGATGGCCTAGAAACAATGGACTATCGCGATGAAACGAACCATATTAGTAGCAGTTTTCCTTCTTACTGTAACCCTAGCTGGTGTCGCTTACGAGTTAGCTCCCGCCCGCGTTACCGATATCTCTGACCGTGCTTATGAAGGCGCGATTATCAAGCTTCTCGATGGTGCGAAGAAGTCGATCGTCATATCGATGTACACGGTGAGTCTTGGCGCACAGGGCAATAACCCCATGCGTCTCCTTCTCGATGATCTGGTCGAGGCGCGCGGCCGCGGCGTTGCGGTTACGCTCTACCTCAATACCAAATTCAAGGGCTCCGGTGACCCGCGCGGCCGATTAAGTAAGAACGAGGTTCTTAAAAAACTGGAAACAGCCGGGTGCGTAGTACATTTACTCGCGCCGCACCGCAGGCTTCATGATAAGCTCATCGTTGTCGACTCACGCTATGTTGTGGATGGGAGCACTAACTGGTCGATATCGGCGCTTCGCGACAACTACGAATCGGCTACTCTTATAGATTCTCCCGGACTTGCCGAGGTGAAACTAGCGCGGCTCAAGACGCTTGAGCTTGGGGAGACGAAGAAAGTGGCGGAGGATCACAAACCCGTCTATGTCGAGGATTTGCCATCGAAAGTGAATATACCGGCTTTGCTCGTAACCGATAAGCGGTATCTACCGCTTATGGTGAGCCGAAGCGACGAACGGGTGATGGATCTGTATTTACTCCTTTTGGCATTACAAGAAAAGACGGGTGATGCGGAGGCATTTATAGACCTTGAGTCGATGGCTTTAAGTCTGGGGTTGCCGCAGGACTGGGATAATACCAGTTTAAGGCGGCAGGCAATAAAGTCCCTGAAGAGGCTCGAGACTAGCTACGGCCTTGTAGAGGTGACGTTCTTTCACAGTAAGGATGCACGCGTGCGTCTTACAGAGATTGCGGGCGAGCGATTTCCGGTGGATGGTGCGGTATTTGTTGGGCGTATGAGCGCGCCGGCCAGATTCTACCTGATAGCAAATGCGTATTTGGCATCGAAGAGTGAGAATATAGATACGATCCCAGATAAGGAACTAGCCAAACGGTTCGGGTTGTATGGCGGCACAATTACGGTGGCGAAGGAAAAATTGGCGAAAAGAGCAGAAGTTAAGTCCAAAAAGAGTGCATATTAATATAGACCTGTCTCCCAGGGTCTAACATAGAAGTTACGATTCACCTACCCTATAAAAATGCAGAAGGTAAACAGTATTCTTATTTATGCATAACAAATAACTAAGCAGCCAGAAGATAGAAAATATTTCTTTGAATTAATAGAGGTGAAATAATGTCGTCCCGAGATATCGAAATAGCTAAATTGCTGGCAACAGGCGGCTATGATTTAGATCGTGAAATTCAACGGAAGACAAACGATATCGTTAAAGCGTTCCCATCCACGGATGTGTTCTTAATAGCCATAGCCCAATCTCTGACGTGGACGGGTCATGCAATTGACAAGAATGAATATTACGTAAAGGCACTGGATTTCTTAAGAACAGGCTCAGAGTCTGCATTATTTGGCATGAAAGATTGTTTTGGACGGTATGGCGTAGAGAGTCTTCAATCAACTCTTTTTAACTGGCGTAAGCTTTGCGATATACTAGAATTAATTCCTACTATTTCCGAAGCAAAACTAGAGGAAATCATAGATTTTCACAGTAGCTCTCTTGATAAGGCATGTATGGCTCGAAAAGAAAATAAGGTGATTGGAGTAGGTGCATGGCTATTTTGTGCACCATTTAAAATTCTTCTCTGTTTACGTGACGAGCTTTGGACAAATAGGCGAATTGATGAAATACGAATGCCCCTGGGTTTTGAAGTGGTGCGCGGAGTGAAAAAGATGATTCGAAAAAAATATTCATACTGCGATTCAATATACGCAGACATGTTATCCGAGGAAGAGGGAGATATCATTGAGGGTCTGGGAACGGTCGAAATAATTCAAGCGATCAGCAAGAAAATTGCGAAGGATGCAAATTCTATAGTCCTACATATTAATTCGGGATTTTGGAAACTCGGCGCAGGAGATTTGTAACTTTTCTTTAAGGTTGTTATGCAAAAATTTTTAAAGCTTTTATATTGGTGGTATTGCCTTGCGATAATAGTTGCAACATTCTTTCTTGTAGTTCAGTCGCTTCTCTTTATTCGCAATCATCTTTTATTATCAATCCCAACAATTCTACTCGCACGCCTAATTTATAATAAAAACAAAAGTATAAAGAAAAAACTATTGAAACAAGGGAAAACCTATGTATTTCTAGTTCTTATATATTTTTATGTATCTTTTGTCTTGGGTGCGCCCGTTTCTCTTGAGAAAATCATCAGTACCATATCACCTGTGAATATTGTTTATGATGAATCTGGAAAATATAATACGTTTGTAGATACGGCCTATAGATTTCCACCATGGAAGACATTCGTAATAAGACTTTGGAATGACCTACCGCTTTATACTAAAAAGTTGTATCTATCGGCACATTTCATTGTGGAATCCGATGTCTATTATCATGATGGTCCTGATGGGGCAAAAGGAGTAGATAATTCAAAAAAAGTTATATGCATAATAAAAAATCTCGGTGAACAAAAAATTATTCTCAACCAGGTTCAGACTATTGAAATACAAACCAATGGAAAAGACATAAAAGATCTCTCCAATTTCGTTAACGAAATAAATTTAGCTCTTAGCAAGGAAGTTCCTGCCGTTTTCTATCCTTTAGAAGAGAAAATTTTATTTATAAGCTCATTTGCTCGTACAGGAGAACAAATAACCATTGAAATCGAGATTGCATATTCTGATTATCCGGGTAAGCGAAATACATTATATTTACAACAGAGGGATATGACACAGTTTAAAGATGATTCACCCAAATTAATGTCTACCAAAACTACTAGCTTCAAAATATCTCAAAAAAATTCCGTACATTCCGACATAAAGTGATTCGTTATTTAATCTTAATAAAAGACATTACAGACGCCCTATTTTTGGTACAGCCTATTCACAGAGTGTGCCCGAATAGGATGGATGCTATTTGTCACACCCTGCATGCCTTTTATCTTGTATAATAAACATACAGGCGTTATAATTATACAGTCTAAAAATAAAACTTTTATTAGAGGTGCATATGATACATTTATCCAAGTTTCTTATAGGCATTAGACACAACCGAGTTTTTCGGGCAAGAAGTTTAACCGGTCAGTTAATAGATGACATTCTCATAGAGTGCCCAAGTAAATTTACAAAAGTAGCGGAGTCGCAGGATAGAGAAGAGGTAATTTTAACTGATAAAAAGAAATCTCTCTCATTCCGTAATAATAAAGACGATATCATAATAGAAAGTAACAAGATTTTTGACTGGGATATAGAAAAATATATAGAAATAGACAAAAAAGAGCTTTTAGAATATTCCGAAAAATGCTTAACCATAGTAGCAAATACCCTCTCATTAAAAAATGATTTTAAAAGAATCGGTATTATTTTTGAATTGCGAATTCCAAAGTGGGATATAATTAAAGCAAGTAATTTTGCTACGCTAATTCAAACAAACTTTGTTAATTATCCTCTTCCAAAAGATACCCTAGAAATTGCAGAAAGCAACCTTAGATTTGCATATAAACTTAAAGCACCCGGTGGAGGCGTTATTAAAAAGATAGATGATTACAGAAACATCATCGTAAGAATAGAAGAGTCGAAGGGTATTAATGAAAAAGGGGAAGAGGAAAAGTGCTTATTACTAAGTGCGGATATCCAACACTATTTTGACCCCCTGAAAAACTCAAAAGAAATAATTATAAAAGAACATTTTAGTTTTGCCGAAGAACATTTGAAAACATCGATCCTCCCAATATTCAAAGACAAGGGTATTGATATAACATATGAGTAAGCACAAAAGAAGACACTTTAATTCCCAGTCACAAGTAACCTCAAAATATTACCAAAAAGTAGGCCAGGCAACTATTGGAGAAACCGCAGAGGCTCTAGAGGAAGAACAAGTTAGTCAGGATGATGAGGATCATGGCTCAACAGACAAATCTATAGGAGATGATAAGGTCCCCGCTCCAGCTCCGCCTCGCAAAAAAGAAGTTCCTTATTGGCTAAAAATAACCTTGATGATAATAATACCTTTAATCCCTGTCATATTGTTTTTCTGGAATCTAAGCCAATCCGTTACTGATACCAAAGGAGATGTGCATAATATTAAAGAAAAAATTATTTTAGTTGAAAGCGGCGTGAGCGCAAACACAAATGAAATAAAGGGCGTGGCAGGACAACAAAATGACATGAAGATATATTTAGAAAAGATATTGGGCAAATTTGACCGATTGTTTGATAATTTGTCCTTTCTGCAAAAAATAGACCAACCTCAAATTAGCATTCCTGCAGAAATCAAGAAATCTCGTAAATAACCCAGTAGTTTTTTAAAAAATCTTTAGCCTTTTTTATCTGTAACCTCCCATATTCCTTTTTAATTAAAAATATACTTGACATATGCCAAAGCATATGCTATTATTAATACGATGACAGATCAGGAGATCGTAGGGAAGATAGAAACATACCTGTCAAAGCATAATCTCCGGCAGTACGAGCTAGCAAAGCAGATAGGCGTTCCAGAGTCGACGATTAACAGATGGTTGAAGAGAAAAACCAAGATTTCGAATGCCTATAGAGCTGTGTTAAAGACAAAAGGGATTATATGATTTTTTTTGGATTGAAAATTAGCATATGCCAAAGCAGGAGATAATATTTTTTTGTCTAAAAAATTAGCATGTGCCAAAGCATATAACATAACCATGGAGGTGGGAAATGACGCTTGTAACGGCAAAAGAAGTAGCGAAAAAGTATAGCATTCCTCTGGGGACGGTATATTACTATGTCTCGCGCAATGAAATCCCGCATTATCAGATACGCGGCAGAAGGAAATTTAACCCTGTTGAAATCGAGAATTGGATAAATCAGGGGAGATCGAATGTCTGTTCTAAAGTTTGGTAGAATATACGAAAGAGACGACAGTCCATTCCTCTGGATCTGGTACTATGACGCCAATGGGAAAAGGCACAGGGAGAGTACCGAGACGAACAATAAGAGGCTGGCAGAGGAGATATTGCACAGCAGGATCATCGAATTTCAAAGCTTGCAAAACGGCAATAAGACCGTTAGCGATATGCCGTACGCGCATTTCTCAGCGGAGTTTCTAAACCACTATAAAGCTCGATATCCCTACGAGACGTTTAAGTCTCACAGGAGTGCTGTCAATGAGTTTACCAAATTCTTAGGCTTTGCAGGCATAACCCGATTATCCGAGATCACAACCTCCGTCGTTGATAAATATATTACATATTTGAGAGAATCGAAGGGAAATCGCGCAAATACGTGCAATAATCACCTCAAAAACATTAAAACCCAATTCAATTTTGCGATCAGCCATAATCTAATGAAGGAAAATCCGGCTAAAGGCTGTAGGAAGGTCGAAGTAAACGATGCAAAGAAAAAGAGCGCCCTTTCGCCCGAGGAATATAGGAGCTTTATGGCGATCGCCGAGAAGGAATATCCGCACTACTATCCGATCTACTATACATTTATCCATACCGGCCTTAGATTTACCGAGCTTATCAAATTAAAGTGGCAGGATATCGACTTTGAGAATAAGGTTCTGTGGATAATGAAGCCGAAATCTAAGAAAAAACCGGACTATGTCAGCATGCACGATAGCCTGATAAGGGTCTTGGAAGAGCTGAAAGGGAAGAGCAAGGGCGAATATGTCTTTACCGATGAAAATGATCAGCCGTTCGGCTTTAGGACAAGGAAGATCATACGAAGGCTAAAAAGCATACTAAAAACGGCCAATATTGCCAGTATAAGTACCATTCATGAGCTCAGGCATACACATTGCAGCTATCTCTTTAATATTGGGCTGAATACGAGAGAAGTCATGGAGCAGATGAGACATACGGAGATGCGGACCACGGAAGGGTATGCGCATATTTTCAGGCCGGAAACCAATAGGAAAATCAAAAAACTGGAGAGGTTAGATCGATGAAGAGAGAGCAGCAAAAAATAGGGACAGTCCCCACCTCGCGAGAACACCTACCTGGGGGACAGTCCCTATTTTTTGTCAGTCTCCATTTTTTGTCACGAATTTGTCACGTCATATTTAAAGGAGATAAATATTGACAAAATTAGCGACGGAACGTAGAATAGTGTTTGGGAAACGGGCTACACCCCCGTCGTCCCCGCCAATTTATTCAAGCTCAGATAGATGGTATCGTCGAGAACCCTATTTGTCGTCGGATAACCGATAATAGATAGGTTCTCAGCGTCAATAGTATATCTTGCTAAGCAGCTACAGAACCTCTGGCAGGCTCTGTAGCTATCTGAATTGACCCGATTGCAATACAGAGGTATAATAAAAATTGAAAAAAGAAGGAAATCGTAAAATCGAGAACAATTTAGTTAACGTATATGTCGATGAAAGCAGATATGCGGGTCATAGATATATGATTTTAGGAGGAGTGTGGATTCCTGCCGAATAAGAGCCAAAGTTAAAAATATGATGTGATAATTTCAGGTCAAAACGACAGCACCCATTGTTTAGCCGTTAGAGGAGCATCAAAAATATATTGAACCTCGTTTCAATATGTAGTATATAATTGTATATTAGCAATTTCTTTGCTCGGGACACGCATAGGTGAAATTTACATGATAACCAAGATTACAACATTTTCGAACCCGACCGATCCCTATAAAAGCGATCTTTGCCAGCTTTATTATGTGGCAGGGCTGCAGCAATACGCGAGCGAAAATGGGGCTTTGTTCGAGCGAATTTCACAATATCGTTTTATGAAAGCTGTGCAGTTTTTTTTCCGCGTCGGGAATTCTCACAAGTTAAATAAATTGCTCGGAAAAGATCATTGGTTCTTTAATGTTGTTCACTGGCTGGCGGATATTATAAAAAAAAAGACATCGTTAGCTCTAAAATACCGTAATATTGAGCCCGGTCAATATTATATTACGATGAAGGACGGTTGCGAGTACAAAGTATATATTGACCACCAGGATTCCAGCGAACGTTACTATCCGGAAATGCTGAAATGGTGCGACGTCTATTTTAAAGCTAACTATTCAAAATATATTAAGTACGAAGAAAAAATTATTCCCATGGTAAACGGAAACCCCAACATACCAGGTAACCTATCCTATTTTCGCTCCTGCCGAAAGATGGGAAAACAATACGACCTGTCCTGCATCCTTCGTGTTTGGGGCGGTCGCGATGAAGTTGAAGGGATTGAGCACAATCTTCGATTGATCGAGGCACTGTCAAAAGCCGATTGCAAAAAGTATTTTCATATCCAGTTAATAGAAAGCAGCGCCGCATATGTTGCAAAACGGCTTGATGCCTTACGCATTCCCTGGTCAATGGATCCGATACCGTTCAAAACATATTTGAAAATATCGGCCCGATCAAAATTGGTAATAGCGCGTCACGGCATGCATTTTTGCATGCCGTGGGGGATAATAGATAAGTTAGCGATAGGAGCGTGCATCGTGCTGGACCATGATCCTTATACTGTTTGGCCGCAACCGTTAGCCAGGAATAAGAATTATTTTAGCCTGGATGTAGAATCGAGCCCGAAGCAACTATTCTCCCCGCTTGATGCATATGCCGCAGTACCAGGCAAGATCCACGAGTTCCTGGTTAACGGAGAAGCTAGAAAGCGCATAAGCGAGAATAATTCAAATTATTTTGATGATTATTGTGTACCCTATAAAATTGGGGAACATATAATTAGAACGGTCTTGGGGGCAAGTCCCATTCATCCCGCCAGACTTGCAGTATGATTGTTCTTGACTATGTTATGATAGCGAAGGTTGTATATTTCCAGCAGAGAAATGATATTTATACTGAGGAGCAGCATAGAAAGATCGACCGATTATTTGCATGGCTCGGGATAGGAATGTGGGGGGATAATAAGATATGCTGCCTGGCTCAAATAAGATCCTTATAGTTGACGATGAAGAAGATTTTATATCGATCCTGAAACAATCTCTGGAGATGAGAGGTTATGAAGTAATCACGGCAACGAATGCTGTAGAAGCCGGGATGAAAATGGCCGAGAAATTACCGTCTATCATTCTGATGGATATAAAAATGCCGGGAATTAACGGATTTCAGGCATGCGAGGCCATAAAGAGAAACCCGCTCACCGAAAACGTGCCTATTATAATAACCTCGGCACTCTCAGATGACGCCACGATAAAAAAAGCCTCCAAAATCGGTATTACCGATTATATGGTCAAACCGGTTGAAATAGAAAAACTGCTCAGGAAGATAAAAAATATTCTTGAAAATACGTAGTAGCGACTAGTCTCATAACATCCGGCATATTTATTCTTAATATAATATAATAATCAAGAGTATAATAATTGCCTTGAGTTGATATTAAGAATATGATATTATAGATAAAATTATGAGAACAACTCTTCAAGCCCGTCTCATTGGATTGTTAATATTATCCTCTCTTTTTTTAGTCAGCACTTTTACCGCTATCCAATTGAATAATCAGATAGAAAAGACCCGCGAGTTTAACATATACCAGGCCAGGCAGGGGGCTCTCTCGTTAAAAGATAAGCTGCAGGAGATCTTTCAAACTTTTGATGAACAGAAGAACAAGGCCGCCCTGATGAATGAGATCAAATCCATTTTTAATACAGCCCTGGAGTCCGGCGTCGCAGAAACCATCTCCCTGATAAATAAAGACGGTTATCCCGAGATCCTGGAAGGGAACCTTCAGCTGTTTTTCGAAGACGAAAAAACCATGATAGAAGGAATATCGGCATCCGGTGACAGTACAAGATGGATGATCCCGCAGGTTGATAGAAAACATAAGCTTACGAACATATTCGTTATTTTTGATAACCCATCAGGATATGTACTAAAACTTACCTTTTCCCTGTCCAGCCTTCAAAAGGCGTTAAACGAGGTGTATGTGCCCATCTTTTTTACCGTCCTTATGGTAATAGCGGGGAATATATTACTCGGCGCTCTTTTGTCCTGGGTAGTGATCTCTCCCATAAAGATACTTAATCAGGCAACGAAGGACATCGCAAGCGGCAATCTCGATCTCAGGATACATATCAGCACAAAGGACGAACTTGAGGAGTTGTCGGATACTTTTAATTACATGACTATAGAGCTCAAAAAGATGAAGGCGCGCGCGGAAAACGCAAATCCGCTTACCAAGCTGCCGGGCAATATCGTTATCCAGGAAGAGGTGGAAAAAAGGATAAAGGGCGATAAGAAATTCGTTCTATTGTATTGCGATCTGGATAATTTCAAGGCGTTTAACGATAAGTACGGTGTCCATGCCGGAGACGAAGCGATAATGCTCACGGCCGATATCTTTAAAGAGTCGATAGCAAAATCCGGATCGTCGGATGACTTCATTGGCCATGAAGGTGGAGACGATTTTCTGCTTCTCACCAGTCCCGAGAATGCCGAGGCTATCGCGGAATATATATTGAAAGAATTCGGCGGCAGGATCAAAAATCTTTATTCGAAAGAAGACATCCAGAAAGGTTATATCGAGGCGAAAGCGCGCGACAGGGACCAGATAGTGAGGTTCCCCGTAATGACCATATCTCTGGCCGGAGTAAGCAATGTCAGGCGCGAGATAACGTCATACGCCCAAGCTACCAATATCGCTGCCGATGTCAAGAAGATCGCCAAGAAAGGCAAAGAGGGTAAGTTCGTGATGGATAGAAGGGTGGGGGAAGAAAACGCAATGACCAGGGATATTCGTTAGAGGGCCTATTTAACCAAAGACGGGGATATGGAAAATAAAAGCATGCTTTTAAAAATATCATTGTTGGTTTGCGTTATTCTGGGCGTTGTCTCGGCGCTTTTCTTTATCTCTTTGTTAAGAAAATCCGAGCTTGAGTTCAACGAAAAGAAAGCCATTCTGATCAAAGAGAACATGGACCTGAAGGACAAGTTCGAATCATTGGAAAAGGACGTATCCGAGAAGCTCGCATCCATGGAAAAGCTGCAGAAAGAGAAAGAATTATTCGAAGAAAGGCTTTCTTTGATCAAGAACGAAACCGCCAAGATCGTGGAGTCTTACGTTAAGCAGCTCGATAAACTCAAGAGGAAGAACGCGGTCTATATGAAAAAAATATCGACCCTGGAGAAATCATCCAAGAGCGCTACGCCGATAGAGCGCGTTAAAGAGGCGATATCGAAGGAAAACAACAGGGATATCAAGAAGGTCCTTGAGGATACGCTCCGTAAATTAGAGTTGATCAAGGCAGGCAAGAGCGTGAGCCTTGAACCTATCATTGTCGCGCCTGTTTCATCCGATTTGGTCGAAAAATCGGATGCCGGCAAAACAGGCTCAGTCCTCTCCGTCGATAGGGCTAATAGCCTGATAGTTATCAACCTCGGCCGAAAAGACGGGCTGGCCGAAGGCGATTCCTGCAAGGTCTTGTTTAATGGGCAATCGATAGCTGAAGCCGATGTAGTGAGTGTGAGATATAGCATTGCGGCGTCTCATATAAATTTATTTCAGCCAAAATATGGCATTGAAGATATAAACGACGGTACCAGCGTTCTGGTAATGAAGAAGTAGAGGTGTATGGGCCTAAACAATGTATTTTCAAGATTTTTGTACCCGCTTTATTATCTTACCGCAATAGTCGTTTTTTTCCTGGCTTATAATGCTTTTCTTGTAGATAATACAATCGAACAACTTAAATTCTCACTGGAAGAGACGGCTCGGGCTTATGATGTGAGCGACCTCGACGGACTGGACCTTTTATTGAACCGCATGATGGTCGATGAAGTGCTGCCTGGGAAGATAAGCATGGTAAACGTCGCGAACTTGGAGTACGCGAGGAATGCCATTAGCGGGAATAAGGGTTATAAAGTCATCGATTCGATAAAGATATCCCTGGGCGCGGTAATCAAAGAAAAAGAAAAAAGAAGGAATAAGCTTCTGATCATATTGGACGCTATAAATCGGAGCATAAAAACGGTGATAAGGAGCGTGATCGCTCTATTGAGGAGGCTTACGATAAAAGAGATCCACGCCCCAGTAAAGGTGAATACATTGCCGCTTGAGAAGGCTAGGGCTCTTGAAAAGAGCGGGAAGCTTTCCGAAGCGCTGGCGCTTTATAACGATTTTTTAAACAAGAACCCAGCGTATGAAAAGAGCGGTTTAGTCAAATTAAGAATTGCGAGTATTTGTAACAGAGCCGGACAGAATAAAAGAGCGGTCTTGCTCTATAGGGAGGTAATAAAAACATTTGTTGGCAAAAAAGAGTCCTACATAGCGCAGATGTTATTGCATAATCTGGAACAAATCGGCAATCTTCGCGAAAAAGCGAATAGACTCCTGTCTTCGCTCGTGGAACCCGGAAGCGACAATCCTAAAGTTAAGCAGGATCTTCTTTTCCAATTAGGCGTGATAAATCTTGGCCTTTACAATATGGAAGACTCAAAGAAATATTTTAGAAGGGCTATCGCGGCGGATCCGAACGGCGCGCTTGCCACTAAATCGAAATTTCTTTCCGCATGGGTCAGCAAAGAAGCAAATAGGATGGATGAGAGCAGGCGTGAATTCTCAAAATTGATCGAAGACAACCCTACGAGCATCATTGCCTTTGATAGCAGGTATCAAATAGCAGATGCATACCACAAAGAAGGACGGTATAAAGAGGCTATAAATATCTATATAAAACTGGCCGATGAATATAAGGGGGATCCTATAGCTTCGCTCTGTATTTTTCAGGCAGCAGCATCTTACATGTACGACCTCAATGACGACGAAAAAGCTAAGGAGCTTTTTTCGACGCTGATCAAGCAGTATCCAAATAGTCCCTATGCGCAGTATGTCAGCCAGGACAACCCTATAGGTATTTTTATTACTTATCTTGTGCCCAGGGCTACGCGCGTAGTGGCATACAGAGTGGGAGGACTGCTTGCGTTGTCCGGTTATTCCGGAAAATTGGTTAAATTTAAGGATGTGCTCAAAGAGAAAGAATACGTTAGAGCCATAAACGACTGGATGAAAGACGAGCTTCCCGACACCATTGGTAATCTTTATGTCGATATAAAAGGAGCCGAACTGAACTTTAAGCCGGGCAAAGCATCCGGCAAGGCGCGGTTTACCATAGGTAAGTTTACAATGTACGGCGAATCAGAAGGATATTTGGAGCGCGGTGGCGACGGGAGCCTAAACCTGAATCTCACAAAGATGTTTCTTGAAAAAATACCTATACCTCCAGTGCTGGTCAATAGGTCTGTAGGGCAGGTCTCCCTTATCCTGGCTAGGCACTTTCCTTTGTATTTTAGTAATGTGTCGATGGAGGACGGGAAAGTAGTGCTGGAGGGTTATGGAGCCGAAAGAATGGTAAAGACGCTATCGAAAAGGACTAGGCGTCTTGTAGGGGAGATAACCTATAAGGATATAATCGACGCCAAAGAGCGAAAAGAGGTATACGGTATATTTGCCAGAAAATTCCCGGAGAACGACTTTTCCGCATATTCGAAATCCGATGACGAATCGATGTTCCTAGATTTTTTTACAAGGGTATATATGTATATGGGTTTCAAGATCATGGAAACCGTGAAAGATTCAAAACTCGATTACGAGAGATCCGTACGGTCTCTGGGCAGGCTTGCCGTTAAGAAGGGAAAGTTTAAAATAACACTGAAAGACAGCGATGTTACCACATCCTTGAATAAATTGATATCGGCAGATTTTCCATGGGTAATAGACGAGGAATTTCTTATCGATATAAAAGGCATTAATCTGCGGTTTTCGGAAGATGGCTTCATAAGATTTGACGGAAAAGTGGCGTTCGGAAAAGCCGGATTATTTACAAAACCTTCTCGCGGGAAAGAGCTGAGGCTGGAAGGCAGGGCTTCGGTGCAGATCGACGAGGATAGCAAGCTGCCGAGGGTGATATTTGAACAGGCCCATATCGAAGGAAAGGCGGTTGAGATAGGGAAGCTCAATCTGGTTACTTTAAGATGCCTCAACCTTTTGAAAGACGCCCATATTCCGTTTGAGTTGGAAGAAGCCAGTATATCGAGCGGTAATATTACCTTAAAAGGGACCGGCGCCAGGGACTTAACGGCTAGAATTTTCAGCGATCCAAATCTTTTTTCTATATTCAAGGTGAGAGAGTGGGACATGTCTTTAGCAGGCATCAGGTCCTTGAAAGCAGGAATAGCAAAATTTGTAATTGACGAAAAGCCTCAGCTCAAAGATGTCGTAAAAGACAAGCGGGATAAAAAAATAGGATCGAGTAAATCAGATATTGATAATGCGAAAACAAAAATAAAGGGCGAATCAGCCATTCCTGATAAGTCAGACATATCCGGTGGCCTTGAAGATTGGATGGTGGAAGGCACTGAGAGGCCATCCGGTGAATGGGAAAAAGAAATGGCCGGTACCAAAGAATTTGAGAAAGCTTCAAGGACCATTGAAAGAATGAGCCAGTTTAAAAAACCCGCAAAGGCGGTGAGAAAGTCCAAGAAAGCAGAAAAAGAAAAGATAGACAAAGAGGGTAGCGCAGAACCGGCTTTTATCATGCCTTCGGGAGAAGGGGAGAAGCTTTATCCGTCCTTGACCGGTAAGGCGATGCCTGAACTGGACGAAGCGCAAGCTAAAGGAGTGACTGTAAGCATATTAGGCAAGAGCCAGAAGCTAGATCCAAAAGCCAAAGAGAACATAGAGGCAGCAATAAGAAGCCTGAAGGCTGCGGAACAGGCTCAAAAAGGCGATAATAAGATCGGGAATCTCGTAGTCTTACTTCAACTAAGTTTACGCGAGGCATCTAAAGCTTCGTCAGAGGAAAAGAGCAAAAAAGATAGCGCCAATACTATTGACCTGCAACCTAGACGGTGATATGCTATACTATTGAGGAGTTATTATTTAGTATATGTAGTTATGAGCAAAGAACCAGGCCAAAATGAAAAATATAAATAATATACTTATCTACGCGTTGATACTGATATCGCTAGTTTTATCGGTGGCTTTATTGTTATCATTCCAGAGCTCAAAGAAGCTGGAGTATGAATTTAATGAGAAAAAGGCCCTTCTCATGAAAGAAAATATTGATATGAAGGAAAAGCTTAACGTTATAGAGCGACAGATCGCAGATAAAGCAGAATCGATAAATGCGCTGGAGAGAGAAAAAGACAAATACGAAGAAGATCTCAACGGCTTAAGAAAAGACTTTCAACTGAAGATGAAGTCATTGGTCAGTCAGCTTGATAATCTGGGCAGACACAAGAGAGCGTTGAAGAAGAAGATAGCTGTGCTGGGGAAAACGTCATTGTCCGACCAGTTAGCCTCTGCGGCGAGCAGGGCCGATAACGCCGATATAAAAAAGGTTCTCGAAAGGTCATTGAGGCTTATAGATCAGATAAGAGAAGGGAAGAGCGTGGATCTTGATAGCATGATGGCCGCTAATGAAACCGCCCTGCAGGAAGTACCGGGGTATGAACCTAATACTATGAAGCGGGATTATACGGTGGCAGATGCACAAAAAAACACGGAAAGGAAAGGCCGGATACTTAAGTTCGACCCGGCCAATAACTATATAATTATAAATCTTGGCAGTGAGAACGGTGTTGAAAAAGGCGAGAGATGTAAAATATTCAAGGATGGGCAGGAGGTCGGAAGCGGAGAAGTTATGAGTGTCCGGTTCCGTATCTCCGCAGTATTCATCGATACTATTGCTTTCAAACATACTATGGATGAAGTTCGCGAAGGGCTCGATGTGGAGATCGAGAGAAACCGGGAGTTGTGATGGCGGTAAATATAAAGCGGCGGATGCTTATCGTTGACGATGAGATGGAAGTGCTGAAGATAGTAAGAGAGGTATTTGAGCTTCGCGGGTGGGAGGTTGTTACCACCCCGACCGCAGGTTCGGTCGAGCCGATCCTAGAAAAAGAAAGAATTGACATTGTTTTGTTGGATATAAGGTTGCCGGACGGTTCCGGGCTGGATCTGTTAAAACGTATTAAAGTAAGATTTGCAAGCGTCCCTGTAATAATATTTACGGCGTTCGGTTATAAGGACGATATCGTGAATGAAGCGATAAGCCTGGGGGCGTCGGGATATGTAAGCAAGGGGGTGTCGCTTACAGAGTTGATAGAAACAGTCAGCAATACTCTGGTTGGTAAATAAGGTTTCATAAATGAAAAATGATAATATAGAATTTTCGCTTAATTCGATCGGGTTTATTATTCAGCACCCATGGCTATTCATATCCCCCATAATCATCGTTATGAGTTTTACGTTATCCTATGTTTCAATATTGCCGTCTGCCTACGAATGCAGCGCTATTGTATTATACGAAACCTCTGCAGAGACAACCATTAATGATAAGTATGTAGAAACTCAAAAAGAACTTTTTGGATCAATTCTTGCCGGGGAAAACCTGCGCCATATAGTTTCTGAAGTATGGCCCAAGGTGGATGCAAAATCGGAATCAGCGAAATTTAATGAGCTAATGGATAGATTACGACTTGACATTAAACTGCAGCAGGATGAGGACCGAGGGCCGGGATACTACTCCATCTATTTCAGAGGTACCGACCCAAGTATTTGCTATAGGACGGTTCTTACGACAGTGGACACCATCAAATGGACATGGAAAAGAAAAACAGAGATGGAGTCAGAATCCGGCGTAGCGTTCTTAAAACAACAGTCGCAGTTTTACAAAGACAAGATGAGCGCGCTATCCAAAGAGCTCGTCAGGTTGAAATCAGAATTATTGGAGTCTTATCCTGAAATGAGCGATCAAGATAAAAGCATGATAGATGATATCGTGAACATCGGACGTATTAGCGATCGTAGTATGCAAACGCAGATAAAAGTGCAAAAGGCCGCCAGTATCGATGACAAACTTACTAATTATAACCTTCAACTGGTGGATTTAAATAAGAAAAAAGAGTCTCTCAAAGAACGAATGGAGAAAGGGGATTATCAGGTAAGTTCTCTGACAGCGGAACAAATGGGGCAGGATAATTTCATCAGAAGTTATGAATTGGGCATTTCGACCAAGACGCAACAGCTGGCCGACATGCTTTCAAAAGGGCTCACCTCGGAGCACCCTCACATAATCGCGCTTCGCGAAGAGATTGCACGGCTGGAAGTCTTTAAAGAGAAAAGGGCAGAAGAGCTGATGGATTTTAGCAAAGTGCCCCGGAATATCAAAAGACTTATCGAAAAAAATTACGAAAAACAGATGGCAAGCCTGGATATGAAGCTCGAAAGCGTAAGGTCCAAGATATCGTCATTGGAGCAATATAAGGCTCAATATGAAAACAAGCTTTCCGTGGAAGAGAGGAGCACAAATCCGATTTTTTATAAGGTAGGAAAATACTCAGAGCTGAAAAGCGAACAGGAGCTCACCACAAAGTACTATAATGACATAAGACAGCAACTTGAACTGGCGGAGATAAAGAATAGGGTCGAAAAGGCCGACGCCGGCGCTAGAATAGTTGTTATAGAAGAGCCGCGTCTGCCGACAGCACCCGTGCCCATGCAAAAAACAAAACCGATAATTTTTGGATTTATGCTCGGCACTTTCATGGGTATTGGTCTAAGTTATCTTGTCAATGCTTTTGATAAATCCATAAAATCTTCGTCTGAATTAAGAGAGCTGCTCCAAATACCTGTTCTGGCATCCATCGATAGAATATGTACTTCTAAAGATATCCAGACAAAACAATATCAGAGGAGTGTTCTTTTTGTTGTCCTCGTCCTTACCATGGCATTGTCTCCGATCTTGATGAAGATATTCGCAAAGTTTATTATAAGGTGAACTTTGAAGCTTAAAAAATCCGAACTTTTAAAAAATCTATTTAAAGCGTATAATTTACCAACATACGTGATCAAGCACTCTAGAACAGAAGACGGTGTTGATGGGAGATTGGTATCGTATAGCGATCCGAGTTCTTTTATAGCAGAGCAGTACAAAGTATTAAGAACTAATCTCTATTCTTTATCTCCCGGAAAGAAGATACAATCTCTATTGATCACGAGTTCGCAGGCTCAGGAAGGGAAAACAATAACGAGTTGTAATCTCGCATATACTTTATCGCTTGATACCGAAAAAAAGACTATTATTATTGACGCTGATCTCAGGCGGCCATCCGTTCATCATATTTTAGGTATTTCAAGGAAGCCGGGTTTTTCGGACCTTCTGTCGGGTGAAGTTGATCCGGACATTTTTTTAACGAAACCCGCCATTGGAAAACTATTTGTAATCCCGGCTGGCAGTATAAAGGCCGCACCATCGGAGATCCTAAGTACGGCAAAGGTTAAAGACCTCATCGATAACCTTAAAAAAAGGTTTGATTATATCATTTTTGATTCACCCCCGGTCCTTAATGTAACCGATGCATGTATTTTAGGCGCTCTATGCGATGCGGTTATTTTTGTAATAAAAGCCGGCGTTACGCAAAAAAGCATGATAGAAGAAGCATTTCATACTCTTATAGACGCGCAAGCCAAGCCCAAAGCTACAATATTAACAAGCGTGCATTTCTTGTTAGATTCGTACTATTACTTTTATAGATATAAATATTATAAATATTCTGACAAAAAGGAGTAAGCGAATTTTCAGGCCTGCCAAGAACCAGCTCAAAAAGCTGCGCGCTGAAAACAGGACCATCGCCTTTATGAATTTCCGTGCAGGATACTGAAGAAAATAATCGATTGATATCGGGCATTTGCTAAAAGAGGAGGCAATAAATTATGAAAGTAGTAATTCTATGCGGAGGCCAGGGGGCCAGATTACGACAGGAAACAGAGTTTAAGCCTAAGCCGATGGTCGAGATAGGCGACTATCCGATCCTCTGGCATATCATGAAGATATATTCCCATTATGGATTTAACGACTTCGTACTTTGTCTCGGGTATAAAGGCGAAATGATACGCCAGTACTTCGCGAATTTTGAGAAGATGAGCTATGATTGCACTGTTTATATAGGCAACGACAAGAAGACGAAATTCTTCAACAGTAATGCCGTCGATAAATGGAATGTTACACTGGTCAACACCGGCCAAACAAGCGAAACCGGCGTCCGGATAAAGACGGTCGAACCCTTTATAGGGAACAATCCTTTCATGCTGACGTACGGAGACGGCGTGTCGGATATAAATATAACGAAGTTGTTGAAATTCCATAAGGCCGGCGGGAAGGCGGTAACCATAACCGGCGTCTTCCCGGTCGAGCGCTTCGGTATCGTTGAACTTGATGCCGAAAGCAATGTGACAAGCTTTCTGGAAAAACCATTAGCATGTAACCTGATAAATGCCGGATTTATGGTCTGCGAACCGGAAGTATTTAAATATATTAAAGGAAACGTTACTTTCGAAGCAGATCCTCTGCGGAAACTCGCGGCGGAAGGGAAGGTGGATTGTTTCCAACATTTCGGTTTCTGGCATCCTATGGACACATTCCGGGACTTCCAGCGCCTTAGCCGCTATTGGAGTTCCGGTGTGGCCCCTTGGAAAGTATGGGAGAATAGAGCCGGTGCGAAAAAATAGATCTATGGGCGATCCGAAATTTTGGAAGGGCAAAATGGTGCTCATAACCGGCTATAATGGTTTTTTAGGCTCACACCTGACCAGATTTTTGCTAAATCAGGGAGCTAATATAACCGGTCTCGACATCAAGGCACATAGAAAAATTACAGTTTTAACCAGGCAGGATCTTGAGCATATAAAAACGATTAAGGGGAGCGTCGAGGACTACCCCCTAGTTTTCAAGATCATACATGAAGCACGGATAGAATACGTCTTTCACCTTGCGGCAAAGGCGCTTGTCGGAGAGTGTCTTAAAGAACCCGCCAAGGCATTTTCTACGAATATTAAAGGAACGTGGAATGTGCTCGAGGCATCCAGGAATAACGCATCGGTCAAAGGGGTGATAGTCGCTTCCAGCGACAAGGCATACGGAAGCCAGAAAGATTTACCATATAAAGAAGACCGTCCTCTATCTGGCGAACACCCTTACGATGTCTCCAAAAGTTGCGCGGATTTAATAGCACAGGCCTATTTTAAAACATATGGCTTGCCCGTCTGCATAGTACGATGCGGCAATATCTTTGGCCCCGGCGATTTCAACTTTTCTCGCATCATTCCGGACGCGGTTAGATCGGCAATACAGAATAAGACCCTCGTCATTCGTAGCAACGGCAAATTCACGCGTGACTATATCTATGTAGAAGATGTAGTAATTGGATACCTTATCCTGGCCCAAAATATGCAAAAACTTAAGGTATTCGGAGAGGCGTTTAATTTCAGCAACGAGAAGCCGGTATCGGTTTTAGGGTTAGCAAAGATCATCTATCGATTGTCCGGGAGAAACCCCAATTACAAAATACTAAATTTGGCAAAAGACGAGATTAAAGATCAATACCTTTCTTCGGAAAAGGCACATAGAGTACTTGGTTGGAAACCGACCCACTCTTTAGAGAAAGGGCTTTTGGACGCCATTGAATGGTATAGAGCACATCTGGAACGTAAATAACACTTTTTCAATATACGTATAAAGGGTAATGATGGGCAGCAGGACGACGAGATATGTAGATTTGACAGATCTGCTAACCACGAAAAGGTGTTTTAAGCTCGTTTGTGGTGCGGGAAACGAAGATGCAGACGAGGTAGAAAAGCTTGTAGCCGTTTATGCAAAGGCTGGTGCAAATTATTTTGATCTATCTGCCAAGGAGAATATAGTTTTGGCTGCAAAGAGCGGCCTTGAGCGCGTGATCCCGAAGGATCGTCAAGGCAGATATTTCCTGAATGTCAGTGTGGGTATTGCCGGCGACCCGCACATGCGCAAGGCCAGGATCAAGACAGAGCTGTGCAGTCTATGCGGAGCATGTGAGAAAGTCTGTTTAGAAAAAGCCATTCAGCGCAAAAAAGATATATATTGCATCATTCACGAGCGATGCATAGGATGCGGAACGTGCGAGAAGATATGTCCTGTAAAAGCAATCAGTTTTATAAATATCGAGAAGGATCTCAAAGAAGTGCTTCCTCCATTGATAAAGCTGGGGATTCATTCAATCGAACTGCATGCGGTAACGGATGACGAAGAAAGCGCGTATGCCAAATGGGGCCTTATTCAGGATTGTTTTGATGGCGTTTTGAGCCTATGCCTAGATCGCTCGCATCTCGGGGACAAAATGCTCGTCGCGCGAATAAAGCGATTCATAGCCAATAGGAAAGATTATACGACTATCGTTCAGGCGGACGGTGCTCCGATGACCGGTTGCGATGACCGGTATAACACAACCCTGCAGGCACTTGGGACAGCGGATATCGTGCAAAAAGCAAAATTGCCTATATGGCTTTTGGTGTCAGGCGGCACGAATAGCAAAACAACCGAGTTGACCAAGCTTTTTGAGATAGACATTCACGGCGTTGCCATGGGATCATATGCGCGGAAAATCATTAAGAAATACTTGGAGAGAAATGATTTGCTGCAGAATAGGGCTATGTTTAATATGGCATATCGTGTCGCCAAACAGCTGGTCGCCAAATCCCTTAAATATTTAGGATAATGATAACCATTAAAACCACATCCTGGGAGATCGATGATGTCGATACAGTATTTTTCGATAAAGACGGCACTCTCATAGACAGCCATATTTACTGGGGAAGAATTATCGAAAAAAGGAGCAAGGCGTTGATCGATGCTCTCCGTCTCGACGCCTCGCTTTATACTGGATTATGCAGAAGAATGGGCCTTTTAATCGAAACAGGAAAACTATTACCAGAAGGTCCGATTGCGCTTGTAAGCAGAGAGGAGGTTATCAAGCTGGTGTTTCAGTATCTGACCGAAATAGGCGTGGTTGTTTCGGTCGGCGGGATAACGGACATATTTTTGAAAGTGCATACTGAATTTTTGAAAGAGATGATGGATTACGTAAAGATTTTACCGGGCGTGGTGTCTTTGCTCGAAAAGATTAAAAAAAAAGGAGTTAAAACGGCCATTATTACGACTGACAGCATAAAGAATACCGAAAAGATAATGGATCGTTTGAACATTAAAAGGCATTTTGATTTGTGTATAGGGAAAGAAACTACGGTAGAACCAAAAATATCCGGAGTACCTGCCCTTATTGCAATGCAATCTTTACAGACGGGGCCCGAGACTACCGTGTGTGTCGGAGATTCCCCAATGGACATCATAATGTGCAGGAACGCACACTGCAAAGCCGGGATAGGCGTAGCCCTTGGGCAGGTAATGTACGAAGATTTGTTAAAAGAAACCAGGTTTGTCATCCACGATTACAGCGAGTTGATGATAGGGTAAGGACATGAGTATAAATATTATAGATTGCACTATCAGGGATGGCGGCCATATAAACAAGTGGCAATTTGATGATTATCTTGTAAAGAGTTCATATTTTGCAGCTTCCAAAGGCCAGGTCGACTATTTTGAAATTGGGTATAAAAATGATGAGAACGTTAAAGAGCTTGGACCTTATGGATATTGCAAAGACGGCTACGTAGCATCTCTTTTTAAACATTCGACAAATTGTAAATTACTTGCGATGATAGACGCTGGTAAATTCACCGAACATGATATACCGGATCGTGATCAGGCCAAAACGTCTATTTGCGGCATCCGGGTTGCCTCCTATCCGTATGAAGCGGAGAAGGCGATACGACTTGTCGAAAAATTTCACGGTAAGGGATACGAGGTATTTCTTAATCTGATGGCGAGTTCGGAATGGACAGACGCGGATTTAAGGATTTTAAGAGATTGGGGCAACAAGCATGTATTAAAAGCCGTATATTTTGCCGATAGCTTCGGGGCATATATCCCCACGGATATCACCGCTTATATACGGAAGCTCAAAGGGCTAGGATTTGCAAGCATAGGCTTCCACGCCCATAATAATTTACAGATGGCATTTGCAAATACTATACAAGCAGTTGCTGGAGGGGCAACGTTCATTGACGCATCAATTTACGGCATGGGCCGCGGTGCCGGAAATCTGCCGGTCGAGATCCTTCTAAGTTATCTTTTTACCCAGGGATATAAGAAGTACAACGTGGTCCCCTATCTTGATGTCATCGAACGATTTTATCTGGACCTTTTTGAAAAATATAGATGGGGATATTCGCTGGAATCGCTTATGGGAGGGGTAAGGAACGTCCATCCTTATTACGTAGCCGAATTATTTAAGTCAAACAACTATACGATAGAAGAAGTATGGGATATCCTCGGCAGTATCAAAGAGCAGTGCCCGATCTCTTATTCCAGTGATAAATTGAATGACGCGCTCAAGCAGCGATTTTATTTTCCTACGTCCGATGAGGCAAAAAGAGTCGTCCAAGAAGTCGAAGGTAATATCAAGATAATAGCTGCTAGCGACGCATTTACGCTTAATGGTCTGTCGATCGCTAACATACATAAGAATAGAAAGGCGGTGATCATTGCTAATGGTGCTTCAATTATGCGGCACGAAGATCAGATCAAACGGCTTATTTCGCAGGAAAACGCGATTACTATCGGATGTAATAATTTAAAAAATCTATATCAACCGACGTATCATTTATTCTTAAGCAAGAAAAAGTTTCTTAAATACATGCTATCGATAAATCCCAATAGCACGCTGATCATTCCCACATTTTTTGGCAGGAAGATCATCGCGGATAATTACGGCGGACGGTATGAGTATATTCAAATAAATTCAGTAAGTGATTTAAATAGCCCTTCCATCGATGGTATTAAGCAGCAGATCGTATATCTTAATGTAGGCATTTCTGCGATCTTGACAGCTTATCAGATGGGTGCGAGCGAAATTTTAGCCTGCGGCATGGATGGATACGAAAAGGAAGGCTCAAAAGAAGAAGTGCGATTTTATGACGAAGGCGATATGCCCGAAGATCCAACGACAGCGGCGATCAGATACGAAGATTTCGCCTCGGAATTAAAAAGAGTGAATGATTTTCTTACCGGGCAGGGGGTGCCCTTTTCAATAATTACTCCGACTTCTCATAAGCGGTATTACCGAAACATGTTTTAATAGAGATAGGAGCGGGATGGGACAATGAAAGAATCGAGATCAACGCTTAAACGCAGGGTAAAAAACGGAGAATCTGTACTTGGTACATGGTGTATCCTTCCGTCGGAATCGGTAGTCAATGTTATTGCCAAGACGAAGATGGATTTTGTCCTGATCGATTTAGAACACGGCGCTATAGACTTCGGATGCGCTTTACGAATGGTTATGGCCGCTGAAGCCGAAGGGTGCGAAGCCATTATAAGGGTATCCGCGAACAATAAATCGGAAATACTGAAAGTACTGGATATGGGCGCAAGCGGAGTGATAGTCCCTCATATTGAAACAGTCAGGGATAGAGAGCGGGCAATTTCATTTATAAAATATCCTCCCAAAGGAATAAGGGGGTTTTCGCCTTATACACGTGCCGGCGGATATACGTCCCGCGATAAGCATGCGATCATCGAGAATGAGCGCATATTATCCGGGATCATTACCGAAAGCATGGATGGAATAAGGAATATTGATTCCATCCTTGACGATCCGGAACTTGATCTGGTCTATATAGGTGCATACGACCTTTCCGTGGCACTAGGGATCCCTGGCGATACTCAGAATCCGAAGATTATAAAAATTATGGAAGAGTGTACCAAAAAAATCCGTGGAAAAGGGAAAATGACGGGAGGATTGTTCCATAACTTCGAAGAACTGAAAGTACTTAAATCTATAGGAATGCAGTTTCTCTGTTACAGGGTTGATTCAAGCGTACTTTTTAACGCGTTCCATTCCGTCGCAGAAGAATTCAGGAGCATCAAGTGACAGGGTATTGTATATCTTAAAAGGAAAATAGCACATGATAAGGCTTTCCGATTACGTCATAGATTTTGTGGCCAAGCAGGGTGTAAAACATATTTTTATGGTAGCCGGCGGCGGTGCGATGTTCTTGGTGGATTCTCTGGGGAAGAGGAAGGATATAGGGTATATCTGTAACCATCATGAACAGGCGTCCGCGATGTCCGCCGAGGGATACCAGAGAGTGACTGCAAACCTTGGGGCGGGGCTCGTGAGCACCGGGCCCGCCGGGACAAACACGGTTACGGGGGTGCTCTGTTCCTGGAACGATTCAATACCGATATTGTTCATATCCGGTCAGGCGAACTCAAGATGCCTTATCGGCAATACGGGTTTAAGACAGTTGGGAACGCACGAAGCAGACATTATAAAAATAGTCGGATCCGTTACCAAATATGCCGTGACTGTGACGGATGAAAAGACGATAAGATATCATCTTGAGAAGGCGGTCTTCCTGGCGCGCAGCGGCAGGCCTGGTCCCGTATGGGTAGATATACCGATCGATATGCAGGGAAAAATAATCGACGAAAATTCGCTTGCATCGTTTTCCCCGGAACGAGAAAAGATCGAGGCACGCCCTGTTTTGGACTCAAGCAAGGTTTCAGCGGTAGCGGAGATCCTGCAAAAGGCAGAGCGCCCTATCATTATCGCTGGCCATGGGATAAGGCTATCGTCGGCCCAGCAACGGTTTATCGATTTTATAGAAAAATACCATATACCGGTAGTTACCACAAAGAACGGTTTCGACCTGTTGTACGAAAGCCATAAACTCCTTGCCGGCAGGATAGGTACGTACGGCCAGCGTGCAGGCAATTTCGCAGTACAAAATTCCGATCTGGTTCTTGCTATGGGTACCAGGCTTCCTTTCACTGTCGTAGGATACCAGACGCAATGGTTTGCACGCGAAGCGAAAAAAATAGTGGTTGATATAGATCCGGTACAATTAGAACATTCTACGATAAAGATCGACATTTCGGTGAACGCCGATCTTAGAGATTTCATACCGGAGCTCGATAGGGCGCTAAATGGCAAACCATTGCGCACCGAACCATGGATCGAACGCTGTGCGCGCTGGAGGGTAAAGTACCCGTCGGTTTTACCGGAATGGAAAGCGCAGAAAGAATATGTCAATCCGTATTATTTTTTCGAAGTCCTTTCGGAAGAACTTGGGGACGACGACATCGTGGTTACTGACCAGGGGGCGGCATTCTATTGCTCAACCGCGGCATTTAAGCTTAAGCAGGGTCAAAGGCTTTTTACAAACGGCGGATTTTCGCCGATGGGATACGGGCTTCCCGCAGCCATTGGCGCTTGTCTCGGCAGCGATCGCAAGAAGGTCATCTGTGTGCATGGCGATGGAGGGTTACAGTTGAATATACAGGAATTACAAACCATAGTGCATTATAAACTCCCAATAAAACTATTTATATTCAATAATCAAGGGTATCTGAGTATAAAAAATATGCAGCTACAATATTTTGATGGGTTTTTGGTAGGAGCTGATCCTAAAAGCGGCGTATCGTGTCCAGATACGCTCAGGATAGCCGACGCTTATCACATACCATCCAGAAAGATTGAAAATCACATACATATAAGAAAGCAAATTAAAGAAGCAATTAATTCTGAAGGTCCAACTATTGTAGATATAATATTGCATCCACTGCAACCATTCATGCCAAGGGTCATAAGTGAACGAAAGCCTGACGGGAAGCTTATATCTAAACCCTTAGAAGATATGTGGCCCTTTTTGGCTCGCGAGGAGTTCCTAAGAGAAATGATAGTAAAACCAGTTGAGGAAAATTGAGAAACCCAATTATTGAAGAGGATATTAGATTTATTACCGATGCACCTCTGCCATGGGAGGCATTTAAAGGTAAAAATATACTCATATCGGGGGCAAGCGGGTTATTGCCATCATACATTGTTGAAACATTGTTATTTTTAAATGAGATTCGCTTTGAGAATAAGTTGAAGGTTTTTGCGTTAGTGCGGAACAAAGAAAAAGCGCTGAAACGGTTTGCAAGTTATAACGGGAGATCCGATCTAGTATTTATTGTTCAAGATGTTTGCGAGCAGATTAATATAAATAACGAAATTCACGTTATAATTCATGCAGCCAGTCAAGCAAGTCCTAAATATTATGGAAAGGATCCAGTCGGGACTTTATCTGCCAATGTCTTAGGAACAAGGAATCTTTTAGAGTTTGCTAAGACAAAAAAGATAGAATGTTTTTTGTTTTTCAGTGCCGGCGAGATCTATGGAGAGGTCCCTGAGAAAAACATACCTATTAAAGAAGACGCATATGGATACATAGACCCAACCTTAGTTCGTTCGTGTTATGCTGAAGGTAAACGTGTTGGAGAAACGATGTGTGTATGCTGGTTCCATCAATATGGAATTCCAGCAAAAATAGTAAGGCCATTTCATACCTATGGTCCGGGATTGGAACCTGATGACGGGAGAGTCTTTTCGGATTTTGTGTACGATATATTGCAGAATAAGAATATAGTTATGAAGAGCGATGGCGGTGCAATCAGGTCATTCTGTTATATTGCTGATGCCACACTCGGTTTTTTTACCGTGCTTCTTAAAGGCAACAATGCAGAGGCATATAATGTTGGCAATGAGAAAGGGGAGATAAGTATACGCGATCTCGCACATAAGTTAGCAAATTTATTTTCCGGATATGAACTTAAAGTCGAAATCAATAAAAATATGATACAGGAGGGGTATATAAAAAGTAAGATAACCCGCCATTGCCCTGACACGTCGAAGATTAGAAGCCTTGGCTGGGCACCACGATATTCGTTGGAGGAGGGGTTTAAGCGAACGGTGAGGAGTTTCTCGTGGCCGATCGGTTAAAGAAATTAGAAACTCAATTCAAAGAAGGATACGTAAGCAAAGAAAATTACATCAAAAAAATGCATATGGTTCATAAAACTTTATGGGAATATCATGAATTTATTCAAGATAAGAATATAAAGTCTATCGAGATCTTAAGGGAGAATATCAAGTTTACTACACGAGACGGCATCGCTATAATTTGTGATCCAGAAGACGAAAGGAGTATACCTATAGAAATTTTAAACTTCGGAGACTATGAGGCATCAGAATTACACACCATTCGAAAATTCCTAAAAAAAGATAGCGTTATTCTTGATATAGGCGCAAATATAGGCTGGTACTGCCTGAACCTTTCAAAGAATGTTCCGAGAGGGCGCATTATGGCATTCGAACCCATCCCAACAACTTTTGGATATTTACTGAAAAATATCGCTCTAAATAACATAACGAACATCATACCCTATAATTTTGGTCTTTGCGATAAAGAGGGTGGTTTTGAATTTTACTATAGCCCAAAGCTACCTGGAGCCACTTCATTGCGCTTAACACATAAAAACATAATGAGACAAAAAATAAAATGTAAAATAAACCGTCTTGATAATTTTATAACTAAGTTAGTCACCCATGTAGATTTTATTAAGTGCGATGTAGAAGGTGCGGAATTATTTGTTATAAGAGGTGGTCTTGAAACGTTAAAAAAATGGAAGCCCGTGCTTTTCCTAGAGATGCTTCGCAAGTGGTCAGCGAAATTTGGGTACCACCCGAATGAAATTATCGAATTATTGAATGAAATCAGATATGCATGTTATTACAGGAAAAATAATAAACTCGTAAAAATTAAGAAGATCGACGAAAAAACTGAGGCAACAAACTTTTACTTTCTCGATCCGGACAAGCACAAGAAATATATTCCTTAAATAATGTTATCCCTATGGAGCATAAAAAAATAAGAAACCAAATATTATCGCAGGTCAAAGAATTATACAAGATACAACAAAAAGATATATTTATTCCCGGGAAGACGCAAATAAACTATGCTGGCCGCATCTATGACGAAAGGGAATTAATAAACCTTGTCGATGCATCACTCGATTTTTGGTTAACCGCAGGTAGATATGCTCGACAATTTGAAAAAGAACTTGCTAAATTTTTAGGAGTAACTCATTGCCTTCTTACAAATTCCGGTTCATCTGCAAATCTTTTGGCCATAACCGCCTTAACGTCGTACTTATTAAAAGAAAGAAGGCTTAAACGGGGGGATGAAGTTTTAACCACAGCCTGCGGCTTTCCAACTACCTTAAACCCGATCATTCAGAATAATCTGATCCCCGTATTTATCGATATCGAGCCGGGAACTTATAATATTCAAGCAGAAAGGATTGAAAAGGCAATATCAAAAAAGACTAAAGCAATAGTAATTGCCCATACCCTTGGGAACCCGGCCGAAATAGATAAAATTATGAAAATCGTTAAAAAATATAATCTCTGGTTTATCGAGGATAACTGCGATTCCTTGGGCTCGAAATATAAAGGCCGATATACCGGGACGTTTGGGCATGTGTCAACTTGTAGTTTTTATCCGGCTCATCATATTACTATGGGAGAGGGCGGAGCGGTATTAACAGACGATCCCTTATTGCGGCGGATAGTGCTCTCGCTCAGAGACTGGGGAAGGGATTGCTGGTGCGAACCCGGACATGATAATACCTGCGACAAAAGGTTCGGTTGGCAATTAGGAAAACTCCCTTTCGGTTACGACCACAAGTACATATTTTCTCATATCGGATATAATTTGAAGATCACAGATATGCAGGCAGCGGTTGGTTGCGCTCAGTTAAGAAAATTACCCGGTTTTATTAAATTAAGAAATAAGAATTTCAGCTATCTTTATAGCCATTTCGAAAAATATAAAAACTATTTTACTCTTCCCAAGGCCACTCCAGATTCAGAACCGAGCTGGTTTGGTTTTCCTGTCTTAGTAAAAGGGGGTGCACCATTTACACGCAACGATATCGTATACCATTTGGAAACGAACAAGATCGCCACACGAATGCTTTTTGGGGGCAATCTAACAAGACAGCCGGCCTATGAAAATATAAAATGCAAAATACCATTTGGATTAAAAAACACAGATATGGTTATGAAAAATCTTTTTTGGATCGGAGTTTATCCAGGACTGGATAAAGAAATGCTGGAGTATATTTATAAAACCCTTCAAAGATTTATTAGCAAAGGTCATACATAATGAATAGCCAGGCCTGAAAGAATGAAAATACTCTTTGTTATACCTAAATATGTAGTAATTCCTGTCGGCATTGGTTATGTCTACACCTGTATAAAGCAAGCAGGGCATTCTGTAGATAGTTTTATTTTTGAGGATAACCCCGATGTTTTAGCTGCTCGATTAATGCAGAAAGAGCCTGATTTTGTCGCAATGGGCGGACTCTCCATTGAGTATGATAAATTGAAAGTGATTTCAAATACTGTAAAAAACTATGATATAAAGATAATTGCCGGAGGAGGCATTATTACATCAGAACCTGAATTACTGAGCCGGGCTCTATATGTTGATTATGCGGTAATTGGAGAAGGAGAAGAAACTATAATTGAACTTCTGTCTTGCATTGAGAATAAGGGTGATTTATCGCTGGTTGACGGCATTGGATATTTTAATGCCGGTGAATTTATTATTACTAAACCGAGAAAACCAATAGAAAATCTTGATTTACTACCTTTACCTAACTATGAAGGAATTGGCTTCACCCGTTATCTCGATTCTTTAAAACCAAGTAATCAGTTTTATCTTGATATATTTGACTATCCCCGAGAATATCCTATTTTAACATCCCGCTCGTGCCCATTTTTATGCACTTTTTGCTATCACCCTATAGGTAATAAATATAGGCAACGGTCAGTTGATTCAATAATGAATGAGCTTGAGACAACAATCCCAAAATACCATATAAATATGGTGTCAATATATGATGAATTGTTTTCATACAACGAACAGAGGATCCATGAGTTTTGTAAAAGATTCAAAAGGTACGCCAGGACTCTTCCTTGGGAAGTTAGATGGGCTTGTCAGATGAGAGTAGATGGTTTAAATGACAGCTTGCTTGATGAAATGCGCGATGCTGGATGTTTTATGATTAGTTATGGATTCGAAAGCTATAGCCCAGTAGTTTTAGAAAGTATGAAAAAATATATTTCTCCGGAACAAATTCATCATGCTGTACATGCGACTCTTGAGAAAGGCTTATCGATGCAGGCGAATTTTATTTTCGGTGATAGAGCTGAAACTCTTCAAACAGCAATAACAACACTTGATTTTTGGAAAGAGCATCCATGCGCAGGGCTTTTCTTTATCGCTATGTGCCCCCAAAGTGAAATGTACCAACACGCCATTGAAAAGGGCCTCATAAAAGATAAGCTTGATTATATGGCTACTCGTATGAACAGGGTTTTAAATGTAACGAATATGTCAGATGCTGATTTTCTTAATTTACAGACATTAGTATTTGAGTATTCCGTTAAGTATTCTCCATACGCTATTCCCAGAAAACTTACAAATTCAAGCATAGCCTTCCGCTGTCCCCACTGCAAGAAAATTACGGAATACAATAATTTCACTATTAATTATCCTTCTATTCCTTGGGGCATACTTGCTACTCAAAGGTTCTATTGTAGGAAATGCAGAAGAAGATTCGATAGCTTTATTGAAATTTATTTGCTTAGGTTTCACCGAATATTATATGTGTTATATAAAGTGGTTATTATTTTATTTCCAGAAAAATATTTGATTTTAATAGTAAGAAAAGCACATTTGATATATTATTACGTTCGCAAGATAAATTATAATAACTCACCACTGATAAGATATTCGATTAGGGTGATGAAATATTTGATTAAGATATATCGAAAATTGAAAAGGATAACCATACACTTTAATTCCAAGTAATATATTTATTCCTGGTGAAATAAGGAAGAAGTTAATATGAAAGCGAATGGAGATTATCCGGGAATGAATGTAAAAGTAAATAATTATATTTTCAGGACATTTTCAAAAATTATGGCAAGGCATAAATGAAACGCATGCATATTTTGATTGGTCTTGTGCGTCATGAAGTTGCAGGTTGCGGAGGTACGGCATTTGGACATCAATTTATAAGGGCATTAAGGCAGAAAGTAGATGTAAGCGTGATAACGATAACACAGTGGCTATCCGGAGAAATCGCGAATTTAGAGAACGAAGGACCAAGCGTCGAAGAAACTACATGGGAAGGTCTTTCGAGTTTAATTATCAGGCCCCGGACATCTCTTGCTTATAACTTAACGGGGACGACCACTTCTGCGGAAGTTGCCGAGAGTTGTTTAATCAGCGAACAAATCGCAGATTTTGCACGAAGACAGAAAATCGATTTGTTTCATATTTTACATTGGGAATATCTTAAGAGCTGTTTATTTGAAGCAGCATTACAAGCCAAGAAGCCGTTTGTTTTTACCCCATATGATTATTTGACATTTTGTCCCAGAGTTTTTATGCGTCAACGCAATAAAATATTCTGTTCAGGGCCGGATAAATATGCACGAAAATGCCTCCTCTGTCTTGAGAGCATAGATGGTTTCTGGGGAGTAATTTCTAGATTTATGAAACGATATAACCGGAGAATGTCTTTTATGGCATTTTCAGGACTCGGTTCACTTTTGGGACCTGGATATGAACCGCAGTGGTCTATAGTGGTTAGGCATAGAGCAATTAGAAAGTATTTATTATCGTGCGCAAGGATTTTGCCATTTAGCACGTTAATGGCGAAAGAAATGCAGCGGCATCTGAAATTACCCTCTACGCAGTTTACTGTTTGTAAGTATGGATTGCTTACCGATCCCCACAAGCTACCCAAAGGCAAGCGATTTAGGGCACCATTACACATTGGTTATATACAGCGGATTAGTTATGAGTCTGGCGCTTTTTTTATCCTTGAGGCATGGCGACGCGCAAATATTCGGCCTGACCAAGCAATCTTACACATGTTTGCACAGCCAGGAGGCAAAAAATATGTTGAAGATAGTGTATATAAAAAACTGGTTGACAAAGGCTATGTCCAAATAAAAGAAGGAATAATTGCCGAAAAAATGGATGAAATACTTATTGATATTTCTGCAGTTGTGGTTGGATACCAAATGAAATATATTGGTTCTTCAGCAGCTGCATATGAGGCAGTTGCTCGAGGCATACCAGCGATTGCGCCGGAATGGAAAAGTAATGCGAATGACAGCGAAGATGGTTTAATAGAAGGTATTAATGCCATCAAATACTGTAATTTCGATGTTAACTCACTTTCCAAAACACTCAAGAAGTGTTGTAGGAATCCTAATTTACTAGAGAGGTTATATGAAACATGTGATTTGCCAGCCGAATTTCGTAAAGATGCGTATATTCAAAAGATCCTTAAAGTCTGTGAAGATATTATTAACAAAGTGGATAGAAAACAAGACGCTCAAGGTTAATAGATTAGGTTTTTAAACCGGCATCAAGACGAAAGTTATATTAAGAACAATTCTTTATGATATGAATGAAGCCATCGTTATTCCAAGCCATAGGACAGGCGTTAAATTCTTAAAGAATCTTTTGAATTCTTTTAGAGGATATAATAAATATCCCATTTTGATTGTTATTAATGAGTTTAAAAAAAGCGATTTGAGACTATTCACAGATATCATAAGAAGCAAGAAGTATGACAATATGTTAATCAATCTTGAGAAGATAGAAACCAATGCATTTGAATTTGGGGGGCTTTATACGGCCTACAATAACACAAACTATGAGGAATTCTTCTTGTTGCCGCATTCATGCGAAATTATTGATAATGAAATATTCGACATTGTATTTGAAAAATATAGAAATAAAAGCCTGGCTTTTGCAGTGCAGACGTACAATTGGGATACCTGTTGGTCTAATCTCGGCGAAAAAGAAAAAGATTTAATTTTGACTTATTTAGACGCCAAAACAAATCAGGAGCTTTTAAGATTGGGTAATTTCAAATTCTGGCAAGGGCACACAGGCAAATACAGAAGAAAGATATTAGATATGATGGATCTGGATCATTACTTGCCGAATAATATGATAGAAGCCATGTCAAAATCTGAATTGCTCTTCACCTCTTCCTATCATTCTTTGGACAGAAATACGGTTGCATTGTTTTCAGGATGGGTGGATGGAAATAAGTTTGAGTACAAATTCGGGAAGCTGCGAATGAAGATAGGCAATGAATATATTATAAAATGGAAAACTCACTGGAATATACGAATGGTTATTATGGATGTTAGAAAAAGCAAAGACATAAAACTGTTTTTAAAATCGCAGTGTTATGAGACTATTTCAGCAATAATTTATTTCGTTAAACATAAGGCGCCATTTATTTATAGCTTGTGTGCGAAAATAAAAAGTCACTTAATATCGAAAAAGTACTCTTGTAAATAGTCTATGATACCTCCTCTATTATTGTTATTATAATGCTCGGAATAAACTGGACCATTTTAGTATGAAAATGATGTTTAAATTGAAAAAACCTTTCATTTATCTTCTAATCATTTTTTGTGATGTTGTAGTATTATTCATGAGCGACATCCTATCCTTTTTAACTGTATTGGGTAAAGATTTCTATTTCTCAAATAATTATTCAGATTATTCAAGAGTCATTACTTTCATAATTACATTTAAGGTGTTTTGTTTATATGTATTTCAATTATACACTAAGCAAAGATACAAAAGTAATTTTATCTGCGTAATATATATCTTAAAGGCTTCCACCGCGAGCATGTTTGCGATGGCGCTAACGGCGTATTTCCTAAGAGCGGACTCTATACCACGCCCCATGGTTTTGGTCTCGTGGATTTACAGTATTCTACTGATATCTTTATGGCGTTTATCGGCAAAGAGAGCGCTTGAAATCTTTATCGCAAAAGACTTTTTTAAATCTCGTTTGTTGATAGTTGGCGTTGACAAAAATGCTAAAAAAATAATGATGAGATTAATTAACGATGCCGCTATTAATTATAATCTAGTTGGTTTCATTAAATGCAACTCCAAAGAAATAGATATAGAATCATCCATATTTCCAGTTTTAGGGTCAATAGAGGATGTGCCGGAGGTCATTAAAAAATATTACGTAGATGAGGTTGTTTTAACGTCGCCTAATATTACTCGTGCTGATTTGATTAAAATATTTTCTGCTTTTAGAAACAAAAAGGATGCGATCTTTCGCATGACACCCGATCTTTATGACGGAATAATTTCGTGTTCCACTATCTGCGAAAAGGGAATCCCCATCATTCCTTTTTCATCGTCTTATACCATACCTATTTGGTATCCATCCCTCAAGCGATTGCTAGATCTAGCTTTATCATCGATACTTTTATTATTAATCCTGCCTATCTTTATCATTATAATAGTAGCAATAAAAGCAACATCGCCTGGGCCTATTTTTTATATCACTAAACGAGTAGGGTATATGGGCAAACTGTTTGTAATGTATAAATTCCGCAGCATGTATAGCTGGCCGACTCATCAAAGAATAGAAAAATGGGCTCAAAAATCCGATAAGAGAATTACACCCATAGGAAAGGTATTGAGAAGATTTAGATTGGACGAACTCCCCCAGCTTGTCAATGTTCTTAAAAATGATATGAGTCTCATAGGACCAAGGCCAGAAAGTCGATATTACGTGAACCGTTTATTAAGAGAAATCCCTATGTATTCAGAACGATTTAAAGTAAAACCCGGCATTACTGGATGGGCCCAAGTAAATTTTAAGTACGCCGCAAGCATCGAAGATAGCGAGGAAAAGCTTCTGTATGATATTTATTATATCCAAAATCAGTCTTTGACGTTGGATGCGCTCATAACATTAAAAACCTTCAAAACCGTTGCTACGGGAACGGGTGCGCATTGAAAACCCTATTTTTAATCACATGATAAATGCTATGAGCGATGTATCTATATTGCATTGCGTCTAGTTTATTGTACTGTTACAAGCGATGTCGGGAAAGACGATGCGTCCCACGCGGTGGTAGTATCTTTATTGTAATGGATTCTGGGCAGGTCTTTATAGCTTCTTTCGTCAGCCTTATAATTTATCCATTCATTCCTGGCCTGTCTTACCGCAGCAAAGGGCCTGAGAGCGTCTACTATGGTTTGGCTGACCTTCGCCGCAACCGTTAATGGCGCGTAGATAACATCTCCATCCTCGATGCGGATATTGTCCACAAGTTTTCCTCTATACATAATATCAAATGCATCTACTTTTCTGACTATAGGATGAAGCCTGTCGGGTTTCATGACTAAAACCCTCCCCAATGCCCGATTGGCTCCCCAATCAGCTGTAAATAGGGCGTCGCGCAGGGTAAGATTTGCGCGTGTAATCGGATAGGGCGTACACCCAACCTCATCCATGACATAGAAAGTCTTACTCCGATATTCTTCTATTGTAAGTGCAGCAAAAGGATCTTTGATATATCTCTTCAATGTATCCTTAATCTTCACGGTAGCCTCTTGCAAGGTCAGGTCCTGTACTAGTACTACATCGTTCACAAGTGGTAAAATAATTTCTCCGTCAAGCCTTACGAGTGCCTTCCCGCTTAGTTCTGGATGGTCGCGAACACTTATTTGAACTACATCCCCAGCTCCAAACGTATATTCATTGGATCTTTTTTCTTCTGCCTTCTCCCGCTCAATAATATTCCGCGTCATCAGCTCAAGCTCGGCTTGTTTCAATATCTTGGTAGATTTTTTTTCCATTATAATGGACTTTATCTGTTCTTCATCCAATATCTTTTGGGCCGCCCGTTGAATCTGATCTTCCTGGCTATCCAGCAAACTCTTGGCAGAAGACAAAATCTCTTTTTCATCTGAAAGATCATCGTTTTTTACATCCGTCACGGCTTCTTGTTCGTCTAATAGTTTATTAACAGCGGCATCTTCGTCATGCATGCCGTTCATGGCAGATTTCTTTTCATAATCCTCGACCATTCCAGCCACTTGTATTTCCCTTAGATAATACTGTTTTAGTTCATCGATATATTTCTTTGCAACATTGTTATCAGGATCAAGTGTTTGGGCATTATAAAATTTCAAAAAAGCGGTATCAAGAGATTTCTGCTTATAATAATCAACCCCTTCTTTAATGAGGTTTTTTATCCTCTCGCTTTTAAGAATACGTGCATCGCTTTCGGATGTTGCGCCCCATTTCTTTCTTTGAATATCTTTTTCTGTTACCAGCCTGTTTAGATATTGTTTTACATAATCATCATCCGGTTTTTCCTCTGAAACATACTTTAATATCTGAATGGCCTCTTCAAGCTTGCCTTTCCGATACAAACTAGCCGCCGCTCCAAAATATCTATAAAGCTTCTCCTCTTTAACCCGCTGTGCAGTAATGCCTTCTGGAATAACTGTGCCGCCTGTGCTGGTAAATGGGCTTAAAACCCTTCCTTTATCTCTGAAAGAGTATCGATATTGCCGTTCTAAGCTGCTCTGTTCTGTGTTGGAAAGACCCTCTGGCGCATAGACAATAGCTTCACCGGAATAGGTTCCGACCTGTTCTGCGGCAAAACAAAATGGGTTGACCATTTGAAGTAAACCGATGATAACAAGTGTTAATAAATAAGAAAGCTTGTTCATTTTTTCCCTTATAAACATTATTATATTATTGGCTATTTTCGTTCTTGCTCAGAGATACCATAGGTGAATTTAAAATATATCACATAAATCTAAATTTGTCAAATTATGAAGTATATGTATTGATATAACTATTAGAAGATATTATAGTTATGGATATTAATATAGTTATAAAATATCTAAAATTGGATTGATAATTCGATGGCAGGAGTGGTGTTAAGCCCGTTACTAGCAGAGTATCAATACTCTTTTCTTTTCGGAATATTTATAACATTTATAAGGATAAAAATAATAATTGGAGTTTAAAAGATAATGAACGTTTGTTAGGATAGCAGCTTTTGCGCATCCTGGAGCGCATTGAACTTTCTTTCTCAAGCTTTGAGATAGTTGTTTTGGATGATTGCAGCCCATCGGATAACCGGCAGATAAGTATAACGGCCGTATTGACCTTACCCCCTAAATTACCCAAAATCTTACATTAACTTAACCCTAGAAATAACAAACTATTCGGTCACTTTAGTTGTTCCCAAAAGTATAAAAGGGCCTTTAATATGAATACCCAGGATTATAATTATTTTGATTTTTCCGAATAACGAAAAACCCGCAGACTCTATGCCTTTTGCAGAAGGTCGATTTTTTTCGTTCGTTCGCATGTATACCCTGGTGTATCCTTTGGTTCGTAAATACTCTTGAATGCAAGTTAAAACCGCAGGATATATTTTCATACCACGAAACATCGGATGCGTCGAGCAATTTTTTATCTCGGCCTCCTTTTCTCCTAAATGAACAACATCGCGTTTTTTATTATTGTAATATATCCAGCTGATATGAATAATTTCACCTTCTAATATGGCAATAAAAAAATCACCAACCTTATCGTAAATATCACAATATAATTCCCACGTAGGCATCTTGATGTTTCTGCGAACACGCTTAAGATAATCAACGTCCCCCTTTTTAATCAAATTCGAATATTTACATTCAACCTTCTTGGGCAAGTTTCGCAAATCCTTCGTATAAATATTTAAAGTGTATTCAGTATAAATAAATCTTAGGGCAAGCTGAAGCGATCTGCGAAATCCGATTTCACGATAGGTTTGTGCTACGATGCGAAAATACTTTAGGAGCTCGTTCATAGTCATAATCCGTTATTTATAATTAACAACAGGTTAACCGATGGACATCAAAAGCAACATCGCAGCTTTATATAATCATGATAAAAATCTATTGTGCTATGCAGCTATTTTACTCCTGAACGGATTAATATTCAATCGAATCTTGATAACAATATTGCCAACTAATTGATAAATATGATATACTATTATAATAAACTCTTTTGTATCATATAAATAGTTATCGAAGAATGACTTTTGTTTTATGTCGCGTTTTTCGACCATTTATATTCTCCTTTTCCATCGGTATTCTTATATTATATAAGGATATCATGGAAAAGGCGTAAAAACAAGGGTTTCTTCGACGGGAAATGATTATTTTTCCTACGGAGAATTAAAAAATACAAACAGGGTTTCTCAACGGTCTCAAATTTAACCAAATTATGAGAAATGCACTTACTATAGACGTAGAAGACTATTTTAATGTAACGGCTTTTTCAGGTTTTATAAAAAGAAAGGAATGGGATACATTCCCTACGAGAGTTGTAATTAATACTTTAAAGATACTTGATGTGCTCGATAGTTTTTCTATAAAAGCAACTTTTTTCGTATTAGGATGGATAGCGGAAAGGCATCCGTCGCTTATAAAAGAAATTCAAAAAAGAGGCCATGAGATAGCATCGCATGGCTACGGTCATGAACTTATCTATGAAATAGGCCCAAAGAAATTCAGAGAAGATATAAAAAAATCAAAAAGACTTTTAGAGGATATTACGGGCAGCAAAGTAATAGGCTATAGGGCGCCCAGTTATTCGATCGTGAAAGATTCTTTTTGGGCCCTAGACATCCTTTGTGAAGAAGGTTTCTTATATGATTCGAGCATATTCCCCGTACTTCATGATATATACGGTCTCCCGAATGCCAAAAGATTCCCTCACGATGTAACTGTGTCCTCCGGAATGATAAAAGAGTTCCCTCTTTCAACGTTAGAGATTCAAGTTATGAGGATGAGATATCGTATCCCAATCGCGGGTGGAGGTTATCTCAGACTGTTCCCCGTAGGATTAATAAAAAAAGCAATAAGACATATCAATTCTAAAGAGGGACAGCCGGCGGTTCTCTATTTTCATCCTTGGGAAATAGACACTGAACAGCCAATAATTAAAGCTGATTTTATATCCTATTTTCGGCATTATTATAATATCAGCAAGACACTTCCTAGAATAAAAAGCATATTGTCGGATTTTAGATTCGCTTTGATGAGAGAGATTATGGGTATACCAACATGATTATAGGCACAAGAAATAATCTTTATGTTCATAATGTAACATATGAGAATGCTGATGAATGGAATGAATATGTCCAGCGCCATCCACTCGCGACAAATTATCATCAATTCGAATGGAGATATGTAATTGAGCGTACTTTTGGACATAAAACTTTCTATCTTTTGGCAAAGAATAACGAAAATAGCGTTGAGGGCGTTTTGCCTCTCGTACATATCAAAAGTATTTTTTTCGGCTCATTTTTAATATCGCTGCCGTTTTTCAATTACGGCGGGCTGTTATGCACTAATACCGCTGCAGAAATAGTCTTAGTGCAGGAAGCTAAAAAAATAATGCATGTAACAAAATCTTCATTCATAGAATTTAGGCATTTGAGAGAACATGGACATAGTTTTATAACGAAAAAACATAAAGCGAGCATGGTCCTAGATATTAAAAAAGACATAGAATCACAATGGAATGAATTCGATGCAAAATTGCGAAATCAGGTAAGAAAATCCGAAAAAAATAACTTATCCGTCGCGGTGGGCCACGCAGACATGCTAGATCAGTTTTATAAAATATTTTCATGTAATATGAGGAACCTCGGCACACCGGTTTACTCTGAAAGTTATTTTCAAAATATTCTTCGGGCCTTTCCCAACAGCACAAGGGTGTTCACGGTCTCATTGCGTAACAGAGCCATAGCTTCAGGGATCGCTACCTGGCATCGAGATACCATTGAAATGCCATGGGCTTCTTCATTCGCAGTTTACAGATCCTTTTGTCCGAATAATAAGTTGTATTGGGAAGTCATAAAATATGCGATTGAAAAAAAATTCAAAAAATTTGATTTTGGGCGTTCAACATTGGAAAGCGGAACCTATAAATATAAAGAGCAATGGGGTGCAAGGCCTGTACAGCTTTTCTGGCAATATTGTATAGCGGATGGGCATTCTATTCCCGAAATAAATCCTGATAATCCCAAATATTCATTCGCGATTATGCTATGGAAGCATTTACCATTATGGCTTACAGAATTGCTTGGTCCGCATATTGCAAGATGTATTCCATAAACATTTCTTTTAAAAGAAGGATTGTAGAATGTTTAGATGCCTGCCGCCTACAGGAACAAAAATGCCTTTAGGTGTCTTATCAAAAGCTATTATAAACAGCTTATGGAGATCCGGGTATGTAAATAAATTTGAGGAGTCCATATGCCGATATTTCGAACTTGAATATGGTTTTGTCGTTTCTTCGGGTAGGGGAGCGCTCACTTTACTTTTTCAAGCCATGAGAAAGATGCGTCCTCAAAAAGATGAGGTCATTCTTCCTGCCTACACGTCTTTCTCCGTTCCGGCAGCTGTTGTTAAAGCAGGGCTTAAAGTATCTCTTTATGATGTCGACCCCCGAACTCTAACGATAGATATCAAAAGTTTAAAAAAAAATACAAATAGCTCAACATTATGTATCGTTGCATGCCATTTGTACGGTTACCCTTGCAATATTGATGCCATTGTGACTCTCGCAAAAGATAGCGGTGTGTTTTTAATCGATGATGCCGCTCAATCTATGGGCGCTATATATAAAGAAAAATATACCGGCACATTTGGTGACGCGGGTATTTTTAGCCTGAATAGAGGAAAGAATATTACAACCATGGGCGGGGGAATAATTGTTACTGATTCGGAACAGATTGCATCCGCGCTAAAAAGAATTATGCCCAAGAAAGAACGGCTTGTGGCTGGAGTAATAGCAATTCTTTCGATGATGATTCTGAATATGCTTCTTAACCCACGCTTTTACTGCATAGCAAATGATTTACACTTTTTAAATCTTGGTGAGAGCATATTTTCGAGTGAGTTTAGTATCAACAAATATACTGAATTTCAAGCATGTATCGGTATGAGATTGCTGGAAATGCTCAACGTCATAAATGGGGACAGAATATCTAAGGCAAATAAAATTATGAGCATGCTGCCTATGGGCAGAAAGGTAGCGTTGATAGAAGAAATAGAAGGCGCGAAATCTGTTTTTTTACGTTTGCCAATATTATGCGATAAAACATTTTATAAAGGGTGCGAAAATATGGGGATCATCCGAGGTTATCCACTTCCGCTTAATGAAATTGAAGCTCTGAGACCGCATCTTTCTTTAAATGAAGATAAATTCCCAGGCGCAAAATGGCTTAGTGAAAAAATCTGGACTCTTCCAACCCATGCGTACGTAACTGAAAATGACATGGATGATATTATCGAGCTACTTGAGACGGTTTGAGAAGAAGAGATGTGATAGGCCGGTTATTTATATGCGGTAGACAACGGGAAAAAGATTTATTTAGAAAAAATGGTCGATATTAATCATAGCTTATTCTCAAAGACACGGACGAAAATCGTCGTTTATAGCGTCATTTTTATGACTCTTATATATATTGTGAGACTCCAGGAATTATTACCTGCCACTGCAAAATTACAGGCCGCAAAGATCGCTGCTGTATTTTCACTTATTTTATATTCAATATCTCCAAAAAGGCATAACGAACCAAGCATATTAGCTTTTCCGCAATCTAAGTACATTCTCGGCATTTTATTATTTTCTTTATTATCAATCCCTCTTAGTACTTGGACACGTCTTAGCAGTTATACCCTTTGGGAATATTTTAAAATAATGTTTTTTCTCTATCTGCTGGTAAAAACTATAGATAATACCTTAGAGCTTAGAAGATTGATTTTTGCAATAGTCTTTGGAATATTTTTACTTGGGATTGCCATGACTAAGGTCACCGGCGCAGAAAGAGCAAGCGTATCTTTAGCATATAATCCTAATGATATTGCCGCTCTGATAGCTATCTGCTTACCAATAATATATTTTATGATAATAAATGAAAAGGGCCTAAGGAGAATATGGTGTATCGCGACTGGAGTATTAATGCTGTATGCATTAGTGAGAACAGTTTCACGAAGCGGTTTTTGTGGGTTGGTATTCATTTGTATGCTTATATTAATTAAAGACCGGAAGTTTACTTTAAAATCTTTTATGTTTCTTCTCGCTTTCTTGGCTATCGTATATTTTGCTCCTTCAAGTTATTGGGAAAGAATAAATACTATTACTAATCTAAAGGTTGACTATAATATGACCGATCCAAATGGCAGGATAGAGATATGGAAGAGAGGATTGCAATTAATGTTTAAACACCCACTATTCGGTGTGGGGGTAGGAACTTTCGCGGAAGCAGAAGGTGTTTCAGGAGGTCAATGGATGGCAGCGCACAATTCATACATTGAAATAGGCGCGGAGCTGGGTATGATTGGGCTATGCCTATTCATTAGCTTAATCGGAAGCTCTATTAGGGTTTTACAGAAATTGCAAAAAAGAATAAATGAAAATCCAGTGCTAAAAGAAAACCTATGGTTGATAAATGGTGTTGAAATAAGCCTATATACTTATGCCTTCCAAAGTTTATTTGGATCGATTTCACGCCATCCCATCTTATATTTTCTTATCGCCATCACTATGATATTAAGAAAATTTGATTTGCAGAAACTAAAATCAGGATAGTTACAAAAGGGTTATTAAATATGATTCAAGATATTCTTCGCAATTTCTACTTAAGAATTCCAGGAAATAATTTCATGAAACAATATGATCAGATCAAATATGCGTTTAATACCGGCGCGATAGTCTCTTTTAAGGAGGATTGCCTCAGAAAAATATTGATTCATTCATATAAGCAAGTTCCTTATTACAGTACTGTCTTTAATAAAATAGGAATAATCACAGGTAATGAAGTTGATTTGGCCAAATTTAATGATATTCCGATACTTACAAAGGAGATGATTCGTAAAAATCGCCAGGAAATGATCGCGAAAGATAACAGCAAAAGGAGATGTTATTATATTTCTTCCGGTGGAACAACAGGAGAACCTGTAACACTGATAAAAGACGAACACGGTGATCTATGGTCAAATGCAGCGGCTCAATATTATTACAAGGATATTATCGGCATTGATGAGTTATCCGCAAAAAAAATATTTATTTGGGGTTCAGAACGCGACATCTTTTATGGCACGCTGGGCTTGAAAGCAAATATCCTAAATTGGTTAAATAAGAGTATTTTTTTAAATAGCTTCAAGATGACAATGGAAGATATGGCTAAATATATACAAATCATAAATATTTATAAACCCGCATTGATTAGAGGATATGCCGGATCATTATTTGAAATCGCGCGTTATGCCAAAAAGAATGCCATAAAGATATACCACCCAGAAGTAATAATCAGCGCAGCAGAGCCGCTCACAAAGGAAATCAGGGATATCGTTGAAAGTATTTTTGGCGCCAAGGTTTATAATTTTTATGGTTCCCGCGAGGCCGGAGGCTTAGCTGGAGAATGCAGGGACGGTTTTTTGCATACATTTCCATTCAATAACTACGTTGAAGTATTAGATAATGATAATCAACCTGTGGGCGAAGGGAAAAGAGGCAGAGTTATCGTTACGAATATACATAACTATTCGATGCCTCTCATAAGATATGAGATTGGCGACATAGCTGAGGTCGGTCCGGAAAGATGCGCTTGTGGTAATGGGTTACCGACATTGAAGGATATCACAGGCAGATCTATTGACTATTTCGTAAGAGAAGATGGGGCATTAGTATACGGAGATTATTTTACCCATTTGTTTTATTTGAAAGCCTGGTTGAGAAAGTTTCAGGTAATTCAGGAGGATTATAAGAAGATAACCATTTCCGTTGTACTCGAAGATAAGTTAGATGAAAATGAAAAGATAGAAATTAATGAAAAGATCAAATTAGTTATGGGGCAAGACTGTAACATAACGTGGAAATTTGTGAAAGAAATAAGTAGGCCCGAAAGCGGTAAGCATATTTATACTAAAACATTAATAAAAAGATAGGAGCGGACTGGCTTGAATATGAAAGTTGCCATAGCAGGGCATGGGAAAATTGACTATTGCCGGGAGGCACCATTCAATCCATCGAACAAATATCCCGAATATCCGTTTAACGATCTTTCAAAATATAATACCGTATATGATGAACTGAGAAACCTAATGGTAATTCTCTGTATGGATAAAGATAATTATAATACGAGTCAGTGGAATCCTCTGGGCGAGATTATAAAACCAGGGGATCATGTATTGATAAAACCAAATCTTGTACGACATCATAGCTTTGATGGATATGGCATCGAACATGTGATAACACATGGTTCATTAATCCGCGGACTTTTGGATTATGTTTTAATTGCCTTAAAAGGCAAAGGGTCTATCACGGTCGGAGATGCACCTATCCAGGAAGCGGATTTTGAACAAATAATAAAGCTGGCCGGCATCGATAAAATTATGAAATTCTACGAGGATAATGCCGCGATAAATGTTAGTTTGGTAGATTTTAGAAATATAAAAGGTTGCCGATCAAACGTAGGTCTTATTGAAAGAAAAGAACTAAAAGGAGATCCTTTAGGCTATACAGCTATCGATCTTGGTCGCGATTCCGAACTATTTGGGATCATTGAAAAATATAGAAAATTCAGGGTAACATGTTATGACTCGGATGAAATGCTCAAGCACCATAATGGAAGCAAGAATGAGTATCTCATTGCCAATAGCGTGCTCAATGCCGACGTAATTATTAATTTGCCAAAATTAAAGACTCACCGCAAATCCGGCATTACTTGCGCTTTAAAAAATATGATTGGAACGAACTGTTCAAAAGATTGGCTACCGCATTACACAACCGGCAGTTTTCAGGAAGGCTTCGACGCGTATTTATATAAGAGCTTGAGAAAAAGATTGTTAGAGAATCTAATAGAGCGGATGGATAGAGCTAAAAGTGTACACATCTGTTTTTATTTGCAGCTACTTTATTCTTTCATATATTTTACAAGACGGATTATTCCATTTAAAGACGATTTTTTTGAAGGTAGTTGGTATGGCAATGACACGCTTCCCAGGACTACTATTGATATAAACAAAATAGTAAGTTATGCCGATAAGTCTGGGGTAATGCAAAACCAAATCCAAAGGAAGATATTTACGGTTGTGGATAGCATTGTGGCAGGGGAAAAAGAAGGGCCTTTACATCCAACGCCAAAGCATTGCGGGCTTTTAGTAGCAGGTTTTAACTCAACGGCAATCGATCTTGTTTGCAGCGCTATTATGGGATTCGATTATCTAAAGATACCTTTATTTAAATATGCTTTACACTCAACAAAATTTACATTATTTGAAGGTAGGGTGGAAGATATCAAATTATCGTCTGATAGATGTCATAAATTCAATGATTTATATGAGAATTCAAATTATAATTTTATACCTCCCCAAGGCTGGAAAGGACATATAGAACATTTAACAAAAAAAAATGATCGTGAATCTTGATGAAAAACAAGATTCGTATATTACATATAATAGATCAGCTCGGTATCGGCGGCACGGAGAAACAATGTGTAACCATAGTAAAATATTTGAGCAAAGAAAAATACTATATTCATGTCCTAACTCTCAATAAGAATGGCCCTTTATTTGAGGATTTGGATAATGCTAATATTCCATTAACCGAAATAGCTATTTCAGGAAGATTTTGGTTGATACGTTGCTTTAATAAAGTGCTCGAGATGGCTTTTTTTATGAGAAAACTCAGGTTCGATATCGTCCAAACTTATGGTTATAGCTCTACGGTCCCCGGAGTTATTGCTGCTATGATTGCAAGGATTCCAATAATTATTTCCGGTAAAAGAGACATGAATGTATTTTTATCGCCGCTAAGAGTCCGTTTTGAGAAGGTATTATGGAAATTTAGTAAGAAAATAGTTGTAAATTCAAATGCGATTAAATACCGCTTGGTGAGTCATAATGGGATCGCGGAAGACAAGATAACCGTTATCTATAATGGCATAGATCTTCCGCAATATAATCATATACCCATCACAGATTACAGATCAAGAAATCCAATCGTTGGTATGATAGCCAACTTTAGCGAGATCAAAGATCACAAGACATTCTTACTCGCCGCTTCAAGGGTTATAAGAGAAAAACCCGATACCATGTTCTATTTAGCCGGTTCTGGACATCTTGAAACTGAGCTAAGAAAATTTGCTCAAGCTCTTGGCATATATGATAAAGTTGTATTCTGTGGTATGAAGATTGGCTATGAACTCTATGATTTTATTAATGCTCTTTCGATATCGGTGCTCTGCTCCCGAAGTGAAGGACTGCCTAATGCCGTACTTGAATCAATGGCTTTTGGAATCCCAGTTATAGCTACATTCACGGGAGGCATTCCAGAGATAATCGACGATGGAATTACAGGATATCTTTTCCCGCCCAAAAGAGACGACATTCTTGCTATCAAGATATTGCATTTGCTTAACAATAAAGACAAGGCTAATGAAATTGGAAAAATGGGAATGAAAAAAATAAAAGAAATATTTAGTCTTGAGAAAATGATTAACAGTTTTGAAAACTTGTATGATCGGATCCTATGATTTCCACGAAGAAAGACAATAGAATATTATTAGTTGAGCCTTCATGTTATAGACTTTTCAAGAATACTTACTCACTAGATCAATATCCTCTCTCTCTGGGTTATTTGGCTGGAACCATCAAGAGAGAGGCACGTTGGGATGTAATGGCATACAACTTTGGTTTTTCGCTAAGAAGTGATGTGATGAGTGTACAGTACTTAGCAAATGAGGGCTTCAATAGCTATCTAAACAATCCAAGGAATTTATCACAGCCCAGCTGGAAAGAAATAAGGCTGGCCATAGAAGCCTTCAGATTTTTAGAAATAGATATTAATACAAAGTGTTATTCACAGGATTTAATAAAAATCTACATATAAAGTTTATTTTGAGATTGAGGCCTACGAAATGAAGATCGTACAAAGATGGGGATTTTTGATAAAAAATGTTTTACCCGTCCTCTGCCATGAATAAAATTAGGTTATGTTATGTTCTTACACCCATTGAGTTTGGAGGGTTAGAAAAGGTAAGTCTTACCTTTCTTCAAAACATTGATAGAGATAGATTTGACATTGATCTCGTCGTTTTAATTCGCCCATGGGAAGGGGAGGGCATTTTCGTTAAGAAAATAGAGAAAGAGGGCTATCCAATTTTTAGAATTCCTGTTGCCTTATATCCACGGAATAAAGGTGAGGATTATTTCAGAGTTTTAAGAGCTTTTCATAATCTATTTTCTTTTCTTAAACAAAAGTCTTTTGATCTTGTCCATGCTCACGGCTATTTTGCGGATATAATAGGATTGCCCGCGGCAAGATTGCTTCGCATTCCATTTATTTCTACCTGTCATGGTTGGATATCTAACGATATTAAATTAAAAGCATACGATGAATTGGATTTTTTTATTCTTCATTTTGCTGATAAAATCATAGCGGTATCAGAAAATATAAAAAAACTATTGATCGAGCATGGAATAAAAGAGCGCAAAATAGAAGTTATTTATAATGCAACGGGCTTTAAAATAGATGCTGATGTTTCTAAAAAAAATAGGCTGGCCAAAAGATCGAGTCTTAACATAAATAACAATGAATGCGTTTTGGGTTACGTTGGAAGATTAAGTCCAGAAAAAGGACTTGCATATTTGATCGAAGCAATATCTATATTGCTAAATTCCGGCATATCTTTGAAATTATTATTAATAGGAGATGGATCTCAAAGAAATGAACTTGAGAGTATTGTTAAAAAAAAATCCCTTACTTCAAGTGTTATTTTTACCGGATTCCAAAATGATATTGAAAATTGGATACCGGCTATGGATATTTTCATTTTACCTTCATTAACCGAAGGCTCTCCTATCTCAATACTTGAAGCGATGGCTTATGGCATACCGGTCATAGCTTCAGCTGTTGGTGGAGTTTCCGAGCTAATAGAGTCCTGGAAAGATGGAATACTGGTTATGCCGTGCAAACCGGACGAGATAGCAAAAGCGGTAATCGCTCTTCATGTTGACATAGTCTTGCGAAACAAGATCGCAGAAGCTGGACAGGATAAACTGAGACTGAAGTATGATATAAAAAACTGGATAAATCGTATTCAGTCGCAATATCTTGATGTGATAGCGCAACATAAATTATAATATGATATGACCATAATAATAGGCATGATAATTGGTATTGGCAGCTATATAACACTTTATCTTATTTATAATTTCTTTTTTCTATTTATCTATATCTGTTTTTTTATTAAGAATAGGCACAATGAGAGAGATTATCTATTGCATCAGCCCAAGGCAAGATTCGCAATCATCATTCCTGCTCACAACGAAGAACTCTTAATTAGAAGACTTTTAAGAAGCATTAAGGATTTAGACTATCCTAAAGATTTATTTAAAACCATTGTCGTAGCTGATAATTGTGTCGATAAAACATACCTTATAGCTTCCGAAGAGGGGGCTATAGTAATTGAGAGGCGAGACGCCGAACATTCCGGAAAGGGTTATGCGATAAAGTATGCGTTGGAAAAGATAGGCATGGCCCAATACGATGCGGTGTTGATAGTTGATGCCGACAGCATGATCGAGAAGCATGCCCTCAAAGAATTGAATGAATTTATTATGAGAGGTTACGCTATCATACAGTGCTATAATGGTGTAGCTAATACTGATGAGAGCTGGTTTACCCGTTTAGAAAACATATCTAATAATGTCATTAATGAAATACTTTATCCGACTAAGCAACGCCTCGGACTTTCATCATGCCTTTTAGGCGACGGTATGTGCTTTTTGACCAAAATACTAGCAAAATATGGCTGGGATTCAGTTACTGGTGTTGAGGACTGGGAATATTTCGCACGTATGATAATCAACGGGGAAAGGATTGCTTTTGCTCGGGATGCACGTGTTTATCATCAGGAATCCACCTCTCTCATACAAGCTACATCTCAACGCGTACGCTGGGCAAGCGGACGGTTCGGAATTGGATGGAAATATGGCTTTAAATTGTTTTATAATGGCCTTGTCCATCATAATATTATTATGCTTGACGCGTCTTTAGCGCTTATCTTTCCCAATCCTTCGCTGGAGTTGAATGTTACTATATTTGGATTTATGTTGTCATTTCTACATGCATGGATAACGGGTAGAAATGAATTCATTATATGGTTTTGTTGCTTATTATTAATGCAGTTTATCATTTTCTTGTCCGGTGTAATATTTGCAAAAGAAAAAATTAAAGCTTTTTTATCAATATTCTTTATTCCGATATTTCTCGTATGGAAGGTGGGCATCGACATCTTCTCTACTTTGCCAATAGGTAGACGAAAATGGCTACAAACAAAACGAAGAATATAATCTGGCAGTGTAATAGATATTTTTAAGTTTATTCCGGTAGGAATATTCAGCTTTTTTGAAAAGAGAGCAAGAACAAATGAAAAAATAACCGCGTTTAAATAAAATACTTACCTATGGATTGATGAAAACAATTATTTTAACTCCTCAGAATTAATAAATATGGAGCTTGTTTATGAAGAAATACGATACTGATAAATTTAAAAATGGATTGATCGACGTATATAAGGATGTTTTCGGCAACATAAGAAATAAGAAAATATCTTTGCTAGAAATCGGAGTCGCTCAAGGTGGATCGATTAAGTTTTGGGCAGATTATTTTAAACACCCTGAATCAAAGATAATAGGTCTGGATATTGCATTACCTAACAGTTCTCTTCCTAAAAAAGTAATAGTATATAAATGTGACCAAAACGATAGCAAGTATTTAAAACAAATTGCTGTAACGCATGGTCCATTTGATATTATAATAGATGACGGATCGCATCGGCAAAAAGAAACTATGAACTGTTTTAATGTGCTATTAGATTATGTTGCTGTTGGCGGTTATTATGTAATTGAAGATTGGGCTGTTGGTTACTTTGATGATCTACGATACAAAGGTATGGTCAATGTGATAACAAGTATAGTTGAAATTGCGCCAAAACTTAAATTAGAAGGTCTAAATATAATATTAGATTACCACAAAGCGTTAGCATTCTTTAGAAAAGGGGATGTCGGCTGGAAAGAATAAGGGTGACAGACGAATTAACCCAAACCGCCTTAAACCAAGTGATATTGCGCAGTCAACTAAAAGCAAAGAGGATGATTTATGAAGTGTTTATTGATGAATCCTATCTCAAAGAAATCGCCGTATTCTATATCGGTAGATCCTGTAATTGCACGCCACGTCGGAGGGAGAACGAAGACAAGCGCCTGGTACCCGATAGGGCTAGCCTACGTCGCCGCAATGATTCGAACCGGCGGTTTTCATGTCGAGGTCATCGATCCCGTACCTCAAGGCTATACCTATGAGTCGGTGATAAAAAAAGCTAAAGAATTTGATATTGTATTTTGCGCGCTCGCACCGGAAAATGAACAGGATACATTCGATTTATATAAAGAATTAATCGGCATAAGGCGTATATATTTTGGAACGTACGCTACGGCTATTTCGCAGGATCTTCTGAAAGATAATCGTTGCGATATCGTTATAAAAGGAGAACCCGAAATCACATCTCTTGAGGTTGTGAAAAACATCAACGGCTTGGCTTTGATCAGAGGCATAAGCTATAGGGATAACGGCAGAATCATAGATAATGGAAACCGTCCTCTTATTGAAAATCTTGACAGCATCCCATTTCCGGCCCGCGATTTAATCGATAACAACCTTTATACCCATATGAGCTTTATCGGCAATCCCGTCGGCTTGATCCTTTCTAGCCGAGGGTGTCCTTTTAACTGCATTTTTTGCGCTACACACCTCTTTTATGGAAAAATATGGCGAGCTAGGTCAGCCGAAAATGTAGTTCTGGAATTGAAAGAGATGGTTAGTCTCTATAATCTGAAGCACATAATATTTATGGACGATACTTTCCCGGTCGATTCCAAACGGGTTTTTGATATCTGCGATGGTATTATTAAAGCGGGCCTGAAGATTAAGTGGGGCTGTCTCGCGCGTCCTGATAAAAGCATGACTCAGGCGATGCTTCTTAGAATGAAAGAGGCGGGATGCGTTGAGATCAGGTATGGCGTCGAATCCGGAGTACAGCGTATACTTGATAATATCTGTAAAGATCTGACGCTTCATGAAATCGAAGACGTTATTTCGCGCACCACAAAAGCCGGAATAAAGGTATTATGCTTCTTCATGATAGGAAATCCGGGAGAGACGCATGAAACCATACATGATACAGTGCGTTTTGCCAAACGATTGAAGGCGGATTTTGCAACCTTTTCAATCGCAACACCTTATGCAGGTACGCGACTCTTTGAAGAGACAGGGGTTAAAGGAGACAGATTATCGGACATTTCCAAATGGAATTTTAGTGTTTGCAACATGTCATTAGAAGAGCTGCGCAAAGAACTCAAACACGCATATTTAAGTTATTACTTCCGGCCAAAATACATAGCAAAGGTATTGTTGGACTTTTTATGTAGTTTCTTCAAGGAGCCACGGCTCGTTTTGCAAACATATATTGATTCTATGCGCTCCATATAAACTAACGGGGCATACAGGCATGAAAGAAACGATTGGTATAGGGGTGGTGGGTAGCGGGAATATGGCCAGGCGCCATCTTCGCGCCTTTAAAAGAGTAAAGGGAGCGCGGGTCTTGGCCATATCCGGCCGGAATGAGACGGCGTTGCGTGCAATCTGTTCAGAATTTGGGGTTAAAAATTACTATACGGATCTCGAAAGTCTTTTAACTCGAAATGATATTGATGCTATCGATGTTGTAACACCAACCTATACACATGAGTCAATAGTGACGCACTCCCTCCTTTCCGGACGGCACGTATTGTGCGAAAAACCGATTGCCCTGACCCTTGCAGAGGCAGATCGAATGCTGAGCGCCAGGCGTAGTGCTGGTAAGATACTTATGATAGGCTTCCCGCTGCGATTCTCGCCTGAATTTGTACATGCAAAGCAATTGATAGCAAAAGGCGTGCTGGGCGATATAAAGGTGGCATGGTTTCGTTCGGCCAGGCCTCTTCCCGTCCAGCGGTGGTATCATGATAAAGATAAAAGCGGCGGTGTGGCGGCGGAATTGGCGATACATTTTATAGATTGCCTCAGATGGCTGATTGGATCTGAGGCCGAATCCGTTATCGGCGAAGCCACCGGCGACATCTACGGATTAGGTAAGGAAGACAATATATGGGCTATTTACAGATTTTTAAATGGTGCTATCGGGGTAATTGGCAGTTCTTATAGTTTCAATTCTTTTGATGATGATGGCGGGATAATAGGGAATAAGCTTTCATTGAGATTCCAACGGAGTCGTGCTATACTTAGCGATTATAGAAAGAAAGAAACTCTCTTTAGCATAGCAGCAAGAGATTACATTTCCGGCCTATTTATACCCTTTATCTTATTGAAGGATTTTGCCATAATAACGGAATTACAGCATTTCGTAGACTGCGTAAGGAATAATACACAGCCGGAAGTTACAGGTGAAGAAGCGAGAAGAACATTGGAACTGGTTATAGCAGCCCTACAGGCCGCAAAGACCGGTCAGCGTGTAAAATTATTTTAAGAAGTCCGGCGTCCGTTTCTGTTGATGCGCTCAGGAAGCAAGGGAGCCGTTGAAGGCTCGATGAAGGCAATGAGAATGATAAAGTCCGATCTTCTTGTCTCTAAGATAGTTACCCCAATAACAGAGGATATATGGCATTAATAATATTCATGGTATCCTTCTTGTTGATTTGTCATGCGTACTTTGGATATCCGCTTACCCTATTCTTATTAAACTGCGTCTTCGGTAGAACCGTTAAGAGATCATCAATTTTTCCTCCTCTTACAGTGATAATACCTGTACATAATGAGGAAGAGAGCATAGAAAATAAACTCATAAATACCCTCTCGCTCAGATATCCTAAAGAGAAGCTGCAAATAATGGTCGTTTCTGATGGCTCTACGGATCATACAGAGGAGGTCGTGGAAAGATATAAGCACAAAGGCATTCAGCTGATCTCGATCCGCGAACACCACGGAAAGAGTTATGCAGAATCCTACGCACTGGAACGGGCAATCGGCGAAATAATAGTACTTACGGATGCGGACACTTACGAAGATGAAGATGTGCTTGAGAAGACCGCATCGAATTTCGCCGATCCTTCGATAGGGTGTGTTAGCGGCGAAGACCGGCTCATACTATCCGGTAGGTGTATTCACAGCGGCGAATATTATTATGTATCCTACGAGATGCTGCTAAGACGACTTGAATCAAAGGTATCTTCGATAGTCTGTGCAAGCGGGCAGTTTTACGCCATTAGACACACACTGAAAAAGGATTTTTGCATCGACACCCGTACCGACGGGGAATTCAAGGCCGTGTTAGTCGCAGTAAAGAACGGATTGAGGTCGATTAGCGACCCTTCCGCACTTTTTTATTATCGCGAGACTTTAAACAAAAAAGATGACTATAATCGAAAGATCAGAACAGCGGTCCGCGGCATTTCAAATATTTTTTTCAACCCGGAACTCTTCAATCCATTTCGATATGGTCTATTCTCATATCAATGCATGTGTCATAAATTACTCCGGTGGCTTGTGCCTTTTTTGCAATTGGCAGCCTTCTTTGCAAATTCAGCCCTTGCCGCAAGCAGTGCGAATTTTTTTTGGCTCCTCATAATTCAGTTATCTTTCTACGCCCTAGGCATATTCGGATGGTTAAATAAGAAGGCCTGTGTAGCATTTCCCGTTAAGATAGCTACATATTTTATCGAATCGAACATGATGATATTGATAGCTTGGTGGCGATATTTAAAAGGAGAAAGGATGACAATCTGGACGCCCGCAAGATGAGGACAACATCACGTGGAAGGTCTTTATCAAAGAGACAGTATTCAATCTTTCGGGACTGGTGTAATGCTCTCCTTTAGTCGAGAGGGTTTTTAATATAGCAGGAAACCCCCACCTGTAAAAGCGGGAAATAACAGAAGCGGAACTTGAAATGGATATAACGACAAAAATTGGTTGTAATAATAATTGCACTTATTGTCCTCAGGATAGGCTAATAGCAGCGTATTCAAAAAGAAGTGATATATTTCAAATGAGCTTTGATGTTTTTAAAACATGTATAAATAAAATCCCAAAGGAAGAGGCCATATCCTTTTCAGGTTTCTGTGAACCATGGTTAAATCCGGATTGTACAAAAATGGTAAAGTGGGCATTTGATAAAGGACATAGAATATATGTATCTACCTCATTAGTAGGCATGACCATTAGGGATATCGAATTGCTCGAGACTTTAAATTTATATAGCCTTGTAGTACATTTACCTTCAAATGACGGAAGCGACAAAATAAAAGTAGACGAGAAATATTCAGAAGTCTTGTATAAAATATTCACAAGCCCAATTAATAATATAGTATATCATATTCGCGGTATAGATACGTATCCTCAAATAAGATCCATTGTGGGGGACCGCATGCTAGTGGGGGCTAATTGTAATAGAGCGGGGAATATGAAATTAAAGAACGCGCCTAGAATAAATAGAAAAATAGGAACCATAGGTTGCAAGTGCAATTTACAATCGCATGTTTTATTACCAAATGGCGACGTTGTGTTGTGTTGCATGGATATTGGTCTAAAGCATGTAATAGGTAACCTATTGCATCAAGATTACCCGTCGTTATATCATAGCGAAGAATTTATTAAGGTTAAAAGGGGGCAAGGCGATGATTCAAAAGATATTTTGTGTAGATATTGCGAGGATGCACAAAATATCAATATATGCGCAAAAATATTCAATCCTTTAAATTATTACATAAGCAACCTATGGCAGCACAAGTGGTTAAATGATATCTATAATTTAAAGTTTATCCATAAGTGCGTCTATTATTTAAAAAAAGTCCATAACTTGCAGGATTTAAAACAATTCATAAATCAAATAATTATTTACTTTAAACGCATATAGTCGTAAAAAAGGATAATTAAGAAATCTACACGAGGTGTTTTGTTAATTCATCTTCTTGTAAGTTTGTGGTGGAAACCTACGTTAAACGGGTTCATTCGCTTAAACCCCTTCCGCACGTGGATTAACTATGGCAAAGACCGGGGTATGTCGACTTGGCATGATTTAGTGGATTGGGCCGGCGATTATCCATTTAAGGTTGCAAAACAGGAAGAAATATTTGATTTTTATTTCGCAAGAGGCCTTAGCATTGTAAAGCATAAGACTTGTGGCGGTCCATCAGGGAATAATGAGTTTGTATTTATCAAAAAATATGTAACTGCTAGCTCAAATGAGAATAAAACCATTGGTATCAATCGTAATCCCAACATATAATAGTGGAAAATATTTAGTGGCAGCACTGTCATCTGCTTTAGAACAAACATATGATGCCCGTGATATTATAGTGGTCGATGACGGTTCAACTGATGACACACCTGAAATTATGGCCACATATAATAATAGATATGCTATGCGGTATATAAGAATAAACCGTTCCGGCGCTTCGCACGCTCGAAACATAGGTATTAGAGAAGCGCGGGGAGATTATGTTGCATTTCTTGACGCAGATGATATGTGGTTCAGGGATAAGCTCGAAAAGCAGCTACCCCTTTTTTTGAATATGAATGTTGGGGTGGTTTATTCTAGGGCTACCCTAATTAACGAAGAAGGACACGAGATGTTATCAAATCACGATGTCTGTAAATTATATCGAGGTGATGTGCTGAACCGCATACTAATTGGTGATTTTACGCCTCTCTCTTCTTTAGTTTTGAGAAGAAAGTGTTTCGACGAAGTCGGTTTATTCGATGAAACACTTGATAGGCATGAGGACTATGATCTAAAAGTAAGAATGGCGGCTCGTTATGATTATGATTATGTTAATGCCCCCCTCATTAAGCACCGTGTACATCCTGATCAGCGTTCAAAAAATACTGAAGCCGAGCTCAATACTGTGTGGGGCGTTCTTGACAAAAACTTAAATGATAATGAAATCAGAAAAAAGCTCCATTGGAAAACTCCTAAATTAGCAAAAGCGAGTATTTACCGAATGTATGCATGTTCATATTTTTCTGAAGGGTATCGACTCAAGAGCATCACTTGCTATATTAAATCAATAATGCAGTTTCCATTATTTTGGCTATCATGGGTGGGTATTATAAGATGCATGCTACCTGATATAGTAATACGCTCAATGAAAAAAAATCTCACAAGAGGTTCTCGTCAGCATTAAAATTTTGGTTTATCTTAAGTACAATAAATGAAATAAGGTCAAGTCGTTGATTCGGGACAATAATGATAAGAGTGAGTGTAATCATTCCAGCATATGACTCCGAAAAATTTATATCTGAAACCATAATGTCTGTGTTAAATCAAACATATAAAGACTATGAATTGATTATTGTAGATGACGGTTCAACCGATAATACGGCTGCGATAGTCAAAAGATATGTTTCTCTGCATAATAACATAAGATATATTTATCAGCCTCATCACGGACAGAGTGAAGCAAAAAATATTGGGATAAGGGAATCAAAAGGGGAGTTCATTGCATTTCTTGACCATGACGATATATGGTTACCAAACAAACTGGAAAAACAGATAAAGGCATTATCCCCATCTAACTATAAAATCATATGTTGTGATATGCAACTTTATGAGAATGGGGAATTAATATCAGGCTCGGCCCTAGAAAGGTTGGGATTTAAATACATTAGATCGGGCTTTGTCTACAATGAAATATTATGGAATTGCTTTTTATTCAGTTCAACCGTGCTTTTAAATAGGGATTGTTTCAGAACGGTTGGAGTTTTTAACGGTTATTATAAGATGGCAGAGGATTATGACTTATGGTTAAGGATGGCCAAAATATATCCAATAAGCTTTATGAATGAACGCCTTGTCATGCGTAGGTTGCATGCACATAATTTGTCAAAGAATATGTTTTTTTCCTGGAGTTCCTTGATTTTGTTATTCACTTCGTTGTTAGCTGAAGAATCTCTGGGTCGAAAAGAAAAGCTTATCATAAAAAAAAGACTAAGCGAATTCTATTTTGATATAGGGTATTATTATTGGGATAAAGAAAACCTGTTTCTTGCGCGGATAAATTATTTGAAAGCTCTTTCATACAAGAACGATATAGCATTGAGATATCGTATTTTGTTTACTTATTTACCGCGCAATCTCATTAGGGGGATAAGAAAAATAATCAAATGTTTTATACAAAAAATAAAAGGCAAGCCCTGGTGAACACGATTGAGAAAATCATGACGCGGTTCCGGCATATTTTATTTGCAGAAGATAGTCACAGTCTATCGTATAGAATTTTAAAACGGATATATGAATTCCTATTATTTTTTGTGTTTCTTAACCGACTGCCAAGACATATTAATGAAGAGGTGATCTACTTTCCAGTTAATCGGAGATATTTCATGTCTATGGACATCGAACCGTTTGTTTGGAAGTATCTTATGGCTCAAGTGAGACCTGATGATGTTGTCGCTGATGTCGGCGCATATCTGGGATATTGGACGGTTGGTTTTGCCAAACGTCTTGGCAAAAACGGCCGAGTCTTTTCTTTTGAGCCAGATCCGAAGAATTTTAGAGCACTTACATCGCTGGTGGCATTAAATAATGTCAAGCGAAGGGTCACATTATTCAATACGCCGCTAGACGCCAAACAATGCGTTCGTTATTTTAATTGCGGTAATAATGATCTGTGTAAAATAGATATTTTTAAGTCCGTCGGCGACATCAATGTCAAGACAGATACATTAGATAATATTTTCAAAAAGCAATATGTTGATATTATAAAAATAGACGTGGAAGGCTTTGAGGAAAGCGTATTACGGGGAGGCCGTGGATTGCTATTAGATGAGAGAAGGGCCCCTCGCCTGATGTGCATCGAGGTTCATCCCCACTTTTGGCAGAAATGTCACTATGGCACAACGTCGGTATCTTTATTGGGATTGTTAAAAGAATATGGCTACAAAGTAATTTCATTGAGTGGGAAAGGCGTTGAAAATATTGTCGATTACGGCCATATTATTGCTTCAAAAGATGCTATGCGAAATCAAGGATAATCGTTGATAAATAGAGCATTCTTATTAGCGGCAGGCGAAGGCCGAAGACTTAGGCCGGTTACCGATACCGTGCCAAAGTGTCTCTTGCCGGTAAAGGGAAGGGCATTGATAGAGTATTGGTTCGACCTTTTCGAGAAATATGGCATTACAAATGTTTTGATAAATACCCATCACCTTGCAAAGAACATAAATGCATACTTAAAAATGCACAATAGGGAAAAGATAGAAATTCATACTTACTATGAACCCACATTATTAGGGTCGGGCGGAACCGTCAAAGCTAATAAGGTATTCGTTAAAGACATAGATAGTTTCTACATCTGTTATGCCGACAATCTTACCACGGTTGACTTGCGAGCCATGGGGGAAAGGCACCTCTCTAATAGCAAGGTTGTAACAATGGGAGTTTTCAGGACCGATAGGCCGCAGGACTGCGGCATAGTCGAGATTGACGCGCGAAATGAAGTAATTGGATTTGAAGAGAAACCAAAGCAACCAAAAACTAACCTAGCCGCTGCTGGCATATACGTCGCTCGTAAAGAAATATTTGATTTTTTCCCTAAAACAAAATTTTTTGATTTAGGAAAAGACGTTTTCCCAAAATTGATAGGGAAAATCGCTGTTCATGAGATAAAAGAATATCTTATTGATATAGGGACAATAGAGAAGTATAATAAAGCTAAAATGGAATTTTCTATATAGAGATTGAAAAGGAGTGTAGGTATGCTGATCACACGAACGCCGTTGAGGATAAGCCTTGCTGGAGGCGGAACGGATTTCCGGGATTTTTATAAAGTTGAGAATGGAATGGTTATCAGCGCGACAATAGACAAATACATATACCTGGTAGTAAATGAACGATATGACGACAAAATATATTTAAATTATTCAAAAAAGGAGATAGTGGATTCACCAGCGCAAATCAAACATGAGCTGGTGAGAGAAGCGCTTAATATGACCCAGGTAGAAAAAGGCGTAGAAATCACCTGCCTTGCAGATATTCCATCAGAGCAGGGTTCGGGACTGGGATCTTCGTCAGCTTTTACGGTAGGTCTATTAAACGTCCTATTTCAATATAACGGAAAACAGCTCCCGGCGGATATCCTAGCCGAAAAGGCTTGCATGATTGAGATTGAGCGGTGCAGAAAACATATAGGCAAACAAGATCAATATGCGGCAGCATACGGCGGCATCAACATTTTTAACTTCAATAAAGATGAGTCGGTTGCCGTTGAAAACATTCCGCTCGACGACCAGGCGATTGAGGCTCTCGATTCACGGCTCTTGCTATTCTTTACAAATATACCACGTCACGGAGAGGCAATTCTAAAGGAGCAGGAGGATAATATTGCGCAAAGGAAAAAAAATGATGTCTTGCGAAAGATGAGAGATCAGGTAGCTGAAATAAGAAAGGCCATCGTGTCGGGAGACTTTGATGACGTGGGGCGGATCATCAATGAAGGTTGGCAGATGAAGAAGCATCTAGCGGCTCCCATAACAAATTCCGAGATAGATAAGATGTATTTAGCTGCGATAGATGCAGGGGCCCTCGGAGGCAAGATCTGCGGTGCGGGCGGCGGCGGGTTTTTGCTTCTCTATATTCCTTTAGCAAAACAGGATTCTGTTCGAGCTGCGCTCAAGAATTATAGGGAAATGCCGTTTAGATTCGAAAAACAGGGAAGCGCGATCATATTTAACATGATGGGGCACCCCTGGAAATGGGGATGATGGGGAAAATATGGACTTCATACTAGACTATATCGATGGACTGAAAAAAGCTATTGTTGCCTTGGAACCTGATAGGATAAGACACCTAGCAGAACTTCTTATCAATGAAAATGAGAAAGGCAAAGCGATATTCTTATGCGGGAACGGAGGTAGTGCGGCTTGCGCATCTCACATAGCCAACGATCTTGCAAAGCTTACCATAATTCCTAACCATAGAAGATTCCAGGTTATTGCACTTACGGACAATATCCCGCTTCTTACTGCTTGGGCTAATGATAACGGCTATGAGCATTGTTTTGTAGAGCCTTTGAAAAATCTATACAAGGAAGGAGATGTGCTTATAGGTATCAGCGGAAGCGGAAATTCGAAGAACGTATTAAACGCGGTAGAGTTTATGAATAACAATAGAGGGGTTACTATCGGCCTGACCGGGCTTACTGGCGGTAAGCTTGCTACACTGGCAAAGAACGTGATACAGGTAAGATCTGATAATATGCAGATTATTGAAGATGTGCATGTGGCGATCGGGCATCTTATCTGCTCATATATCTACCACATATTTATGAGAAAGTAAAAGAGCATCAGATGAAAGTGTTAGTTACTGGCGGAGCCGGGTTCATAGGGTCTCATACGGCGGATAGGTTGATTGAGAAGGGCTACAAGGTCAGGATTGTAGATAGTCTCGAAGAACCAATTCATCTAAACGGTAAAGCTCATTACATCCCCGAGGGCGCCGAATTCGTTAAGGGTGATGTCAGGGATAATAGAATACTGGCAGACGCCCTAAGCGGAATCGATGCCGTTATGCATTTTGCCGCATATCAGGATTACCTGCCGAACTTTTCTAAATTTTTTCATGTCAATACATTCAGCACAGCTCTCATGTATGAGTTAATCGTTCAAAATAAATTACCCGTAAAGAAGGTCGTAATTGCTTCATCACAGAGCGTCATGGGTGAAGGTAGATACAAATGCGCGAGGGACGGAATCTTCTATCCCAATATCAGGCCCCAGAAACAACTGGAAAGGGGAGATTGGGAGATTAAGTGCCCTATATGCGGAACAGGCGCTCAATATATGTTATCGGATGAAACGGTCATTAATGCGCAGAATCAGTATGGTATGTCAAAATATACACAAGAGATGATAGCTATCAACCTCGGCAGAAGATATAGTATTCCATCGGTTGCTTTAAGATACTCGATTGTTCAAGGCCCGCGACAATCTTTCTATAATGTCTACTCCGGTGTTTGTAGAATTTTCTGTCTGAGCGTTTTCTTAAATAGAAAATCGGTGATATATGAAGACGGCAATTCTATTAGGGATTACGTGAATATTCAGGATGTGGTCGATGCCAATATCTTAGCATTGGAGGATGCGAGGACAGATTATGAGGTATTCAATGTTGGAGGAGGCAGGCCGTATACAGTACTAGAATTCGCTAATATCGTAGCAAAGGTAACGGGTTCGGCCATAAATGCGGATATAACAGGGGAGTACAGGTTCGGCGATACCAGGCACATCATATCTGCCATATCAAAACTGAAGAATCTCGGTTGGAGTCCGAAAACCCCAATAGAAAAGAGCGTGGAAGACTACATGGACTACCTGAAAAAGCAAGCAGAGATCAAAGACATCATGGACTACTATAACGGTAGATTGCGTAGTCTTGGTGTTGTCAGAAAAATAATATCCAAAAGAGTAATATAATAACTTGAGGTAGCAATGCAATATGCACATATTGGTAACAGGAGGAGTTGTGTGCTTCAACAATCCTCGAAGGATAGCCGCCCCACGCATCCATTTCTACTCGGTCGACAAAAGTCGTAGCATGGAAATAATCCTCAACATCTATTATGATAGCGTTGATCATAAATAATTAATAGAATTTTTGTGCATCCCAATATTCAGAAAATTTACCTTTTTTCTCAAGCAATCCGTTCAGGGTTCCTTCTTCGACAAGACGCCCATCATTGATAACTATTATCCTATTCGCGTGTTTTATGGTAGAAAGCCTATGCGCTATCACTATAACAGTTTTGCTCTTAAATATCTCGTCGATAGCATCCTGAATCAATCGTTCAGTAGCTGTATCAAGAGCGCTCGTCGCCTCGTCTAATAATAATATTTCAGAACCCTTTAGTAATGCCCGGGCAATAGATACTCTCTGTTTCTCTCCTCCTGATAACTGGATCCCATGGTCGCCGACATATGTATCAAGTGTCTGGGGTAATTTTATCACAAAATCATAAAGCCTTGCTTTTTTTACCACGTTGATTAGATCATCATCGCTGATTTCTCCTTCCAGCCCATACACGATATTATTCCTTAACGTATCATTAAAAAGGAAGGCACTCTGACTAACAAGCGCCATATGTCTCCTTAAGGATTTTGTGGTAAATTCATGTATATCAGTACCGTCTATCGTAATCATGGCCTTCGGGCAATCGTAGAAACGTAATATCAAATTGATAATGCTCGTTTTCCCCGCTCCCGTAGGGCCCACTATAGCAGTTATTTCATTCTTATTAATAGAGAACGATATATTATGCAGGACTTCAGCATCCTTTCTATATGAATAACTCAAGTTATTGAGCCTTATGGCCTCCTTTAATCCCGGGAATATCTTATTCCCCTCGGATATAATAAGCTTATCTTGATTGTCAATAATATGTAATATATCAACACTGGAAGAGATTGCCATCGTCAAAGAGGCCCTTGAAGCATTAAGGATGCTTATGGAAGACGCGCATCTCTTGACAATATAAAAGTAAACGAGGAGGCTGGATGCCCCGATAATCTTCATTTTTATATTTATCCATGCCGCAGCCGAAATAATCAACAAGACGATAATCAGAGTAATTATATCCTGGAACGGAAAGATAAGCTGCTGCTTTTTATCAATGCTGAATTCCAGCTCCTGCACTATGTCGCTCGTTCGATTAAATAATTTCTTTTCCTCACCTTCCATTGTATACATCTTGACAAGAGGGATGCATGATAAAACGTTATGGATCTTCATGCTCAATATGTTAAGAGAGGTAGTCCTGAGATCGGATGCCTTGGCAATCTTTATAATAAGCCATTCCATGCAAAAAAATAGCATGGGAATAATAAGGATTGTAAATATAGTTAGTCTCCAAGATATAGAGAAAAGTATCACGCTATAGGTAATAATAAGAAATATATGTAGTATAGACAAATTTAGACTTATCATCTGAATTGCAATGTAGTCTGTGTAGCCTGTCAAGACATTTTGAAGGTAGCCCCTGTTAGAGATATCGAAAAACATCATGCCGAAGCTCAGATATCGATCAAAGATAAGTTTCCTGAAATTACCAGAGAATTCTCTTACCCTATAGCAGGTGTTTACAGAGGAAAAATATTGAAGGACGTTTTTCATTGCAGATGTCATGAATACGGCCAAAGTCAATAGGACAAAAGTTGTAGCTTCCCGCCCCCCCAATAGTCCTGGAAAAAAATCCAAAACCAGTTTTAAGGCACGGGAGTTGGCTATAGAATCAAAACGTAATGCTACGATACCTTGGATAAGCGGCAACAAGAGTGATATGCTTAAACCTTCAAATAGGGCACTGACGATAGCCAAAAATACTGGCCAAATAAAATAGATGGCTTTTATGCCGGTTAAGTCTAAGATCCTTTTTATGGATATCAGACCCAGTGATAAGGTACGTGACGTTTTTTCTGAATTATTCATATATGTATCTTTCTTGAGTATATCATTTTCTTATTATAAATCAATATTTTAATTCCCATCTCTCTATGTTATAATAATACAATATAAAGGATAATCTATGGCGACATACGATGATTTTATAAAGCTTGAGTTAAGGGTTGCGAAGATAATCCAAGCCGAAGAAATAGAGGGCGCAGAGAAACTGTTAAAATTGCGGATTGATCTGGGGTTTGAGAAAAGACAGATAGTGGCAGGCATTAAGAAGGCATATAGTCCTAACGATCTGATCGGAAGAGAGATAGTGGTTGTAGCGAATCTGGAGCCAAGGGTAGTAATGGGCCTTGAAAGCCAGGGGATGCTTCTGGCCGCAGATGACAGCGGACCGGTCTTGCTCAGACCGGACAGAGATGTCTTGCCGGGCAGTATCATTAAATAACGCAACGCTTGCCGATATCTATTGTCTATCACGGTTAACCGCATAAATTTTGCGCGCCCGTAGCTCAATTGGATAGAGTAACTGGCTACGAACCAGTAGGTTGGCCGTTCGATCCGGCCCGGGCGCGCCATCCTGCTTCGCCTTCAGTAGAGACCAGACCGAAGGCTTCGCAGAGATTGGCGACTATAGAGGTCAGCAGAGCGTGCCAAATAAGATTACTAATAACGCTATGTCCAAACTCGACCAGTTGTATATGTTAGAAGCGATAAAGGAGGCCCAGAAGGCTTTCTATGCCGACGAAGTGCCGGTAGGTGCCGTAATTGTCTATAATGGCAAGATAATAGCAAGAGCCCATAATCAGATGAAGCTATTAAAAGATCCCACTGCCCATGCAGAGATGATCGCTATTACCCAAGCAGCTTCGTGGTTGAAAAGCGAGCGTTTGATAAACACGATCATGTTTGTTACAATTGAGCCATGCGCTATGTGCGCCGGTGCCATGGTATTGGCCAGGATTAATAAGATCGTTTACGGTGCCGCAGATCCCAAAACCGGGTCCTTTGGGTCGGTATTTGATATAAATAAGCTAAAACTGAACCATCGCATATCGGTCACGAGAAACATCTGCGCAGATGAATGTGCCAGTCTGCTAAAAGAATTTTTTAGGAAAAAAAGAAGCAAATATGGAGAGGTCGCCTAGTGGCCTAGGGCGGCGGTTTGCTAAACCGCTGTGTGGTCAAAAGCCGCACCGAGAGTTCAAATCTCTCCCTCTCCGCCATGTTTGATACGGGGCGCTTGAGCTATAGGGCCGGAAGGTACCTTCCGGCGCAAAAATTAGCCGGCGGTCTCTTAAAATAAAGTTCGAACCAATCTTTTCCAGAAATTCTTTCTGGGATTCTAAATTTCCCTCTACAACTACGTAATGTATTCTATTTAAAGTAGTTACGAAATCTTTCGCCCGTTCGAACCAATTATCGCCCCCAGCAGCAAAATCCTTTAAGCGCTCCTGTAAATTCTTCTTTTCGTTGATAAGCGCTTCTTTCTTTCGTTGATATTCCTCGAGCGATAAACTGCCCTCAAGATATATGTCTATAAGCTTGTTTATCTTGCTATCTATAGCGACTATCTGCGCATCCAGATTTTGCTGCTGGGGGCGTGATGATTGGACATCGCTTTGCCTATCCTTCTCAAGCTCCCTTAAAACCTTAGTAGTCCAATCATCACACAAAGAAACTTTTTGGAGGATAGACTGTATCTGGGTGGCTAGGATCTCTTCTCTCGTATACTTCTGAAAGCAAGCCCTCTGACGCTTTGTACATCGGTAGTATATGTAGCCTTTCTGTAGCTCGGCTGTGATCATACGGCCACACTCACCGCACCTCATAAGACCTCGCAGAGCGAAAGGATGCTTTACTTTCTTCGGCTTGGCTCGCCCAGCCATGACCTCCTGACACCTGTCAAAAAGTTTCTTTGTGATAATTGGTTCGTGAGTGCCCTCGTATGGCTCGCCGTTGTATCTGAATACTCCATAGTAGAGAGGGTTCTGTAAGATATGCTGATACTGACTTGCAGAAAGAGTGTGGTTTTTTCTGCCTCTCATACCTGCGGAGTTTATCCTATCTCTGATTTCAGCAAGCGTATAACGCCCGGTAGAGTATAGGGCGAAAGATTTCGTTATGAAAGGAGCTTTGCCCTCGTCTTTGATGATACCGCGTGTTTTGGGATCATTGAGATACCCTATTGGCGCCCACTGCGGCCATATACCTTTGGATAGCTTGAGCCGGATACCTCGCTTGATATTCTCAGATAGTGCGTCTATATAGTATTTACTCTGCCCGAAAGCGATGGAGAGCATAAACTTCCCTTGAGCATTATCATCAAAACGATAGGTAGGGAAGAGGAGACTCTTGATTATGCCCTGGTCTACAAGATATATGATCTTGCCGCCATCTATGCTATTGCGGGCAAGCCTATCAGGATGCCAGGCCAAGATACCGTCAGCAGCCCCTCGCTCTATCTGTAGCAGCATATCGTTGAAGATAGGCCGCCCCGGCTTCTTGGCTGTCTTGGCCTCAATTATCTCCTGAACTACTTGGACCTTCTCACGAGCTGCATACTGCCTCAGCTCCACAAGCTGAGCCTCAATAGACAGTATCTGTCTATCCTCATCGTCAGTAGACTTGCGGGCGTATATGTAGTAGCGCATAATGGCAAAGCTCCTTTCATGTAGAGGGAAATTTAGAATCAGCCCTTGACATTTTGCCTGCACAAAAAGCACCATCACGATACATGAACATCCCACTATCTCCTCTACCAAATACATGTCTCATGCCGTATCCAAATAGGCAAAACGTCAAGGGCAAAAAGATTGGTTATAGAACTTTATTTTAAGAGACCGCCGGCTAATTTTTGCGCCGGAAGGTACCTTCCGGCCCTATAGCTCAAGCGCCCCGTATCAAACATGGCGGTGTGTCCACCGCTTTGTTCGAACATACTTCAGGGGTACCCCTGAAGTAAAAAAATTAGTTTTTAATACGCCGGCTCGGCATCGCGCCTGCCTACACGGACAACTACAGCAGGCGC